>Ga0210384_10003882_pt1 | contig 17011 bp, 11 predicted proteins | sample IncBWH2MmetaG_FD_160574 | JGI IMG/M metagenome (GOLD analysis project Ga0210384, IMG submission 160574) | Forest soil microbial communities from Barre Woods Harvard Forest LTER site, Petersham, Massachusetts, United States - Inc-BW-H-2-M | ecosystem: Environmental > Terrestrial > Soil >...
CCGGTCACAAATCTTTACCGCGACGAAGTTCTCGATGCTTCGCGCTTGCCCGTCTCTCTCACTGCCTATACGCCTTGCTTCCGCAGCGAGGCGGGATCGTACGGCAAAGATGTCCGCGGCATCATCCGCCAACATCAATTTCAAAAAGTTGAACTGGTCAAGTTTTCACGTCCGGAAAATTCGTATGAGCAACTCGAAAATCTCACCCATGACGCCGAGGAAGTCCTGCAAAAACTTGGCCTGCACTACCGCGTGGTTTCGCTGTGCACTGCCGACTTAAGCTTTTCGTCGGCCAAAACCTACGATATCGAAGTGTGGTTGCCGGGACAGCAGTTGTTCCGTGAGATTTCTTCCTGCTCGAATTTCGAGTCATTTCAGGCGCGGCGGGCGAATATACGCTACCGTGCGGAGGGAAAGAACAAGACCGAATTCGTACACACATTAAATGGCAGCGGCCTGGCGGTCGGCCGCACTTGGGTCGCAATTGTGGAAAACTATCAGCAAGCCGACGGAAGCGTATTGATTCCCGACGCCCTGCGCCCATACATGGGCGCGGACCGTATCACGGCGAAGAAATTCTAGCCGTGCGGCTCGCCTGCGAATATGATGGCGTGGAGTTCCAAGACAGGGTAGGGTATCTAGATTTGGAGAGCACTGAAGCGAGCACACTCGATACCGACACATCCGGCGCGCCCAGCGTGCCGATGACCGGCATCTGGCGTACAATTCGTGGCTATATTCTCTGGTCATACGAGCGCGGCACCATTCAATACGACGTAATGGTGACGCTGATTCTGCTCTTTGTTTTCCTCACTCCGTACTGGATTAATTTCAAGGACAAACCTATCGAACGCAATCCGCATCCAGGTGGGGTGGTTGTGATTCCGGATGCTGTGGGTGGATTCATCTATCAGATTGACGGCGCCGCGGTTTCCGGAAAGGATGAGGCGACTGTAAGGGAGCAGTTGCTCAACATCATCGAACCCATCTCTGGCGGCGTGACAATCGTCAAGTACGAAGCCGTGCGCGACCGGTCGGGACATGTGCAGAATTACAAAGTCTGGGTCCAGAGGTGATGATTAAAAGTGATAACCTCGGATTGGGCCATCAGGTCGGGCCATGAAAACTGCCTCGTCATTTTGGCGCTGTTTCGTTGTCGCGATTCTCCCGGTGTTGGCGATCTGGGCGCAAGAGCCGCCGGATGTCCAGCCCAACGCCGCGCTGGAACGGGTCCTAAACCTAATGGACAGCACTGCGGCGAACTTCCGCTCCACCGAGGCGTCCTTCGTCTGGGATCAATACACGAAAGTAGTGAACGAATCCGATACTCAGAAGGGAAAAGTATACTTTCGCCGCGCTGGCAAAGAAACCCAGATGGCGGCCGACATCAGCGAGCCCGATAAGAAGTCAGTGCTATTCACCGACAGCAAGATTGAGGTCTACCAGCCACGCATTGACCAGGTTACGGTCTACAACGCTGGCAAGAACCGGGAGGCATTTGAGAGCTTCCTGGTGCTAGGTTTCGGGGGCAGCGGGCACGACATGCTGAAATCCTTCGACGTGAAGTATCTGGGCACGGAACGGGTCGACGGGACCGACGCCGCCAAGCTGGAACTGGTGCCCAAGTCTCCCAAAATTCGTAACAACTTCGACCGCATCGTGCTGTGGATCGACCAGGCACGCGGGGTCTCGGTCCAGCAGCAGCTTTTTGAGCCTTCGGGTGATCACCGTCTGGCGAAATATTCTGGCATCGAATTGAATCAGAAGATTCCGGACACAGTGTTCAAGTTGAAGACAACTGGGAAGACCAAAATCGTAACGCCTTAGACCGCAGGGGAAAAAGAAGATAAAAGCTGAAAAACTGGGCACGGGGCGTTATACTGCGAGTGCACGAATTCCTCTGCGAACACAACTGAAGATTCCACTGCACGAGCATCCTGTTTTCATGGCCAAAGTCTTCACGATCCCGGTTCCACCCAAGATGGACCGAAAGCGACGTGAGCGCGCTTCTGATCCCCGCTATGTCGACGGTCAGCGCTTGCTGGTCGAAGCCATGAGGTATCTGGCCCAATCCGATCCAGTCGCGAACCGCGGCGCCATCGAACTGCTTTCCGAGCACGTGAGGACGCGCTTCCGCATGACAGATTCGCCCTTGGGCTGAAAGCTTCCGCTGGCTGTTTCGGTTTTCAGTGCACAGCAAAATTTCAGATTGGAAAAAACAGAAGAACAGCATAACAGCGCGATTGTTAGCTGATGAAAACGTTTTGGAAGTGACTTCCAGTCAACCTCCGTGCCACATTTTTCTTGATAGTTCTCCATCAGCCCCGCTAAACTTCTGGCCCATCACGCATCCGCATGCCGATCGCAAATCGGAGGGACCATGGCCGTCAGCCGAGTTTTGCGGTGTACGTCGCTTCTAATTCTCGCAGTGGTATTCACTTCGCTCCCATTGCTTGCCCAGCGGATCACAGGGGATATATCGGGCACGGTGCTGGACAGCACCGGTGCGGCAGTCAAAGATGCGAAGGTTACAGCCACCAACGTCGCCACTGGTGAGACCCGCTCGGCGGTCAGCTCAGATGCAGGTTTCTATCGAATTTTAGAGCTGCCGCCCGGCAATTATAAAGTCGACATCTCGGTGCCTGGCTTCAAGCGGGAATCTCGCACGGCCGAAGTCGCGATCTCCTCAGTAACTCAATCGGATTTTCATTTGCTACCCGGCCAGGTCTCCGAGATGGTCGAGGTGCAGGGAGTCGCACCCCTGGTAGAAACCACCGAAGACCGGCTCAGCACCTTGTTTGTGGAACGCCAAGTAGCCGACCTTCCCAACAACGGTCGCGACTTCAACAATCTTTTGGACGGCGTCCCCGGCGTCCAGCGCAGCCCAGGGGGCGGATTCCAAAGCCTCAACATCAACGGGCAGCGCGCCACCTCAAACAATTTTGCCGTGGACGGGATTCCTAACAACGATCGTTACTACGGCGAGTCGTCTCTAGGCCAGGCGGCGATTGCTGGCACGGCCGCCGCTTTGATTCCGCTGGAAGGGATCTCCGAATTCAACGTTCAATCCAATCCTGGTGTGGAGTACGGCGTGCGCGGCGGATCAGTAATTGATATTGGCTTGAAGAGCGGGACCAACGCTATCCATGGCAGTGCGTTCTGGGACCGTCATACCGATGCGTTCGATGCTCGGAACTGGTTCGCATCCTCGGTCAATCCGTTTCGACTGAACCAGTTTGGCGCTTCGGGAGGCTTCCCCATCAAGAAGGACAAGGCGTTCATGTTCATGTCCTACCAAGGATTTCACCTAAAGGACGTTTTCCCGTCCGCGGTGAATTTGCCGGCGCAAGCGGAAATCAACGATGCCTTGGCCTGCATCGCAACAGGAACTAATCCCAACAGTGTTGGTGATCCCACTCCAGCTGCTTGCCTCAACACTGCTCCGACACAGGTCAGCCCCATAGGAAAAAACCTGCTTTCATTCGTTCCGCTCGCGCCAAGCCCCGGGGCTCTAGTTAACGTATCTGCTAATAACGCATTGGATTTGAATAACTTCCACGTAAAATTTGACTATATCTTCAACCAGTCGCATCGGGTGTCGGTAAAGTACCTCTTTGGCGACAGCGTGAATAATCAGCCGGCGGCTCCTGGGGTTCCCCAGTCGGTTGGTCCGTTGGCTACCGGCCCAAGTATGTGGAATTCGGTTGCGCCCACGCGAGCTCAGCTTGCCGGAATTAATTACACGTGGACGATCAGTCCAACCAAGGTTCTGGAAAGCCGTCTCGGTTATCAACGTTTCTCCCAGCGTATCGGGATTAACAACAGTATCGATCCCAATGCATTAGGTCTGAATACCGGCCCGCTGGGTGCTGGCCCGCAGGACAAGGAGAACTTTGAAGTGCCGACGCTGTACAACTATTCCTTCGGAAACACCGCATACGCCTTTGTCGGCGGCATCCAAGGATATCCTATCGTCACCCGCCCCGACGCTTCCTATGATTGGCAAGAGCACTTTACGATGATCAAGGGGAATCACACGATTAAGATAGGCGGACAATATCAGGACGCTTTCACCAAGTCGAGGCGAGACCGGGCCCATACCTCACTGTACTTCGGGTACGATAACCGTACTGGCTACAATTTCGGTGCTACCGCTACTACCAGTGACGCCGAAAACTTGCGAGTGGCAACTCTTAACGAGCTGCTTTTAGGCTTGGCAAGTTCGGCTGGAAGATCCTTCGGAGTCACCAACCGGCACATTTTCCAAAAGTCACTCGGCCTTTATGTGGCGGACAGCTGGAAGGTCAAGCCGAATTTCACACTTGAAGCCGGCGTCCGTTGGGACGTGGCTGGCGCCCTTGGTGAAAAGAATAACCTGGGCTCGAACTTTCTTCCGGACAGCCCCAACGCAGATGCCAATGGCTTTGTAAGCCTGACCAAACAGCCACTGTACAACGTCGACAAGAATAATTTCGGCCCGAGGCTCGGCTTTGCCTGGGACATCTTCAAGAATGGCAAGACGGTGCTGCGCAGCGGATATTCCTTGAATTACGATCTGCCTAACTTTGGCACTATCGCTGCGCCCCAGACATACCTCAACCAATGGAGCGGAACTCGCTCAGGTTTCTATACTCAATTCGCCGAGGGCATTTTTGCCGTTAGCATAAGTTCCACACCCACTGAAAACTTGCCACTCTTTCCCGGTACTCTGGATTGCGGGTCCTTCCTCTGCATGGCGCCGGGAGTCAATATTTACGGGGCGACCAGTGGTTCGACCCCGCCGCCACCCTTTAACGTCGTGCAGGTGGTGCGTGATTTCAAGACGCCGATGAACCATGCCTACAACCTGACAATTGAGCAGCAATTAACCAATAAGACGGCCTTTAGCATTGCCTACGTGGGCACGGCTGGCCGTGATCTAGTCAACTGGCGCGATCTCAATGCTTGTCCGATCAGTACTGCGGCCTGCGATAGCTCGCGGCAGCCGTTTGGTTCCCGTTTCCCGCAGTACGACCACATTTTGCAGCTAAACAACGACGGTTATTCGAACTACAACAGTTTGCAGCTCGCATATAAAGTTCGGGACATGCATGGCCTGACGGGACAGGTGAATTACACGTGGTCGCGGGCCTTTGACACTGGGTCCGCGAATCGGGGAGGAACCTTCCTGTCGGATTACCAGAATCCTTACAACGTTAATAAGGGTTATGCGCCGTCGGATTTTGATACGCCATGGAATGTGAACTTCACCGTCGTCTATGATGCGCCAAGGATTCACGCGCTGCCCAGACTAATTGGTGACGGTTGGTCTATCAATTCATTATTCCGCGCCCAGGACGGGCGTCCATTTTCCGTCTTCGTCAAGGGGGACCCTTCCAATCAAGGATTGAGGGAGACCTACGCTAACTACAACGGCGCACCACTTGACTATAATTTCCACATCAAGAACGCCACGGATACCTTTTTCAACATAAACGCCTTCTCACCGCCGGATCTCGGAACACTAGGGAACATCACCCGCAACCGCGTGCGTCAGCCAGGCATTGCGCAGCTCGACATGGGATTATTCAAGAGTTTCAAATTTGGTGAGCGTTTTTCCGCGAAATTTAAGTGGGAAGTATTCAATGTTCTAAATCATGCCATGTTCGCCTACTCGACCGGTCAGCAAGGCGCTAGCGGCTTCGGGACGCTCTTTGCTACGCCGGACGTCGGCCTCGGTTTTAACCCCGTTCTGGGCACGGGCGCGCAACGCAATATGCAGTTCGGCATAGAAGTCGACTTCTGAAGCCGAACCGGACTGAAAACCGCGAAAGGGAGTTTACCGATGGTAAACTCCCTTTTTGTTCTTATGCGTCGCTCCCGGTTACCTTTCCTCCTGATAATCCTGGGCGCTGGTCTCGCCGCGCGTGCAGAAGCGCCTAACATCATCCTCATTACGGTGGATACAACGCGCGCCGACCGGATGGGTTTTCTAGGGTCGAAACGTGGCCTGACGCCAAATCTCGACGTGCTGGCGCGCCAAGGCGTGGTTTTTGAAAAAGCGTATTCCCAGGCGCCGCTGACTCCGGTTTCCCACGCCACCATCTTTACCGGCACTTATCCCCAGTTTCACACTGTCACCGACTTCGGCCATCCCCTGCCGTCCTTGTTGCCGTACGTGCCGGAGATCCTGCACAAGAGTGGATATCACACTGCGGCATTCATTGGCTCCATCATTCTGGATCCGAAGGGCAACATGGCGCCTGGGTTTGATCGAGGCTTTGATTTTTTCGACGCCGGGTTTCACATGAAGCGGAGCCCGGACGAGAGCCGCTACGATAATGTGGAGCGGCGCGGCGGGGACGTGGTCGCGCACGCGATTTCCTGGCTGAGCAAGAACCGGCAATCGCCGTTCTTCATGTGGGTGCATTTGTACGATCCGCATGCGCCATACGATCCTCCCTCGCCCTACGACAAGCGCTTCGCGGATGGCTATGATGGCGAAATCGCCTATGCCGATGCGTCTCTGGGCAGGCTGTTCCAATACCTGCGCCACCGTGGCCTGTATGACCGTGCGCTGATTCTCGTCATGTCCGACCACGGAGAATCGTTGGGCGCGCACGGAGAGAGCATGCATGGCATTTTCCTGTACGACGAAACCATCCACATCCCGCTGGTTTTCAAACTTCCGGGTGAACTGCTTGCGGGCCACCGAGTGACGGGTCGAGTGCGACTGGTGGACGTCGCCCCCACTCTCTTAACTATGCTGAGCCTGCCGCTGCCGCCAACTTTTCAAGGGGAGTCCCTGGTGCCGCTGATGAAATCACCGGGTGCCGCCACTGACCTTCCAGCCTACTCTGAAACGGATTATCCTCATCGGGCTTTTGGCTGGAGCGCGCTACGCGCCATGCGCTCGGGAAAATACCTATTCGTGCGCGCTCCCAAGCGCGAACTCTACGATCAATCACAGGACAAGACTGCGGAGCACAACCTGGCCACGTCTTCTCCCGCGGTCACTGATACCCTACAATCTCAGTTGGATGAATTTCATAGTCAGACGAGCAGCTTTCTCGACAAGGCGGAGCAAAAATCGCTGAGCTCGGAGCAGAGTGAGAATTTGGCGGCGCTGGGTTACGTCGGTTCGAATTCCGCAGCCCAGTCTCAAGACCCTCTGCAAGGCGCTGATCCCAAGGACAAGATTGAGATATCGAACGTCTTGCAAGAGGGCATCATTGCCGTTGAGGATGGACGATATTTGCAGGCTATTCCGCTCCTTCAGCACGTCCTACAGGACAGTCCATTGGTGTCTGCGGCTCATGTTCAACTTGGTATCGCACTTAGAAAAGTGGGGCGTTACCCTGAGGCAGTTACTGCCTTGCGCCAGGCGGTGAAGCTTTTGCCGGATTCCACCGAAGCCCAATACGAGCTGGGCCTTGCCCTGTACGAGACTGGTGCCTGGCAAGACTCGGCGCCGTATTTCGAATTCGTAGCCAAAAGACGAAAAAATTTTCCCGATGCACAATACTCACTGGCAGCGGTCTATGCGCGCATCCAACGTGTACCCGAAGCGGTCGAGCTGTTGCAGGCAGTCCTCAAGATCAGCCCTGATCACTTCCGCGCCAACCTGCTGCTGGGACGAATCTTTACTCTGCAAAACAAGTCCAATGAAGCCTTACCTTACCTTAAGCAAGCGGTTAACACCGAGCCCGCCAACTTCGAGGCGCATGCGTTCCTGGCTGACGCTTATGACCAGTTGGGTAATGTTCAAAATGCAACCGCCGAGCGGGATCGCTCCGAATCGCTGAAGCAGAAGCCAAGACAATAGTGGGCCCGATTAACGGGCGACTGAACTGGAGGTGTCCGATTTCTGTCGTGAAATTCTGCCCCATAACGCTGAGGCCAGGACAATCACAACTGGATAACATTCTAGAGTGTAGCGTGGCTCCGGATTTTCCAATGTGCCCAGAAATGCCGATCGCAAAACGACGAATGTAAGCAAGAGACCGAGATATTTTATCGGCGCTCCGCGCACCACTCCCACCAAGGCCGCACCCACATAGAAAAGGCCAACTGTCCCGAGTCCCACCGCGAGCGCCGACCACTTCGGGTCGTCGTTGAACTCCCACCAGCGGCTATCCGAAGGCAATGTCTCGGTGCGCGGACGCAGCCACATGTCGGCAATGCGCAGCAGGGGCAGCCAGACGTAGTAGCGCAACGGCGCATCGCGGATGCGCTCTGCGGCGATTGCCGCAAATTTAGCATCCAGCTCGGGATCGAAATGCAATTCATCGTTGTAGTCTGCCAACGCCTCCACCGTTTCTTGACGTTGTTCCGGTGAATCAAAAGCACGGTCCGGAAGTTTCCCCACATCTAGCGCGTTGCCCGGCGCCGGCCAGTAAATTTCTTCTACGGAGGTATAATCTGCGATCCAGGTTTTGATCCAGCGATTAAATCCCATGGGCACGAATTCGTCTTCCTCATTCGCATAGCGTGGTGCTAAGGGCTCAAAGCGGCGCAGGGTGTGAAAATTACGCCAAGTCCAGGGAACAAGCGGCGCGCAAGCGACGCAACCAAGAACCAGTGCGGCTAGAAGTATGTGTCGTGCCCACGCCCCCGGCCTCCTCTTGAATGCACGCCCCAGCAAAATGAGAAGGGAAGAAATAATTGCAGCCAGCAGCAGCCCGCCATCCGGCCGTAGCAAGATGGCCGCACCCAGGGCCAACCCACATCCAAACCAGGGACGCAGCGTGCCCACATCCAATTCCTCGATCCCGATAATGGCGAGATCCAGAGCTAGGGTGGTAAAGAAGCCTTCCAGCGTTTCGGTCAACGCGGCGGCGACATAGCTGGCAAGAAACGGGCAGAGTGCAGTCAGGAGGAATGCGGCCTTGGCGGCGCGATCTGAGATAACTCGGCGGGCCACATCTGCGATTAGAAAGCACGTGCCGATGTCCACAAACATCTGCACGACCAATGCTGCACGGTAGTGTTCCATCCCGAAAATAGCAAACACTGCTGCCAGAAATGCGGGATAACCGGGCAATCGCGCATACGTAGGGGAGATCTCTTGGCCGCTTAGACCGAAGATGCCGTGCTGCAGCCAATTCTTCGCAATGTCGCCGTAAACGAAGGAGTCAGTGACTACGCCCGGAAATCTGAAAATAAACAGCAGGCGCAGGGCAATCGCTGCCAGGGTGGCAAACAAAAAGAACCGGAAATGTTGGCGCACGAGTTTGCGCACGCTGGGAATATAGCGCGTTTCGACTGGATCTCCACTTCTGGTCGGCTTTTACTATCTGTGCCAGCTGCGCGTTTGACCCCTCACGATGCACCGCTTACGATGAGGGGGGTACGAAATTTTCATGGCGCAACCGGTCTTTTACGATCCCAGTCAATCGCGCTGGAAGCGATTGCGCCGGCTCTTCGACGTTCTCGGAATCACTATCAGCCTGCTAATTATCTCCTTTGTTTACAGCGCATTGCGAAGCCAGCCCTTACCGGATTTACTGTTGCCGACGCTGAAGCGTCCATTCCATGCGCTCACGGAAAAGGAAAAAGCGAAGGCTAAAGAGCGGCGCCGTCTGGCGGCCCTGCAGCGCGGCCATCGCAAGTCCAAAAAGGCGCCGTCGCAGATAAAGCTCAACTCCGAGGAAGGAATTCGCGCCGCCTTCTACGTTCCCTGGGATGCTGCCAGCTTTTCATCCTTGCGCGAATACGCTCATCAGATTGACTTGCTTTATCCGGAGTGGCTGCACGTCCTGGCCCCCGACGGTCACTTGCAGAGTGTCGACGAACAAACCAACAAATTCTTCGACGTGGTTCAAGGTTCGAAAGTCCGCGCTGTAGACGACAAAGTCATGCCGTTTCTTAAATCGGAAGAGACGGGCATGGAAGTCTTTCCCATGGTTAACAACTTTGATGGAATTGACTGGATCGACATCAGCGCGTTCCTGAACGATCCCGGCGCCCGCGCTCACTTCCGCCAGCAGATCGCGGCCTTTCTCGCCACGGACAAGTTTCGTGGCCTAATGGTGGACTTCGAAGACTTTCCCAAGAAGGGGCAGCCCGGCTATTTGGCGCTGCTGAACGAGCTTTCCGGAGACCTGCACGCCAAAAGTTTGAAGCTGTACGTCAGCGTGCAGTCTCGTAATACGGACTTTAACTACCCCGCTGTGGCCGCTCGGGTCGACGGCGTGGTGGTCATGAACTACGACGAACATTATCCCGGAGGTGCACCCGGGCCCGTCGCTTCCCAGGACTGGTTTGTCGCTAATCTGCAAGCGGTGAAAAAAGTAGTACCGCAAGACAAGCTTATCTGTGCCATCGGCAACTACGGCTACGATTGGCCCCACAGACTCAAGAACGGCAAATTGCCGCCGGGGGTCAAGGACACTAACGTATCCGTGCAGGACGCTTGGCTCACAGCGCGTGATTCGGAAGAAGACGTCGATTTTGATGGCGACAGCATGAATCCGCACGTCAGCTATTTGGACGAGCACAACTTGCAGCATGATGTGTGGTTCCTGGATGCAGTGACCGCTCTCAACGAGATGCGCGCGGCCCAGCAACTAGGTATCCAGACCTTCGCACTGTGGCGCCTTGGCGCTGAGGACCGCTCTCTATGGCGAGTCTGGGATATGCCCGGCGATCCTACCGCCCCGGATAAATTGAAGGACGTCCCTCCTGGCCAGGACGTCGATATGGAGGGAGAAGGTGAAATCCTCCGCATCGAAGCCCGTCCGGCCGACGGCAAACGCACGATTACAGTGGACGAAGCCTCGGATCAGATCACTGATGAGACCTTGGATTCCTTGCCCGAACCGTACCGTGTGGCCCGCTACGGGGCTAGCCCGAACAAAGTTGCTATCACCTTCGATGATGGTCCCGATCCGGATTGGACGCCAAAGATGCTGGACGTGCTGAAGCGGGAACACGCGCCTGCTACTTTCTTTCTAATCGGAATACAAGCCGACAAGTTTGCCGATGTTACTTCGCGGGTTTACCGCGAGGGACACGAGATTGGGAACCACACGTTTACCCATCCCGACATCAGCAACATTTCGCGCAGCTACATGAAGCTGGAGCTCAACCTCACGGAGCAACTTTTCGCGAGCCGCCTGGGCATCCGAACCATTTTGTTCCGCCCACCTTATTCCATCGATGCTGAGCCTGACACCGAAGACCAGGTTCGCCCCCTCGAAACCACGCAGGACATGGGCTACACCACCGTGGGGAACAAGATTGATCCTAATGACTGGCAGGAAAATCCGCATCATAGTGCCGAACAGATTGCTGCCGACGTATTGGCGCACCTGCCGCCCTGCGCTGTCAATGACACTCGCTGCGGCAATATCATTCTGCTGCACGATGGCGGCGGTAACCGCCAGCAGACTGTGCTCGCCTTGCCTTGGATTATTGAAGGTATACGAGCCAAGGGCCTGCAGGTCGTTCCTGTCTATCAGTTACTAGAGAAGACCCGGGCAGATATCATGCCTCCCATTCCTGCTGACGAGCGCTGGGCGGCGCGACTGGACTGGATTGGCTTCGCCCTCTTCGATTTCAGCATCAAGGCAATCACCTGGATCTTTTTTCTCGGCGACTTGCTCATGACCGGTCGTCTGCTATTTATCGGCGCCTTCGCCATCTTTGATCGCCTGCGTCAAAGGCGATTCGGCCCTACGGGCGAAGCCGAATCCTACCGGCCCCGCGTTGCTGTTCTCATTCCCGCCTACAACGAAGAGAAGGTCATCGAGCGGACCGTTCGGGCAGTGCTGAACTTGAATTATCCCGATATGCGCGTGGTTGTCATCGACGACGGATCTACCGATAAGACTCTGCAGGTGGCACGCTCGGCTTTTGTTGCCGAGGAAGCTTCTGGCCAGGTTCTCATCCTAACCAAACCCAACTCGGGCAAGGCGGATGCTCTAAACTTTGGCCTCCAGCATCTTCAAGGCGAGGAAATCTTCATCGGCATCGATGCCGACACGGTGATAGCTCGCAACGCGGTTTCCCGCCTGGTTCCTCACTTTGTCGATCCTAAAGTTGGCGCAGTGGCAGGAAATGCTAAGGTCGGCAATCGGGTCAACTTATGGACCCGCTGGCAGGCGCTGGAGTACATCACCAGCCAGAACTTTGAACGCCGCGCGCTGAATACGCTCGGCGCAGTCAGCGTGGTGCCGGGAGCTATCGGCGCTTGGCGCACTGCGGCGGTACGTGCCGCCGGCGGATACCACACCGACACGGTGGCGGAAGATGCGGATCTCACCATGGCTCTGCTGGAACTTGGCTATCGCGTGGAATACGAGGACCTGGCCCTCGCCTACACCGAGGCGCCGGTCAATGCACACGGCCTGATGCGCCAACGTTTCCGTTGGTCGTTCGGTATTCTGCAGGCAGTGTGGAAGCACCGGGCGGTGTTCGGGCGTAAAGGAGCCTTGGGCTGGGTCGCGCTGCCCAACATCGCAATCTTCCAGATTCTTCTGCCGCTGGTCTCGCCTTTCATCGATCTGATGTTCGGGGTGGGCGCCGTCTGGTATCTGGTGCAGAAGTCCTACCATCCCGAGTCAACTGACCCTGCTAGCTTCCAGCGCCTGGTTATATTCTTCGCCGCATTCCTGATCATTGACTTCATCACTTCTGCCATCGCCTTTGCACTAGAACGCCGCCAGCCCGAGGCCCGTGAAGATGTCTGGCTGCTTAGCCAGGTTTGGCTGCAGCGTTTCGCGTATCGTCAGCTATTTTCCGTCGTTCTTTTGAAAACCCTCAAAAGAGCCATTGAGGGCCGACCGTTTGCCTGGGACAAGCTGGAACGTACCGCTGATATGAGCTACAGGCCCGTCGAGGACCATGATTCGGTAAAGGTGCCGTAGCGGCTTGATTGCTATCTTCGGCCGGCCTTTCCCACCGCCAATCAAGACCTGTTTCGCGATGCTACAATAAGAGCTTCTGACATCTGCCGGACAGGCATTGATCTCTCTGAGGTGCAACCATGGCAACCGTTGAAGCCCCCACCCGTCCGCATATTCGCCTGCACCAGGGCGCTTTCGTGAACGAGCCCCTGACTGATTTCAGTAAGGACGAAAACGCACGCAAGATGCGTGAAGCCATCGACAAAGTGCGTGGCCAGCTGGGCCGTGAGTACGAGCTAATCATTGGCGGCAAGCGCATCAAGACGCAGGACAAGATCAAGTCCATCAACCCAGCCAAGCCGTCACAGATTGTGGGCCTTCACCAGAAGGCGGGGAAAGAGCATGTCGAGCCAGCGATGAACGCGGCTCTGAGCGCGTTTGAGTCCTGGCGCTACACCTCGGTCGAAGAGCGGGCCAGCCTGCTTTTTAGAGTGGGCGATCTGCTGCGCGAGTGCAAATTTGAATTTAACGCCTGGCTGGTTTTCGAAGTCAGCAAAAATTGGGCAGAGGCCGATGCCGACATCGCTGAGACCATCGATTTTTGCGAATATTACGGCCGCGAAGCACTCCGCCTGTCGAAGGTTAAGCTCGACGTGCAGATGCCCGGAGAGCGCGACTCACTCTTCTACATCCCGCTGGGCGTGGGCGCCGTGATTCCGCCCTGGAATTTTCCCTCCGCAATCATGGCGGGAATGACCCTGGCGTCGATCGTCAGCGGCAACACGGTCATCCTTAAACCCTCGAGCGATTCGCCCACCATCGCCGCCAAGTTCGTCGAACTGCTGGAAGAAGCCGGCATGCCTGATGGAGTGGTGAACTTCTGCCCCGGCGCCGGGGCAAGTTTTGGGAATGCAGTGGTCGCGCATCCCAAGACCCGCTACATCGCTTTCACTGGCTCACGTGAAGTCGGTCTCGACATCAACAAAAGCGCTGCCACTCACGCTCCCGGCCAGCTCTGGATCAAACGCACGATCCTGGAAATGGGGGGGAAGGATGCGATCGTGGTGGACGCCGACGCTGACCTTGACTCGGCCGTCGAAGGCGTGGCCCAGTCCGCTTTCGGCTTCCAGGGGCAGAAGTGTTCTGCTTGCTCTCGCGCGATCGTTGACGAGCGCATTTATGACAAGTTTCTGGAGAAGCTAAAGGTGCGGGTAGAGAAAATCACCGTCGGCGATCCCGCGGAAAACACCAACATGGGGGCGGTGATCAATGAAGGCTCGATGAAGACGATCCTCGAGTACGTCGAGCAGGGCAAAAAAGATGGACGCCTGATCTCTGGTGGCAATCGCACGCCTAACGCGGGCGAAGGATACTTCCTGCAGCCCACCGTCATCGCCGATATCCCACCGAAATCGAAACTCGAGCAGGAAGAAATCTTCGGCCCCGTCCTGACTGTCACTAAGTCCAGGAACTTCGACCACGCGCTGGAGATCGCCAACGACACCGAGTTCGGGCTGACGGGCGCGGTGTACACAAAATCGAAGGAGAAGATTTCCCGCGCCATCCGCGAGTTCCACGTCGGCAACCTCTATATCAATCGCAAGTGCACGGGTGCTACCGTGGGAGCGCATCCCTTCGGTGGATTCAACATGTCCGGCACCGATTCCAAGTCCGGAGGGCCCGATTACTTGTATTTGTTTACCCAAGGCAAAGCGGTCGGAGAAAAAATCGGCTAGGAAATGTAGGCGCGAGCGTCCTCGCTCGTGCCGAGCTCGTCCGAGCCGCACAAGCTGGAGCGTACGAACTGGGGACGCTCGCGACTACACCGTGAAAGCTGCTCAGGCGGCTTTCGCCTTCCATAATCCGAGTGCTGCTCCCGTCGGATCGAGAATAATGCTGAACCAGCCCGCGCCCATCACCTCGGTAACGTCTTTCATGACCGTAGCGCCCAATGACTTGGCCTTTTTGGTCGCCACGTTAATGTCGTCCACTTCGACATATGCCAACCAGGCCGATGGCGCGCCGGAAACCGGATGATTCATCATTCCGCCACCGGTGCCCTTACCGGGCTTGATCATGGTGTAGGCCCCGCCGGGCATGGGGACGTCTTCGAGAGTCCATTCAAATAGCTTCCCGTAAAAAATCTTTGCCTTGTTGATGTCGGTTGTGTTGAGTTCAACATGTACGAAAGGATTTGCCATGACTTTCTCCTCATTCGATATTTGCGAAACGGTAGATTTAAAGCCGGAAAGGAGTCTCCCTTAAAGAATCTTGGCCAAAGAATCTTGGCGTCAAAAAATCTTGGTGAGTTGGTCCAGGCAGCCAGTCCAGCCATGACTGTGCTTGTCCCGCTCCTCGAGGTTCGGGAGGTGCTCGTGAGTCAGGACGATTTCAGTCGACGGTCCCAGATCGTGGAACTCGACGGTTACGAGCGTCTCACTGGCTTCCGGGCCTGATTCCCATTGCCATGTGAACACAAGTTTTTGCGGTGGCTTTACTTCGCGATAGATTCCTTCAAGCCTGTGAATGTTGCCGCTGTCTTTGTGGTGCATCTCCAATTGGTATTTGCCCCCGACGCGCAAATCGAGCAGCGCAATCACAACCGTGTAATCCGGGGAAGGGAAGAACCAGTGGCTTAGTTCCTCGGCGTCCGTCCAGGCGCGAAAGACCCTTTCCCGAGAGGCCCCGAATGTTCGTTTTACCTGGAGCGTGGTTTGCGATAAGGGATGTGCCTGGGCCATCTTTTAACCTCCACACTTTGCTGCTGCGAAAGATATCGATCAAGGGCGTCGAATTGCTCCTCCCAGAACGCGCGGTACTGCGACAGCCAAGCCGAGGCTTGCTGCAAGGGTTGGACAGCCAGACGGCAGCGGCGGACCCGCCCGGTCTTCTCCTGCGAAATTAGGCCTGCCTGCTCGAGCACGCGAAGATGCTTCATAACCGCTGGAAGCGACATTCGATGAGGTCTGGCTAATTCGCTGACCGAGGCCTGTCCCGCGCAAAGTGAAGCTAGGATTGCACGCCGGGTAGGATCGGCGAGGGCTGAAAAGGTCCCATCCAAATTTTGATCATACTTAACCACAAGGTTAAGTATAGGAAGCAGTACGAAGGTGTCAAGTGAAAAGAAGAGTTGTCGCCAGAAATTAATACGGCCGCCCTCACAGGCGGCCGTATTTTGAATCTGGCAAGCTTGAAAATCCTACGACGCCACGCCGGCACCCGGGCCCGGCTGAGGCGTAATGCCCGCGGCTGTGGCCGCTGCAGCCTCATTCAGGATGCGATGATGAATCGTAAACAGCGCCAGCTCAAGCCGGTCGGAAACACCAATCTTGTCATATACATTGCGCAGATAGTTCTTGATCACCTGCTCGGTGGTTCCGAGCTGGGAGGCGATTTCTTTGTTCTTGTATCCCTGCACAATCAGCGCGACGATGCGTAATTCCTTAGCGGTGAGGCGGTCACGTACCCGCAATCCGACCATGTCGTTTTCGGTCAGTTCGCTGGGTACGGCGATATCTTGCACCCAGGTTTCGCCGCGGGCCACTTTGCGCACGCAATCCACCAGTGCAGCGCTGGTCACATTGCGGTACACCACGCCATGCGCTCCCGCGGTCATGTAACGCTGAGCACTTTCCCCGGTATCGGCCAGCACTACGACCCGGGTCTTATTTCGGTTGGCGTTCTGCAAAACGCCATTGAAATCAGAATGGAATCCGCCGGCGACGATCAGTACAGCGGCACGAAACTTGTCCAGGGCCATGAACATCTGCTCCTGGGTCTGCGCCTGGGCAACGATGCGCATTTCGTCTTCAACCGCCAGCACTTTAGCGATTCCCGCTCGAAAGATTGCCTGGTTATCAGCCAGAATCAATTTCAGCATTGCGTCAGCACCTCGATTACGACTGGCGAACGAAATCGTAGGAATCGATCACGCAGGCCACGCCCCGGGCCTCGGTGGGGCTGCCGCCCTCAGCGGGTTCGTCGGTTCGTACCACGCGTCCGTGGCATTGCACCACTACATTCTCTTTGGCTCCGGTCACCTCTGGCGGCAGGGTGATTTCAAACTCGACGTTCGAACCCACTTCCAGAGAGGCATCTGCCCGGATGTAGACTCCGGCGGCGCTAAGGTTTCCCGTCACACCGCTATGCTGCCCCCCCTCTTCCGCTCGATGAATCTTGATGGG
>Ga0210384_10003885_pt1 | contig 17005 bp, 17 predicted proteins | sample IncBWH2MmetaG_FD_160574 | JGI IMG/M metagenome (GOLD analysis project Ga0210384, IMG submission 160574) | Forest soil microbial communities from Barre Woods Harvard Forest LTER site, Petersham, Massachusetts, United States - Inc-BW-H-2-M | ecosystem: Environmental > Terrestrial > Soil >...
TCGAGCTGCACCGCCAGTTCCTCGACCTCAAGCGCCGGCTCCGCAAGACCACGGTGCTGGTGACCCACGATCTCGGCGAGGCGTTCCGGCTGGCCGACCGGATCGGCGTGATGCGCGCCGGCCGGCTGCTGCAGCTCGGCCGGCCCGAGGACCTGGTCGCCGCCCCCGCCCACGACTATGTGCGCGAGCTGCTCGCCCTGCGCACCGGACTGCCCTGCCAGCCCGGACCTGCCTGAGGCTCGGACGCCGCGACCGCTCCCCTATGCGCCGCCGCTGCCTCCAGCCAGCCCTCTTGGCTGCCGCCCTGGCGCTCGGCGGCGGTTGGAACGCGGGCGTTGCCGGCGCGGGCGCCGCCGCGGCCGGCGCGGCTGAACGGGCCGGCGCGGCCGGCACGGTTGCCGCGCCTGGCGCGGCGCGCGGCGCGGCGCGTGGCGGCGGGACGGCGCGCCTCGGGGCCAAGCCAGGCTCGCGAGGCGGCGCGGACAGGGTGGTGGTGGGCTCCAAGAACTTCGAGGAGAGCCGGCTGCTCGGCGAGATGTTCGCGCAGCTGATCGAGGCGCGCACCTGGCTGCGGGTCGAGCGCCGCCTCGGCCTGGCGGGTACCCAGATCTGCTTCGAAGCCCTCAAGGGCGGCGCCATCGACGTTTATCCCGAGTACACCGGCACCGGCCTGGTGTCGATCCTCGGCGAGCCGGCGGGCACCGGCGGCGCGAGCGCGGCGTTGCGGCGCGTGCGGGCCGAGTTCCTCGCCCGCTGGGACCTCTGGTGGATCGCGCCGCTCGGCTTCGAGAACGCCTACGAGATCGCGGTGCCGAGCGAGCTGGCGCGGCGCGAGCACCTGGTGACGCTGTCCGACCTGGCGCGCGCGGCTCCCCGGCTGCGGGCCGCCTTCGGCCACGAGTTCCTGCAGCGCGACGACGGCCTGCCGGGGCTCGCCCGGACCTACGGCATCCACTTCCGCTCGGTGCAGTCGATGCAAGAGACGTTGAAGTACCAGGCGACGCGGGCCGGCGGCGTCGACGTGCTCGACGTCTACACTACCGATGCGCGGCTGCTGCTCTACCATCTCACCGTGCTCCGCGACGACCGCGGCTTCTTCCCGCCCTACGAGGCGGCACCGCTCGCGCGCGGGGCCACGCTCGCCGCTCATCCGGAGCTCGGCGCCGTTCTCGGGTTGCTTGCCGGCGCGCTCGACGAGAACACCATGCGCCGCCTCAACCTGCGGCTGCAAGAGGGCAAGGAGAGCGAGGAGACGGTGGCGCGCGACGCCCTCTCGGCGCTCGGACTGGTGTCCGCACCCGGCGCCGCGGCAGGAGGGGCGGCGCCCACGGCGGCGGGCGGCGCGGCGGGTGGCGCGAGCCGAGCGGGCGCTGCGAGCCGAGCGAATCCGGCGAACCCGGACGTCGCCGGCTCCGGCCGGCCCGCGAGCCGCCGAGCCGCCGGCTTCGCGGCGGTCCTCTGGCGCGACCGCGCGGCCCTGGCGCGGCGCGTCTGGACCCACCTCGAGCTGTGCGGCATTGCGCTGCTCCTGGGGGCGCTGATCGCCATCCCGCTCGGCCTCTACCTCGAGCGTCACCGGCGCGGCGCGGAACCGGTGATCGGCGTGCTCGGGCTGATCCAGACCGTGCCGTCGCTGGCCCTGCTGGCGTTCATGATCCCGTTGCTCGGCGTGGGTGCGCTGCCGGCGGTGGCGGCGCTCTGGCTCTACTCGCTGTTTCCGATGGTGCGCAACACCTACACCGGAGTCCGCGACGCCGACCCTCGGGCGGTCGAAGCCGCCACCGCGCTGGGCATGACCCCGGGCCAGGTGCTGCGCGAGGTGCGCCTGCCGCTCGCCGCCCCGGTGCTGATGGCGGGGGTGCGCACGGCGGCGGTGATCACCGTCGGCACCGCGACGCTCGCCGCCTTCATCGGCGCCGGCGGGCTGGGCGAGCCGATCGTCACCGGGCTGCAACTGGCCAACACCGGGATGATCCTGTCCGGCGCCATTCCGGCGGCGGCACTGGCCTTGCTTGTCGATATCGGGCTTGCCGCCGTCGAGCGGGCCTTGCGCCCGGCCGGCCTCGAGGTTTCCGGCGCTCGCGGCGCGGGGCCTACGGCGGCCGCCGAGGGCTAGGACCATGAGCTCGACACGGAATGGATCGAAGGGTAGGGGAGGTTTCTTTTCCCGCGGGGGGTGGAAAGGGGACGGCGCCTCCCTACCGAACCCGGCTGCCCCGCACGGGCCGCGCCGGCAAATGCAGCGCGCTTCGGAGGGTCAGCAGCCGTGGTACTCGCGACTTCAGAACGCGTCCTGGTAACGGTCCTTAACCGCAACGGGCAGGTCGCCCGCGACCGCGACGAGCTGCGGGCCGCCCTGCTGCGCTCGCCGCGCGAGATCCCGTCGCGCTTCTTCTACGACGACCGCGGCTCGCGGCTGTTCGAGCGCATCACCGAGCTGCCCGAGTACTACCAGACCCGCACCGAGCATGCCCTGCTGCGCGCCATCGCCGATCGCGTCGCGGCGGCGGCGCAGGCCTCCCAGCTGGTCGAGATCGGCTCCGGCGCCGCGACCAAGACCCGCGTGCTGCTCGATGCCATGGCCCGGGCGGGACGGTTGCAGCTCTACGTGCCGGTCGACGTCGCCGAGGCCACGATGCGCCGGGTGGCCGAGGAGCTCACCGCGGAGTACCCGGATCTCGCCGTCCACGGGGTCGTGGCCGACTTCAACGAGGACCTCTCCCTGCTGCCCCAGTTCGGGCCGGGAAACGGCAGCGGGGCCGGAGGCGCGGGAGATGCGGAGGGCGCCGGCCCCGAGAGCGGCACCGGGTGGCCAGGTGTCGCGGCAAGCGCTGGCGCCATCGACGGCAGGGGGCGGCGCCTGGTCATCTTCCTCGGCGGCACGATCGGCAACCTCAAGCCGGAGGAGGCGCGCCAGTTCCTGGCGACACGCCGCCGCGAGATGGCGCCGGGCGATCACTTCCTGCTCGGCGTCGACCTGGTGAAACCGGTCGCACGGCTGGAGGCAGCCTACAACGACGCCGCCGGCATCACCGCCGAGTTCAATCGCAACGTCCTGAGAGTTGCCAACCATTGCGCCATGGGCGGCGACTTCGACCCTGCCGCCTTCAGCCACCGCGCCTTCTACGACGCCGGCTCGCGCTGGATCGAGATGCGCTTGCGCTCCGAGTGCCGGCAGCACGTCCGCTTGCCGGCCATCGGCCTCGAGCTCGATTTCGAACCAGGCGAGGAGATCCGCACCGAGATCAGCGCCAAGTACGACCGCGCCAGCGCCGAAGCCCTGCTCGCCGGCGCCGGCCTCGAGCCGGTCGCCTGGTTCACCGATCCCGACCGCCTCTTCGGCCTGGCGCTGGCCCGCCATCCCTGAAGCCGCGAAGCCCCGCGCCAGGCTGGCGCAGCCGGCCGGCTCGCCGTCACCGGGACGGGACGCCGGCTGCTGCTGCTCAGCCCCCGAGAGTCAGCCGCCTGGCACCGGATCGCGAAGGCCGCGGCTCGCGGCGAGCCAATCGCGGGGTGACTGGGCGCCGCCGCGAACGATCAGCTCCTCGTCCCACGACAGGAGCGGGCAACCCAGCTTGGTGGCGGTGGCCAGGTAGAGAGCATCGGCGCCGCGCAGCCGGCGCTCGATGCCGAGCCGCTCGGCCTCCGCGAGGAGCTCTTCGCTCAGGGGCTCCAGGTGAAGCGCGGGGTGAGCCGCCATCTGCGCGCCGGCAGCCTGGGCGAAGCGCGGGTCGCTCACCCGCCGAGCCAGTGCGCAGGTGGACTCCACGACCACGAACGACGGCCCCGCGAGGGGCAATGCAAGTCGCGCCGCCTCGGCAAGCACCGCGACGCTGTCGCCGTGGAACAGGTCGGATGGGTCGAAGGCAGCGATCCAGAGATTGGCGTCCAGAACGAGCACGGATCAGCGGCGCTCGAGCCGACCGCGGTCCGAGGCGAGGATCTCGGTGGCTGTCGGCCCCGACTCGGCCTCTCTGGTGGCCTCCTCTCCCAGCCTCACCCATGCCTCCAGCCACTTCTCGCTCTCCCGGCCTCGGACGGGTGCGGGCGTTCGTTTCGCGCGCAGGCCTGCCCGGACGAGCTCGGGCACCAATTCCTTGAGCCTCTGGTGCCGGCGGGCGGCTTCGATCTTGACCTCGGTGAGCAGCTCGTCTGGAAGCTCGATGGTCGTTTTCACGGAGCCACTTTACCAGAAAACCATTTTCCCGTGCGGAGCCCGCGCTCTGCGTGAGTGGCATGCGAATGAACCGTGCGGGGGACACTAGCAGCTAGCCGGGCCGCCATCGAGAATCTCGGCCGGGCCGGAAGGCGCCTGGCCCCACATCGACCGGGGGATCAACGAGGAGGACTTCCAGGTCGGAGTCCGGTGCGACACCACCCTTCCAAGGCGCCATGCAGCAGGTAGCAGGCGATCAGGCTGGTCCGCGCGTCTCGATCGCGCGAGGGGTTGACTTCGACGAGGTCGAGGCCGGCCACCCGCCGCCGGCTCAGGACGGAACGGAGAAGGCCAACGAGTTCGTCCAGGCTCAGGCCTCCTGGCACCGGCGTGCTCGTGCCGGGCGCACTGGATGGGTCGAGCACGTCGATGTCGACCGAGACATAGCACCGCATCCCGCGCGGCAGCCGCCGAAGAAGCTTCCTCGCGCCGTCGCGCCGCAAGTCCCCCGGCCGCAGCGCCGCTACCCCCGGGGCCAGTCGGAGCTCGTCCTCGAGCGTGTAGCCGCGAAGGCCCACTTGGACGATCCTGCGCACGCCGCCCAGGCCAGAGATGCGGCGCAGCACCTGCTTGTGGTCATGTGCTCCGCGGCCATCCCAGGGACTGAAGTCGGTGTGGGCGTCACACCAGACGACAGCGAGGTCGCCGCGCCGTTGCAAGCGCTCGACGACTGGGAAGGAGAGCGAGTGGTCGCCCCCGAGGATCAGCGGCAGCTGCGACTGCTCGAGCACGGCTTCCACGGCCTCGCCGAGGCGGGAGAGAGTTGCGGCCGGGTCTTCACCCGGGACCTGCACCAAGTTGCCCTGGTCGATGCAGGCGGCGCGAGGAGGTGCGCAGGATGCGCTGGCGAGCCGGATGCTGTCCGGAGCTTCGCGGGCCCCGGGCGCTATAGGATTGCCGAGGTCGTAGCGCACCCCCAGGGCAGCGAAAGAGACATCCCCTTGGGATCCCTGCCGCGACCAGCCGAAAAGAGTCGGCGAGGCGGGCTCCGTCAGCTCCGCGAGTCGGGATCTCGCATCGAACACCTCTGCTCAGACCTTTCTTGCGGGACGGCTACTCTCGTGCCCCTGCCGCGGCTTGCCGCCGCTCGGCGAACGCGCCCAGCCCGGCGAGCAACAGGTGGCACGCCACGATCGCCGTGACCGATGACGCGTCGCGGGCGGGATCGAGCTCGACCAGGTCGAAGCCGACAACCGGCCGGGCCGCACCGACGGTGCGCAGGATGGCCTTGGTCTCCTCGAGGTTGAACCCTCCGGGCGTCGGGTGCGATGCGGCAGGTGCGACCACCGGGTCGAGGACGTTCAGGTCGACCGTGATGTAGAGCGGCAGATCTTCGGGAAGGGCCGCGAGCAGGGCGGCGGCGCCTTGGCGGCGGAAGCGCTCGACGGTCACGACCGTCGCGCCCTCGGGCGCATGGTCGGCCTTGGCATTGATGGTGTACCCGCGGTGGCCGAGCTGCACCAGCTGCCGAACTCCAGCGAGCTCCCAGATGCGACGCCCGACGCATGCGGCATTGACGATCTCGGCGGGCACCGCGGGATCGAAGTCGGTGTGAGCGTCGAGCTGCAGCACGGCGAGAGGCTGTGCCCGCTGCAGCCTCTCGACGACCGGGAAGGTGATCGAATGGTCCCCGCCCAGGCAGACCGGGAGCGCACCGGCGGCTTGGATCTCCGCGACCAGGTCCGCAACGCGCGCGAAGAACCGGGCCTGGTCCTCGCCGTATTCCACGACGGTGTCGCCCCAGTCGGAGAAGGTCACGCCCTCGAGGATGCGCGTTGCCCGCTCGACGTCGAACCAGCCCTTGGGCCGGCCAGTGGCGAAGTCGAGCTGGTACTCGAAGTCGAAGGAGCGCCGGCGGATCGCCGCCGGCGCACCGCGCTGGTTGGCCGGGCCCGGGCTGGTGAGGTCGTAGGGGATCCCGAGCACGGCGACATCGGCCGCCGGCGAGCCGGGACGGTGGACCGGGCACTTGAACAGCGTATGCGAGACCGCCGCCGTGCGCCGCCTCTGGCGGGGAGACTCGCGTGCCTCCGCCTCGACCAGGAAGCCCTTGGCCACGAGCGTGCGCACCTGCTCGAGCACCCTCTCGTCGGCAGGCCGCCCGAGAGCCTCGTTGACCGATGCCGGCCGGCTAAAGCGGCGCATGAAGTGGTAGAGAGCCGGAGAGACCTTGAGGCGCGCCGCGGTTGCGGTCTGCACCACGACCGCGCCCTGCGTGTCGAGCGACTCGAGGATCAGCCAGCGCGAGACGACCAGCCGCCCCTGGCGGAGTTCCCCGTCCGCCGCGGCGGGCGTAGCTGCGGTGACCGGCGAACCGCGATCCATCGATGCCCTCCCTCGCGTCAGGCGGCGCGGCTCGGAGCGGTCGCAAGCGTCCGCTGGTGTCGGCGCTGCGCGGCGCGGGCCAGCCGGACGAGGACGTTGAAGGCCATGATGGCGACGCCGGCGACCATGAGGCCGCGCCAGAGAATCTCGCCGGCCCGGGCGGCGATCTGGAGCGCGCCGGCGCCGATCTCGCAGTCGAGCCAGAATCGGGCAAGCACCTCGGGGAGGCCCACCAGGATGCGCACCACGACCTGGGTGAGGACGATCTTGGCGGTGACGAGAAAGAAGGCGACGCCGGCCACGGAATAGAGCGCCAGCGCCGCCGTCGCCCGGCGGCTGAGCTGCGGCCCAGGGCTCTGCGCCGGCCCGCGCCCGACCGCCGCCGCGGCAGTGCGCCGCAGATAGGCGAGCGATTGCTGGCGGAGGTTGACGATGCCGAAGAGATCGCTCATCAGCCAGTAGCCGTCGAGGCGCAAGAAGGGGTTGAGCGCCGAGGCGATCGCGAGGTCGGTAAACAGGAAGGCGAAGAGATAGACGACGTTTCCCGAGCGGGCAAAAAGCGCCAGCAGCAGCGCCAGGAAAACCGATTGGAAATAGATCCCGCCGAGGTCCACGACCGCCCGCTGCCGCCGCGGCAACTTCCACACATCGGACACGTCGGCGTACAGCACGGTGAAGATCAGATACATCCCCCAGCCGATCTCGAGGCGCTTGCAGCCGTAGAACGCGGCAGCGCTGGCGTGGCCGAGCTCGTGCACGAACGTGCCGGCCGTCGACAGCAGCATGAGCAGGAGGACGTCCCCGAGCTCGAGGCGGTTGACGTCGAGCGCCTGCAGGGGCAAGAGCTTCACGTAGAACACCCAGTGCAGCAGCACGAAGAGCGGCAGCCAGGCCAGCAGGACGGGCGGAGCGTAGGCCCAGCGGAGGGCTTGGGCGACCGGCTCGACGAAGCGGGCGCTCAGCAGCGGCAGCTGGAAGTAGAGAAACGACCGGCGCCGGTCCCGCGGCGGGAGGGCGGTGGGAGGGCTGCTCGTTCCGAGGATCAATCCTTTCGGCAGCAGCACCCCGCGGACCAGGCGTCCGAGCTGCTCGTCCGAGTAGCGGCCTGGCCGGCGCGCGCGATAGGCGGCGATCACCTCCTCGAGGCTGCGCCGGCCATCGAAAAGCTCGATCAGCTCGACGACCGCGATCGGCATCGAGTAGCGGACCGGCCGTCCTCCTGGGACGGGCAGCTCGCACACCGCCATCGGCTCGGCGGCGTCGGCATCCAGGGGCGACACCACGAGTCCGGGATTGGCGACCAGGTGCTGGCCGAGGGGGCCGCAGGCGGTCCCTGCGTCCGCGCCTCGGACAAGACCGGGCTCCTGCGGGGTTTCCCGCAACCGAGACTCCGGCGTCGGTGCCGACAAGTCGTCCCCGGCGAGGGTCGCGGCCATGGCGCCGGGGCGACCTCGCCAGGGGCGGGAGCTTGCCTCCGGTCGATTCGCGACTACATCGGACACTTGCAGTTGGCGTTGCAGCGATCCTGAAGCTCGAGCCGATCCTCGAGCTCAACGATCTCGAACTCCTCGGGCGCGAGATCCTCGCGCTCCTCGGCACGCTTCAGGTGGTCCTGCTCGTCGGCCATGCGAGGCCTCCTTTCATCCTTCGGACCAAAGCCGCGGATCGCACCTTGGCCGCGTGGTGCAGGAGGCCAGCCGCGTGCCTTTCGCGGGCGGCTGGCCTCCCTGATGCCAGAGCAATCGCCTCCAGATCGGCGGCTACATCGGGCACTGGCAGTTGGCGTTGCAGCGGTTCTGGAGCTCGAGCCGATCCTCGAGCTCGAGGATCTCGAACTCCTCGGGCGCAAGCTCCTCACGCTCCTCGGCCTGCTTCAGATGGTGCTGTTCGTCGGCCATGCGTCACCTCCTTTGGCTGGGATCGAGCGAGCCGGATCAGGCTGCGACAGTGATCGCACCCGCACCCGCTGGCTTACATCGGGCAGCTGCAGTTGTAGTTGCAGCGCCCTTCGAGCTCGAGCCGATCCTCGAGCTCGAGGATCTCGAACTCTTCGGCGGCGGGGGCCTCCGGGGCCTTACCCTCCTGCTCGAGATCCGGGTCCTGCTTGGCTTTGTTCATGACTCCTCCTCCTTTGCAGTGGTTGTATGCGGCAGACGCCCGCGGCGGGACCGCCGGGCGGCCCCCCGGGGCGTCGAGTACGCCGGTGGTGCGCCGCGGCCGGCGCCGGCACGACGGCGTCGCCGCCGGCTGGCGCGGGCCCGCTCGGTTCCAAACGGTCGTTTCTCGCAACCGCCGCGTTCATGGCGTCTCCTGCGCCGTCGCCGGCGACCGCCAGCGCGCCGCGGGCCTTGAGCAGCGCGAGGAACGACAGCGCGGCGGGCAACGAGCTCGTGGCCCGCTCCGCCAGCTGCTGGCGGTCGATGCCGCCGCCGCTCGGCGACAGCCGGTCGAGCAGCCAAGGGGCAGCCGCCGGTGCGCGATAGGCCTTGAGCGTTCGGGCGTCGCTCCAGATCGTCTCGGCGCCGCGGATCTCGACGATGCGGCGGGCGTTCATGCCCAGCCGCCGCCCTGCCGCGAGGTCCGCCTCCACCTCGCGTCGGGCCGCCTCGAGCGACGGCGCGGGGAGCGGCTGGGCTGACTCGGCGCCGGCCCGCCAGCGATGGAAAAAGCAGCACGTCTCCCACTGCGCGGCATGCGCACGGATGGCGCGCTCGAAGGTGCGGTAGAGGTGCGCCATGGCCTCGCGTACGAACCGTTCCTCGGCCGGACCCTTGAGTCGCTCACCGGGGGCGACCGCACGGCCGATCCGGAACCTGCCGCAGCCACCGACCCGCGGCACCACCACGGGCACCAGCGGACAGCCGATGCGCGCCGCCAGGCGGGCGATGCCGCTCTTGACCCGTACCCGATACCCCAGCATCTCGATCTCGATCCGTCCCGCGTCCCCGAGAGGGCCGTCGGTGCCCGTGTTGCCGTCGAGGTAAGCGAAGACGATCTCGCCGCGCGCCAGCGCCCGGGCGAGCGAGAGCGTTCCGGCGGGCTCCTCGACGTTCGTGGCCCTCAGGTGGTGCCACAGCGGGTGGTCCGGGATCGCCTGCCGCGTCCTCTGATACTGGCCGTATCCGTCGGCGTCCATCGGCGTCGTGCTCGGGAGCCCGGCCAGGGCCAGATCCGACGGGATGTGCCGGTAGTCGCCGAGGTGACAGGCACAGAGCAGCAGGCCCCGGCCGCCCGCGAGCAGCGCTCGCAAGCGCTCGGCAGGCACGCCCCCGAGGAGGCGCGGCGCGGCCGGCTCCCCGGCCCGCAGGTGGGTCATGTAGGCGTAGTACTGCCAACCCCGCCACAGCTTGTTGCGCGTCGCCTCCTGCGCCGCCCGGCGCACGCGCGCCGCGGGCCAGCGCTCCCCGAAGACCGCGAGCAGGTTGAGGTGAAACGAGCGCAGGCCGTAATGATTGAGCTCCTCCTCGCCGAGCGCCGCGATCGCTTGTTCGACCACCTCCGGACGCTCGTCGAGGTCCCTGAGAAAGGCGGCGACTCGCGCCGCCAGGGCGTCGCCACCGGCCGCTGCCGAGGGCGCCACCGTCTCCGGAGCGAGCCGCCTCTGGCCTTCCACCGGCATTCCTAGGAGCCGCCCCCGAGGCGGCCCTCCGCGCCGGTGGCAGCGACGCGCCTGGCGGCAGGCGCCGGAGCCTGCCGGCGGCGCGCCGTCGCCCGCTTGGCATTTCGGAGATCGAGGAGCTCCCGCTTCGCGCTGTGGCGGGTGTCGGGGCAGGGGCTACGGGCCTCCTCGATCCGGATCTTGGGACAGTACATGCCCTGACAGGTGGGCAGGATCACGCACCTGCGGCACTTGGCGTCGCCTTCGAAGGCGGGCTCGGTCCACAGCGCCATCTTGTCTTGGTCGAGCTCCAACCCGCCATCCTCGCGCAGCTGGCCGACAACGTTGGCGGCGTCCCGATCGAGGGCGATCGTGCACTTCATCACCTGGCCGTCGGCGCCGATGATGAAGCTGTAAGGCCGCGCGGCGTAGCAGACCTGCGATCCCGGTCCGTGGATCTCGCTCAGCCCGCCGCCCACCTTGAGCCCGCGCCGGCGGGCAGCCTCCTCGAGGGTCTCGCGCAGCCGCCTCGCCTCGTCGCCGCCGCACACCGCCAGGTCGGCATCTTGCGGCCCGCCCCAGCGGCCGATCGCGTGGAAGTTCAGCGCGAAGCGAGGATCGTCGTGAAACGCTTGGTCGATCTGGCCGACGAACCGCTCGAGAGCGGCCTGGTTGTCGCGGTCGAAGTTGACGCGGAGCGCAACCGAGAAGTTCTCGGGGCGGCGGCTCAGCGTCTCGAGGTTGGCGAAGATCGCGGCGAAGGTGCCGCCGCCGTCGCGGGTTGGACGATGCCGGTCGTGGTCCTCCGGTGTGCCGTCGAGAGTGACCTGGTAGTCGGTGACACCCCAGCCGAGGAGCTTGCCGGCGACCTCCGGGGTGAGCAGGTAGCCATTGGTGGTCATGTGGCTGTGAAAGTCGAGACGTTGGCGCTCGGCCGCCTGCTGGAAGAACGGTGCCAGCTCCTCGATGGCTGCCCAGCCGTACAGTGGCTCGCCGCCAAACCAGGAGATGCGTAGGCGGTCGAGCCTCGGCAGCCGGGCCTCGACGAGCCTCTTGACCCGCTCGCGCACCGCCGGACGCATGGTGCCGCGCGCAAACTCCTCGTAGCAGTAGACACAGCGGAAGTTACAGTCCTCGGAGGCCAGCAGGATGAGCTCGAGCGCGTCGCTGCGGTAGTGTTCCTGGCCGAAGGCGAGCTGGACGCGGCGGAACTCGTCGGTGCCCTCCTGGACGAGGAAGCCGCGCTCGGCGAGGTAGCCAGCCAGGCCGGACGCGTCCGCCTGGAACCCCTTGGCGGCGAGCAGCTCGAGAACCGCCGGTCGCTGGGCGGCGGGAAAGACGCTCATCGAACCGCTGTAGGAGTTCCACAGCACCAGTTCGCCGTCCCCCGAGGTGGCGCGAATGTTGAAGCGCGAGGGGACCCAGCACGGGATGCGGGAGCCGCCGCCGATCTGGATCAGGGGCACGGAGCCGGGAGGGGGATCGCTCCCGTCGAGGGGCGACCGGGGAAGGAGAAGGTGAGCGTTCTCTCCAAGCATCATCGTATTCCCCTGTTCACGCTTCTGCGAACTATGCTTGTATGCTTGTACCATGAAGATAGAAGAAACGCAAGATCAATCTCGCGGGACCGCATGGCCTCGAGGTGCCGCGCTCTCCTCATCCCCTTGGGACAGACTCCGAAGCGACCGGACCGAGCTATTCGGCGCGAAGGGCCTGGGTGGGATCGACACGCAGCGCGCGCCGCGCCGGGAGGTAGCTGGCCAGCGCCGAAACGGCGAGGAAGCAGGCGGCGAGCCCCGCGGGCACGACAGGGTCGAGCGCCGAGAAGCCGGGCAGTGCGCCCCGCAGCAGGCCGCCCAGGGCGACCTCGAGGGCGATGCCCAGCAGGATGCCGACCACGACCTTCAGCATCACTTGGCCTGCAACCAGCTTGAGCACCGCCGCGGCGCGGGCGCCCAGCGCGACGCGGATGCCGATCTCGCGCGTGCGCTGACTGACATAGAACGAGACCATCCCGTAGACGCCCACGGCAGCCAGGAGCAGCGCGACAGTCGCGAAGATCGAGAGCAGCCAGGAGTAGAGCGCCGGCTGCCACATCGACTCGGCGACCACCTGATCGAGGCTCTTCACCGAGTCGACCTGCAGGTCGGGCTCGCGCTCGCGCAGCGCTGCCCGCAGCGCGGCGGCCAGCGATGCGGGGTCTCGGGCCGAGTGGAGGAAGAGGTAGAAGCCTTGCCGTGGGCGCTGGTCCAGGGGGACGTAGACGGTTGGCGGCACGCGGCTCGCGAGCCCCAGCTCGCGGACGTTGCCCGCCACCCCCACCACCTCGACCAGGGGTGCCGCCTGGTCCCAACGGGAAAGCTTGAAGCGCTTGCCGAGGGCCTGCCCACCCGGCCAGAAGCGTTCGGCCAAGGTCTCGTTGACCATGGCCACCAGGTGCGCGCGCGCGTCGTCGTGGACGTCGAAGTCGCGCCCGGCGCGCAGCGGGATGCCCAGGGTATGGAAATACTGCGGACTCACCGCCTTGAGCAGCGCCGAGGGGACGGCGCTGCCGCCGCCCGGGGGCTTGGCTCCCGCCGGGGCGAATTCGACCGTTGTGCCGCCGCGGAGAGGCAGGTCCGACGCCAGGGCTGCAGCGTCGATTCCCGGCAGGCGGCCAAGCGCCTCGAGGGTCTGCGCTTGGCGGCGCCGCTGGAGCTCGACCCGCGGGGCGCTCACCGCGAGGTCAAGGGGCGAGGACGCCGGCACCGCCGTCGCGCTCAGGACGCCGGCGGACCGGAACCCTGTGGCGACGCTCTGCAAGCCCAAGAAGCCGCGGAACATGAGGCCGGCGCAGATGAGCACGGCCACCGCTACCGCCACCTCGGCGACCACCAGCAGCTGGTGCAAGCGCCGGCGCGGGGAGCGCCGCGGTCCAACCGGACCCTCCCTCAGAGCCTGGTTGAGGTCCAAGTGCGAGGCATGGAGGGCCGGCGCCAGGCCGAAGAGGATCCCGGCCAGCAGCGCGACGCACAGCGCGAAGGTGAGGACTCTGCCATCCAGGCTGAAGTCGGCCCAGAAAGGCAGGACGATCGGGATCGAACGCACCAGGACCCGCAGTCCGGCCACGGCGAGCGCCAATCCGGGCACGGCGCCCAGCACAGCCAAGACCAGGCTCTCGGTCAACAGCTGACCCACCAACCTGCCGCGGCTGGCGCCGAGCGCCGCGCGCACCGAGATCTCGCGCTGGCGGGAGACCGACCGCGCCAGCAGCAGGCTGGCGAGGTTGGCGCAGGCGACCAGGAGAACCAGCCCGGTCGCGGCGAGGAAGACGACCGCGGCGAGCGCGGTGTCGCCGACGTAATAGCGGCGAAGCGGCACCACGAGAGCCCCCCTCCCGGGGTTGGTCGCGGCGTACTCCTGAGCCAACCGCTTGGCGATCTCGCTCAGCTCTCGCTGAGCGCCGCCGACACCCACGCCGCGGCGCAGTCGAGCCACGCCGTAGAGGCTGCCTCGGTCGCGGGGCGCCGTGGCCGGATCGGGGGACAGCGGCAACCACATCTCGGCGTATTCCGGGAAGCGAAAGCGTGGCGGCATGACGCCGATCACGACGAACGACTCGTGGTTGATCTCGACCGGCCGGCCCAAGAGCTCGCGCTGCGCCGCAAAGCGACGCTGCCAGAGCTCATAGCCGATGAGGGCCACGCGGGGACCCCCGGGCTGTCCTTCCTGCGAGCTGAAGGCCCGCCCGAACCGCGGCTGCACGCCGAGCGTGGTGAACAGCTCCGGCGACACGAGCGAACCCGAGATGCGCTCCGGCACCTCTCCGCCGGTCAGGTAGAGACGCTGGTCGCTGAATGCGGCCATCGCGGAGAAAACCGTCGCCTGACGCCGCCAGTCGAGGAAATCCGGATAGGACACCGGAATCGAGGTCTCCTGGCCGCCTGGCGCCGCGGCGGTCAACCACACCAAGCGCTCGGGCTGGGAGTACGGCAGCGGCCGCAGCACCATCGCGTTGAAGATGCTGAACATGGCGGTCGTGGCACCAATGCCGACCGCCAGCGTGGTGAGGACGACGACCGAGAAGCCCGGATGGCTCCGCAGGAATCGCAGCGACGACCTGACACTGGCGATGGCCATGGGCGACGACCTCACATCGGTCCAGTTCAGAAGGTGCGCTTATTATACTGACTTAAGACTTAAATCACGAATATAGGAAAGGGGGGTATCGACGCGCGTAACTCCTTGCCGGACCGGGAGTGCTAAAACGGGCGCGGCCGCCGGGTGGCCCGCTACGGCCTCGTCCGAATGCAGGAGCCGGAGCGGCCTACTTCGGCCTCGCCCGGAGTTGCGCGATCAGCAGTTCCATCTCATCCATCCGCCGCCGGAGCTCGTCGAGATCCCTTGCTGCAGGACCAGGGTGCCGCTGGCGGAGAGGCTTGTCGGAAGCGAAGAGGGCCTGGAGACGTGCCAGCAGCGGACTCTGCAGCTCCGGCTCCTTGAACATCAGGCGGAAGAACTCCCCGGGATGGACTTCGAGCACGCAGAGGATGTCGAGCATCTGGTGCAACTTGAGCTCGAACCTACCGACGAGGAGACGGCTCACGTCAAAGCCGGACCCATCCTGCGCCAGACGTCTCTCGATTTCGCGGCGACTGAGCCCGGAGAGATCGACGAGATTGCCCAGCGCCTCCCGCACGCGTGCGACATCCGCCTTGCTCCCACTCATGCCCGATGCAGACCGTAATCTAAATTGGCTTTTTTATGTTTATTTGGACATTGCTCGGCCGTGTTGCTGCCCTGATGGCGTCAACGGGTCGCATCGACCACCACCACATAGCTTGACGGAGGCGCGCTCTCCCAGGACTGGTGCTGATCTCGATCGATGTTAAGAAAGGCGGCGAGGGACCTCTCGCGCTCTTCCAGCTCACATGAGGCGGCCGCCCTTGGCCCGGCTCAGCTGGCGCCGGCGCCGAACGTCTCCTTCCAGCCGCGGGTGGCGGCGAGGGCGGCCAGGGCCTCGTCGAGGCGTGCCTGGTTCTCCGGACGCACCAGCCAGGTGCTTCTCCCCGAGGGGTGCGGCAGCGGGACCAGGTCGAAGAGGTTGGCGCCGCGCTCGACGGTGAAGACTTGCCCGACCCGGTCGCCGAGGGGGGCTGGTGACGGCAGGAAGCGGGCGATCGCCAGCTGCCCGACGGCGATGACGGTGGCGGGCCGGATGAGCCGCAGCTCGCGCTCGAGCCAGGGGGCGCAATTGGCGATCTCGGCAGGGGCCGGGACGCGGTCGCCGCCGGCGGGCGCGCGGCCGGGAAAGCAGCGCAGCACGGCGGCGATGTAGACGCGGCGCCGGAACTCGGGCTCCGGCGCCCCCAGACGGGAGAACCACGAGAACAGGCGGGCGCCGGCGGTGAAGGCGAACGGCCGGCCGCGCGCCGCTTCGCGCGGCCCGGGCGCCTGTCCCACCAGGATCATGCGTGGCGGCTCCTCCGGCCGCCAGGTGACCGGCGGCGGCTCGACCCGCGGACAGATCCGGCAGCCGCGGACCTCGGCGAGGTGGCGGTCGAGCGCTCCCCAGTCGAAGCGGCGCGGGCGGCGCGCGGCAGCCACCGGCGCAGCCTTCAGGGCTTCGCGGCCGCCGGGGGCGGCGACGGCGGAGGCGCGGCGGTAGCCGGCGGAGCCGTGGCGGCGGCCGGCGATGTCCCTGGCGCGGCCGGCGCCGGAGACGCGGCCCCGGGCGAGGTCCCGAGCGCCGCCGCGGCAGCGGGCAGCACCTCGACGCCCGGCTCCCACCAGCTCGCGCCGGGCTCGAAGACGTCACCCTCGTGGGTGCAGGGCGATGCGATGTGATCGCGGCCGTAGACCGGCCTGCCGGTGTGGGTCGCGCGGTGCAGCGGGTAGAGGCTGGCGCAGATCAGGCAGTAGTGACCCATCACCCTGCCCCGCCGGTCGGGCGGGACCTGGCTCGCGGGCGCCGCGGGAGGGACTCGATAGACCATGGGTTGCTCCTTGCGTTCTCCGTGGCGGGCTGCCGAGCGGCTGCGGGCACCCCCGGGGTCAGCGCGCGGCGAGCAGCTCCGCGCGAGAGAAGAAGAAGGCGAGCTCGGCGGCGGCGTTCTCCGGCGAGTCGCTGCCGTGGATGGCGTTGCGCTCGATGGAGGTGCCGTACAGCGCCCGCACCGTGCCCGGAGCCGCCTGGGCGACGTCGGTCGCACCCATCACCTGGCGCAGGTGCGCCACGGCGTCGTCCCGCTCCAGCGCCAGTGGCATCACCGGCCCGCTGGTCATGAACTCCACCAGGCTGCCATAGAAGGGCCGCTCCCGGTGCACCTCGTAGAACGATTGCGCCTGCGCCGCGCTGAGGCGCAGCAGCCTGATGCCGCGCAGGCCGAAGCCCTCCGCCTGCAAATGGGCAAGGATCTTGCCTGCATGGCCGGCCGCGATACTGTCCGGCTTGAGAATCGCCAAGGTCATCGGCATCTCGGTCTCTCCTGATCTCACCGTCCGTCTAAGTTGGTGCCGCCCGGTGGGCGATCCCCAGCCATGGAACTGTCGCTGCCCCCGCCGGCGCCAGCCGCCTCGCTCAGCACCTCGAGGTCGGCGTCGGGGCCGTCGAGGCGGAACGCCGTGCCGACCACCTCTCCCGCATCGCCGGGACCGAGCAACACGGCAGATCCGGCCGGCAGGCCCAGTCCCCAGCGCACGCCCGGCGACCGCAGCAGCCGGCGCAGCCGGCGATCGTGGCCCGGGTCGAAGTTGGGCTCGACCACGCCGGCCGGCAGCCAGCCGAAGCCCGGCAGGGTCTGGCCCGGAGCGATGCTGCGCGCCACGGCGCCCGCGGCCTGGGCGGCGGCGGCGATGGCCACCACCATGCCGCCGCCGGCCAGGCG
>Ga0210384_10003886_pt1 | contig 17005 bp, 15 predicted proteins | sample IncBWH2MmetaG_FD_160574 | JGI IMG/M metagenome (GOLD analysis project Ga0210384, IMG submission 160574) | Forest soil microbial communities from Barre Woods Harvard Forest LTER site, Petersham, Massachusetts, United States - Inc-BW-H-2-M | ecosystem: Environmental > Terrestrial > Soil >...
CGAACGGAAGGATTTCCCGCCGCGCGCCCCAATGCCTCGCTCAGCGCCACGGCCAGCTCACCGTTCAGCGAGTTCAGCCGCTCCGGCCGGTTCATCACCAGCAGCGCAATATCATCTTGCACCGACTCCAGCACCAGTGAACTTGACGGAATCGCCTGCGGCGCATTGCTCATAAAGCCTCCCCATTCGCGAAGACCAAATTCTAACGCACACCCACAATCACGCAGCGTATTTCTTTGCACCGGAGAGGCACACAGCCCATTTCTTTGTAGTGGCGCTGCATGCGGCGCCAGTATGGAAAGGCAACGTTCTAGGAATCCTGTCTACGACCCGAGCAACTCAGCCCCCGCCGTCTCGATCTGCTTCTGCGTCTTGGTCACAAGAAGCGCCAGCTTCCGGAAATGCCGCAGCTTCTCCGGTTTGCCTTTGCCTTCCGCGCCCCCGGTCAGTGGCAGCACATACACCCGCGCGCCATACAACAATTCCTTCTGCAATCCGTATTTGCATTTGCGCTGTGAAAACAGCTCGTAGGCCTGCCGCCCATTGAACGCCACCACGTGCGGCGCGAATTCCTCGAGCTTCTGTGAAAGCACGATGCGCCCCTCGGCGAAATCCTGCCGCGAAAGTTCGTCGGGCGATTTCGTCGGCTTCTTCACCAGATCCGTAAGTCCGATCCCGAATTCGATAACCCGCTTGTCGTCGTGGTAATCGAACGGCTCCGGAATCACTCGCCCGCTGAAAAGCATCGGCCAAAATTCGTTGCCGCGCCCGGCGTAGTAATGCCCCACGCGCACGGCGGACTCCGTGGGATTGCACCCCACAATCACCAGCTTCATTCCTTTGCGCAGGAGGTCCGGAAGTGTTTTCACGGGCGTGTGGCCGCTCGGGGATGGAGTGTGATCGGGCAGGCTGGCAGGTTGGCTGGCATGGGCTTGCGTCTGTCTGAGAAGACTCTATTTGCAGCGGTGCGGCCCGTCAAGTGGGGTGCACTTAAGAGTGCGGTAATGGTTCACAAGCTGAATCGACACCCATGCCTGGTTCATCCAAAAGGGGTATGGAAATGACGTGCCCTGGCCCCGCGCGGCCGGCTGCCCGATAGTCCAGAATAGCGATGAGAGAGGTTGTCGTGGGCTGTGCTATTTTAGGTGGTGGGAGATACGCAGGGCCGTTCGCCAGCCCGGACCTTCATTCCATTGACTGCACCAAATCCACACAAATTGCCTTCGCGCATTGCGAAGGACGACGAGCACCTGCTGGTCGCCGCGGCCAAGAAGGGCGATACCCGTGCCTTTGAGGAGCTGGTGAACCGCTATGAAAAGAAGATTTTTCGCGTGACCATGAATATCACGCGCAATCAGGAAGACGCCGAGGACGCCATGCAGGATGCGTTCATGAAAGCGTATTCGCACCTCAAGGATTTCAGCGGTGATTCGAGGTTCTACACCTGGTTGGTGCGCATCGCCGCCAACGAAGCGCTGATGCGCCTGCGCAAGCGCCGGCCCAACGTGATGTCGCTCGATGAACCAGTCGAAGGCCAGGAAGATTTGATGCCCCGCGAGCTGCAGGACTGGGGTCCGAGCCCGTTGCAGCGCTTTGCGCAAACGGAAATGAGGGAAATCCTCACCACCGCGATCGAAGCGCTGGCTCCGGATTTTCGCACCGTGTTTGTGCTGCGCGACGTCGAGGAACTTTCCACCGAAGAAACGGCGAAAGCGCTGGGCATCTCCGTACCTGCGGTGAAGTCTCGCCTCCTGCGCGCACGGCTGAAATTACGAGAGCAGTTGGACCGGTACTTCCGGCAAGGCGGTCAGAATTGAATTGCAGAGATGTGGTAAAGAAGCTCTCGGATTATCTGGACGGTGAACTGGAGCCGGCCCTTGCGCAGGATCTGGACCGGCATTTGAGCGGGTGCAAGGAATGCACGATGATCGTGAACCAGACCAAGCTCACGGTGGAAATTTTCTGCAATGCTGAGATGGTTGAATTGCCGGAGCAAGTACGCACCCGGCTGCACGAAGCGCTGCGCCGGAAATTAAGCCCCGGGAACCAGCCTTAGCAAGAAATCGACGAACATTCCCAATATCATTCCGAGGGCGGCGTTTGCCTGAGGAATCCGCTTTTTCTTGTCAGCGAAAACCATGTTCCTCACAAACTCCGTTCGCAGTGAGAAGGAGCGCTATCGAAACGCTGGACACGACCAGTGCTCAGTAACTGTCCAACGATACCGCCCCGTGATCCTTCCAAAGCGGAAGCTGGCGGCCGAGGCCTTTTTCTTTTGCCATGGCGTACACCTTCGTCGCCACTGCCAAATCCCACGAAGCAATTCCATTCGACTTGAAAAGCGTGACTTCCGAGTCGCTGGTGCGGCCAGTAGCCTTGCCGGCAACCACGTCGGAGAGCTTTTTCACGCCCGTCCAGCAAATCTCATCCCCGTGAAACGCGATGATCAGATCGCCGGCCTCCTGGCGGGACTGCTCCACGGAGTCAACCACGATTACGTCCGCGCTGGCGACCGCTTCGGCATCAAGCTCGCTCTTGTGCGCGTGATTCGCACCAATCGCGTTGATATGTACGCCGGGCGCGATGTCTGCCCCGCTGACGACGGGAGCCGCGGCCGTAGTCGCGGTGCAAACAATGTCCGTGTCGCGGACGGCTTCCGAAGCGGAACCCACCGGGCGCACCGGAACGCCGAGGCGCTCAGTCATTTCCCGTGCGAAAGATTCGCGTTTGCGTGCGTCGCGGCTGAAAACGCGAACCTCGCTTAGCGCGCGAACGTTGGCAATCGCTTCCAGTTGGGTCTTGGCCTGCCCGCCGCTGCCCACGATGCCCGCGACTATCGCGTTTTTGCGCGCGAGATATTTTGTGGCCACGCCAGAAGCCGCGCCCGTGCGAAGCTGCCCCATGTAATCCGCCTCGATCATGGCGACGAGTTCGCCGCTCGCCATTTCGTAGAGCGGCACGATAAAGCGCAGCGCCCCCCGCACGTAGGTGTACTGCTTCATCGCCAAAAACCCAGCGGCGTAGTCCGCAGCGGCCATGTAATGAAAGAAGCCGTTGCCAGGCAACTCAAAGCGCCGCCGCGGATGCACCGCCACTTCGCCAGTAGCCTGCTTCCGGGAAATCTCCTCCACCGCCTGAATCGCCACACCCATCGTAAGCGTGGCGCGCACTTCCGCTTCACTGATATGCAAGGTCATTCGAGTTGGCCTCTTGGTTCGGCAGAAAATCCGCAAGAACCGTGATTCGCATTTTCATCGTTTGACAACCGGCTTCTTACTCGCGGCGGAATGCGCCAGCGAAGCGCCGTCGTCTTGGCGGATGCGGCGCACAACGGTTTGCGTCATGCGATAGCCGCGTTCATCCTTTTTGGCGCCCATTTCGCGGAAGCGGAATTCGGGTTCGCCCTTCGCGCTTTTCGCGAGACGCACCGGTAACTGGCCGCAAAGATTGTTTTCGATGTATGCAGTTTCGTAGCGCGATTTTTTGACGTGCCAGGTGAAAACGCGCAGCGTCGTGAAATCGCACGGCTGCCCCTCCGCGCCGCGAGCCCCGGCCACCAGATATTGCGGTTTCTCTCCGGAAGGATCGGCCACGCGATTAATCTCGAACCACGCGATCGGCCGGATGCCCGCCGAGGCCGTGCCTTCGCGGACCTGGTCGGGCAGGTCTAGCTCGATAAAGCGACCCACCACCCAACCAGCGATGGGGTTGGCGCCGGCGTCTCCCGGCGGCGTGGTGTTGGAGGTTTCCGCGGTGCGCGCGGCGGCTTCGCCGGGTGGGCGCGTCGCGACGCCACGAACCAGGAACCAGTCTTCTTTCTTGGCTGGTTCGGAATCGCCGGCGGAATCTTTCTCGTCGGTCACTTGCGCCCAATCGGCGACCGCGCGCCCCACAATTTCCAACGGAACGTTGCGGCCGAATTGGTAGATGCGCTGCGCTGTACGCCCGGGCTCGACGCGCAGGTTGGTGGCAACTTTGGTGCGGCCGCGTGCCTGCACCGGCATGGCGCGTACTTGCTCGAGCAGCCTGATGCTGCGCTGCCAGAACGCCGGCTCCATCAGCAGGCGGCCATCGAGCCAGCCGACCTGTCCGGCGGCGGTGCGCACTTTCACGCTGTCGTTGCGGCGGCTGACCACGTCGACGCGGTCGCCGTAGTGCAGCACCACCAGAGGTTCGCGGACCTGCGCGACGCTGCTCCACAGTGTGACGCTGCGCTCGCTGACGAAGGCTTCGCCAAGCTTTTCGTGCCTGGGGCGCAGTAGCCAGGCAATCAGCGCCACCAGGCACAGCAGTGGAACCGCGATAAGAATCTTGCGCTTCATAGCGCACTCTCGGCGAAGGGGTGCACACTTCCGGAGGCGATTCTTGGGTTGGCTGGGGGTTTCATGGCCGTCAAAGTATCGTTAAAGATTGTACCCGAAAGCGGCCCGCGCCAAGAACGTGGGCGCTCTGCGCAGTGCTGCTGCAGGCAAATCCCTTGTTGCAGAAAGGAATTCTGACGGAAATGAGCGCTGTGCTTTTCTGCTAAGATGCCCGCGGTTGTCTTCTTTCATCGATTTTCCGCGGAGGGTGTTCATGAAAGCTCTGAATGCGCTGCAGCCGCTGGGCTTGCTGCTTTTGCGGCTGGCGCTGGGAATTATTTTTATTTACAACGGGTACCCGAAGCTGTTGCACCAGGGGGCGGGGATGCAGGGGTTTTTCACGCAGCACGGGTTGCCGGGGTACTTCGTGTACATCGCGGGAATTCTGGAAGTGTTTGGCGGCGGGTTGCTGATTCTGGGGCTATTTGCGCGGGCGGCGGGGCTGTTGCTGGCAGGGGAGATGGCCGTGGCGATCTGGAAGGTGCACAGCGGCGGCGGAATCATGGATGTGCACAACTACCAGTTCCCGCTGGTGATGGCGACGGCGTGCTTTGCGATCATGACGATGGGGGCGGGAATGATTTCGCTGGATTGGCCGCTCTTTGAAAGCGGCGGCGGACGCAGCCGCGCACCGAAGCCGGCTAAAAACAAAAACTGATGGTCTTTGGCAGACGGCGAGCTAGCGATGCGGCACGCCTTGGGTGGTCTCGGTGTTCTGGACGACTCCGGTGTAGCCCTCGGGGAAGAGGAACCAGCAGACGAAATAGGCCACCACGCCGGTTCCTGCGAACAAGACCAGCAAGAGCCACAGGACGCGGACGAGCATGGGATCCAGATCGAAATAGTCGGCTACGCCGGCGCAGACACCGGCGAGTTTGCGGTCGTTGATGGAGCGGACAATGCGTCGGCGAGGTGGAGCATAAGCCGAGTAAGGCGCGGCGTAGGGGGGCTGAGACGCGTCGGGCTGTTTGGTACCGCAGTTACAGCAGAAGTTCGATCCTGCTGGTATATCTTTTTGGCAGTTTGCGCAGAGCATGGTGGCACCCCCCACAGGCAAGCGATGCTGTGTTTCTATAGCAGAATACGGCGATGGAAGGCAAAAAGTTTCCTTGGGCGCGCGGGGGCTCGTGGTCCGTGATGCGTGTCCCCTAACTCGTGCTGTGTAACGCTATGATTTATAGGGAGTTAGTTCCTTCCTCGTTTTCTAGGCTAGCGCAGAAGAGCCGCGTCGAGGCCGGTGGCACGCCTGGGTGTGGAACTCAGCGGCTGTGCAGGACATCGCGAATCGCGCTGGTGAGTATGGACAAGTCGGGCGGCTTGATGACCAGCGGGGGAGTCAAGTAGACGATGTCGCCAAATGGTTTGATCCAGACGCCCTTCTCGACCAAGTGCGCTCGCAAGGCGGCAGAGTCCACCGCATGGTCCATCTGCACCACCCCAACTGCGCCCTTTACGCGAACGTCGGCGACGCCGGGAGCACGGCGGCAGGTTGCGAGTTCCTCGCGAAGCTGCGCTTCGATAGCGGCGGCTTGCGCCAAGCGGGGCTCGGAGGCGAACAAGTCGAGTGACGCATTGGCTGCGGCGCAGCCGAGCGGGTAGGCCATGTAGGTGGGTCCATGCATGAGGGCGGCTTCTGAATCATCGGAAAGAAAGGCGTCGAAGATTTTGGAGGTGGCGACGGTCGCGGCTAGGGGCACGGTGCCGCCGGTGAGGGCCTTCGAAAGGCAAATGATGTCCGGCACTACGGCGGCTTGTTCGCAGGCGAAGAGTGTTCCGGTGCGGCCGAAGGCGGTGAAGATTTCGTCGAAGATCAGGAGTAGGCCGTGGCGGTCGCAGAGAGTTTGCAAATCGCGCAAAACGACAGGATCGTGGAACTTCATGCCGCCCGCGCCTTGGATGAGCGGCTCGATGATCACGGCGGCAATTTGCTTCTTGTTCTCGCTAAGGAAGCGGTCGAGTTGCGCGCGTTTCTCGGCGCTGTCCGGAACTTCGAGGACGAATTGCTCCGGCAAAACTCCGCGGAAGAGCTTGTGCATGCCTTCTTGGGGATCGCAGATGGCCATGGTGGCGAAGGTGTCGCCGTGATAAGCATTGCGGAAGCTGACGAATTTGCTGCGACGCTCGCCTTGGTTCAGCCAGAACTGCACGGCCATCTTGAGGGCTACTTCGACAGCGACAGAGCCGGACTCGGAGAAGAACACATGGTTGAGATCGCCGGGCAAGAGTGCGGCTAGGCGCGCGGCCAGCCGGTAAGCGGGTTCATGGGCCAGGCCGCCGAACATTACGTGGGGCATCTTTTCTAGCTGCTCGGAAACGCACTTCAGGATGCGTGGGTGGGCGTAGCCATGGCAAGCGGTCCACCAACTGGCGATGCCGTCGATTAGTTCGCGCCCGTCGGCAAGCTTTAGCCGGACGCCTTGGGCGGAGACGACTGGGACGGGCAGCTCTGTAGTTTTCATTTGCGTGTACGGCAGCCATACGTGATCGAGAGAGAGCCAGTCGGGAGTGGGCATATCGGCGGATGGAATTATAGGCTTGATTTGGGAACGCCGGTGCTTGCGCTACTGGGCGAAGGCAGCGCGGTCGAAGTGATTCATGAAGGTTTGCATCAGCGCGGTGCGGTGGAGATTCGGGAGCTTGGGGATTTCGCCAATGACGCGGACGTGGCCGAAGCGCTCGATGGTCTCGCGATTCTCGCGGTTCTGGTCGCCGATCAGCACGACTCCGTGCACCGGCAACTCCGCTGCGTGCAATGCCGCAAGTGTCAGCAATGTGTGATTGATGGTTCCTATGCTGCTGCGTGCCGCCAGGATTACCGGGAGCTTTAGCTTGACCATCATATCCAGCACGAACTGGCGCTGATTGATGGGCACGAGCACGCCACCTACGCCTTCGACTACTAGCCAGTCATTAGCCAGGCTGGCCGGCAGATTGACGCGAGCAAGATCGATCTCGGTGCCAGCCCAGCGGGCCGCGAGATCAGGCGAAACGGGTGGAACAAATTTGTAAACCTCGTCGAGCGTTCGGTCCGTGCCGATGCCTGCCAAGCGCATGACTGTCACGCGATCGGAGCCTTCGAGCGTTCCGGTTTGAATCGGTTTCCAGTACACCGCGTCCAACGCGGCGCACAAAAGCGCGGAGAGCGTGGTCTTCCCCACGCCAGTATCCGTCCCGGTGACGAAGAAATGGTGCCTCATGCGCACCCTGCTGCCGCGGTGCGGCACTCGCTGACACGCCAGCCTGCCAGGACATCGCGCAGGCGTTCGAGCTGATGTTCCGGGGTAACCGCCGTCAGCGAAAAACGCAGGCGCGATCGGCCTTCGGGCACGGTGGGCGGGCGAATGGCGCGTACGGCGAATCCTTCGCGTTGCAAGAATTCAGCGGCGGCCAGGGCTTCGTCGTTTCCGCCGGTGATGGCTGGAACGATCTGGGTGGCGCTGCCGGCGGTATCCCAACCGTCGGCTGCGAGAGCCGCAGCAAAGCGCCGCGACTTTTCGCGCAGGTGATCGCGCTGTACGTCCATGCCCTGCGCCAGGCGCAAAGCCGCTTGAATCTGGCGAGCCATGTAGGGTGGCATGGCGGTGCTAAAAATAAATGTACGCGCGTGATTGATGAGGTGCTCTTTGAGGAGCGAAGAGCCACACACGAATGCGCCGACGCTGGCCAAGGCTTTTCCACAGGTATGCACGATGGCGACAGCCTGCTCGAGCAAATTCGCTTGTGCGGCCATCCCGCGCCCTGCCGGGCCGTGAACGACGGTGGCGTGGGCCTCATCGAGGATCACGCCGGCGCCATAGCGATCGGCGAGTGTGAAAATGTCAGCTAGCGGCGCAACGTCGCCATCCATGCTGAAAACGGTTTCGGTAACGATGAGTTTCCGGCACGCGATACCGGCATGCGCGCGCAGCGCATCTTCCAGGGCGTTCAATTCGAGATGGGGGTAGATTTCGCGGCGCGAGCCGGAGAGACGTATGCCGTCGATCAAGCTGGCGTGATTGAGGGCGTCAGAAAAAACCAGGTCGCTCTTGCGCAAGAGTGCAGTGAGCACTCCCAGATTGGCCGCGTAGCCACTGGCAAAATACAGCGCGTCTTCGGTGCCGGCGAAGCGCGCGAATTCACTCTCGAGCTCTTCCCAGGCCGCGGCGTGGCCGGAGAGCAAGCGCGACCCCGTGCCGCTCATGCGCGAAGCTTCGCTGACCGCTTCGAGGACTGCTTCTTTCAGCGCGGGATGCTCCGCGAGTCCCAGATAATCGTTGGAGCAGAGATTCACGCCGGCCGTTTCCGCGACGGAGCGGCTCTGGCTACGCTGGGCGAGATGCCGCTGCGCGGTCTGCAGTTCGCGTTGCAGCTTCGAGTGAAATTCAGTTGGCATGCGCTTCGAGTGGTTTGAGTCCTAGTGTTTCGAGCAATTGCTGGTCTTCATCCGGTCCGGGATTCGGAGTGGTGAGCAGCTTCTCTCCGACGAAAATGGAATTGGCTCCGGCGACAAAACAAAGCGCGACCGCTTCTGGAGACAATTGTTTCCGGCCAGCGGCCAGGCGGACGCGCGACGCAGGCATGAGAATGCGCGCCGTGGCGATGGCGCGAACCATCTCGAGCGGATCCAGCGGGGGCCGGGAGGCCATCGGCGTGCCCGCAACGCGGACGAGCATGTTGATCGGCACACTCTCCGGATGCGGCCGGAGCGTGGCCAATTGATGCAACAAGCCGATACGGTCGGTGTCCCGCTCACCCATTCCGAGGATTCCTCCACAGCACACGGTGATGCCCGCCTTGCGAACCGCGGCGAGGGTCTTCAGACGCTCATCATAGACGCGCGTGGTGATAATCGACCCATAAAATTCCAAGGATGTATCTAAATTGTGATTGTAGGCGCTCAGGCCGGCCTCTTTGAGTTGCAGGGCCTGCGACTCCGTGAGCATACCGAGAGTGCAGCAGACCTCGATGCCCAGCGCCGAAACGCCGCGCACCATTTTGAGCACGCTGTCGAATTCCCTGCCCTCCGGCGCCTGGCGCCACGCCGCACCCATGCAGAAGCGCGTGACGCCCCGGGCGGCGGCTTCGCGGGCCACGCTGATCACGTGGTCGGCATCGAGCAGGCCCTGCCGGTCTACTTCGGTGTCGTAGTGCGCGCTTTGCGGGCAGTAGGCGCAGTCCTCCGGGCATCCGCCGGTCTTGATGGAAATAAGCTGGCAGGTCTGTACGCGGTCCTGGGGATGGTAGTTGCGGTGGATGGTCTGCGCGCGAAAGAGAAGTTCGGTCAGCGGAGCGCGATAAATTCCGGCGACTTCGGCTTTGGTCCAATCGTAGCGCAAAGGGTCGTGGGGCACCGGGCTGGATTCAGCGGCGCGCGCCGCCGCACTCGAGGTAACTGGTGAATTCATGAATCTCCGTCCGCCCGTTTGGCCGTACCGGCAGGATGGAGGGATATTATCATCGCTTGGCAAGCGCGTCGCGCCACCCGGGTGGTGGCAGATACCCGATTAGGCACCCGGTCCGTCCCGCTGCCCGTCAGAGCCGCCGATGAATTGCTATTGGTCGATAGCCACCAGGCATACCCAAGCGTTGGTTCGCGCGCTATGCGGGCAGCGTTCGAAGTCAGTCCATTCGCCACGGCGAGCGTTCCGGCCAGTGCTGGAGGGCTGTGCTGGCCCAAGCGGTGGTCTTGTCCGCATGGCAGGACGTGCATGGATTGGGGATTTTATATTTGTCGCTCATGGCCGGCGTGAGGAAGGCAAAGGTATGGGAGCGGACCTTCACGTCCGCAAGGGTCGTGGCAATTTTGGGCATATGGCAGGCGATACAACTGCTTCCGGGTGATCCTTTCTTGTGATGGGTATGCTCTTCGATGGTTGCGGTGCGCGGGCCGTTGGCGGAAAGCGGGGCGTGGCAATCGAGGCATAGCTGGTCGGCAGGTTTTCGCAATTGCGCGTAGTTGCCGGTGCCGTGCACGTCGTGGCAGCTAAAGCAGGTCACACCGCGCCGGTACATTACGCTTTGCACGAAGTCATTGCCTTGCATGCGGTTTTTGTGAGCGGAGCCGTCGGGGTAGTGGGTGAAGGTCGTCTCGCCGAGGGTGTGCTCTTCGAGTTTCCAAAAACCCTGCAGCTGCAAACCCACTTGGTACCCCACTGGCCAGTCGTAATATTGCCCCTCGATGGGACTTGTTAGCGGGCGCCCTTGCGAATGGCACTGGATGCAGGTGTCGCTTGCCTGGACGTAGTCCAGGCGCGCTGGATTCAGGATGTTTCCGCGAGATGGATGTTCCGCATGCACGCTTCCCGGGCCGTGACACCGCTCGCACCCGACGTTCCATTCCACGACCTGCTTGGTGTGGATGTTGTAGGCGACCGAATGGCAGCCATCGCAGGTGGGCCCGGTGGGCCGCTGCATATTGTCTGGGGGATAAAGCGACGCCCACCAGTCGGTGCCGTTGGCCACGAAATAAGGCCGCCAAACTTTATTGGTGATATCCCACTGCGCCGGCTCGGGATAGTAGTCGTCTCCTCTTTTCGTGAAATAACGCTGCTTCCAGACGCTGCCGTAAACCAGGGCGACCTGGTCCTTGCTGAACTTGGCTACGTTATTCGTGGAAAGATCGGGAATGATGGCGTCCGGAAACTCGCGAGGATCGCGAACGACATTGGCCATGGGCGTGGTCCGCCAGTGTTCGTAGATTTGCGCATGGCACTTCTGGCAGGACTGCGAACCGAGGTAGTGAGCCGAACGAGCCGTGACCGCCTCCTGGCCCTGTTCTTCCTCGGTGAGTTGGCAAAGGCTGCGAATGAACAGGACCAATTTCCAACTATCGTCGCTTTGCTCGTCGTGAGGTTTGGCCCACCCCGGCATGCCGGTTAGCCGCACGCCGTTGCGAATGATGTAGCGGATCTGTCCGTCGGTGAGGTTCTGTGTTTGGGGCAGGCGCAAGTCCGGAACTCTGGGGTAGAGACTGCGGCCTATCCCAGTCTGTCCCGAGCCATCCGGCCCGTGACAGAGAGCGCAACGAGCCAGAAAGCTCTCGCGGGCGTCTTGCAAAATCCCCGGCGAGGCGTTCCACGGGTTTGCTTCCGAGCGGGCCTTCCGCGGGATGGCCAAATTGCGGGCCGCGCGAGCCACTACTTTTTCCAAATAGGATGGATCGTCAGCGGTGCTAAAGCCCCGCCAGATCAGGCGTGCTCCATAAACAACAATGGAGATTAGCGCCACGCCGCACAGCAAAAGAAAAGCCTTCCAAGCTCTCATTCATCCTCTCTCTAGATTGCCGGGCTGCCGGAGCGCGCCACAGAGTTAAGAAGCAGCGGCCGAGGGGTGAGAATACCATCGCAAGCGTTGGCCCGGTGCGGCCGACTTACGGTAAGCGCCCCGCGGCGATAGGCGGTTTGACCGGGCATTAGCGAAATGTTATAAATCTTGGTTTCGCGAGAGGTCGCCGGCGGAGCTATCGGGGTGCTGCCTTTGGAACCGGGGTACAGGCAGCCTGCGCCGCGGCCAACCGTTTCCTGTCCTGTCTTGGAAGTGGGAGCCTGCAAGAATCCGGCGATGTGCTCCCCCGTGCGTTCGTTTGCTGAGCGTAAGGCCGAAGTGGTGTGCCGGAAGCGAGTGGGAGATGAAGCGCGGAGCCTGATGCGAGTCCGCAAGGGATTCGGAGGCGCGGCGTGTCACCCCGAAAACGATTCTTGGATGGAGGATGCTCGATGGGCACCTGGCTGATAAATGCCTGGTCACACGGTTGTGGAAGCGTCGCGCGATTTGGCACGGGAAGATTTGGCGTTGCGGCGTTAGCGGCGCTGTTAGGCTCGGCGGCGGCGCGGGCGCAAGAAAGCGGCGAAGCGAACCTGAAGCTGCCGGACCTTTCGTCGGTGAATTTCCTGGGGATTGACGGGCACAAGCTGCTGCTGTTCGGGATCGTGATTTGCGTGTTCGGATTGCTCTTCGGACTGGCGATTTACAGCCGGCTGAAGAATTTGCCGGTGCATAAGTCGATGCTGGACGTTTCCGAGCTGATCTACGAAACCTGCAAGACGTACCTGATCACGCAGGGCAAGTTCCTGATGATTCTGTGGGTCTTCATCGCGGTGGTGATTGTGATGTACTTCGGCTGGCTGGCGCCGGTGCATCCGGTGGCGGTTACGCTGCCGATTATTCTGATTTTCAGCTTGGTGGGAATTGCGGGGAGCTACGGAGTGGCGTGGTTCGGGATTCGCGTGAATACCTTTGCGAATTCGCGGACGGCGTTTGCTTCGCTCCGCGGAAAGCCATATCCGATTTATCACACGCCGCTCGAAGCGGGCATGAGCATCGGGATGATGCTGATCAGCGTCGAGTTGCTGATGATGCTGTTCATTCTGCTTTTTGTTCCAGGCGATTACGCGGGACCGTGCTTTATCGGCTTTGCCATCGGCGAATCGCTAGGCGCGGCGGCACTGCGTATTGCGGGCGGCATCTTTACCAAGATTGCGGACATCGGGTCGGACCTGATGAAAATCGTCTTCAAGATCAAAGAAGACGATGCGCGCAACCCGGGCGTGATTGCCGACTGCACCGGCGACAATGCCGGCGATTCGGTGGGCCCGAGCGCGGACGGATTCGAGACCTACGGCGTGACCGGCGTGGCGCTGATCACGTTCATTCTGCTGGCAGTGAAGAGTCCCACGGTGCAAGTGCAACTGCTGGTATGGATTTTTGTGATGCGCATCGTCATGCTGATCGCCAGCGCGGCGGCATACTTCATCAACGGAGCGATCGCCAAGGCGCGTTTCGGCAACGTGGTCAAAATGAATTACGAAGCGCCGCTGACTTCGCTGGTGTGGATCACCTCGGTGGTCTCGATTGTGCTGACCTACGTGGTTTCCGCGCTGATTATTCCAGACCTGGGCGGCGACACTTCGCAATGGTGGAAGCTGGCGACCATTATTTCCTGCGGAACGCTTGCCGGAGCGATTATTCCGGAACTGGTGAAAGTGTTCACTTCGACGGAATCGCGGCACGTGCGGGAAGTGGTGGCCTCGGCGCAGGAAGGCGGGGCTTCGCTGGGGATTTTGTCGGGGTTTGTGGCGGGAAATTTCTCGGCGTACTACCTGGGGCTGGCGATGGTGGCGCTGATGACGGCGGGTTATTTGATCACGTCATTGGGACTGGCGGGTCTAATGCTGGCGCCAGCGGTGTTTGCGTTTGGCTTGGTAGCATTCGGATTTTTGGGCATGGGGCCGGTGACGATTGCTGTGGACTCGTACGGACCGGTGACGGACAACGCCCAGTCGGTGTACGAGCTTTCGCTAATCGAGCAAATACCGGGAATCGCGGGCGAGCTAAAGAAGGATTACAACATCGACGTCAACTTCGAACGCGCCAAGGAAATGCTGGAAGAGAACGACGGTGCCGGCAATACGTTCAAGGCCACGGCGAAGCCGGTGCTGATCGGAACGGCGGTGGTAGGCGCCACGACGATGATTTTCTCGATCATCATGGCGCTGACGCACGGGCTGACGGAAAATGTGAACCATTTGTCGCTGCTGCACGCGCCGTTCGTGCTCGGGTTGATTACCGGCGGCGCGATGATTTACTGGTTCACGGGCGCTTCGACGCAGGCGGTAACTACTGGGGCTTACCGCGCCGTGGAATTCATCAAAGCGAATATCAAGCTGGACGGAGCGGCTTCGGCGAGCATCGCGGACAGCAAGAAAGTCGTTGAGATCTGCACGAAGTACGCGCAGAAAGGCATGCTCAACATTTTCATCGCGGTATTTTTTGCAACGCTGGCATTTGCGTTCATCGAGCCGTTCTTCTTCATCGGCTATCTTTTCTCGATTGCGATCTTCGGCTTGTATCAGGCGATTTTCATGGCTAATGCCGGCGGCGCATGGGACAACGCCAAAAAAATCGTGGAAGTGGAGCTCAAGCAAAAAGGCACGCCGCTGCATGATGCGACGGTGGTGGGCGATACGGTAGGCGATCCTTTCAAGGACACGTCTTCGGTAGCGCTGAATCCGGTGATCAAATTCACCACGCTGTTCGGGTTGCTGGCCGTGGAGCTGGCGGTGCAATTGACGGCCACACAGGGCAGCAACTTGACGCACATCCTGGCTGCAGCCTTCTTCGTGGTGTCCTTCTTCTTCGTGTACCGCTCGTTTTACGGGATGCGCATTCGCGAAGGCGGAGCGCACTGAGGAGCCTCGATTAGTTGTGATTTAGGCGCAGAAAAAAAAGGCGACTCCGGCTGCCCTTTTTTCCTTGGAGCATGGAGGTGTGAATCATGAAACGAATCATCTTCAGCCTATCGATTCTCTTTGCCGCTTGGGCGTTTGCTGGAACCGCATCCCGCCCTGCTGATGCTCCGGGATTAGGCGCGTTGAAATTCCTGGAAGGAAAATGGATGGGCGAAGGATCGAGCGAAGTCGGGCGCGGAGGCGGATACGCAAGTTTTGAGGAGGACTTGCAGGGCAAGGCGATCGTGCGCAGGAACCACGCGGAGTATCCAGCGACGCAGGGCCGCCCCGTCTACAAACACGACGACCTGATGGTGATTTACGTGGACCCGAGTGCAAAGGGATTGCGAGCGTTTTACACCGACAACGAAGGCCATGTGATTCACTACGCCGTGAACGTCTCCGCCGATGGCGATACGATCACTTTTCTGGCAGACCGGGAGGCGGGCGCGCAGCAATACCGGCTCACGTACTCACGGCTTGAAGAAAACAAGATGACGATTCTGTTAGAGGCGCGGGGAGCAAATCAGGACGCGCAATTCCAGAAGGTCGTTGAGGGCAGAATGCAACGAGTATTGGCCAGGAAATGAGCTGGGCCTTGCCAGGAGCGGCGCGAAGGTGGCGCTCTCAGATGCGGATGAGGCCGGGGAATTTGCGAGGGTTGTTGTCGAAGCCGGGGAAGACCGGCTTGAGGTCTTTTACGCCGATGTGCTTGGCGAGAATTTCGCCGACGACGTAGCGGAAGTCGGTGGTCAGCGCGAGGTCGCGGCCTTCATTAAGCTGATGATTTTCCAGGCCGGGCCAGCGGCCGTAGACCTGGCCGCCCTTTACCTCCCCACCCATGACGAACATGCAGTTGGCGTGGCCGTGGTCGGTGCCGCGATTGCCGTTTTCTTTTGCGGTGCGTCCGAATTCGCTCATAGTGACGACCACGACGTCTTGCATGCGGTCGCCCAGGTCCTGATGGAAAGCGGCAAGTCCGCTGCCGAGATCCTTGAGCAGATTCGAAAGCTGGCCTTGCGCGCCCCCTTCGTTTACGTGATTGTCCCAGCCGCCGCAATCCACGAATAAAACTTCCACGCCGATATTCGATTTCAGAAGCTGGCCGATTTGCTGCAGGCTTTGGCCGAGGCGGCTGGTGGGATATTGTGCGCCGTTTTCCGGCTGATACTTTGCGGGATCGGCTTTGCGAAGAAGGTCGATGGCCTCAAAAGTTTCCGTGCCAGTGCCCTGGAGTGCGCGATCAACGGTCTGCGAGTACAGCGCTTCGAAGCCGCCTTGAACGACCTGGCCCATGGCCGGCGATTGTGTCATCACTTTGAATTGCTTGAGGTCCGGCAGCGCGATCGCGCCAGTGCTGCCGCGCAACATGCGCGGAAGATTCGGGCCCATGGCCACGGCGCGGAAGGGCGAAGCGTTTTCTTCGGGGACCGATTGCAAGACGCGGTCGAGCCAGCCGTCATCAGTAGATTTCAGGCCCGGAGTGCCGGACTCCATGAAATCTTGCGCGTCGAAATGCGAGCGCGTGGGATCGGGCGAGCCGGCAGCGTGAACGATGGCGAGTTGATTCTTGTGAAAGAGCGGCTCGAGGGGAGCGAGGCCCGGATGCAAGCCGAAGTAGCCGTCGAGATCGACGACGGTGTCCCCTCCGCCACGCTTGGGCTGCGGAATCGCAATCGTTGGGCGAAGGCGATAGTAATTCGGTTCGCTGAAAGGCACGACGATGTTGAGCCCGTCGGCAGCGCCGCGCTGGAAGAGCACCACGAGCTGCTTCTTGTTGGGCATAGGCGTTGCGGCGACGGCGCGCTGCAGGAAGGCCGGCATGGCGCTGAGACCGATGAGAGAGATGCCGCCTTTTTTGAGAAAGTAGCGGCGGGAGAAGGCTAGGCCGCGAACGCCTTCGCAGCAGGAGTAGGTTGGATTGCTGTCGCTCATTTGATTCTCCGGTTCGCTAAAGCCTCGGCAGTAAGAAAAAGCGGGAGCTGCACTCCCGCACTCCAAAATTATCTGCGCTGAAATTCGGGAGCGCCCAGGACCAGGCCGGTGACTACGCCGAGATCGACTTGCTTGACGGGATCGTCGAGCTTGGCGTTTAGCACTTGCGGCGAGTCCAGCTGCTTTTGCAGCGTGTCTACGGTACCTTCTGCAACCTGGCCGCCCAGAAACACCAGCACGGCGCGATCGAGCGCTGACTTCGGATCGGCGGCCGATTCCGCGCCGAGCACGGCGGTTACATCGCTGCGCGAGCCGCGCACTTTGTTCCCGGCAAGGGCCAGCGAGAAATTCAAGCGGTTGAGCAGCGCGCCGGTGTTGACCCATGCGTCGGATTTATCGGAATACCCGGTAGGCGGCTGGCATTGATAGAGCGGCTCGCCGATGCGGCCGACCCATTGCACCAGCGGCATTGGCGTATCAACATCGGTGCCCAGGGCGCGCACC
>Ga0210384_10003887_pt1 | contig 16999 bp, 20 predicted proteins | sample IncBWH2MmetaG_FD_160574 | JGI IMG/M metagenome (GOLD analysis project Ga0210384, IMG submission 160574) | Forest soil microbial communities from Barre Woods Harvard Forest LTER site, Petersham, Massachusetts, United States - Inc-BW-H-2-M | ecosystem: Environmental > Terrestrial > Soil >...
TGCAAGTACTGGTAAACATCTAACATATTCTTGGAAACAAACCGGAGGTGATCCTATTACACTACTCTTTGCTAGCACAGCTCACCCAGTATTCTTTGCACCAGACGTTAATGTTGGCCAAACAAAGGTGTTTGAGTTTACACTTACAGTAAGTAATGAAAATGGCCAAAGTAGCGATTCAGTTAAAATAACTGTTGTCAACCCCAACTTGGGCCCAACAGCAATAATAACTCCGCAGTAAGAAAATAGAATCGTTACCAGGTGAACAATTCTTGCAAGTTTTGTGACTGTTTGTAGCAGAATATACTTACACAATTACGATACCAATGATTTTTGGGCGATGTAATTGGATAGGGAAATGGTGGATCTAGGGCTGTTTCGGTTATATGTGAACTCAGACAAGAAATCATTCTAAGCATGAAAATTAAGGGTAATTTAGGGCGATTCCAAATCCATTTCATCTTTTTTTAAACCAATTTTTTCCTATTCAAATTAAGGCCCTGAAAGAGGTTTATCTGCCTAATACTTGAAGGAATCTTGCAGCCTGTTCAATTACATTTTACGATGTTAAAAGAATTTATAAAGTCAATGCCCATCCACGAGCAACAAGCTTCTCTACGGTCTGTGGTTTTACACAAGCTGGAGACTTGTCTTCTGTTTTGAAAACTAGTTGCATATCAGCATTACATTTTACATCATGTGGAGAAATTCCTGATTTAACCTGCTTTAATGGTGTTTCATTTACTGTCTTGGTTCCTGTATTGTTGTCATATATTGTAAACAAGAACGATTTTGAAAGACTGGTTGAATTGGACGCATCTTTGATTCCATAGGAAAATGTTATAGTTGCATTTCCCGTTCCAACTGTTATTGCCCGATAAGCAAGGTTTGAACCAGGTCCAGTTACAGTCATTTTTTCACCAGGCTTTAGCGTTTCTTGTATGGCAGCCCAGCGGCATACTTCTTTCATGTCAACTGTAGCATGACTATCAAAAGTTGCCGAAAATGGTGACAAACAATCATTGTGTACAAATATAGTATTTGTAGAATTGTTTACTAGAGTTGCATTAATTGAGAATGTATCTCCAACTTTAATTGTGGCTGGCTGCACTTGAAGATTTAGAATCTCTATACTATTTGTATTGTCTGCTTGAATTGGTTTTAGATACGGTGATATGAACAGTAAACCCAGTAATGTAAAGACAAGAATTTTATTTTTTATCTTCATAATGCTTCTTAAGATTAATCATAATATAAGAGGTCTTAGTCAATCAGTTTAGTCCCCTTAATTAGATTTGTCCTGTAAACTCACATTCTTGGAATAATTTAACCAATAAGGGGTTTGTTCACAGTTTAGTACTATCTCTTTAAAACTCGAGATTCGCGCCCACAGATTTTAGGTGGACCGAGGGGGATTTGAACCCCCGACATCCGCGTTGCGAACGCGGCATCACTACCACTAGACTACCGGCCCTTTTGTTATCAAGAATGTCATCTGTTTTTATTCATTTACTCTCAAAGAATAATACTAGGAATCAGAGAAAAATCAATTGATGACTTTTGATACGGTAATTACTGATTCACATGTAATTCTACCCAGTGGGATGGTAGAAAAAAACATCGTAATTGATGATGGTAAGATTGTTGATTTTACAGCTGAAATTCCGCAATGTAATATGAGAATTAATGCTAGAGGGTTGGTATCAATACCTGGCGTTATAGATCCACATGTACATTATGGCGTTTATTCCCCAATAGAAAAGGCCGCTATTACTGAATCTAGAGTAGCCGCCATCGGGGGAGTTACCACAATGATAAGGATGTTGAGATTAGGTGGTTCGTACAAAAAGCTTCTTGATTCACACCTTTTGGAAAGCTCAACTTCCCATTATGTCGATTACGCTATCCATGCATCGATTCTTCAGAAAAATCAAGTCGAAGAAATGGAATTCTGTACAAAAAAAGGAATAAACTCATTCAAGCTCTACATGAATCTGGGCCAAGATGTCAATCATGTCTATATGGATATGATTCCTGGAACAAATTCCTTACGCGAAGAAAAAGTGGAAATGGATTTAGATATAATTGAAAAAGTAGTTTCAACTGCGGCATATCTTAAATGTCCGGTTTTGGTTCATGCTGAAGATTATAAAATGTGCTCATGTGGAATAAAAGAGGCAAAAGAAAAAAAGAAAGATGGACTAGGAGCATGGTCAGAAAGCAGATCAGTTGAATCTGAGGTCAAATCTATTAGAACCATTTCTAAATTGGCTCGAAATGTAGGGTGTGTCTTGTATTTTGTACATATTGGGTCACAAGGAGCAATGAATGCTATTAAAGACGAAAAAAAGAATGGCACAAAAATTTTTGTTGAAACATGCCCTCATTATTTAACACTTTCATATGAATCACAAAAAGGATATCTTGCCAAAGTAATGCCACCAATTAGAACTCCAAAAGACATAGAGGGTATATGGAAAGAAATCCAATTAGGCGCTATTAATTCAATAGGGACTGATCATGTTGCAAATAGGTTAGATCTTAAACTAGCAGGAAATGCTGTATGGGATGCACTTGCTGGATTTCCTGGATTAGGAACCATGTTGCCTATCTTGATTAGTGAGGGTGTAAACAAAGGTAGAATGACATTAGAACAACTTGTTTATCTCACAAGCCTGAATACAGCAAGAATATTTGGAATGTTCCCAAAAAAGGGTAGCTTACAAAATGGTTCTGATGCTGACATTACAATTGTTGATTTAAAAAAAGAGAACAAAGTTTCAAGTCAACTTATTGATGGCTTTTCAGATTATTCTGTATATGAGGATTGGAATCTGAAAGGATGGCCTGTTAAAACACTAGTAAGAGGACAAATTGTAGCAGAAGATTTTGAAGTAATAGGTAAACTAGGTCATGGAAAATTTGTCACAAGGCCTGTTCTAAGTTAAAACATCAAATTTTCCATTTTCTTTTACTTTGTATATTATATCGGGTTTAGTAAAAAGCCCAACTTCAATTACTCCTGGAATTTCTATGATTTTTGTAGCTAGCTCTTTTGGTTTTACTATCTCACCAAAATCACAATCTAAAATTACATTTCCATTTTCTGTTACAAAAGGATATCCTCTTTCTATAACACGCAGGTTTGGCTTGCCGCCATATTTTTGAATTTGTTTTGCTGCAGTATTTCTTGCAAAAGGATGTACCTCTACTGGAACACTTCTGTTTAGTTTTCTAACGAATTTTGATTCGTCAGCTATGATGACAACTTTCTTTGCATTGTTGATTAGAATTTTTTCTCGTAATAATGCCCCGCCTCCTCCCTTTATCATATTTTTATTTTCATCAATTTGATCCGCTCCATCAAAAACAAGATCTATGTGTTCTATTTGATCTGCTTCAATTATTGGTATCTCTCTTTTTTCTGCTTCTATCTTGATTTGTAAAGAAGTAGGAATTGCCTTGATCTTGATTTTATTTTTTTTTAGAAACTCGCCAAGTGATCTAACAATTGTTGTGGCTGCCCTTCCGCTACCGAGTCCCAAAACATAGTTGTTTTTAACCAGTTTTAATGCGTCGCTTGACGATGCCTTAAATGCATCATCCAATGTCAATTATTCTACCTCTGCTTGTTCTAGCTTTGAGAGAGCTTTCATTATTTCGCTTTTTATCTTGTCTATATCTTTATCGTCTTCTTCCAGTCTCTCTTCTTCTGGAATCTTTAAGGCAGCAGGAATCTGAATTTTTTTCTCAATTATTGCCTGTGAATGTTCAGGATGTGAGGTTTCCATCTCAGGATTTGTGATTCCTATTATTGATTGAATTTCAGTTTGTTCTGGTTCTAAGGTTGGATTAACTTCTTGTTTAGTAATTTGTTTTGGCATAGCAACGGCTGGTTTTATAAGCTCTAGTGGAAATTGTGGAATTTTATTTGGAATTTCTGTTAATGTTGTAATTTCTACTGATCTATGACTAGATGGAATTGGAATTTCAATGAATGGTTTTGTAACATATTCCTCTTTTGATTTCTGAATCTCAATTTTAGTTTCAATTTTCTTTATTTGTGGTTTTTCATGAACCGTTTCCTTGATTGATTCAGATTGTTTTGTTTGAGGTGTAGGAATAGTAATTGTAATTTTCGAAGAAATTTCATTTAATCTTTTATCTAACTGCGATAGTTTTTGATCCATTAACGTTATCAATCCGTCTCCAAGGGGACCAAGATCTGGATGTTTACTGGCGTTCTCAAGTTTTTCGATCTTGGTTATCACAAGACCAAGCTGATGTTGATACCTAAGTAACAGTTTATCACGGTGTATTTTTGATAGTTCAGATTCCTGTTGATATAATCTTGATATAGTTTTTGTAAGAATTTCTTTTTCTATCTTAAGAGATTGAATTTGGTTTTTAATACTTGTATTTGCTTCAAGAACATGTTTGTTATTTTTTCGCTTTGGGATTTTGTCCATAGCAACAGCGGTACAGGCTCCAGCAACAGAACCCAAAACAAGGACTAATTCTTCCATTTAGGTGTACCATTTGATCCAAGTGTACTTTCTTATTCTTGCCTCTGGATATCCACAACTGGCACAACGTTTGTGGCGCGCATGAAATGCGTTTTTTCCACATCTTCTACACCTGATATGTGGGTGCTTTTTTGTGTAGCCACCCATTGAGGTTGTTCCTTTTGTCATTATACGGTCACTTTGGTGGTGGAGAGATGATTACCACATTGTCTCCGCGAACAACTATGGTTCCAAGACTTTTTGACTCGCCTTCCAAAGGGATCTCTTCTGAAGAATCGAGTAGCAGGTTCATGTGTTGGTCAAAGCCATGTAGATTTCCTCTAATTACTTTGCCGCCCTTCAATTTGATAAGAACGACCTTGTTGAGGCTTTCATCCAATACTTTTACTGCCATGTCTACTGACATTTATTTCACTTATTACCACCTGTATTGAGGGTATATATTAAAATTTCATTGGTGTAATTTTGGGGTTTTATCAGTAAGGCAAGTTTGACTCATTGTTAGTAGACCTTGTACAATTTCTGATAAGATCATTTTGCCATCTTTTGCAGTTGCTTTAGTGGGGTCCCCCCATATACCATTTCTTGCTACTGCCAAAAATGATTTAGCCGCAAGTTTGTTCAATCTAGTCTTTTGTTTTTCAGAGTATTTGTCAATATTGAATCCCTTACGTGCCTTTTTCATTTCTACTTTTTTTGATATTGCAAGCATTAATGAGGTTTCAACAAAACCTGCATGATCAAACTTTCTTTTCATAAAATGCCAGTAAGAAAATACTAAAACCCGGACTCTTCCTCTTGAAATTTTATTGATAATTTCAGGAATTTTCTTTAAAGATGATTGATTTCCATGATGACCATTAAGTATTATTATCTGATTTATTCTATTTTTTGATATAGAAATACATAACTCAATTAGACATTTTTGTAACGTCCACTTTGTAATACTGAGATTAAAAAGTGGGTGATGCTCAAACGAAACACCATAATTTATTGAAGGAAAAAGCAAAAAGCCAGTCTTTTCTGAAAGGCGTCTTGCAATCTCAGATACTATATCTGTATCAGTAGAAACTGGTAGATGTGGTCCATGTTGCTCAATTGATCCAACTGGAATGAGAGCAACACACTTTTTGGTTTTGATTAATTTACCTAGAGAGGGATCAGAAAGATCTTTAACTTCAATCATTATTATCGCTTTGATTTGACATGGACTTTTCCCCAGTATACTTCTAGTCTTCCTTCTAGGTGCATTTTTACTGCTTCCAAAAGTGTTTTCGCTTCAATTTTTTGTCCCTTTAATTTTAGGGATTCTACGGTTTCGTCAGAATTTATTGCAAACGCATCTTGAAAAATTATTGGGCCTTGATCCAAATCTTCTGTTACATAGTGAGAAGTACAACCAACTATCTTTGCACCGCGTTCATATGCTTGCATATACGCAAAAGCACCAGGAAATGCTGGCAAAAGGGATGGATGTATATTGATGATTCTGTTAGGATATCTCCAAACAAAGTTTGGTGACAAAATTCTCATGTATCTTGCCAAAACTATCAAATCTATATCATACTGTTTTGTTATGGCGAGTATTTTTTCTTCAGATTTGGACTGTTCTGTATCTTTTACAAGTGCAAATGGAATCTTTGCCTTTTTTGCAACAGAAGCAAGTGTATTTTCGGTACCAATGATTACTATGATTTCACCTTTTAATTGGTTTTTTGTTCTGGCTTCAAGAAGAGCTTCAAGACAATGAGATTCCTTAGTTACAAGTATTGCCACTCTTTTTCTAATTGTAGCTTCGTGATGTACATTTACTTCCATTCGTAAATTTTTTGCTAGTTGTTCAACCTCCTGATTAAATTTTTTTATGTTAATTTTTTGTGTAAATGATGCCTCAAGGTACATTCCGAACAAACTCTTGATAACATTCTGATTAATTTTTTCAATATTTCCACCTTTTTGAAATATAAAATTTGTAAAACTTGCTACAACTCCTTCATGGTCTCTGCCGACTACGGTTATCTCTACAGTTGTTTTGTTCATTCTGAGTGTGTTGGTAAGCCGTACTTTATTAATGCTTAAATACCCTTTTGAGATATCTCGTAGTGATAAAATGCGTGGATGCTATAAACTTCCAATCCAGTAATGCGTGAGCTATGAGAGTGAGTTTTTTAATTTTATACAAAATTGAGGAAAAATAATGGATAGATCTAGAGGCTCAGATAGGAGTCGCAATAGAGGAAAAAGTTACGACCACAATAACCCAGTAAGAATTTGTACAGTGTGTTCAACACTTGGAGACTGGCATTGTTATGAATGTTCCAAAGATTTTTGCAGTTTTCATTTTACAAACCACAAAGAAATGCAACTTTGTGTAGCACATTAAATGCGGGAAGTGGGATTTGAACCCACGAACTCCTAAAAGACAGGGTCCTAAGCCCTGCGCCTTTGACCAGGCTTGGCAACTCCCGCATGCAACATGCCTTTTAAGACAAATTTATCTATTGTTGATGAATAGATGACAAAGCTATTCGGAACAAACGGAATTAGAGGGATTTTTGGAGAAAATCTCACTTTAGTTTTTGTGTCTGAAATTACCTTATCTCTTGCGAATTTTTTCAAAAAGGGTCCGATACTTGTAGGCTATGATGGAAGGCACTCTAGTATTATAATTTCAAAGATAGTATGTTCCTCTTTGAATTCGCTAGGACTTGATTGTGCAATTGCAGGATTAGTTCCTACACCATGCTTACAATTTGCTACAAAAAAACTTGGTTATAACGGAGGTATAATGATAACAGCTTCTCATAATCCCCCACAATACAATGGTATAAAACCAACTGCAAAAGATGGAGTGGAGATTTCAAGGAAAAATGAACTAAAAGTAGAGGAGATTTATTTTAAAAAGAAATGGAAAGTAAACCAGATGAAATTTGGTAAAACAAAAGAAGAAGAGAAAGCTATAGAAACTTACCTAAATGGAATAAAGGCACACGTTAATATTAAAAAAATTAAGGCTAAAAAACTCAAAATAGTATTAGATTTGGGTAATGGAGCTCAAGGAATAACTGCTCCAAGGTTATGCCGTGAGCTTGGATGTGAGGTAATTACTATTAACAAAAAAATTGATGGTTCGTTTCCTGGAAGAGGTTCTGAACCTACCCCAGAAAACCTACAGGAACTTGCAAAAAAAGTAGTTAAAACCAAAGCTAATCTTGGAATTGCATTTGATGGAGATGGAGATAGAAGTATTTTTTGTGATAACAAGGGAGAGATCTTAACAGGCGATAGATCTGCACTTCTTCTTTCTAAATTCATTCTAAAAAAGAACCTTGGATCAAAATTGATTACAACAATTAATTCTACCTCTGGAATAGAAGATGTAGCAAAAAAGACAAAATCGCAAGTTATTAGAACTAAAGTAGGAAGTGTGGAAGTTTCCCGAAAAATGGTTATTACAAAAGCAATAATTGGGTTTGAAGAAAATGGAGGATTTATGTATGGAAAACACAATCATGTCAGAGATGGTGCAATGACATTAGCATTAGCACTTGATTTACTAGCACATTCTAACAAAAATATGTCAGAGGAGATGGAACTTTTGCCACCGTCATTTACCACAAAAGGTAAAATCGAATGTACAACACAAGAAGCAAGAAAAATAATTCAAACATTGATGAAAGAAAATCAAAAAAAAGATATCACTGATGGCGTCAAAATAATCTTTGATAATTCAAATTGGGTAATGATTAGACCAAGTGGAACGGAACCAATAGCAAGAATTTATGCAGAATCTGATTCTCCAGAAAAGCTCAATGATCTTTTTGCAAAATACATGTCAAAAATAAAATCAATTCTTGGCAGATAACACTTTTAAAACCAATTGGAAGCACTCTAAGGATGGAAATGATCCCAATGGGTGATACATGTGGCTAAGGCTTATTATGTTAAGTTTCAGGTACCTGAGGACTTGGTCAGTCCAATCTATGAGGCACTAAGAGTAGCCCAACAGAGTGGAAAGGTAAAGAAGGGTACAAACGAGGTTACAAAAGCAATTGAACGTGGAATTAGCAAGCTTGTAATTGTAGCCGAAGACGTGGAACCTCCAGAAGTAGTGGCACACCTTCCAATACTTTGTGAGGAACATGGTGCAGCATATGCATTCGTTCCAAGCAGGCAGGATTTAGGTAAGGCTCTTGGAATAGACGTCACTTCTGCAGCTGCAGCAATTATTGATGCAGGAGATGCTCAACACATAGTTGATCAAATCGTCGCATCACTTTCACAGATTAAGGGTGGGCAATCTAACAAATGAGCAGTGAAGGAGTTATTCCAGCAGAGGTAATTCAAATAGTTGGAAGAACGGGTATTGCTGGAGAAGTTATACAAGTTCGAGTAAAAATAATGGAAGGAAAAGATAAAGGAAGAATCTTAACACGAAATGTAAAAGGTTCGGTACGAATGGCTGATATTTTGATGTTGCGCGAAACTGAACGTGAAGCTAGAAAAATAAAGTGATTATAATTGAGTGTACTAGTAAAACCATGCAGTTTTTGTAATCGTCCTGTAGCAAAAGGATCTGGAACAATGCTTGTTAAAAATGATGGTACTGTTTTCTGGTTCTGTTCATCAAAATGCAAAAAAAACATGCTTGTTTTAAAGCGAGATCCAAGAAGACTCAAGTGGACTAACAAATACGTGAAGGGCGGCATAAAGGTAAAAAAATAAAATGTCTGAGCAATCGCTTTTTATTGTAAAGCCAGACGGAGTGGAACGAAAATTAGTTGGTCAAATTTTATCGAGGTTTGAAAATAAAGGATTCAAAATAGTGAAACTAAAGATGTTTAATTTTACAAAAGAAATGGCCGAACAATTTTATTCAGACCATAAATCAAAAGCGTTTTTTGGTGAGCTTGTATCTTTTATAACCTCAGGCAGAGTGGTAGCGGCTGTAATAGAGGGCAATAATGCTATTGCTACAACTAGACTCATGATTGGTTCCACAAAATCTTTTGAGGCATCTCCAGGTTCAATTAGAGGTGATTTTGGACTTGGATTCACGGATAACATAATTCATGCCTCAGATTCTAAGGAAAGTTTTGAAAAGGAAGTAGCTGTAATATTCAAGTGAAACTAGTTGCAAATGCGACAGCCAATCGTAGCAGTTCTAGGCCATGTAGATTCAGGCAAGACTTCGCTACTTGATAAAATTCGTGGAACTGGAGTTCAAGGAAGGGAAGCAGGTGGCATTACCCAACATATTGGTGCAAGTTTCCTTCCATCTGATACAATAAAACATGTTTGTGGTCCGCTATTTGCTAAACTAAGTGGCGGAAAAGATGAGATTCCTGGTCTTTTGGTAATTGATACACCTGGGCATGAAGTTTTTACAAATCTGCGAGCTCGTGGAGGATCCGCAGCAGATATTGCAATATTGGTTGTTGATGTAAATAGAGGATTTCAGCCACAAACTAATGAAAGTTTGAAAATTTTGCAGAGCAGAAAAGTACCATTTGTAATAGCGTTAAACAAAGTAGATCAGATTTCTGGATGGAAAAAAACCAATACGAAATTTATTTCTCAATCGATAAAAGAACAAGATCCATCTATACAGACTGCACTTGATGAATTACTTTACAACGTTGTCGGAACACTATCTATCCTAGGTTACAATTCTGAAGCCTTCTATCGGGTTAAAGACTTCACAAAAGAAATATCCATAGTCCCAGTAAGTGCACGAACTGGAGAAGGCATTCCAGAACTACTTGCTGTACTAGTCGGTTTGACTCAACAATATATGCAAAAAAAATTAGAACAAAAAGAAAAATCCACAAAAGGCATAGTACTTGAAGTCAAAGAAGAAATTGGTCTAGGTGTAACTGCAAACATTATTTTAATTGATGGCAACCTCAAAAAAGGCGATACCATAGTTCTTGCAAAAAGAGATTCTGTAATTACTACAAAAGCAAAAGCTATACTCTTGCCAAAACCGCTTGATGAGATGAGGGATCCACGAGATAAATTCAAGCCTGTTAACGAAGTTATGGCTGCAGCAGGTGTGAAAATTGCGTCACCTGACCTTGACGGAGTTCTCCCAGGAAGTCCTGTGTATGCAACGTCTAACGATTCTCAGGTAGAAGAGCTAAAAAAATTGATTGAATCTGAGATGAAATCTGTTTTTGTTAAAACAGATACAAAGGGAGTTATTCTAAAATGTGATACGATTGGTTCTCTTGAAGCTTTAACTGATCTGTTAAAACGGCAAAATGTACCGATATCAATGGCGGATATCGGACCTGTTACAAGACGCGATGTGATGGAGGCACTTTCAATAAAAGAAAAAGACAGACATTTAGGTGTTATAATTGCATTTAATGTTAAAATTTTACAAGATGTCCAAGAAGAAGCTGACACAAATCACATCAGAATTTTCCATGATCAAGTAATTTACAGTTTAATTGATAACTATACTCATTGGGTAGATGAAGACACCGCAAACGAGGAAAACGCTATTTTTATGGAGCTTACACCAGTATGCAAATTTACATTTCTAAAAGGATACATATTTAGAAAAAGTAATCCTGCTGTTTTTGGTGTCCGTATAGACGTAGGTGTTCTACGACAAAAAGTTCCAATAATGAATGTGTCTGGAAGAAAAATAGGAAAAATTCATCAACTACAAGAAACTGGTAAAAATATTGAAGAGGCTAAAAAAGGCCAAGAGGTTGCAGTTTCAATTCAAAACATAACAATTGGTAGACAAATATCGGAAGAGGAGGTTTTCTATTCATTTCCACCCGCACCTGAGGTAAATCTTTTGTTGAAGAAATTCTCTCACAAGTTATCTCCTGAAGAATTTCGAGTATTACAGGAAATAGTGGAAATACAAAGAAAACTAAATCCTATGTATGGATACTAGATGTATTTTTGTGCAAGCATGTGAATACCTGGTTCACCAACTGCACCAACTGCCTTGTCCACTAGCTGGCCATTTTTAAAAACAAGAAAAGTTGGAATTGCATACACACTATATCTTGCAGAAATTCCTTGAGCAACATCTACATTTACTCGAGCGAATTTGATAGTTTTGTATTTTTTAGATAGTCTGGTAAATATTGGAAGCATGTACTGGCATGGACCACACCAAGTTGCCCAGAAATCAACAAGTACTGGTTTATCACCTGCTATGGCATTATCAAAATTTGCATCTGTTAATTCTAAAATTTCTGGTTCTTTTTGGGATGTCATTTCAGCCATTTTCTTTTTCATTATTTCTTCAAGTTCTTTATCTACCAACAGGGAGTCAAAGAAGTAAATACTATTTAATAATTTAATCTATAAATCAAGAAGAAATCTCATCATGACAGGTTTTTCCTGTTTAATTTCCATGAGATGAAAGGTGGGTGATTTTATCTCTAATTTGAAATGGTGTTTTTTAAAATCGATTACTTCACCACCTATATTTCCTACAAGATTGTATTCTTCATTTTTTGTTAATCTTAAAGAAAAATTTTTGACTGCAAATCCCTCTGTAATTGTAAGTATGATGATCTCTTCAAGCCAATTGTAAAGTAAGTTATTAAGATCTTTTGCAACAATTTCAATTTTTTTATGTGTCTTTTCTTCAACCGAGTTAATGTCTATCATTGTGTCAACAACTGATATGCCAGCATTTTCAAAAGCCTCTTCAAGTGTATTTCCTGTGACTTCAATAAAGGCATCTGTCATGTGTTCTAAATATCGATATGCCATTGAATCTATCATGCAAATCTCATCTATTAATCCCTTGTAAAATTAAGAGTTATTCTAGCGGTAACTGTAATCAGAAAGTCTAAATGCATTAGAAAAAGAATGATTCTTGAATTTGGATTTACCACGAGGAATGAGAGATATAGAATTTCAGGAAACTGCTGAAATTGAATACATAAGACAAAAATTTATCCAAACCTCAAATCTTTTTGGATTCAATTTTATGGAACCATCACCAATTGAGTTAGTTTCAGTAATAGAGACAAAAAGTGGCCCATCCATTAAAAATGAAATTTATTATTTTACTGACAAAGGTGATCGTGAGGTTGCATTGAGGTTTGATTTCACAATTGGACTTACTAGGTATGCAGTATCACAAAAATCAATGAAATTGCCTGCCAAATTTTCTGCCTTTGGAGGAGTGTGGAGATATGATGAACCACAAAAAGGAAGATACAGATTCTTCCATCAATGGGATGTTGAAATTTATGGTCAATCCAACATCGAATCAGACGCAGAGATCATTGAATTTACATCTAAATTTTTAACCAATTTAAAATTGCAAAATATTATCATAGATATCTGTGATCGTGAACTTATAGAATCATACATCCACAAAATCTTCAAATTAGATTCCCCAAATCTTGTAGGTGATATATTAAGGGCTATCGATAAAATTCAAAAAAAGAACAAGGATGAAATAATCAAAGAATATCACAAAAAAGGCTATTCCATTTCTGATTTAGAGAAAATACTAGAATTTTCTCAAATCAAAGGATCCCCTGAAGAAATAGAAAGAAAATTTGATGTAAAAGAATTAAAAAATTGGGATAAAATACGATTACTTTTTTCTTCATTAAAAAATAGACATGTAGAAAACATTAGAATAAATTTTGGGATTGTAAGAGGTCTTGATTATTATTCTGGTATTGTCTTTGAAGCATTTGATTCAACATCAGATCTTGGAGCACTTGTAGGTGGAGGCAGATACGACACTTTAACAAGGGCTTTTGGGCGAGAAGATTTAGGTGCAACTGGAGTTGCAGGTGGCATTGAAAGAATAGTCTATTCTCTTGAAAAACAAGGAATTGATATGGATACTAAAACATCCCTAATATGGATTGCATATATTAATGAAGAAATGCAAAAAATTGCCTTTAACATAGTTTCTCAACTAAGACAAAAAGGTATACCTGCAGAAACAGATCTCGGAGGAAAACCACTGAAAAAACAAATGGAAATGGCTTCAAATTCAAAATATGTACTCATTGTGGCCCCAAAAGAATATTCATCAAAATCTGTCGTGCTGCGTAACATGAAAGACGGAACAGAAAAACAAATTCTTCTTGAATCTATATTATCTGATCCAAAAGCTAGTCTTCAACTCTAAATGCCCTTGTTAACATTACGAGTTCAGGTCCATTAGTCAGGGTTCCAACTACAAGCGATTTGTTGTTTGCCAATATTCCAGACGCGAGATAGGGAGTACCACCATTTATCGTTGCAGGTTCAAGTTCTACTCCCAAGATTTCAGAAAAAATTTTAATATCATCTTCTTCTGTATCTGGATGAATAATTCCACCATGCGATGTAGCAACGGTCATTGCACCAGCTTGGTGATAACCCGCTATTCTTTTTTGTATTACCTCAATTCCTAGCACATCTTCAACTTTTTTTACAAATTCATTTGGAATCATTGGGGACATTATTCCACCCTTGTCATTAACAGAGATCAAATTCCCAATTGCTGTATGTTTTGTCTCTAAAATGTCGACATTAAGACCTGTGGATTTTTTAAGATGCGAGAGTTCTTCATCTAAACTATTACGCGGTAACAAAATACCCTTGTTGTTAACAACCATGAGAGGCCCAAGGAGTCTTGTGTTTGCTATAGAGGTAAAGATATAATCTGCCTTCAGAAACTCGGATAGGTTCTTTGCTTTTGATGTTGCAAAACCATTTGGCAAAAAAACAAAATCATCATTACATTTAGTGTATATTCCTACATTAGGACTCCGATAAACATCATACTTGAAAATTCCCAATGAGTCAAGACAACGGAAGTGAAGATATGAATTTATCTTGTAAACACTTTAAATAAGTAAACTGTAACTGTGATCTTCATGCCTATAGATCCAAATTTTCCAAAAAACCATACTGCTATTGAAAAATTCAAAGATCCACTAAGTGATAACTTCCACCTCGTTTGGGGTCCCGGAAGATTTGCCGAAGCTGCTTCCGATCCAAAGGTGAAGGCAGATTATGCAGCAAATGAAGAAGTGATCAAACCAATGGGAATTCATGGTACTTATGTTGCAGTCGATTGGGACTCCTGTATTGCCGACGGTGTTTGTCTTCTAAGCTGTCCTGTCAAAGTATTTGAATGGTACAAAAATCCAGGAGAAACCGGAAGAAATGACAGAAAAGACTATTCCGATAAGGCTAACCCGGTAAAGGAGGCCGATTGTATATGGTGCATGGCATGTGTAGAAGTCTGCCCAACAAAAGCAATCAAAGTTGATCAGTTAAATATGGACATTCATGAAAAAGAGATCGCAAGGTTCAGTTAGTTTAAACTAACTTTGTCTAGGTTTAAATAACATATTATTCGCACACATCCTATGCCAATACCAGAAGATTTTCCAAAAGGATTGAAACCAATTGGAAAAATAGCACTTGCGGATGGTGAACATTTCCACTTTATGTGGGGCCCAGGTAGAAAGGCAGAAGCAGCTGAAAATAAAGAGGTTATCGAAGCATACAAGGCCCGTGGTGAGAAACTAGAACCAATAGGTGTAAGTGGCACAATGGTCGCAGTAGATTGGGATTCTTGTGTCGCAGATGGTGCATGCATCGAAGCTTGTCCGGTACAAGTTTTTCAATGGTACAGATCTGAAAAAGATATTCCAGCAGTCAAAGTTAAAAATCAATCATTTGCTGGAACTGGAAGTTCTGTAAAAGAAGAACGTAAAGATTACACAGACAAGGCAGATCCTATAAGAGAACATGATTGCATTTGGTGCATGGCTTGCGTATCCGTTTGTCCACCACAAGCGATCAAAGTTGATCAGTCAAATCTTGAAGCTCATGAGAAGGCAGCAGGAACCTTTACAAAAATGGAAACAGGTTCTGTTAATCCACACGCACACCACTAAATTTTTCACTTCTTTATTTATTTAATTTGTATGTCTAGCGGTAACTTTTCTAAATCATAAAAATCCATTCTAAAATTTATTTTGATTGATTAACTACAAGATCAGTTCATTTTTGTTAGAATTTAGAGTTTTGTAAACTAGTTAACAAACCGATTGTTTTGATCAATTCTGAGTATTGATCTGATAACAAAACTGTATAATGTTAAACAAATTTTAACTAGTTTTTATGAACAGAAACTGCAGAGGTCGCCTAGCCCGGCATGGCGTGGGCCTTGAGAGCCTATGTGCGCAAGCACGCGGGGGTTCAAATCCCTCTCTCTGCGCTACTTTCCTATTTTACCAATCTCTGCTAAAAGTGCGGAAAGCTGAATTTCTGGATTGGCACCAACGATTAATCGGTAATCGTATTTTGCTATGGATTCCAATATTTCAGAAAGGTGTATAGTTTTGATTTTGTATGCGTACTCATTCAAATATTTCAAAAAATCTGATTCCGACATCCCATAGACCTTAATTAATTCAATCATTTTGTTTCGTGCCTCTGACAATTTTCCTGCAATAGCAAGGTTCAAGATCTCGCCAACATCATTTGTCTTTGTAAGACCAGACGCAGCCTTTACATTTGATTCATTTACTATTCCAAGACTTGCAGTTGCTTGTAATATGTTGATGGCATGACGCATATCGCCCTCAGAATAATCATGTATGGTTCCAAGTCCATTTTTATCAAATTTTATTTTTTCTTTTTTACAAATTTCTTCTAGATGTGATACTATGTCATTTTCAGAGATTCTTGTAAACTTGAAAACAGCGCATCTGCTCTGGAGTGGTTCTATGATTTTTGATATATTATTTGCAATCATGATAAACCTGCAATATCTAGCAGTATCTTCTATTATCCTACGCAAAGCAGTTTGTGCATCTGCAGTCATTTCATCGGCTTCATCTAAAATTATTAATTTGAATGGAATTTTTGTATCAAGTCCTGAAAAACGTGCAAATTTTTTCACTCTATCTCTTACCATGTTTATTCCGCGTTCATCTGATGCATTCAATTCAAGAGTATACTCTTTCCAATAGTCACCTAGAATTTCTCTTGCCAGACATATTGCAGTAGTAGTTTTGCCAACTCCGGCAGATCCAGAGAACATGAGATGTGGCATTTCTGCAGTGTTTTTTAAAAGAGATTTTAAACTACCAATGATCTCCTTTTGATTTATTATGGCAGAAAGCTTCATGGGCCGGTACTTTTCTACCCACATGGAAGTTTCAGTCATAGGCTGTTTACCTTTCTCTCTCACTAATAAAATTACGGCTAAGATCAAATGATCAGAGCAAATTGTTAACGGAATTGATCGATCGGATTAGTTAAATGCTTGAACGGAGCATGCTTGACGGATATTGAATATCTCAGATTTGACCCAACTTCATACGATAGGACACAGGCTACAAGACGTCAAAGTTACTTTTAATCACGATATAAAGGTCGATGCACTGGGCGTATCAATAGATGCAAAACATGGTGAAATCTTGAGCATACCACGTTGGGTAGCTGAAGTATTAGCGTTAGAA
>Ga0210384_10003888_pt1 | contig 16998 bp, 18 predicted proteins | sample IncBWH2MmetaG_FD_160574 | JGI IMG/M metagenome (GOLD analysis project Ga0210384, IMG submission 160574) | Forest soil microbial communities from Barre Woods Harvard Forest LTER site, Petersham, Massachusetts, United States - Inc-BW-H-2-M | ecosystem: Environmental > Terrestrial > Soil >...
ACAGCGTGACAGAAAGCACCTAGACGTCGCTCGGTTGGTCGGTTACGAGTCCGACGCTGCGTTCAGTAAGGCGTTCAAGCGAGTTGTCGGGGCCAACCCTGGTGAATTCCTCAAACGTGGTTTTGAACGCCACGGTAGTCCCGGAATGGCGGAAGATTTTTGAAGCGGAGGATTCTGACTTTGGCGGCGGGACCTAGGTGCCATGGAAGTGTGTTCTTCCACTGAAATGGGTGCCCCAGGTGCCTCGCATTTGGGAACGGGAGACCACGGACCCAAAACCGACCGAAGCAGACCACGATCAGTCCCGGTAAACGCACTTCTGATTACCGATCCGCATGTCCCTATCTGGATTACTTCCAGTTTGCGGACAGCACGGGAGTTAAGGCATGTTCACGCTGAGGTGGCCGCGCGGCTACTTGGGTTGGAGTGGTCCATCCAGTAATCGGTCAGGATTTGCCCGTAACCGAATGCTCGGCCAGGTAAAGGCAGGCGAAATGCGGAGGGACATGTGGATTCCGCGGATACCTGTGCGTCTGCAACTCCCAATGACTGGCGCCCTTTTGGCGGAACTGTTCGTGTTAGGTGTTTCGCCTTTGGCTATTGGAGGAAGAGAAAAGGACGCAGGCCAGAAGGCCGGCTGCCATTGACCTGGGAGGGGTTCTGGTCGAGCATAAGGACATCCTGATTTACGGGAATCGTTCATCGCATCGATCGACTGGTGAATGCACGATGGATCCTTCATTAATCTGCAACCCCGCGATTGGAACGCGAAAGACACTTTTTACGATGGGTAATCCGGGTAACGCGAAATGGGCTGCACAGCCGACGTTGGCTGTTGTGCTGCGTTATGGTTTGGCTGTCGCGTCAGTAGCGGCGGCGCTCGGGACAACTCTCATTTTGCGGCATTACAATTCGCCGCCTCGGTTCATCTCCCACTTCGTTATGATCGCAATCGCGCTCACCTTTTGGTACACGGGGACAGGTCCTGGTCTCCTTGCTTTCTTGCTTTCCAGTTTGGGGGTGAGTTTTTTGGCGAGGAACCATTTCCTTCTTCCAGGTTTCCCTTTGGAGCCCTTCCTTTTGTTTTATGCCGTCTTCAGCCTGTTAGTGGGCTGGTTTAGTGCCTCACGCCGTCGTGCAGAACAATTGCTCAGTGAAGCACGCAACAATCTTGAACTCCAAGTTGCGGAGCGAACTAGCAAACTGAGCAATGCTTTAGAAGAGATTAAGGAATTGAAAGATCAGCTCTACCAAGAGAACCTCGCGCTGAAAGAAGACCTCGATCAAGCGTCGACGTTTGAGGAAATCGTCGGATCCTCTACCGCCCTCCGCAGCGTCCTGTCGCAAGTAGCGAAAGTAGCATCGACCGATTCGACAGTTCTCATTCTCGGTGAGACCGGGACGGGAAAAGAACTCGTCGCTCGCGCGATTCACAATCACTCCAACCGCTCAGACCGGGCGTTTATCCGCGTGAATTGTGCTGCGATTCCACCCTCGCTGATTGCGTCCGAACTCTTCGGGCACGAGAAGGGCGCCTTCACCGGTGCCGCGCAGCGACGTGTGGGACGCTTTGAACTAGCCAATAAGGGGACGATTTTCCTAGACGAGGTGGGAGAGCTTCCGGCTGAGACTCAGATCACGCTGTTGCGGGTTCTCCAGGAACGAGAACTTGAACGCGTTGGCAGCAGTGAATTGATTTCAGTAGATGTGCGAGTGCTCGCCGCAACGAATCGCGACCTGAACGCCGCCGTCGCTGCTGGAACATTGAGGCAAGATCTGTTCTACAGACTCAATGTCTTTCCGATCGAAGTGCCCCCACTGCGAGAGCGCTTGGATGATATTCCTCTTCTGGTTGAATATCTTATTGGCCGGTATGCGAAAAAGACAGGGAAGACAATCACGAGCATTACGAAGAGGACCCTGGAAGCTTTGCAGGCCTACGATTGGCCGGGCAATGTTCGGGAGCTGCAAAACGTCGTTGAAAGAGCCATAGTCGTGTGCGAAGGCACTACATTTTCGGTGGATGAGACCTGGCTCAGAAACGACAGATGGCAAGAGCGAAAGCACGCAACCGTCGTGGAACGACCTCTTGGCCGACTTGACGCGCATCGGGAAAAGGAAATCATCGAGGCGGCGTTAGCAGAATCGAAAGGCAGGATCGCGGGCCCGGCTGGCGCAGCGGCGCGACTCGGAATCCCGCGTACCACCCTTGAATCGAAGATAAGAGCCCTCGGAATCAACAAGCACGTCTTTAAGTCCTGAGCACGCGTGCGCTTGTTCTTGGCGAAAACCGCATCCCGCGCATGCCTCTGGAAATCTAAGGTTCCCTTATCATTATCACTCAACCGTCGCGATAGCACGTCGTGGTGTTTATTCCCGATGGACTAGATTCGGGTTGAGCAATTCTGTCGAAAAAGTGACGAGAATCGTCATACGCCGAACCTCGCCAAATCACCGAAATGCTAAACGCCGCATTATTATCGACTTGCGTTGGCCTCCGTATTGCATTTGCTTCATGCGTGGACCGGAAAAAGGATGACTCTGAAAATTGAGAAGCGCACGGAAAATCAAACGACTATTTTTCGGCTAAGCGGCCGCATGCGCTTTGATGCGCTTCTCGAATTAAAGGGGCATCTCGACGAGGTCAAGGCGAAACCAGTACTGGATCTCAAGGAAGTAACACACGTCGACTTGGAGGCTGTTCACTTCCTTGGTCGCTGCAAGCAACGGGGTATCGAGCTCCGCAACTGTGCATCGTATATCCGCGAGTGGATCCGGCGAGAACAAGGCCACGAAACGGACGGATTGGAAAACGAGAAATGATCACGGATGTCGAAGCCCTCTGGGGCCAAAGAGCTTAAGAGAAGGCTATGTCATGCCGAGTCTTACTGTGCTTGTCGGCGATCACGTGGACCGACAGAATGTGAAGTTATTCGAGCAAGTGTACGAGGGCAGCATTTTGTAAGCGTTCTTCGTGATTATGGATTTCACGAACCCGGTGATACGGGGAATGTCGGTCTTCCACTGTCATCTGTTGAATCACGAAGACAAGGGGATGATGGCCAAAATTCTGTTTGAATGAACTGGGAAGACATTCCGCTCATGTTCTCCTCGATGGCCGATCGGAAAGGAACCGTACGATGGAAGGAAAAATTGCGCTAGAGGAACACTTCCACTGATCTCAACAACAGCTACTGGGACTCCATCATGTGTTCCGCCCGGCCTGAAGAGCTTGGTACCTCTACAGTTTTCTTCGAATTACGACAGTGAGGAGAGTAATGCCACGGGAGCAGAGCGAAGGGCCAGCGAGGAGTGAAAGGAGCCATTATGTCTTGGAAAAGTGCATTTCTTTCTGAGGGTCAAAACGATCTCGAAACCTGTCTCACCAAGCGAGAATATGAAGCCGACATTTCAACTCGCGCGATCGAGCGCCAAGCAACCAGCAGCAAAGGCGTGAACAACGGCTTTGAGAACATGGTCGGAGTAAGCAGCGCTCTCCGAGCGGTATTGGCTCTCGTTCGAATCGTCGCGCCAACTAATTCCACCGCTCTCATCGAAGGAGAAACGATGTGTTGTGGCTAACGCGTTTAACTCTAGGCGTAAAAGGAGAAGCACCTATGAGCAGTTCAATTGAACGATTCCGGGACCTGCGGCCGGCGGTAGGATTGAGTCTTGTCGTATCGCTAGTGGCCATTACGGCCTTTCCACTATTCGGGTCGACTCCGAGCTTCAGTGTGCCCAATGATGTGGCGCTGCGGATTCGGCTGGATGACACGCTGACGAGCATGGACTCTCAAGTCGGTGATCCGTTCAGCGCGACAGTGGTTGAGCAGGGTGACTACCGGAACGCCCGAGTGTATGGACACGTGGCGCAAGTCGACTTGTCAGGCAGGATCAAAGGGCATACCAGCATGATGTTGCGGTTCGACCGGCTGGTAATGCCGGATGGCCGCCGGGCGCCGATTCATGCTGAGATCGTGGAACTCTACCATGCTCCTTCGGGCGAGAAGGTGGACGTAGAAGGCGCGATCGAATCGGGTGGACGGGGCCGCAAAACGATCGAGCATACCGTCATCGGCGCGGGAGCGGGCGCCCTATTAGGCGGGATTTTCGGGGGCGGAAAGGGCGCGGGCATCGGTTCGGTGATCGGCGGCGCTGGCGGACTTGGAACAACAGCCTTTCGCGGTCGTCAGAAGATCACTTTGAGCAGCGGTCAGGAAATGTTGATCCGAATCACAGGACGATGACAATCGCCGAGACGTAACGTAAGGACTGAATATGGAAACGGAAACAATTCCCCGTGCGCTTTGAGCCCGATTTGGCAACCGTTGGCTCTACCGATGACGAAGGTGAGAAGCCGGGAAATAGTGCGCTGCGAAGACGTCAATTCAACGAGGATCTTTCGGACTGCGAATTTGCCGGGATCGTCGGTTCCAGCGCAGCTCTCGCGGAGGCGCTGGATCTTGTTCGGGCGGTGGCACCGACAGACTCAACGGTGCTGATCGAAGGCGAGACGGGGACGGGCAAGGAACTCATCGCGCGTGCTATCCACCAATGCTCGAATCGAGCTCAGCGGGCGTTTGTGAGCATTAACTGCGGAGCTCTGGCACCATCGCTGATCGCTTCTGAACTGTTTGGCCATGAAAGGGGAGCTTTCACCGGCGCACTGCAACAGCGGCAGGGCCGTTTTGAACTGGCCAGCGGAGGGACGATTTTTCTAGACGAAGTTGGTGAACTACCCGCTGCCATGCAGGTCGCGCTGCTGCGAGTGCTGCAGGAACGGGAATTTGAGCGTGTCGGAGGCACGCGCTCCATCCGAGTGGATGTTCGCGTGATGGCAGCAACGAATCGCGATCTGGAGGCTGCCGTAGCCAATGGGACGTTTCGCTCGGATCTGTTTTACCGGCTGAATGTTTTCCCGATCCAGGTGCCGCCCCTGCGGGAACGGAAAGAAGACATTCCCCTGCTGATCGACTACTTTGTCCAGCAATTTGCGAAAAAGATCGGAAGGCAATTCAACAGGGTCGACCGCAGGACGCTGGACCTCTGCCAGACTTATGCATGGCCGGGAAATATCCGCGAGTTGCAGAACGTCGTCGAAAGGTCGGTGATCTGTCGTCGTGGCGATATGTTTTGGATCGACCAGAGCGCGCTCTCGTCACAAAGCCTGTCCGAGACCGGATCACCCGGGGCACGGAAACTAGCAGTCCATCGTCTGACAGAAGCGTCGGGGACTTGGTGCGAGCGCAGAAGCATTGAAGAAGCTTTGCGGGAGACCAGGGGACGTGTCTACGGCCCCCGAGGGGCAGCCCTGAAGCTTCGAATCCCGCCTTCCACCCTTGAGTCGAGGATCCGCGCCTTAAACATTAACAAGAAACAGTTCAAATTCAGCTAGCCTTGGATGCACCGCTGAATTTCGCGAATCTCGCTAAATTCACTAGGTTTCCGGCTCCGATTCCTGCAACAGACTATTCAGTCTTCAAGCTTTAGCAGATGGCCCATGCTTTGCAATCGGAATTCACGCATTAGCGAAGGAGGCAACGCAATGGACGCGAAAACCGGGAAGAAATGCGCTCATCCGCCGTGCACATGCTACGTCTCATCGAGCGAGCAGTATTGCAGCGCGCAATGCGCAGCGATGGCAAAAGAACCTGAGATCGACTGTCGCTGCACGCACCACGGCTGCGACGGCAGGGCGCACTAGCGCAAAAGGACAACTCATGAAAATGCAAAAGGCAGTATTCATCTGTGTCGCGAGCATTCTTTCAATGCTTTCGCCCATATCGTCGTTCGCGACCGACGTCAAAAGCGACTACGACCGCGCGGCAGATTTCGGCCGCTATAAGAAGTATTGCTGGCAAAAGGTTGAAACGCAGAATCCCCTTTGGATCGAGAGGATCAAGACGGCCCTGAACTCAGCGCTGGCAGCGAAGGGCTGGAGCCTGACGGAATCAGGTTCCGCCTGTGACATCTCTATCGTCGCAATCGAGATCAAACGCAACCATGACACTGTAAATACGTTTTACGACAGCTTCGGCGGGGGCTGGGGCTGGAGGGGTTTTGGAGCCGGTGGTTTTGGCGAAGCAACGACGACAACCGACACCTACCAAACCGGTACTCTCATCGTCGATTTGTTCGACACGAAAACCAAGAACCTTGTTTGGAGAGGGTCCGCGACGGACACGCTTTCCGACAAATCCGACAAAAACATCAAGAAACTGAACAACGCCGTGAACAAGCTGTTCCAGCACTTGCCGCCACAGCCCAAGAAGTAATTGGATTACAGAGTGCGAAACGCTGGAAGAAAAACAGGGAGCGTTCAATGTCAGAAGTCGTGCAGCACACATTGTATCAAGTCTCGACGGCTGCAGCTCTCGTCGAGGGTGTTTACCAGGGCGCGGTGCGAGTCGCCACTTTGCGGGAACACGGGGATCTCGGCCTAGGTACCTTCGAGGACCTGGACGGCGAAATGGTCATCGTCGACGGCCACTTCTTTCAGGTCCGTTCCGATGGATCGGTGAGAGAGGTACGGGACGACGTGCTGAGCCCGTTCGCGGCAGTCACCGCTTTTTCTCCCGACCAATCGATTCTTGCCGACTGCCCGGATTTGTCACACCTGACCTCCCGGTTCGACGCTCTCCGCCCTTCTAACAATTTCTTTTTCGCTTTGAGAGTCGATGGAATATTCGACTACATCCACGCGAGAGCGATGCGTCGGACGAAAGAAGGAGTTCCACTGATCCAGGCCGCGGCCATTCAGCCGGAGTTCGAATTTCACAATATCTCCGGAACTCTCGCGGGCTTTTGGACTCCCGAGTACGCGAAATCGTTGAATGTCCCGGGCTACCACCTGCATTTCATTTCGGCAGACCGCACCTGTGGTGGGCATCTCTTGCAGTGCCGTGGGAAAAATCTGCGCCTGCAGATTCAGCGTGAGGGCGAGTACCACATCGTCCTGCCTGAAACCAAAGATTTTCTGAAGGTCAACTTGCGTCAAGATCCGACGGCAGATCTTGCGAAAGCAGAAGGAGAAAAGAAATGAGCACACCGGCTGCGAAACCGGCCCCGCAAACTGGCGCCGGATTGTTGGTGAAGAGTCTGGAAGCGCAGGGAGTCGAATACGTCTTCGGAATACCGGGAGCAAAGATCGACAAGGTTTTCGATACGGTCTTGGATTCCAAGATCCAAACCATTGTCTGCCGGCATGAGCAAAACGCCGCGTTCATGGCCAGTGGTATCGGCCGCATGACGGGGAAAGCAGGAGTTGCGCTGGTCACCTCGGGGCCAGGCTGCTCGAACCTGGTCACGGGTTTCGCCACCGCGACATCTGAGGGTGATCCCGTCGTGGGCATTGGTGGTGCAGTGCCCGTTGCGGACCGGTTGAAACAGCTTCATCAAAGCATGGACACCGTCAACCTGTTCCGGCCGGTCACCAAGTTCAGTGCCGAAATCGACTCTCCGAGTTCGGTCTCGGAAGTTGTTGCGAACGCCTTTCGAGCCGCGGAGTCGGCCCGCCCTGGCGCCGCATTCATCAGCGCTCCCAAGGACATCATGACGGGCGATGCGGAAGGCGAGATCCTGACTCCAGTGGCGCCTGTGCGTTTAGGAGCTGCGGACGAGAGTGCGATCACAGCTGCCACCAGCCTCATCAACGAAGCGAAGAATCCCGTGGTGATGCTTGGATTGCTCGCGAGCGAGACGAACGCCGCCGACGCGGTTGGCGGGCTCATCGCCAAAACGAATATGCCCGTTGTGTGCACCTACCAAGGCGCCGGAGTGGTGCCGCGAGAGCACTTCGACCGGTTCGGCGGACGGGTGGGCCTGTTTCGTACTCAGCCCGCCGACAGAATCCTCGATGCAGCCGATTTGGTCATTACAATTGGCTACGATCCGATCGAATTTGAACCTGGCCTCTGGAACCTTGGCAAAAAGCGCAGCCTGATTCACATCGACGCGGTGGCCGCGGACATTGACAAGGACTACCGGCCGGAAGTGGAGTTGACCGGAGGCGTCGCGGCAACCGTTCGAGCACTTACCGATCGCTTGCAGATTGCGGCTCACGCTGGCAGTGCGGAGCTTCTCCGCGAAGTTGCGCAGGAGCGCGCTGCGTTCGCCGAGAAGGCCGCAGCTTCGAACGGGACTCCGATCCATCCCTTGCGCCTCGTGCAGGAACTTCAAGCCCTGCTGAGTAATGACATGACCTTATGCCTCGACATGGGATCGTTCCACATCTGGCTGGCCCGCTACCTTTACAGCTTTCGTGCGCGGCAGATTCTGATGACGAATGGGCAGCAGACGCTCGGCGTGGGTCTGCCATGGGCAATTGCGGCCAGCTTGGTGCGTCCCAGGGAAAAAGTGATCTCCGTCTCGGGTGATGGGGGCTTTCTGTTTTCCGCGATGGAGCTTGAAACTGCAGTCCGCCTCAAATCCAATCTTGTTCATCTAGTTTGGATTGACGGCTTCTACGACATGGTTGGGATTCAGGAGATGGCGAAGTACGGGCGACTATCCGGCGTTTCCTTGGGGCCGGTGGACGTAGTCCGGTTTGCTGAGGCCTTCGGCGCGAGAGGATTGAAGATCGAACGTCCAGAGGAGATCTCGTCGACACTGAAGAAGGCCCTCGCGATGCAAGGCCCCGTGATTGTCGGCGTGCCTGTAGACTATCGCGACAATCACCGCTTGATGGAGATTGTGCATCCCGAAGCTCTGAACTAAGGCCAACGGTCCTCCGAAGCGTTGTGACACTTTGGGTTGCAGGGTCCGTCTCCCCGTGCGCCCGCGCGACACTCCGATTTCGCGACCAGTTCAAGCCCTTTCGACAACGGCGCCACAATACACCATGTGAGCTCAGATCGCTCAAGGTGTTTCCCCGAGCACTTACGCAAGCAGTTGTGTTCGCGGAAAGTTTCATCTGCCCGCACTGAACCGCGGATCTCCATCGATTCCATTCGCAAATTTCGAAAATCTCGCGAAGATCGCGATGTCTGCTTCTTCCATTTCCCGGCAAGTTTCTAGATTCTCAAGAGTTTAGGTTTGGCCAGTTTCATGCACAGAGATCTCCGTGCTTGTGAAGGAACCCAGAGAAGCGAGAAGCGCTGCACGCGCTCAAGGAGACGAAAAGAATGAGTTCGAACACGGTTGCGGCGAAGGACAACTTGAAGGGGACGCGTCAGGAAACTGACAGCTTGGGCAAGGCGAACGTTCCCGCGGACAAGCTTTGGGGCGCTCAGACGCAGCGTTCGCTTGAGCACTTCAGCATCGGCAAGGACCTGATGCCGCGAGAGATGATTACGGCCTACGCCACCTTGAAAAAGGCCGCAGCGAATGCAAACCACGCGGATAAGCGAATGGACGACGCGCAACACCGACTCATTGTTCAGGTCTGCGACGAGATCCTCGCCGGCGGTCATCAGGAGATGTTTCCTTTGCATGTGTGGATGACGGGCAGCGGAACGCAGTTCAACATGAACGTGAACGAGGTGATTTCCAACCGCTGTTGCCAACTTGCAGGAACGCCGATTGGGAGCAAGGCTCCCGTTCATCCGAACGACCATGTGAACATGTCGCAATCGTCCAACGATTCCTTTCCCACCGCGATGAATATCGCGGCAGCCGTGAACGTAAAGGCAAGACTGATACCTGCGGTGCAAGCATTGAAGCAGGCGATAGAAGCCAAAGTCGAAGCGTGGAAAGACATCGTAAAGATCGGCCGCACGCACATGCAGGATGCAACGCCACTCACTCTCGGCGAAGAGTGGTCGGGTTACGCCGGGATGCTCGGCGATGATCTCGAATGCATCGAGGGCGCGTTGAAGGGCGTGTATCGCCTCGCACTGGGTGGCACAGCCGTCGGGACTGGAATCAATGCCGCTCCTGGTTTTGGTGAGGCGGCAGCTGCCGAAATCGCAAAACTCACGAACCTGCCTTTCGTCAGTGCGCCCAATAAGTTCTCCGTGCAAGGAGCCCACGACGCTCTGGTACATCTTTCCGGCGCACTTCGGACACTGGCAGTCTCCCTGTATAAGATCGCGAACGATATCCGGCTCATGTCGTGCGGTCCCCGCGCTGGTTTTGCCGAATTGATCATCCCCTCAAACGAGCCTGGTTCGTCGATCATGCCCGGCAAGGTAAATCCCACCCAAGCCGAGGCACTGACGATGCTCGCTGTTCAGGTGATGGCGAATGACGTGGCCGTGGGATTCGGCGGCGCCGGCGGCTATCTGGAGATGAACGTCTACAAGCCGCTCATCATCTTCAACATCACTCATTCCATCACGATTTTGACCGACGGCTGCACCAACTTCAGGAAATTCTTGGTCGAGGGGACCCAGCCGAATCTGAAGAAGATCAAGGAGTACGTGGACCGGTCGCTGATGCTCGTAACCGCGCTTTCGCCCGTCATTGGCTACGACAAGTCGTCCAAGATCGCGCACTACGCGCTGGAAAACGACCTCACTCTCAAGCAGGCCGCACTGAAGCTCGGATTTGTAAGGGAAGAGGAGTTCGACCGCGTCGTCGATCCGGCGAAGATGGTCCATCCGTATGTCGCAAGTGCCAGTTGATTGAGCCGATCGAATCGGAATCTCTGAATCACAAAAACACGAAAGGAAACAAGAACGATGAGCACGAACATACAGGGAGTTGAATTACTCCGGAACCCGTCCGTGAACAAAGCGACGGCTTATACGGAGGCGGAAAGGGAGTCGCTCGGCCTAGTGGGCCTCGTGCCCGATGTTACCGAGACGATCGAGACGCAGCTTTCCAGGGTGTTGTGGCAACTCGATCAAAAGACCTCCAATCTCGAACGTTATATCTACTTGATGAATCTTCTCGAGATTAACGAGACGCTGTTCTATCGCACGCTGATGTCCGATCCTGCGCGCTTCCTGGATATCGTGTACGACCCGACAATCGGCGAAGCCTGTTTGAAGTTCGATCACATCTTGCGTCGTCCGCATGGCATGTATCTGTCAATCACGAGGAAGGGACACGTCAAGGATGTGTTGCGCAATTGGCCTGTGAAAGACGTCCGGTTCATCTGCGTGACGGACGCGGGACGCATCCTCGGTCTTGGTGACCTGGGCGCCAACGGGATGGGCATTCCGATTGGCAAGCTGCAGCTCTATACCGCCGCTGCGGGCGTGCCGCCACAAGGGCTGCTCCCGATGTACTTGGACGCGGGTACCAATAACGAGGCCTATCTCAAAGATCCTCTATACGTTGGATTGCGCAAGCGGCGCCCACCAACAGAAGAGCTCTACGCTTTTGTTGACGAATTTGTCGATGCGGTACAGGAAGTGTTTCCCAACTGCTGCATCCATTTCGAAGATTGGACGGGCGCCGACGCCGTCGCTTTGCTGGCGCGGTATCGTGACAAAGTCTCCTGTTACAACGACGATATTCAGGGAACCGCCGGCGTAACGTTGGCAGGTCTCATCAACGCGCTGAAGATTACCGGTGGGCAACTGAAGGACCAGCGCATATTGTTTTTGGGCTCAGGGTCCGCCGCGATCGGGCTTGCCGGCCTCATCGTCTCCGCGCTCGGTCAGGAAGGGAAGGCTCCAGAGGCCGCCCTCCAGCAAATCCGGTTGTTCGACACGAAAGGCCTTGTGGTCGCCGGCCGTCCAGGCTTGCAAGCTTCGAAGCGGCCCTATGCTCATAAGCTGCCGCCCAGCAAACCCTTCAATCATTTGGACCTGACAAGCGAGTATCCGGAAATCCTTGCGGCCATCGAGGACTTCAAACCAACGATCCTCATCGGCGTGAGCACGGTCGGAAAGCTCTTCTCCCGCGAAATCGTCGAGGCTATGTCGCGGCACAACACTCGGCCGATCATTTTCGCCCTCTCGAATCCGATCGAGAAGCACGAATGCCTGCCGGCGGATGCGTATGCCTGGTCGAAAGGGAAAGTGGTCTATGCGGGAGGAGTTCAATTCCCTCCCGTTCATCTTGATGGTCAGACGTTCCTGCCGTCCCAGGCAAACAACCTGTACATCTTTCCCGCCGTCGGAATGGCCATCTATGCCACAAACGCAAGCCGCGTAACGGATGAAATGTTCATCGAAGCAGCGCATGCGGTCGCCGACCAAGTGCCCGCAGATCAACTAAAGCTTGGCATGCTGTTCCCGCCGCAAGCGAATATCTTGGAGGTGGAAATCCAAACGGCAGCACGGGTGGCGAAGCTTGTGTTTGATTCCGGCCTTGCCCGTATCGAGCGTCCTCGGGATATGGTCGCGTTCATTCGAGAACATGTCTACAAGCCAGAATATCCGGTGGTTGCCAGTGGTGTAACAAAGGCGGCTCGCCGAGGTTGAGAGCCAGCGATTTCGTGGAGGGGCGAGAACACCGATCTTGGTGCCGCTATCTCGCCCCTCGTGAAATCCAGCCGGGTTTGCTTGATGATCCGCGTTAGGCGAACTTTCTACAAACGCGACGACATTCTTAAGACTGGACCTTATACATCATGAACTGTCGACACAGGGTGAAGGCGTAACTTATGCAGACACGGAACAACGAGCAAGCAACAAGTCGGTCACGCGACATTGTCCGCGCGGTCAGCGACAGTCTCATGCTGGGCGTCTCCTGTCTGATCAGTTTCGTCTTGATCACTCACCTCCTTGGACGCACCTATCCCGTGTCGCGAGATGACGAACTGCTGGGAGGCATGTGGGCCGTGGCCGCCACGATTTTCGTGTATCGGGGGAGTTCCCAGCAGAGCATGAGTGCGGCGTTGTCACGCCTGGCAGCTACGTGCACGAGTTTCGTGCTCTGTCTGGTGTACCTCCTGATCTTCCCTTTTTCTCCGTGGGGCTTGGCGGCACTGATCGCGATAGGAGCGGTGCTGATGTCTTTGCTCGGTCGTTCTGAAGACATCATCACGACAGGAATCACGACGGCCGTCGTCATGGTCGTCGCCCAGATCAGCCCGCAACATGCTTGGAAAGATCCGATCCTGCGCTTGATAGACACGTGCGTCGGCATTGTGGTTGGTGTCGCCGCCGCGTGGGTCGGACTTCGAGTTGCCGGGTGGCGTGCGATGAACACCGTTTCGAACCGCGCAAAGCCAACTCAAGGAAGTAGTGCGTCATGATTGCGCCGCCGACTTCTGTCGGCAACTGTCATCCCAACGTCAACGCGATGAAACCAGGTTCTCCGATTACGGGGAGAGTCAAATGCCCAAACTTTTTTGCGGGATTTTGAAGTTATCTTTTTTCGGCAACTGCCATGAGAACACGCGCAAATACAGTCGCGCTTGCAGAACGCTGGCTAAAACTGCCAAAAGTGTGCGGTCGCACCAAGTTCAGCAGTTTGCGCTTCGCGGGAAACCGATTGTCAACAAAAGGATTTGTCCTCCTCTTTGCACTGCTGCCGATGAAGCTACTGTGGGCACAGACGGCGCCGGTGACACCCGACCGGCCTTGGCACGGCGCCCACGAGGTGTCGCTAGCGCGTGAACTTCGGCAATACCCACAAACGAGCCTCGCACCAGACGCCAGCAAAACCTACGATTTAGCTGAACTAGTTGATTTTGCCGAACAGCATAATCCGCAGACTCGGGCTGCATGGCAGAACGCCAAAGCACAGGCCGCGGCATTGGGCATCGCTCGTAGCGAACTCTATCCGACGTTGGCATCGGTCGCGGTTGCGGGCGTGGAACGTACCGAGGCCTTTTTGGGGACCCGGTTTTTTCGACAAACGGTTGGCGATTTCCAGGCGGCGCTCGATCTCAACTACACAGTCTTTGATTTTGGCGCCCGTCGTGGCCGAATCAACGCGGCGGAAGCAGATCTTCTGGCGGCCAATTTCGGGTTCAACGATGCGCATCGCAACGTCATTTACGCGGTCGAGCAAGGTTACTATCAGCTTCTGAATGCGATGGGTCAGGAGGATGCCGCTGAGGCCAGTCTGTCGAATGCAAAGGCGGTGCAACAGGCTGCCGAAGAGCGACTCAAGGAGGGTCTGGCCACGCTGCCGGACGTGCTGGAAGCGCGAAGCGCTACCGCTCAGGCTGAATACGAACTGCAGGCGGCGGTAGGAGGTGAAGAGATCGCACGTGGAAACCTGGCGACAGCACTCGGAATCTCCCCGACGGACGTAATCCGGATCCAACCTCTCCAGGAACTCTCGATTCCGAACTCCCTTGGCGACACGGTTGAATCGGCCATGAATCGGGCTTTCGCGCAGCGACCGGACCTGTTGCAACAGGTCGCTGAGATACGTGCGGGGAACGCGAAGGTAAAGGAGGCACGCGCGGCAAACTATCCTTCCCTGAGTGTGGATGTCGGCCCGATCGTGCAATCTCAGTATGGCCTCCAGCAGACCCTTCCTTGGGCAAGCTCTGCGGGTCTGGCGGGCGGGGCGCAATTCAATTTGAAATGGACTGTGTTTGACGGTGGTGCGCGGCGAAACAGGATCGCGGAGGCTCGGGCCAGGGTCAACGAGGCGGAAGCACAGGCTAACGTTGTGCATGATCAAATCGCGGACCAGGTCTGGGCGGCTTACTCGAATTTGAAAACGGCGTTTCGGCAGCGCCAAGCTGCTGAGAAGCTGCTGGAAGCCTCCATTCAGTCATATGAAGCCGCTCTTGAGTCCTACAAGTACGGTCTTCGCAATCTATTGGACGTAACTGCAGCCGAGCGAACTCTTGCAGAGGCCCGCTCGACGGATGTCCTCGCTCGCACGCAGGTTCTCGGTGCGTTGGCGGATTTCGCTTTCCGGACCGGAGATTCCCTTCAGCCGAATACGAGGAGACCCTGACGCATGTTGGGTAATCAGATTCGCGGTGTCGCGAAACCTGGGTTCTTCCTTGCCTGTGCATTGCTGCTTGTGGGCTGCTCCCGGGCTCCATCCGTGGACGTCATGGGTTCGTTTTTTCCAGGATGGCTCGTCTGCCTGGTATCGGGCATTGCGCTCAGTGGGGCGGTTCGGCTCGCCCTGACGCGGTTCCAAATTAAAGTTGCAATTCCGATTCTGTTTAGCCCGAGTCTTGCTGCCATTTTTACGTTTATGTTGTGGTTTCTCTTTTTCAGCTAGCGTGAGGTGGGGACTGTGAATCTGGAGATCAATCCGGGAACCGAAAGGCAGCTCAGCCGGTGGGCCACGCTTGGCGTTGCACTAACCGCGGTTGCGCTTGGGCTCGCGGTGCTGTACCGCGCCAACCAGCACCCACGAACTGACGATGCCGAAATTTTTGCCAACTTCATTGGCATCTCCCCGCAAGTCGAGGGGCCGATCGTTCACTTGAATGTGCAGGACAACCAGTTCGTCAAGAAGGGTGATTTATTGTTCGAAATCGACGAGCGGCCCTATCGGTATGCACTTGAGAAAACACTCTCCGATCAGGCCACGCTCGAAGGGCAGATCGGTGACGAACAACGCAGAATCGCGGCGCTCATGAGCGCCGTCTCCGTGGCTAAAGCGAATATTCACAGTTCTAAAGCGGATGTCACTCGCTCGGCGTCCGCCGTGGATCAAGCGCGAGCCGACGTCGCCAACGCGGAGCAGGGCGTCGGCCGAGCAAAGGCGGAGTGGAAATACGCGAGTAACAATTTGCATCGCCTCGAGCCGCTTCTTACCAAACAGTTCGTGACGGTCGATCAGGTTGACCGTGCGAGAACTTCGGAAATCGCACAGTCCGAAGCTTTGAAGCAGGCAGAATCGCAGTTGCTGATTGCTCAGGCCACGCTTAAGTCCGCTTTGGCACAATATGAGCGCTCCGGGGCCGGTCTCGACCAGAGCGAAGCCCAACACGAGCAAGCCAAACATGCGGTCACTACGTTGGAACCACTCGTTAACCAGCGTGGCGCACGAGCTTCCGCCGTCGACGACGCACGCTACAACCTAGATAACTGCCGGGTCTACGCCCCTTTCGATGCGCGTGTGACGAATCTCAACATCTCCGAGGGTGCTTACGCTCACGTTGGGCAGCAAGTGTTCACTCTCATCGACGCGCGGACGTGGTGGGCCGTGGGTAATTTCCGCGAAGGCCAGCTCCAGCACATTGTTCCGGGGATGCGGGCGGACGTCTACCTGCTTTCGAAATCGGATGTGCGGTTTTCCGGGGTGGTGGATAGCGTCGGCTTTGGCGTTACTCCCGATCCGGAGGTTATTGGAAAGCTCGAGCCGGGGCTCCCCGACGTGCAGCGAACTCTCAACTGGGTACATTTGGCATCGCGGTATCCAGTTCGGGTCCGCGTGAAGAATCCTTCCCCAGAGTTGTTTCGCGTGGGCGAGTCCGCTGTCGTCACGATTCGGGGGAATTGAGCATGGCCACCGCAGCGCAAACGATTACGAAAGGGACTTCTTCTCTCGTATGGTTTGGCCACTTCCTCAAAGAAGAACTCAGCCCCTATCCTGGAAGAGGTGTCCTGGTAACACGCATCGTCGTCGCGACAACCGTCATGATGATTTTGACCTTGGTTTTTCGGCTTCCGTACGGAGCTTACGGTGCGATCTTCGCCATGACCATTTCTCGCGAAAATCCTCGAACGACGATCAGCGAAGCCAAGACGATTGTTGTGGCGTTCGCCTTCTCGGTAGTTTACGTCCTGGTTGGGGCGCTGCTCTTTCTCACGGACCCGATGACGCGCTTCGTTTGGGTTATCGGCACTTTATTTCTTATGTTCTACGCTCTTCGCGTGCTGAATAACTACACCGCCGGAGCTCGGTTTGGCTATCTCCTCATTATCACCATTCCGCTGTGGGACGAACACATCTCGGCAGGACAAAAGGTGGAAAACACCCTTTGGGCTTTTGGGGTGATTTGCCTTGCGAGCATCATCGCTGCGTTATTTGAACTGGTATACGCGAGTCTTAAGCCCAGAGATGATCTGGTCCAGTCCATCGCCGAACGCTTGACCGCAGTCGAAGACCTGCTCAGCTGCTACGTTGAAGCTCGCCCCGTTGATGGCAGGACCGAACAGAGCATTGCGAACCTGGCGCTAGTGGGCACGTCAAGGTTACGGCGCTTTCTGCAGAGGTCTGGCTACTCACCGCATT
>Ga0210384_10003889_pt1 | contig 16998 bp, 12 predicted proteins | sample IncBWH2MmetaG_FD_160574 | JGI IMG/M metagenome (GOLD analysis project Ga0210384, IMG submission 160574) | Forest soil microbial communities from Barre Woods Harvard Forest LTER site, Petersham, Massachusetts, United States - Inc-BW-H-2-M | ecosystem: Environmental > Terrestrial > Soil >...
GCAACAACTACACGTTCGTCATCAACTCGGCGTCGCAGTTCTACGACCCGGGCAGCAAGAAGAGCTGGGGCGTCTACCCCACCGACGTCCTCTTCTCCGTCGCCCGGACGATGGGATTCGCGACGGTCCCGTGTGTCGGCTGCAACAACGGCTGGATCCTCGCGCAGTCGCTCCTCTCTCCGGGGAACGGCGCGTGGGACTCGATCCACGGCGGGCTCAACAACACCCCCGGAAACATCGGGAAGTCGGTCATCCTGAACGGCTCGGACTGTCCGTCCGCCGCGATGACCAACGCCCACGGATGCGTCACGTTCGTGGCGGCGGCCGGCGGTCACTCCTGGCCGTACTTCCTCGAGCTGATCTCGGACAACCTCGGCGGGTCGATCGTCCCGTGCGGATGGTTCTCCGCGAGCAGCCAGGGTGCGGGCATCCCGTACTGGACGGCCGGCAACTCGTCCGGCGCGGGCGACCACCCGTGCGCGGCGCCCGGCGCGGCCGGCTGGGGACAGACCCTCTCGAGCATCCCGCTCAAGGGGTGGGACTCCTGGGAGTTCAACGGCGCCCAGCCTCCGTTCATCGGGACGACGCAGTGGAGCATGGCCGGGAGCGGGCCGTATTACATGGCCCAGATCAACCCCGGAACCTCGTATCTGCTGAAGGCGAACCCCGCGTACGCCCAGAACCCAGCCTGTACCTACACGGGCTGTGAGCCCGCGGTAGGCAAGTACGCGGCAACGGTGTCGGTGACCTGGACGACCAGCCAGATCCCGGGGGAGCAGGCGTATGCGGCCGGCACGGCCGACTTCGCCACGATCCCGTCGACGGACACGTCGCTGCTGCTGCAGCTGATCCAGCAGGGGAAGGTCGGAGCCACGAGCTTCCCGTCGCTGTCGATCTACTTCTTCCCGTACGACTTCGCCTTCAACGCCCAGGGAACGAAGCAGCTGACGTCGAACCCGCTGAACATCCCCAGCGACTTCTTCAGCCACACGGCGGTACGGCAGTTCCTGACCCACGCCTATCCGTACCAGACGATCCAGTCGACGATCAACACGAAGTCGGGGATCCAGTATCTGTTCAACTACGGTGGAGCGATCCCGCAGTTCATGGCGAACTACTACCCGACGAACGTCAGCTTCCCGTCGGGAGACCCATGCCAGGACAACTCCAACCCGGCGTGTGCGACGTACTGGTGGGCGCAGGGAACGGCGAGCTCGGGCAATTTCGTGGACCCGGAGCTGTCGGCGTGCACGACGAGCACTCCCTGCCAGTGGCCGATCTTCGGGCAGACGGGAGCGCCGGACCTTGACCAGCGGATGGCGCTGTGGACGTCGGAGATCGCCTCGCTCTCCGGCGGCAAGCTGAAGCCGACTGTGGTGGACCTGAACTTCATCCAGTTGGTCATCAACTCGCTCTATAGCCCGCCGTACGGGAACCCGATGCCGGTGTTCAACCTGGGATGGGCGCCCGACTACCCCGACCCGACCGACTACATGGTGCCCCTCTACCAGGCGGACGGGAGCTACACGGCGGGAGACGCGGTCAACGAGCAGCTGCAACTCTCGGCGTTCAACTCGTCGAGCTGCACGTCGTGGGCGAACTACGCGTGGTACGCGGCGAACCCGATCCCGGACAGCTGCCAGGGAGCGGCCTACTCGGCGATGCAGCTCGCGATGAAGCTGGCCGGAGTCACGCCCGCCGGGCCGGCGCGGGTCCTGCTGTACACCGAGATCGAGTCGATCGCCAACGCCCTCGCCCTGTACACCTACTGGGGCCAGGCGAACTCGGTCGCGTCGTACGCGTCCTGGATCGACGGCACCACGCTGAACTCCAACGTCACCATCGGTGGCGGCGGGGACGCGACGTGGTACACCGTCGGGGGCAACGGGGTCTACTAGGGCGGTACCGAGGGACCACCGGAGGTCTCCCGCCCCTCGGGGCGCGGAGACCTCGCAACCCTTTCCTTCCCTCTTTTATCCCGATCGAATAGCCACGCCGAGCGCGTCCCCCGGCGCTGCAAACCGGAGGAGCTCGAGGACGGCCGAGGCTGCCGTGATGAGGAGTAACGCCACGAGGGCGGGTCAGGCCCGCCGGACGTGGGCGGGCGGCCGCCGCGTCGGTCCGCATGGGAGGGGGCCCTCGATCGGGACGATGCGAGGCTCCGGCGGCGCCCCCCGGGGGATCAGAGGAAATCGGTCGGGTCCGGCCCGCCCTTCGGGTACCGGGCGTACGGGTCCCGCCCGACCCGGACCGCCTCGGCCTCGGGGGTCCATCGACCGAACTCGACCCAGCGCCGCCAGCTCCGGCGGAAGGTGCCCCGCCGCCGGGGCTCCCCCAGGGGCGGCCGGTACCAGAGATACTGGTAGGCGATGAACTCGAGATAGATCGCGGCGGCGAGCGCGAGAACGGCCGCCGGGTAATCCGGTGGCTGGAGGAAGCCGGCGACGACGATGGTGTCGGCGATGAGGAAGCCGAGGGCGATCCAGACCTTCGCGAACTCGTAGAGGAAGAACTCCCGCCAGGTCGGACCGGGGTCGAGGAGGGCGAGCTCGCGCTCCTCGGCGGTCGGTTTCGGGTAGCCGAACAGGCCCCGCTCGGGCATCGCTCCGCCCCCGGCTTACGAGGCCACCGAGGGGAGGGGACTGGTCGAAGGGAGCGGGGTGGCGGCACCCGCCATCTCGGCCCCGGTGCGCTCGGGAGGGGGATACAGGTGGCAGGCGACCCAGTGCTCGCCGCTGTATCGGATGAGGGGAGGGTCGATCTTCGAACAGACCGGCATCACGGCGGGGCAGCGCGTGTGGAACCGGCAGCCGGAGGGAGGGGAGGCGGGGCTGGGGACGTCGCCTTTGAGGACGATCCGCTCGCGCTGCAGCTCCGGGTCCGGTATCGGGATCGCCGCGAGGAGTGCCTGGGTGTAGGGGTGGAGGGGTCGGTTGAACAGGTCCTCCGTCGGCGCGCGCTCGACGACCTTGCCGAGGTACATCACCACGACCCGGTGGGCCATCGCCCGGACGACGGAAAGGTGGTGGGAGATGAACAGGTAGGCGAGCCCCTGCTCCTGCTGGAGCTTCTTCAGGATGTTGAGGATCTGCGCCTGGACGGAGACGTCCAAGGCGCTCGTCGGCTCGTCGAGGACGATGAAATCCGGGCGGAGCGCCAGGGCCCGGGCGATCCCGATCCGCTGCCGTTGGCCCCCGGAGAACTCGTGGGGGAACCGCCAGAGGTGCTCCGGGTTGAGCCCGACCGCCTGGAGCAGCTCGGCGACCCGCTTGTACCGCTCGGAGCGGGTCCCCATCCGATGGATGGCGAGCGGCTCGGAGACGATGTCGCGGATCAGCATCCGGGGGCTCAGGGAGGAGAACGGGTCCTGGAAGACGATCTGGAGCTTGCCACGGAGGTTGCGCATCCGCTTGTTGCTCATCCGGTAGAGGGAGTACTGGGCGGCGATCTGGTCGAGCTCGGAGAGCAGCGGGGCCGCGGTATCCGGGAGCTCCCCCTCGGGGCCGAACTGGGGGTCGAGGGTATCGTAGAGCGTCTCGAGGCGGGCCTCCACCTCGGGAGGAGGTCGGTAGTAGGTGTGGCCCGAGGTCGGCTCGATCAGGCGGAGCAGCAGACGGCCCACGGTGGTCTTGCCGCACCCCGATTCGCCGACGAGCCCGACCGTCTCGCCCTGGTGGACGTCGAAGCTGACGCCGTCGACGGCGCGGACGTCGCCGATGTGGGCCGAGAAGAGGCCGCCGCGGATGGGGAAGTACTTGCGCACATTGCGAACGGAAAGCAGTACCTCGCTTTGCCCGTTATCCATCCCGTGCAGCTCCCTAGGGGGACTATCCCTTGGCCACCGGACCGTTATAGAGGTAACAGGCCACCTGGTGGCCCTCGCCCTCGACCGTCATCGGAGGCCGGGCCTCCTTGCACTTCGGCATGGCGAACGGACATCGGGGATGGAACCGGCAGCCTGTCGGGGGATAAATGAGGTTGGGTACCGACCCCGGGATCGACTCCAGTTTCTTGTCCGGCTGGTCCATCCGGGGGATCGAATTGAGCAGGCCCTGGGTGTACGGGTGCAGCGGGTGCCGGTACAGCTCCTTGACCGGGGCGACCTCGACGACGTTGCCGGCGTACATCACGCAGACGCGGTCGGCGACCTCGGCGATGACCCCCAGGTCGTGGGTGATGAGCAGGATGGCGGTGCCGATCCGGGACTTGAGATCCCGCATCAGCTCCAGGATCTGGGCCTGGATGGTGACGTCGAGCGCCGTCGTCGGCTCGTCGGCGATGAGGAGCTCGGGCTCGGAGGAGAGCGCCATGGCGATCATCACGCGCTGGAGCATCCCGCCCGACAGCTCGTGCGGATAGCCCCGGGCGACCTGGACCGGGTTGGCGATGGAGACACCCTCGAGGAGGGCGACCGTCTCCCAGAACGTCTCCTCCTTGAGCGCCTTGTTGACGTAGCCGCGGACGCCCCAGACCCCGTAGCCGAGCCCGCGGAGCTTCGAGCCCCATCGCTTGGCGGAGATCGCGCGTCGGCGTCGCGTCTCGGGCTTGCCGTTGCGCATCTCCAGCATGTAGGCGAGCTTCAACTCGTTCTGCAGCTCGAGGAGCCGGGACTGGTGGCGGATGTAGTTCTCCCGAAGCCCGGAGAGATGGAGCCGCCGCAGCGCCTTCCGAAGCTCCGGGACCTTCGCCTCGGGGTCCGCCCACGCCGAGCGGAAGATGTAGTACGCCTGGGTGCCCAGGGAGGGGAGCCCCGCGGCCCGCCCGAAGGCGTCCGCCGCGGTCCGTAGGGTCTCCGGATCGTTCTGGCGGGCGATCTTGACGAGGCCCGCGATCGCCTCCTCGATGGCGGCGCTGCGAGCGGCGATCGTCGCGGGATCGTGGGTCGACGCGTCCAGGAGACCGCGGACGATCGGGATCCCGCGATGGAGCAACAGCGCCTCGGAGATCTGGTCGGAGATCGAGAAGATCGGGTTCAGCGCCGAGGTCGGCTCCTGGAAGATCATCGAGATGCCGCCCCCTCGGACGGCGGTCATCCGGTCCTGGCCCTGCCGGATCCGTCGGAACCGTCGGGTCACCTTGACCCGGTTCGTCCCTTTGAGGGGCTTGAACTTCGCTTCGCGCTCGATCCCCCAGAGGAGATTCGACCCCTTGTACAGGATCATCCCGTCCATGATCCGCCCGGGGGGGTCGGCGATCAGCTTCGTGATGGAGAACGCGGTGACGCTCTTGCCGCAACCGGTCTCCCCGACGAGGCCAACCGTCTCGCCCTTGCGGATGTTGAACGAGACCCCGTCGAGGGCCTTCACGACCCCGTCGTAGGTGAAGAAGTAGGTCCGCAGGTTCCGTACGTCGAGGATGACGTTCCCGATCCGGTGGGCGTCCGCCGAGGTGGCGGCGACCGGGGACCGAGCGAGGGAGGCCGGGGCCGCCATCGGCGGAGGAGGAGGCGGTACGGGGAGGACGGCGGGAACGGGGGCGGCCGCCGCCATGCCTCAGCGCCTCAGCCGGGGGTCGAGGGCGTCCCGGAGCCCGTCGGAGAGGAAGTTCACGGAGATGGCGAACAGGAAGACCGTGAGGCCGGGGAAGAGGATCTGCCACCATGGGAAGACACAGGCGCCGAACTGGCACGACTCGATGAGGCTCTGCAGGTTGGCGACGGAGTTCGCCGACATCGCCCCCCACTCGGGGAAGTACGGGCTCGGGTAGATCTGGAAGCCGAGGAAGATCAGGCCGCCGAGCAGCAGCGGGATGGCGCCGACGTCGAGCGAGAGCTGGACGAACACGGGGTACAGGCTGTTCGGAATGATGTGCTTCGTGAGGATCCGCCCGGTCCCGGCGCCGCTGGCCCGGGAGGCCTCGACGTACTTCTGCTCCCGGGTCACGAGCACCTGGCCGCGGACGATGCGCGTGTAGAACGGCCACCAGGTGATGATGAAGGCGCCGACGAGCAGGAGCATCCGGCCCTCGAGCCCTTGGACGTAGCCGGCGAACGAGGCGACGATGACCAGCACGAGCAGGATCCCCGGGATCGAGAGGAAGATGTCGGTGAACCGCATGATCACCTCGTCGGTGTATCCCCCGCGGTACCCGGCGATGGCGCCGAGGACGAGTCCGATGGAGGCTCCCGAGAGCACGATCGTGGCGGCGATCCCCAGCGACCACGCCGAGCCCTTCAGGAGCCCGTCGTAGATGCTGTAGTAGTACTGGTTCGTCCCCGAGGAGACCTGCATGGAACCGAGGGGGAGCGGCCCCCCGGTCAGATGGGTCAGGTCGACGGTGGGACCGACGAACCCGACGTTGCCACTGTAGGTCGGGTAACAGTTCGCGGCGGGGGCCGGCCCGCTCGAGGCGTCGTAAGTGCACACCGGCTGGCATCCGACCGTCCCGTTGGTCCCGTAGGTCACGGAGCAGTACTGCTGCAGGGACTGGTTCGAGAGCGGCGAGAACAGGGAGAACAACGCGACCACGACGAAGAAAAGGACGATCGCCAAGCCGATGATCGCGAGGGTGTTGCGGGAGAGGAAATAGAGGGTCCGCTTCAGCTGGGCGATCCCCGGGCGCGGCCGTCCTCCCTTCGGGGGGACGATAACCGGGGTCATTCGGCCGCCTCCCGGGAGCTCGGTGACCATCGGTTCACCCGAGCCTGACCCGGGGGTCGAGGTAGGCGTAGAGGATGTCCACGAGGATGTTCGCGACGACCACGATGATGGTGAAGAGGAGGGTCGTCCCGAAGATCAGACCGAAATCCTGGGTCGGCTGGATCGACTTCGCCAGCAGGAGGCCGACGCCGTGCAGGTAGAACACGTCCTCGATGATGGGGAATCCGCCGATGAACCCCGCGAAGGTGAGACCGAGGACGGTCACGGTGACGTTGAGCGAGTTGCGACCGGCATGACGGCTCACGACGGCCGTCTCGGGAACCCCCTTCGCGCGGGCCGTCCGGATGAAGTCGAGGTTCAGCACCTCGAGCATGCTGTTGCGGACGAACCTCAGGATCCCCGCCACCGACCCGTAGGCGATCACGAGGGCGGGCAGCAGCATCCGGCGGACCGACTCGCCGGCCAAGAACCAGTCGCCGTGGAGGATGGCGTCGATCGTCGGGAACCCCGTTGGAGAGGTCTGGATGTACGTTCCGATCCAGGTCGGTTGATTGGCGCACTGCGGGAACGGGGGCCAGGATCCGTACCAGTCGAAGTAGTGGGTCGAATTGCTGTTGCAGGTCGGCGTGGCGCCCCCGCTCAAGATCACGGCGGCGAACAGCACGAGCGTCGCTAAGAGGAACCCGGGGAGGGCGAACCCGGAGAACGACATCACCCGGGCGGCCTGGTCGATCGGACGATTTCGATAGACGGCCGAGTAGTTGCCGAGCGGGAGCGCGACGGCCAGGATGATGATCAGAGAGAGGGCCGCGAGCTCCAGCGTATAGGGCAGGTACCACCCGAGGACCGTCGTCACGGGGATGCTCGTCGTCAGGCTGAACGCGCTGGCGGCGTTGCTGTGGTAGTTGACGGTCCCCCAGTTCAGCGTGAGGCTGTTTTTCATGTACTCCGCCCACTGGACCCAGATCGGCTGGTCCAGTCCGAGCTGGTGGACGAGCTGGAAGTACGTGGGATTGCGGCATTGGCCGTTCCCCGGTTGCCCGACGTCGCTGCACGGGACCATCGGCGTATACGGGATCTTGGACGCTCCGAATGTCGCGATGAGGTGCGTCTGGATCGGCAGCGCGGAGAGGATCGCGAACGTGATCGTCATCACGCCGATGATCACGGGGAACAGCAGCAGGATACGCCGGACGACGTACACCCACATCCGCATGGTCGGCCTCCCCCATCCCCGCCGAGCGACGCGCTATCCCGGCAACCGGTCGGATTCGGGCGCCCCTATATAGCGATTTATCGGATTCGACGCCGGTTTTCTGACGAGAGGACGGCGTTCCGGCCCCGTGGGCGGTCGACGGCCCGTCGGACCCCTCAGAGGAGGGGTAGGCCACCCGTGATCGGGTCGATCTCCGAAGCCAGCGCCGGTCCCAGGCCGAGGACCGTCTTCGTGCCCGGGGGAACCTCGGTCAGGCCCGCGTCCTCGACCACCACGGCCGGGATCCCGGCGGCCCTGGCGCGCCGCTGGAGCTGCTCCATCTCCTCGAGCGTGGCGACCGTCACCGCGATCTTCTTCTGGCCGGCATCGAGCCAGCGTTGCAGGAGCGGCCGGTCGCGGCGCTCGGCGACCTGATAGAGCATCACGGCCGCATGGGCGACCTGGACCGCCACCTTGCCGGCGGTGAGCCGGATCTCCCCCCGCACGACGAACACCGCCTTCAGTCCGGCGCTGTTCGAGGGGTTACCCGGCATATTCGGCCTCCCTCGCACGACGCATCTCGGCGCTCTTAACCTCCAACGCTCGCCGCCGTTCCTCGAGCTCGGCGGCCTTCGCCGAGCCCGGCGGGGCCCGGCGGAGCTCGTGGACCACCCGGCGGCGCTCCCGCTCGTTCGCCTCGAATCGTCGGAGGAGTTCCCACGCCCCATCGGCGCCGGGAGCGGGTTCCAGCGCCACGGCGGCGGGAGGCTCCCGCCGGTAGGCGCCCCGGAGCGCCCCGATGACGAAGCCGCCGGCCGCGATCGTTCCGAGCCCCACTTCCAGCAGCGGGTGGGACCAGTCGGCCTGGAATCCGGTCGGGCCCTGGAGCAGGACGAACCCGGTGAGGATCGTCAGGACGATGCTGGTCACGAAGCTGAGCGTCACGAGCTCGACGCCTCGTTCGATGGCCCGCTCGCCGCGGAGACGCCAATCGGGGAACACGGCCCGCGAGAGCGCGTAGCCGGGGAGGAAGAAGATCAGGAGGAATCCGGCGATCGCCTCGGCCAGGTTGACCGACATGCCGCTCGGGGCCGTTACGCCCCGGGGTCCCCCTTGAACTGGCGCTCGAGCTGGCGGCGGAGCTTGCGGTTGGAGGCGATCCCGTGGGCGGCCTTGCGCGTCGTGTCGCAGTACTTGAGCAGGGCGCGGACCTCCTGGGGCTTCTGTCCGCTGCCGCGGGCGATCCGTTGGACGCGCTCGCTCTTGATCAGGTGGGGGTCATCGAGCTCGTCGCCGTTCACCGAGTCGAGGATCGCCCGGAACCGCTTGAGGCGCGACTGGGTCTCCTTCATCTGCTGGTCGTCCATTTTCGCCGCGCCGAACGCCGGGAACAGCGACATCAGCTTCGAGACCGGGCCCATCTGGCCTAGGGAGTCGAGCTGGGAGCGCATGTCGCGGAGCGTGAACTTCCCGCTCATCATGTGCTCGGCGGCCTTCTGTGCCTCCTCCTTGTCCTCGAGCTCCTCGAACCGCTCGAGGAGGGTCTGGATATCCCCCATCCCGAGTAGGCGGGAGACGAACCGGGTCGGGTCGAACCGCTCGAGTTCGTCGAGGTGCTCGCCCGTTCCAATGAACACGATCGGGGCCCCGCTGACGGCGACCGCCGACAGCGCCCCGCCACCCTTGGCGGAACCGTCCAGTTTGGTGAGGATGACCCCCGTCAGGCCCACCGCTTGGTGGAACGCCTCCGCGCTGCGACCCGCGGTCTGGCCCATCGCCGCGTCGAGCACGAGGAGCACCTCCTCCGGCTGGAACACCTGGCGAACCCGAGTCAGCTCGGCAATGAGGTCCGGATCGATCCCCGAGCGGCCGGCCGTGTCGACGATGACCGTGAGGTGGGGGGCGAAGTGGGCCATCGCCTCCTGGACGATCACCTCGGCCCGGGTCTCTCCCCGGTGGGCATAGAAATCGCACCCCACCTTCTTCGAGAGCTGCTCGAGCTGGTCGACGGCCGCGGGTCGGTGGACGTCCGCCGCGACGAGGGCGACCCGGATCCCCTTCTTCTGGTAGAACCGGGCGAGCTTGCCGGCGGTCGTCGTCTTCCCCTGCCCGAAGAGGCCGGCGAGAAGGATCTTCTTCGGCTTGATCTCGAAGGCGCGTTCCTTCCCCAGGATCGAGCGGATCTCCTCGTAGATGATCCGGACGAGGAAATCGCGGACGCTGGCGCCCGCGGGCGGCTTCTCCTCCTTCGCCCGCCGCTTGACCCGCTGCGTGAGATCGATCGTCAGTTGGACGTTCACGTCCGACTGCAGCAGGGCCCGCTGGATGTCCCGGACGACCTCGTTGATCAGGGCGTCGTCGACCGTCCCCCCGCGAGCGATCCGCTGCAGGACCGCCCGGAGCGATTTGCCCAGTGAGTCGAGCACCATGGTGGAACCCCGGACCCCCGACGACCCCGAAGCAGGGTCGACCCCACATTATCTTTGGGGGAGCGAGCAGCGGACGGTCGGGAAGGAGCGGTCTCGGGGGCGGCCCGCGGGGGAGCGGCCGGCAACCGTCTTATCGGCCTAGCCGACTGTACAACCGAGAGCATGGCGAGCGCAGCCCCGACCCCTCCCGCAGCGAGGCCGGTCCCTCCGAAGCTCAATCCGGTCCGGGTCCCGATCGACGAGGAGTCGGTCCCGCAACGGAGCCAGGATTTCCGCGAAGTCCTCCACGCCTACTCGAAGGAGGACGCGATCCTGGAGGCGAAGCGCTGCATCCAGTGCCGGCGACCGTGGTGCGTCGAGGCCTGCCCGATCAACCAGGACGCCCGGGAGTACATCAAGCTCATCGCGGAGGACAATTTCGACGGGGCGGCTCGGGTGACGCTCCAGGACAACCCGCTCTCCACCTCGCTCTGCAAGGTCTGCTACCATTACTGCGAGGACGCCTGCGTCGTCAAGAAGAAGGGGATTCCCATCGCCATTCGCCACCTGAAGCGGGCGGCGCTCGAACTCGGGCACAGCGACCTCGCCTACGTCCCTTCCCGGCCCAGGGGGCAGCGCGTCGCCGTCGTCGGAGGGGGTCCCGCGGGGTTGCAGGCCGCCTGGGAGCTTGGGATCCGGGGCTACGGGGTCACCGTGTTCGAGCAGGAACCGGTCGTCGGAGGGTTGATGCAGACCATCCCGGCGTACCGGATGACCGACGCCGATGTCCAGGCGGACCGGGCGAGGTTCCGGGACCTCGACGTCACGTTCCTGCCGGGTCAAAAGATCGGGGAGGAGTTCCCGGCCGAAGCGCTACTGGAGCAGGGGTACCAGGCCGTTTTCCTCTCCATCGGGACTTCCACCCACCGCCTCCTCGGCATTCCCGGCGAGGAGCTCCCCGGCGTGGTTCCGGCCCTGCAGATGCTGCGCCGGATCAATCGGGGAGAGCCGGTCGAACTGGGACGCCGGGTCGTCGTCGTGGGGGGTGGGGACGTGGCGATGGATTCCGTCCGAAGTGCGCTCCGGCTGGCGACCGGCGGGGAGGTCAGCCTCGTCTACCGACGGGGCCGCTCCGAGATGCCGGCGGACCCGGAGGAGATCCACGGCGCCGAGCAGGAGGGGATCCGGTTCCTGTTCCAGCGCGCGCCCGTGAGGATCCTCGGGTCCGGGCACGTCGAGGGGCTCGTGGTCCGCTCCGTCGAGCTCGGGCCGCCCGATGCGGGCGGACGACGGTCTCCCGTCGAGCTCCCCGGCTCGGAGGTGACCCTCGAATGCGATACGGTCATCGTCGCCGTCGGACAGCAGGCGGACCTCGCGGGGTTCGGGCCGCAGCTCGATCTGAAGATCGCCCGTCAGGGCTGGCCGGAGGGCAAGGGGGAGCGGTTCGCGACGGCCGTCCCCGGGATCTTCGCCGCCGGAGGCCGGTCCGTCGTCTACGCCATGGGCAACGCCATCGAAGCGGCGGAGGGGATCGACCGGTACCTCTGCGGCCTGCGGGGCGAGGTCCCCCAGCCTCGGCCCGACGCGTTCGGCGGCCCGACCCCCTTCCATCTGCCGGCGGGGTACACCACCCCCATCCGAAGCTGACTGTCTTCCCCGCGGCCGAGGGGGCGGTGGGCGGGTCGGGTGGTGCCACCGGGTCGTCGCCGGACGGCGGGTCGTATCGCTCCGACAACTATGTTACCCCCTGCCTCCCCATTCCTCGCGGGGGGACGATGCGAAGCTCCATCGGACGGGTCGCATGGACGCTCGGCGCCATCGCGGTCCTCCTCGTCGTGATTCCCTCCCCGTTCCCGGGTACCCCGGGATCGGGCCCGGTCCCGACCCTCCCCGTGGGCGCGAGGATGGGTCCCTCCCTCACCATGGTCCCGAGCGCGGTCAGCGCGCCGTGGGCCGCCCGCGTCGGCTTCGACCCGATGACCAACGGGCAGGTTCAGGGCGCGACGGCGACCTCCGGCCCGGTGACCGTCACGATCACGCTCAAACCCCACGACCCCGCGTTCTACTCGGCCCCTCCGCCCGGGAGCACCCCGCTATCCCCATCGGGGATCGGAGACCGGTTCGGGATCTCCGTCGCGGACTATCAGGCCCTCGAGCAGTACTTCACGAACCGAGGCGTATCGATCCTCCACGAGTGGCCCGACCGGATGAGCCTCACCGTCGGAGGGCCGGCCGCGACGGTCGCGCAGGCGTTCTCCACCTCGCTCTACTCCGGCCATTGGCAAGGGAGGGCGGTCCGCTTCGCGGCCACGGTCCCTCAGCTTCCCGCGCCGTACGCTTCCGAGGTGGCCGCCCTCTCGGGACTTTCGGAAGGGTTCGACGCCTTCATCATCCCGTTCGCCCGGGCAACGCCCGCGGCCGCGCCATCGCAGGGGAGGACGACGAAGTTCATCACGCCCGTCGATCTCCACGTGGCCTACGACCTCAACGGACTGTACAATAGCACCGGGACCAGCCACTACGCCTCGGGGGTCGGTATCGCCCTGGTCCTCTGGGGCCAAGGGTACGCCCCTTCGGACCTCCAGACGTTCTATGGCACGTACTACCCGGCGGAGTTCCCGGGCGTTCGCCTCGCCCCCTACCCGATCGATGGGGCGCTGCAACCGTCGTCGAACGCGGTCGCCGACCCGAGCGGGGCGACCCAGGAACTGACCCTCGATCTCGAGTGGGCCGGGTCGGAGGCGCCGGGGGCGACCCTGGACGCGGTCTACGCCCCCGATGGTCCCGCGTCGAACGGCTACTCACCGTCCGACGCATCGATGGAGGACGCGATCAACTACGCCGTCCAGAAGGTCACGGGAGTCCAGGTCGTGTCGATGTCGTTCGGCACCCAGGACGGATCCGATGTCAGCTTCCAGGTCGCCTTCTCGTCGGCGTTCGCCGCCGCCGCCCAGGGTGGCATCACCGTGCTGGCCGCCTCGGGCGACAACTCCGGACTCGCCCATGCGAACTGCTCGGGGAACGCCGATCCGCAGTTCCCCGCCTCGTCCCCCCAGGTGATCGCGGTCGGGGGCACGGCCCTCTCCTTGGCGCTCGACCCGCTCGGCACGGTCACGGGCATCGACACCGAGCCGGCATGGAACGGGTCGGGCGGCGGGTTCTCCAACCAGTACGCCCCTCCGGCGTGGCAGGAACAGGGGAGCGCCGCCCGTCCGATCGCCGCCGCCGCCGCGCGCGGGATACCGGATGTTGCCGGACCGGCGTCGGACAACTTCTTCTTCTTCAACGGTGGCACCGCTGCCGGCAAAGGGACGAGTTTCGCGACCCCGATGTGGGCCGGCATGATCGCCGAGATGGACGCCGTCCGCGGCCACCCGTTCGGTTTCGTCACTCCCCGCCTCTACACGATCGGCGCCGGGGAGGAGAACCGCACCACCGCGATGGGGCTCGTGGACATCACGGGGGGATCGACCTGCCTCGGTCCGGCGACCGTCGGATGGGATACCGCCACCGGGTGGGGATCGCCGAGGGCCTTTCTGCTCTACGAGGACCTGGTCTCGACTTACGTCACCGAGGCCCTCACGACGTCCAGTCCGAACGTCGTCCCGGGCGGATCGTTCGTGGCGTCGGTCCATGTCGCGAACCTCACGAATGGCGTCGCGCTCGCGAACGTCGTCGTCATGTTCGTCCTCTCCTCCGACGGGCAGGTCGGGCTGTGTTCCGGAACCCTCGACTCGAGCTCGGCGATCACCGACGCCCGCGGGAACGCCTCGGCCGGGCTCGGCGTCCCGAGCTGCTACTTCGGGTCGAGGGTCGTGGTGACGGCCACGATCGCCTCCCACGGGTACTTCGCGACGAACACGACCACCTTACTGGTCAACCTGCTCGGCCTCGCCGGATTCCTCGCCGTCATCCAGGTGTTCCCGTACAACATCCTGGCGTTCGGACTGATCATCGTCGCCTCGGCCTTGTTCGCCTGGCGTCTCGGCGAGTGGCGCCATCGCGCGGAGCAGCGTCGGCGGGCGGGTTCCTCCCGCCGACCCGCGGCTCCACCGGGGGCCACCGGGAGCTCGGTAGCGACCCCACCGCCCCCAACGCCCCCGGCGCCGCCGCCATCGGCCCCCGCCCTCGACCCGGCCGCGGGACCGTTGCCCCCTCCCCCGCCTCCCTCGGGTGGGGCCCCGCCACCGGCGCGGGTCGTCTTCCCCCCGCCCCCTCCTCCCGGGGCGTCATCCGAGCCGACCCTCCCGCGTTGTTCGGCGTGTGGAGCGGCCGTGGCGTTCGTCGCGACGGTCTGCCCGAAGTGCGGCGCTTCGCTCACGTGAACGGGTCGCCTGGGCAGGTCGGCGAGGTTCCGGCGGCCAAGCGCAGGTTGATAGCGAGGGAACCGGTCGACGCGGCACGGTGAACCGGAACCGACCCGCCGGGCCTTCGGTGGCCGACGTCACTCGCGCGTACATCGAGGAGCATCCGAGCATCCGGGAGGCGCTCGCCGACGAGCTGCTCAACTACACCGCGCTCGCCCGGAAGATCCAGGCGGAACGCGGGGTCGCCAACGAGGAGGCGGTCACCATCGCCTGCCGGCGATACGAGCGCGGCCTGCGGACCGACACTCCCGAACATCGCGCGGTCCGGACGATCCTGGAGCGCAGTCGCCTGCAGGTCCATTCGCGCGTCGCGATCGTCCGGTTCCAGGACGATTGGGAGATCCTCGACCGCCTGCTCCAGCTCGGCCGCGCGACCCTGCCGGACCGCAACCATCGCCGGATGTTCCAGCTGTTCCAGGGCACCGTGGCGCTCACCCTCCTCTGCGAGGAGGACTACCTGGGCACCGTGCTGCCGGAGATCCCGGCCCGGCTGCGCCTCGCCGTCGAACGCGGGCTCGCCACCCTGGCGTTCCGATCGCACCCGGAGGTGGCGGACATCCCCGGGGTCCTCGCGACGATGGCCGACGCGCTGTTCCGCCGCGGGATCAACTGCCTGGAGACGGTGAGCGTGCACACCGATTCGATATTCGTCTTCCGGGACGCCGACGTGATCCCGGCTTACCAGGTGCTCTCCGACCTGTTCCCCGCGCTCGCCGTTGACCCCGAACCCGCGAACAAGTCGCGTGGCCAACAGACCGGAGTCTAGACGACCCTGCGGGGACACGATTCTCTTGAGCACGGGGGCGCGTGGCCCTCTCATCACCCTGATGGCGAAGGTAGCCGTGATCGGGGCGACGGGCTACTTGGGCGGCGAGTTGCTCCGGATCCTTTCCTCTCATCCCGGCTTCGAGATCGCCCAGGCGGTCTCGCAGAGCCGCGCGGGCCAGCGATTGTCGGAGGTCGCCCCGAACCTGGACGCCGTCGGAGGGCTGGTGCTCAGTGCCGACTCCTCCGCGATCGACGCCGATGTCGCGTTCCTCGCCCAGCCGGCGGGCGAGGCGATGAAGGTCGTCCCCGGGCTCCTCGAGCGCGGGATCAAGGTCGTCGACCTGGGTCCGGACTATCGCCTGCCCGACCCGAACGAGTACGCCCGGGTCTACGGACGCCCGCACGTCGACGCGGCGCATCTCCCCGAGGCCGTCTACGGCCTCCCCGAGCTGTTCGGCGAGAAGGTGCGCTCCGCGCGGCTCGTGGCGAACCCCGGATGCTACCCGACGGCGACGCTGCTCGCCGTAGCGCCGTTGCTCGAGAAAGGCGTCATCTCCGGTTCGGTGGTCGTCGACGCGAAGAGCGGCACGAGTGGAGCCGGCGCCTCGCCGTCGGCGACCAGCCACCATCCCGAGGCCGCCTCCACGATCCTCCCGTACGGTTCCCCCGAGCACCGCCACTCTCCCGAGATGCGATCGGTGTTCGACCGGATCCCCGGCGCCCACGTTTCGCTCGTGTTCGTGCCGCACCTCGTCCCGCTGGTGCGGGGCCTGCTGTGCTCCATCTACGCGACCCCCACGGAGGCGGGGGGCGTCGAGCGGTTCGAGGCGATCTACCGCGCCCGGTACGACGGGGCGTCGTTCGTCCGCGTCGGGCCGGTCCCTAAACTCCCGTGGGCCGTCGGCACGAACCGATGCTACCTCTCGGTCCAGGCCGTCGGGGACGCGCCCGTCGTGTTCAGCGCCATTGACAACCTCGGGAAGGGCGGAGCGTCGCAGGCGATCCAGAACGCGAACCTCATGATGGGTTGGGACGAGTCCCTCGGACTCGCCCGCTCCGGCTTCGGGGTCTAGAGGACCGTGCTCACGATCGCGGGCGGGGTGACGACCCCGAAGGGGTACCGGGCGGGGGGACTGGCATGCGGCATCAAGCGGTCGGGGCGACCGGATCTCGCGCTCCTGCTCTCCGACGCGCCGGCGGCAGCCGCCGGGGTGTTCACGACCAACACCGTGCGAGCCGCGCCGGTCTCCATCGGCATCGGGCGACTGGCCGAGCACCCGGACGGGGTCCGGGGAGTGTTGAGCATCTCCGGCGTCGCCAACGCGATGACCGGTACCGAGGGGATCGCCGACAACCTGGCCGTGCTGGCCGCCGCCGAGCGCGAGCTCGGTCTCCCGGAGGGGAGCCTCCTGCCGGCGTGCACGGGGGTCATCGGCCCGCGGCTTCCCGTCGACCGGATCGTCTCGGCCCTGCCGGCGCTCGCGACCGGACTCACCTCGGACTCCGAGGGGGGAGAACGGGCGGCCCACGCGATCCTGACCACGGACACCCGCGCCAAGGAGGCCGCGGTTCGGGTGCGCCTGCGCGATGGGACGATCGTGCGGATCGGCGGGATGGCCAAGGGGAGCGGGATGATCGCCCCACGCCTCGCGCATCTGCAC
>Ga0210384_10003892_pt1 | contig 16994 bp, 10 predicted proteins | sample IncBWH2MmetaG_FD_160574 | JGI IMG/M metagenome (GOLD analysis project Ga0210384, IMG submission 160574) | Forest soil microbial communities from Barre Woods Harvard Forest LTER site, Petersham, Massachusetts, United States - Inc-BW-H-2-M | ecosystem: Environmental > Terrestrial > Soil >...
CATCCGCAGGGCAGGTACTTTGCTACGGTTGGATATGCAGCCAGTAAAGGGGCGATTGAAGTGATGACTTTGTCGGCGGCGGCGTATTATGCCCCTTCCGGAATCCGCATCAATGTGGTCGCACCCGGCTTGGTTCGCACTCCGATGAGCGCAAGAGTACAAGGGAATCGTGAAGTCCTCGAATTCATGGCCCAAAAGCAGCCTCTAACTAACTAGTGGTTTGCTAGCTGCAGAGGATATTGCCAAGACTGCATGTTTTCTTCTGAGCAAGGACTCCGGCCCCATCACGGGCCAGATAATCTCCGTGGATGGAGGGTGGACGGTGAGCGCATGAGTCAAGCGACCATATCCGAATCCAATCGCAGAGCGGAACGCAGTCAATCCAAGGGCAATTTTTCTTTTGGGGGAAATACTCGGTTGAACTGATTCGACCTGTCTCAAGGCCAAGTGTTAGGCTCGGACGTTTGCATTTCCACCCAGGAGGAATAAATTGCGCCACAGTGTAGTGTGGTTGGGCTTGTTTCTAGGCGCCGCAGTCGGAATAGTGTTGAGCCAGGACACGAAATTCCCTCCCAAGAAACAACAGATACCCGGACCAGATTGCCTCGCGATCAAAGATGAAGAGGAGGGCGTATCGAGACTTTGCTCTGACCGTGAGCATCAGGAATGGCTCGCGGATGTGCGCCACTGGCGCGACGAACGGCGTATTCGTATCGGTTATAACGGAGCACGCTATGAGCTTCCCGCGCTGAAGTGGTCGCAATCGAGTTTTATTCAGCCACAAATGATGGTCGAAGATCGTTATTTCTACGATCCGGTCGCGAATCATTACACCGTCGACCGCTATCTGGACGATTTGGAAAAGCGCTTTGGCGGCATCGACTCCGTCCTGATCTGGCCGACATATCCCAACGTGGGAATTGACAATCGAAATCAACAGGACATGATTCGATCGATGCCGGGCGGAATTGCAGGCGTGCGATCGATGGTCGCTGACTTCCACCGTCGCGGTGTTCGTGTTCTGTTTCCAATGATGATGTGGGACCAGGGGACACGGGATCCGGGGAAGCCGTGGCCTGATGCGGTTGCATCTCTCATGGCTGAAATTGGGGCGGACGGGATCAACGGCGACACGCAGGACGGTGTTCCGCGCGCTTTTTCCGATGCCTCAGATAAGGTCAACCATCCTCTTGCCTTCGAGCCAGAACATGGCCCGCAGGACGAAGGCATCGCTTACAACGTTCTTACGTGGGGGGACTACAGTTTTTCTTTTGCGCCTCAAGTGGATCGATTTAAATGGCTCGAGCCCCGGCATATGGTGAATATTTCCGATCGCTGGAATCGCGACAAGACTGATGATCTACAGTTCGCATTCTTTAATGGTGTCGGCTGGGAAAGTTGGGAAAATGTCTGGGGCATCTGGAATGGTATAACTGCGCGGGATGCAGAGGCGACACGGCGAGTAGCGACCTTGGAGCGCAGCATAGCGCCTTTCCTCTTAAGTGCCGATTGGGAGCCGTTTTTTCCGATGTTGCATTTCGCCGTTTTCGCGAGCCGCTGGCCGCTGGGCCAGGATGTAGTTTGGACGATTGTGAATCGCAATGAGTACAGTGTGGCTGGGCAGCAGCTACAAATTCCAGCCGAGGAAGGAATGCACTATTTCGATCTTTATCACGGCGTGGAGCTTAGCCCGGAGGTTCACGGCAATATGGCGGTGCTTACGTTCGAGATCGAAGCCAAAGGTTATGGAGCTGTGCTTGCAACAAAATCTCATCCCAGCGCAACCATGAAGGCGCTCTTGAACAAAATGAGCGCGATGACCGCGAAACCTCTCAGCAGTTTCTCGCGTGAATGGAGTTTTCTCCCGCAGCGAATAGTGCAAATTGTTGGCACGAAACCGCCGCCGGGAAGCCCTGCAAACATGATTAAGATCCCCGCCGGAGATTTCATGTTCAAAGTGAAAGGTATCGAAATTGAAGGCTCCGATGATATCGGCGTAGATGTGCAATATCCGTGGGAGGATTCCCCACGCCGATTTCATGCCCATGTTATGCACATAGATCTATTTTGGATAGATCAGTTTCCAGTCACGAATGAACAGTTTAAGAAGTTCCTGGATTCCACGCACTACCATCCTGCTGATGACCTGAACTTTCTGCACGACTGGGTGAGCGGCACCTACGCCGCTGGATCAGCGGACAAGCCTGTCACCTGGGTATCGCTCGAAGATGCGCGCGCATATGCGGCTTGGGCAGGAAAGCGCTTGCCGCACGAATGGGAGTGGCAGTATGCCGCGCAAGGAACGGACGGACGTTCCTATCCATGGGGTAACGACTGGGACCCGTCCGCAGTCCCAGTTCCCGATACAGGGCGCACCATGCGTGGTGCGGACAGCGTAGCCGCGCACCCGAAAGGAGCAAGTCCGTTTGGCGTAATGGATCTTGTCGGTAACGTCTGGCAATGGACGGAGGAGTTCCTCGATGATCACACTCGCGCAGCCATTGTGCGTGGTGGCAGCTACTATCAGCCCCAGGGATCAATGTGGTATTTTCCGCAAGCCTACAACCTTGCTGAACACGGTAAGCTGCTGATGATGGCGCCGAGCAAGGACCGTTCGGCAACTCTGGGATTTCGTTGCGTTCAGGATACACAGTAGAGGATCATCGGTAACAGAACGCTGCATTACAAAGGCGAAGGAATTGACGACTTTGTCTGGATCAATGTGGCAAGGGCATATTTCAGAGCATGAATAGAGATGTCGTAGCCAGTCCCTCTTCCTTGCAGGTCATCGACGTCGGAAATAAATACCTGATGATCGAAGGATGACTCGACCATGCGCCTGCCGGTTACCTGGCCGCGGCCAGGTCCGGCACGACGAGAATGGGACGGCACGAATCCCGCTTGATCAGTTCGGTGGGAACGGTCACCCGCTGCGGCTCGAGACTGGGTGAGGCAATCCGGTTGAGCACCACTTCCGCGAGCTGCTTGCCCAGTTGTTCGGGAAATTCGCGGATCGTGGTCAGCGGCGGATGCCCCCAGCTCCCGACCGTATCGTTGCAGCCGCAAACGCTGACGTCTTCGGGAATTCTCAAGCCGCTGTCGCGCAGCGCCTTATACACTCCGTGCGCAGTGGGATCGTCGCCCGCCAGAATCGCTGTGATCGATTTGTGCCGTGCCAGCAGCGATTTCGTGCCGAGGTATCCGCTTTCCACATCGTCCTCGGAATCGGTGCTGTTCAAATGCTGGCTCAGGCCGGCTCCGTCCATGGCGCGGCGATAGCCGGCAAAACAGCGGGCAAACCAAGGCAGGCGCAGATTGCCCACGAATCCAATGTGGCGATGCCCAAGGTTGATCAGATAACGCGTCATGTCGTATGCGCCCTGGATATCGTCGGTAAATACGACGTCCTGCTGTTTCAGATCGTCCGTGGCATCGATCACGTTGTTCCCCAGCACTGCGAACGTGATGTTCTTGCGCTCCAGAAAGCGAAGCATATTCATCGAGTTCGTGCCCGCGAGAATCACCGCGCGCACCGCATCATGGCGCTGCAGTATCTGCGGAGGGTGCAATTCGCGGTCGGAGATATTCGGAGAATAGTTGTAAGAGAGGAAAACCATGTCCCATCCGAGTGCCGTGCAATGCGCCTCGGCTCCGATCAGAACCCTGGAGTGAAACGCGTGCAACATGGCGCGGTTGCTCAGCAGAAAAGCGAGCGCCTTGGTCTTGTTCCGGCTCGAGACGTCGATGTCGAGCTTGGCCGCGGCCTCCAATAATAGCAATATTTCATTCGCATTGAGCAACGTTTCCTAAGGCCACGTTCCCAAGACCGACAGCCGTGACACGGTCTAACTCTCTAGACTTCCGCCTCGAGATTCGTAGGAAACCAGTTGCCCACAAATTTGAGCGTAGCCCCCGCTAAATTGCCCAGCGGTGAACAAGGAAACGTTTCTCATATACAGGGAAATAATACTTGCCAAAGCGGAACTGGAACCTGTATGGTTTGCCTTGTTTTCGAGGAGAAACATGCAGAAAACTGACCAGGATGTCGAGTATTTCCGGGTGGAGAAGCTCAAAGTGGAAGTGCATTCCAGCCGCGAGGCAGCCGGTGCCGCTGCCGCCAACGCGTCCGCTCAGGCTTTGAAGACGTTAGCTGCTTCGGGCAAGAATTTCGGCGTGATTTTCGCCACCGGCGCATCGCAAATGGAAGCTCTGAAATCACTTACGGCGATCCCTGGTTTACCATGGAGACGGGTGGATGGATTCCACATGGACGACTACGTCGGACTCCCGCTCGATCATCCGGCCTCGTTTCATGGCTATCTGGAAGAGAAACTGGTTCGGAAGGTGCCGATGCACTCCTTCGCCCACATCGACGGCCTGGCGCCCAATCCGGAGCAGACCTGCCGCGATTATGCGGAAAGGCTCCGCGTCGCCAGTCCTCAACTCTGTCTGCTGGGTATCGGAGAAAATGGGCACCTGGCATTCAACGACCCGGGCGAGGCTGACTTCAACGATCCGCTCGACGTCAAGATAGTTCACCTCGACGAGCCCTGCCGTCGGCAACAGGCGGCGGAAGGCTGGTTCAAAAGCGTGGATGAAATTCCCAAAAGTGCCATCACTGTCACCATGTCGGCGCTGTTTCGCGTACCTAAGCTAGTCCTGTCAGTCGTCGGTGCGCGCAAGGCGAATATCGTCCGGCGGACATTCGACGACCCGATCGCCACCGCCTGCCCTTCCACCATTCTCCGCACGCATCCCGACGCCACGATTTTTATGGATCGCGAAGCGGCCGCGCAGGTGCAAAATCGTTTGTCCGCCCACAGCGGAAGGATCTAAAGCAGCTCCCCGGCAGGGAGGGAGAAACCCATGGCGAATCAGTCCAGTGAAGGAACTGACCGGCGCACATTTGTGAAACAGGCGGGAGCTGCCATGCTAGCCGCCGGCATGGATGCGCGATCGTACGCCCGTATTCTGGGCGCTAACGACAAGATTCGTCTTGGTCAGCTAGGATGCGGGCTCCGCAGCCAGGGCCACGTCCACATGGCGCAGCGGGCGGCAAAGAAAATGCCGGTCGAAACCGTTGCCGTCTGCGACATCTGGAGCCTGGCGCGGGAACAGCGCGCTGCTCAGGTGAAAGAGGTCTTCGGGATCGAGCCGCAATCCTACAAGTACTCGGAGGAAATGCTGGCGCGCAACGATATCGACGGCGTGATGATCGCCACTGGCGACTTCCAGCACGCCAAGCTTTGCATCGACGTGGTCAGGGCGGGAAAAGACTGCTACGTCGAGAAGCCTTTCGCCAACGTACTTTCCGAGGCCCGGGAGGCGCGCGACGTGGTGAAGGCGTCGAAGCAGGTGGTTCAGATGGGAACGCAGTACCGCAGCCAGCCTTATCCGCGCGCAGTGCGGGACATCATCCGCTCCGGCCGTATCGGGGCCGTCGTCCACATCGAGCAGGAGTGGTCGGTGAATGAAGAGCGCTGGCGCTTCCATCCCGATGACACAGGCCGCACCGAGGAGATGCGTGCGGACCGCAAGATGCAGTGGAAGGAATGGATGTACGGTCGCCAGTCCAAGCTCCATGAAGAAGATACGGACTGGAAGCGCTGGCTGCTGGGCAAGCCCGACGCGCCCTTCGATCCCCATGTCTATCTGGAATTCCGGCTGTACAAGAAGTATTCCTCAGGCATTTTTGACCAGTGGATGAGCCACGGCTGCGACCTGGTGCACATCTACACCGATGAAGCTTATCCCGACAGTGTGGTGGCCAACGGCGGGGTCTTCGTCTGGAAAGACGAGCGCGAAAATCCCGATACCTGTGTTGCCGCGGTTACCTATCCCAAAGGCTTTCTGTACACCTACAAAACCACCTTCGGAAACAGTTACCGGGGGTTTACGCGCATTCATGGACGCGACGGAACCATCGTCTGTTACGGCGGCGAAGGCGCTACGCTCTACACCGTCAGCAGAGAAGGCGGCAGACACGAGATCGATACCGCTGACTCAGAGCCGATTTATACAAAAGTGCCTCTGGTGGCGCCGGCTTACGAGCACGAGGAAGTCATTCAGGTTCCGGGCGCGCCCGCCGGCACATCCTTGGGAACCGATGATGACGATCCGGAGCATATGTTCACCTGGCTGAAGGCGATGCAGTCCCGCACCTCGCCGGCCGCCACGGTCGACCACGGTTTCTCCCATTCGATTGTTTGCATTATGGCGGCGCAGTCGTACTGGAGCGGCAAAAAGCTCTACTGGGATCCAAAGAAGGAAGAGATCCTCGAGCAGCCCATCTAGGAAGATCCCAAGGCGAAAACATTGCTCTCGTACCGGCGCATTTCCTGCCTCATTCCAAAAGCCCACAACCCCGAAGGCCGTGGGTTGTGAAACGTTTCTCACTCCGTGTCATCAATTAGAAACGTTTCTCATTTGTAAGGAAAATTATCATTGACAACGTAACTCGATCACTTCTACTATACGCGCCTCAGTAAGAACGCTTTACTTAAAGAGAAGGGAAGTTCAGCTTTCTCGGCCCTGTCCTGGTCTGACAAACCAGCACTAAGGTAAGGAAGCCGTCAAACGTCCTGGTCGCCTCCACGTGAGATAGCCATGCTGGTGGGTCCTGCAGTCGGATTGATCGAGTCACAGGGTTGAAAAAGATTTCCGAATTTGATTCAAGGGGGTGAAGGACGCATGAAGAATACGCAAATCTCTTCCCGATTACCGCACGACTGCTTATCCAACGGCCCGGCAGTTTCGATCTTCCACTATCGAGGCAAATCCATGACAAAGCGCCTTCGTCTTATCGGCTGCCTGTTGCTGGCGTCGCTGTTCTGCTCCCTGACCGCTTACGGCCAGACCGACACGGCGAGCATTGTTGGAACGGTCGTCGACGCTAGCGGCGCCGCTTTACCCAACGCCGTCGTTACCCTGATGAACCTTGGCACCAACTTAAAGACTGTTGCGAAAACCGATTCGGCGGGTAACTACATTGCGACACCCCTCAAGATCGGGAACTACTCCGTTGCGGTAGAGGTCCAGGGGTTTAAGGGAGTGACACGCACCGGCATCGTGCTTCAGGTGCAGGACCGGCTTCGCGTCGACTTCGCCCTGCAGGTTGGTTCCGTGAGCGAACAGATTACCGTGCGAGACGCCGCGCCTTTGCTGCAATCGGAATCCTCCGCGCTCGGCAACGTGATCGAGAGTCAGCAGATTGCCGACCTTCCGTTGAACGGCCGGGATTACACGCAACTCGTTGCCCTGACCACCGGAGTCACGAAGATCACGGAAAGTGGAATCGGCCTTAGTGGCGGATCCGTGACAGCCAGCAACGGCAACGCAGGCGGAGCCTTCGCAGTCAACGGCACGCGCGGCCTGTTGAATAATTTTATTCTGGATGGCATAGATAACAACTCCAACGACAACGGCGCCCAGGTGCTGAAGACCAACGTCGACGCGATTCAGGAATTCAAGGTGCAGACCAGCAACTACTCGGCGGAGTTCGGACGGAGTGGCGGCGCTGTGATTAATGCCACCATCAAATCAGGTACGAACGCGTTTCACGGAACCGTATTTGATTTCCTGCGCAATGACGTACTCGATGCGCGGGGATTCTTTGAGCCGACGGATACGCCCAAGGCACCCTTCCGGCAGAACCAGTTCGGCTTTACCTTCGGCGGCCCCATCAAGCGCAACAAGCTATTCTTCTTTGCCGATTACCAGGGAACGCGCATCGGCACCGCGGTAACTGATATCTCCACGGTTCCGACGCTGGCCGAACTCAACGGGGATTTCAGCGCGCTCGGGTCCACGATTTACGACCCGCAAACCACGACCGTAGTGAATGACCAAGCTGTGCGCACGCCCTTCCCGGGGAACATTATTCCTACTGACCGTTTCGATACCATCGCCCATAACATGCTCTTGCTGTACCCGGCGCCTAATGTTCCGGGTGCAACTTCCAACAACTACATTGCTAACAATCCGGCAAGCAACAACATTGACCAGGGCGATGTGCGAGGCGATTACGTGATCAACCAAAGCCAACAGCTCTTCGCCCGATTCTCGATTAGCCACACCAACAAATTCCAGCAGCCGCCGATGCCAGGACTCGCCGACGGCGGCGGCGGATTTCAAGGAATCTCCTTCGATTCGACCCGCGGCCTCGCCGTCGGGCATACCTGGGCCATTCGTCCCAACATGGTGAACGACGCACGTGTCGGGTTCAATCGGGATCACTACACGAATGGCATTCCGGCTTACGGCCTCCATGTTCCTCCACCTGATCTGAGGGTTCCTGGCGTACCCGACGATCCGGCGTTCAATGGCACCACGCTGTTTCAGATTTCCGGAGGGTTTCGCCGGTTGGGCTTCCCGGGCTTCGCCCCGACCGTGAGCGCATCGCAGGAAATTCAGTACGGCGACACGCTAAGTATTGTTCACGGAAGGCATTCGTTGAAGTTCGGCGTGCAATTCCACCGCAGCCAGTTCGACCTGCAGCAGCTTGGGTCGCCGCGCGGCAGAATGCGCTTCACCGGCCAGTTCACCTCCAGTGCAGACGATCCCAACGGCGGGGGTAATCCTCTGGCGGATGCCCTTCTGGGAATACCCGCTCGCTCCAATATCTCGCTCGGCGGCACGTTCCACAACCGCCAGAACACTTACGGCGGATTCGCCCAGGATGATTTCAAGCTGAGCTCGAAGCTCACCCTTAACCTGGGCTTCCGCTATGACTATACCTCTCCCATCTACGACGCCAACAACCAGATGGCCAACCTGGATTTCGCCACCGGGAAGCTGGTTCTCGCGGGTCAAGGCGGCGCATCGCGCGGCTTGGTGAAGACGGACAAAGCAGACTTCGCTCCGCGCGTCGGTCTTGCCTGGCAGATTCTTCACCACACGGTTCTCCGGTCGGGCTACGGACGCTTTTTCAGCTACCAGGAAACGCGTACCGGCGATCCGTTCCAGCTCTACTACAACTTGCCGTTCGTCGCCGAACCCAGCTACAACACCGACGGTATTACGCCGATTCTCACAGCTTCCGGAGGATTTCCGCTGGTTGACCCCAGCACTATCACCGGGGCATCCGTGACCACCTCAGCCGAGGGAGCTGACACGCGTTTGCACGCCCCTGTGCTGGATGAGTGGAACCTGAATATCCAGCAGGAGCTGCCCGGCAGCATGTTAGTGGAACTGGCGTACGTCGGCTCCAAGGCGACGCACCTCCAAACCATGCTCGATCTGAACCAGGATCCGGTCCCCGGCCCTGGCGACATCCAGTCGAGACGACCATTCCCGCAGTTCGGAGGATTTAGTAACATCGTGGATCGTGGAAATTCGAGCTACAACGCTCTTCAGGTCAAAGTGGAAAAACGAATGACCCACGGGCTTATGTTCCTCAGCTCATTTACTTTTAGCAAGTCGCTCAACGATCAGCCCGAGATCTGCTGCTCCTCCCCCACCCCACAAAACAGCTACGATCTCAGCCACGAAAAGGGACCTTCCGACTTCGATCAAAGATTCCGCTGGGTTACAAGCTTCGATTATCAACTCCCGATCGGCAAAGGCCAGCGGTTCATGAGTTCAGGCCGTGCCACCGACCTGATCCTGGGCGGCTGGCACCTGGGTGGAATCTTCACCATTCACACCGGTTTCTACTTCACACCGCAGCTGAGCTTCGATCCCTCCAACACCGGCTCGAACGGCCTCTACCGCACCGACCAAACCTGTAACGGCAACCTTCCCCGCGGCCAGCGCAACATTAACAACTGGTTCGACATCAACTGTTTCCCGTTGCCAGCTGACTTTACCTTCGGTAACGCTGGAAAGAACACCCTCATCGGTCCGGGCGCGGTGACCAGCGATATGTCACTCCGCAAACTTTTCGACATCACGGAGAGCAAGAACCTGGAGTTCCGCTTTGAGATGTTCAACGCTTTCAACCATGCGGTGTTCGCTCAGCCCGACAACTTTATCGACGACGGCCCGGGATCAGCTGGAGTCATCACTTCGACCGTCGCGCCGCAGCGGCAACTGCAGTTTGCTTTGAAGTTGAATTTCTGAAGCGGCGTGCTGTAGTTTGTGTTGACTACGCTTTCGTCAATAGGCGGAGCAGACTAAGGCTGCTCCGCCATTTTCTTCCTACTGAATCTTTGTCCATGCCTGTTTCGGAGAGGAGTTCGCATGTTTCGAACCGTCTTGCTGGTGCTGGTGACGGTCCTTCTCACGATAAATATAGAGGCTGCTGTAAAAGTCGAGAAAGTTGAATACAAGGGCTGGAAGAACTGCTACCGCGTTGCCAATGGTGAGATTGAGCTCATTGTGACTGGCGACGTGGGTCCACGAATTATTCGCTTTGGGTTCGTGGGAGGACAGAACCTGTTCAAAGAGTTTCCCGATCAACTGGGAAAGAGCGGCGAGGGAACATTCCAATTGCGCGGCGGAGACCGCGTCTGGAAGGCACCGGAAGATCCCAGCGCTACTTGGGCTCCCGACAATGTGCAAGTTGAGATTCAGCTCACGCCAACCGGTTTGATAGCTCGCGAGCCGATTGAGCCGCTCACCAAGCTGCAGAAGGAAATCGAAATCAGCATGATGCCTTCTGGAACGGGCGTGAAGGTATCACACCGAATCACGAATCACTCACTGTTTCCGCTCGAATTTGCTCCATGGGCCCTTACGATGATGGCACCGGGCGGAATCGCAGTCTCGGGCTTTCCACCCCGCGGCCGGCATCCCATCAATCTCGAAGCCACCAATCCACTCGTAATGTGGGCCTATACAAACCTCGCAGATCCTCGCTGGAAGTTCACGAAGAAGTATCTGACTCTTCGTCAGGATCCCAGCAACCCTGAGGCGCAAAAAATCGGTCTGTTCAATCGTGACACCTGGGCGGCGTACGTCCTGAATGGGGAGGCCTTCGTCAAACGTAGTAAAGCAGATCCTGCCAAGACTTATCCAGACTTCGGCTGCTCCTTCGAGACTTTCACCAATAATGAGTTTCTGGAAGTTGAGACCTTGGGGCCTATGACAAAGCTGCTTCCCGGAGAAACGGTGGAACACGTTGAGCACTGGGCGCTTTTCCGCGACGCAAAAGTGGCGGAACTGACGGACAAGGAACTAGACGAGGTGCTTCTTCCACTAGTCCAGACCGTCGAGGGGGCGAAGTAATACGAGTTTCCGTGGCCGGTGTAGATCGGTTCGTGTGTGTGCGATCTGGAATAATGGCTTCCGGGATAACGGCGATTCGCTGATCTTAGGACGTGTTCCACGGACAGACTTTCATGAAAGAGAAGACGGGCGTAAATCGCAGGCAATTTCTTGCTTCTACTTCGGCGGCCATGGGGGTTGCTGCTCTGCAAGGGAAAGGGTTGTCCGCGGAAGTCGCGCCTCGAACTTTTCGATCGGCTGCGGGTTCTTCGATCCCTTATTCCCGCCAAGAGCTTGCAATGGAACCCGGTCCCCAGCGTTCGTACACGAGTGAACAAGCCGGCGAAGTGGCGTTTCCTCTGGGCGGAATTGGAACCGGCACGGTTTCGATCGGAGGTCGTGGTGAATTGCGCGACTGGGAGATTTTCAACCGGCCGGCGAAGAGACGGATTTTGCCGTTCAGCTTTGTAGCGCTCTGGGTGCGGTCCGAGGGCGGTTCTGGAGCGATGCGTGTGGTCGAAGGCCCTCTTCAACCACCATTTCGCGGATCGAACGGTTTCAACCGGGAATCTGGCCAGGGGCTTCCCCATTTCCAGAAGACGCGATTTACCGGAACCTATCCGATCGCCAAAGTTGATTTCGAAGACAGTGCGCTTCCGGTGGCGGTGTCGCTTGAGGCTTTCAATCCATTCATCCCTCTCAACGTCGATGATTCCAGTTTACCTGTGGCTATTTTCAAGTATCGGGTATCGAACCGTTCCACGAAGCCGGTAGATGTTTCGCTGGCGTTTTCTTTGCTGAACCCCGTGGGGTATGACGCAGAGACATTTCTGAAAGGCATCGATCATCCAGGGTTTGGAAACAATCTGGCCATGATACGGCAGGAACAGGTTGGAGAGACGAAGGTTGCCGGACTCGATTTGAGCTCAGAAAAGTACGCAGCGGGTGATCCTCGGTACGGGTCTGTGGCATTGCTGACCACAAATTCTTCCTACACCGCGCGTAGTAGTTGGGACAGTGGAGCCTGGTGGGATTCCTATCAAAAATGGGTGGATCAATTCTCCGCGGACGGAAAGCTACACGATTCCACTCCGCCAAAGCCGTCTGCCGATGGCAAGTCCGAGTATTGCACGCTGGCGCCGCACGCACGGCTGGTTCCAGGTGACTCGACCACGATCACTTTCATATTGGCTTGGTATTTTCCGGTCCGGGAAAACTACTGGCACGGAGATGGTGATGATGAGAGTTACTGGATTCCCCAGAATGACAAGGTAAAGGGGAAAAGACTTACCAACTACTATGGCACGCGCTTCAAGAGTGCGTGGGAGGTCGCCAGCCACGCCGCCGGCCGTTTGTCTGAGCTTGAGAGCAAGACGCGGTCGTTCACCGAGACGTTCTTTTCGAGTTCACTTCCCCCTTATGTGCTGGAAGCGGTTTCCAGCCAAGCTTCGATCCTTCGGACGAATACGTGCATGCTGCTCGAGGGGAAACAGTTTTTTGGGTTCGAGGGTTGCGGCGACGATGAGCACAACGGCTGGATGAACTGCTCGCATGTCTGGAACTATGAACAGGCCTTGGCATTTCTGTTCCCGGAACTGGAACGCTCCATGCGCAACACCGACTTTCTTTACGAAGTGCGCAGCGACGACAGTATGGCGTTCCGCTCCGTAGTGCCACTGGGTATCGAGCAGTGGGGTTTTCGTCCGGCGGCCGATGGACAGATGGGCTGCATCATGAAGTTGTATCGGGAATGGCAGATCTCGGGGGACGACGCCTTTCTCAAGAAGATGTGGCCGAATGCCAAGCGGGCGCTGGAGTTCGCATGGAAGTTCTGGGACGCGGACAAAGACGGGGTGATGGAAGGCGAACAACACAACACTTATGACATCGAATTCTTCGGCGCGAATCCCATGATGACGACGCTCTATCTAGGGGCGCTGAGAGCAGGGGAGCTTATGGCTTCCGCCGTCGGAGATACAGCCGCTGCGGCGAGTTATCGCGAGGTTCGGGAGAAGGGCGCTCAGAATATAGAGGAATTATGGAATGGCCAGTTCTACATTCAGAAAGTGACGCCGGTGGGCGAGATTCGCCCCATGCCGCCATATGACAAAGAAGATTGGAAAGAACGCGTGGTACAGGATGGTCAGCTTAAGTATCAATTTGGCGAGGGATGCTTATCGGACCAGATGCTGGGCCAGTGGTTCGCCGATGTCCTGGGGCTCGACATCGGGTTGAAGAAGGAACGGGTGCAGAAGACATTGCAGTCGATCTACGGGAATAATTTTAAAGACGATTTCTGGGCGCACTCCAATACGCAGCGCATTTATGCCCTCAATGATGAGAAGGGACTGGTGCTGTGCTCGTGGCCGAATGGTGGGCGTCCGGCGTTGCCTTTTGTTTATTCAGACGAAGTCTGGACTGGCATCGAATACCAGGTGGCCGCGCACCTCATCTATCGGGGAATGATCGGGGAAGGCCTGAGTGTTGTGAAAGCCATCAGCAACCGTTACAACGGCGTACGCCGGAATCCCTGGAACCAGATCGAGTGGGGCAACCACTATTCGCGTGCCATGGCGAGCTTTTCTGTGCTGCTGGCGCTTTCCGGATTCCGCTACTCGGCCGTGGAACGCAGGGTCAGTTTCCAGCCGCGCATCCATCTGGAAGATTTTCGCTGCTTCTTCGCAGCGGGTTCGGCTTGGGGCCTTTACCGCCAGAACGCGAAGGCAGGTGTCCTGACTGCGAACCTCGAATGTCGGCACGGTGAACTGATGCTGCGGCGTCTGGTTCTCGGCGGAGCGACCAAGACAACATTCGCCAAGTCGACGCTTACCGGACCGGACGGGAAACAGATTTGCTGCTCGGCCAAATCCCTGGCAGGCGTGCACGAAATCGAAGTGGCGGAAGAACTAACCGTGCGCGAAGGTGAATCAGTGACCGCGACATTGACCAGATAGCGAACAGCATCCCTAGTCGGCTTCGTCGGCGATGGCGTTGAGACCGAGGCAATCAACTTTGAGCAGGCATGACGCGAGGGCTGGGGTTCATCGTAACATGAACCTCAAAATGGGTTGGCTGATCTGGATTTCGAGGACGCCATCCATAGGCCGCGATCGAGTTTCTCCAGAAATACTTCTCTGAGGCAACGGAGCCTTTCGTCGATACGTAGCTCCGAACCAGATCCAGAGTTTCCGCGTAGGTGGCAAGAGGGTCGCTGTTAGGCCAGTCACTCCCAACAAGAACGTGGTCCTCGCCGCATACATCCCAGATGCCTTTGTAGAACGAGACGTCTTTCGGAACGCTATTAAGAGATGCGAACCGGCACGTCGGAGAGCCTGGCGAAGACGCGCGCATTCTGGCTGAGAGACCGCAGATTGGCCCAATACTCCTTGCTCGCGCTACTCTTGGTTGGAACGTTGGCGGCAGGAAGGAGGTCGATGACAATCTTTAGTTCCGGAACCTGCTGCGAAACCTCCAGGATCGCCCTTATGAGTTTTGGATCCGGGTTGGTGCTATCCAATTCAAGCCCGGCTGAGGCCAATTTACGAAGATCGGAAACAAACCCAGGCTTCTACTTGTCGGCGGACAGATCACGATCCCACAAGTTGCCGTAGCGAATTCCAACAAACAGAGTATTGGCGTGCAGCCTATCGAGTTCCCTTCCATACGAAGGAGATCCGGGAATCAAATCCCCCACCAACCCGACGACAATAGGATGATCGGCAGCCTGCTGCAACACCCAATCGTTATCGTTTTCGAGCGGACTCACTTCGACTGCGATCGCTCCAACGACTCCAAGCGTCCGTGTGATCTGTTGATAGTGGCTGGGAAGCGCCGGCTTATAGATAACTGCGTCATCTGTCGGTGGCCAAGGGACGCCGCCGTCCGCGTGGAATCGAAGAGGTGGATGTGGGTATCAATGATCGGAACTACGATCGGGACTGCGCTGCGCGGCCCCTCCGTCGCACCTGCGCTGGCGATGGCAGACCCCAGACCGAGCTTCAGAACCTCTCGCCTGTCCATTCCGACCTCTGCTCTTACGGACAGAGTGCTCTAGAGGGTGATCTCCTTAATTGCACGACCGGGGAGAATCGAGGGAAGGGAGAACTCATGTAAATGAAAAGGCCGTGACATTGGTTATGCTCTAGCTGCTCGCTCCTGCGAAGAAGCCAGTAGCGTGGAAGCATGCACCATCACGGCCCCTGATGCGATCACCGCTTTCGCAGTTCCAAACCCCAACCACTCCTCGCAGAGTTGTCGGCTTTTTCGGGTTTGGTGGCCCGGCAGGTTACCCCACCGGACTGATCACCCAATCTATTTCGGGCTGGTTAATTTTATTTGAACCAACCCTTTCGATCGTCGACGCTGCGAAAGTTAAACGGTTCACCAATGGTTGTCAATGCCGCTTTTCGGTGCAAATACCGAACGTGATCTAACACTCTTGTGACTCAGAAACCTGTTTAGATTGCATCGTTTGCTGCGTGTAAAAACTCAATGACCGTGTTTTGCACAGAACTTTCCACCGTGATCTGCCCAGACGTTGCTTGGAGAATGATGCCAACAGTCACGACGAGGGCCGCGGCTCAAGCAACTGAAGTGGTCACAAACGACTGATATTCCGGGTGACCGGCGACGTAGTCCTGCACAAAAGGGCAAATCGCAATGACCGTCAGGTCGTTCTGACGCGCATATTCCAAGGCAGCATGAGCTAGCTTCGTTCCCAGGCCTTTGTTTTCAAGGGCCGGCGGAACTTCTGTGTGCGTCAGAAATAGTCGGTGATTTTTGAATGTATATTCGAGAATCGAAAGCTGGCCGTCTATGTTGATTTCGAAACGCTGGTTGGATGCGTTATGTACTACCGCCGCGTCCTTTACTCTGTCCCCATGTTCGGCCATGACAGTCTGTTCCCTGGGCGATCTTGGCTCCAATGTTATTTTGCGCCAAAAACTAGAAAATAATCCATTCCGTCCTTGACGAAATCATCTTGTTCCAGCAACTGATAGCCAGCTTCATTGGCTTCTCGAATCACAATATTTCGGGCAACGCCATGGTTCTCGCCATTCCCATTACGGTCAATCACTCCCACTCTTGCGCCGGCGGCGAGGGATGGTCGCAGGTTGCGCAACAGCTCGACGGGCTCAGCCACCTCGTGATACGTCTTCAACATCAACACTGCGTCCACTGCCGCGGGTAGCAACGGATTGTCGGGCTTGCCCAATATCGATTTGACGTTGCGCAATTTCTCTTTCCGGATTCTAGACTCAATGTACCGAATGGCTTCGGGATTGATATCGACGGCGTATACGGTTCCGGTATCTCCCACGCGCTTCGCTGCGCGGACCGTAAACCAACCAGACCCTGCGCCAATGTCAGCAACACTCTTACCCGGGGCGATCCCTAAAATGTCCATAACTCGGTTGATTTGCAGCCTTTCGTCTCTCCCTGGCGAATCGAAGATGGACAGATCGCCGGTGTAAGGCTCACTGGTTTTACGATGTTCGGAACGCTGTGTCGCTGCATCCTGTGACCTTGCAGTTATGCATTGGAATTGGAGAAGCAAGACGACGACTACTAGGCTGAGACGCTTAGACATGACTCACTCCGAAAGATAGCAACTGCGACGATGAGAACGAGATCGCTTCCCTTCTCCCATAACAAGACATTCTGATGCAACGAACAGCAAGGCAACAAAATGGGTTTAACGCCTCCCCGCTAATCATTAATTAATGCCTCAATATTAATGCCAATTCCGAATCTGAGTGCAGTCTTTCGTCCCGCGAAGCGGGATGAAAGGCACTTTAGCGATATTTGGTACCGATAGCTTCGCTGAGGCAAGATTTGATGCCTGTCGA
>Ga0210384_10003893_pt1 | contig 16991 bp, 8 predicted proteins | sample IncBWH2MmetaG_FD_160574 | JGI IMG/M metagenome (GOLD analysis project Ga0210384, IMG submission 160574) | Forest soil microbial communities from Barre Woods Harvard Forest LTER site, Petersham, Massachusetts, United States - Inc-BW-H-2-M | ecosystem: Environmental > Terrestrial > Soil >...
GTGGTTTGGTCGGGAGCTGAGCCTCTGCCAGACCCGCGTTGCAAAGCGATTTGTGCTTTCTCGACGGTGTATCGGGCGTAGTGCGAATGTTTCTCTTCGCCGCGATAGTCAGCAATTGTGCGGATGACATCTTCGGGACTGTCGCCACGGGCCAGAGCGCGTTTTGCGTAAGCCCAGTCGCGTTCCGATTGGCTCTTATGGTCGCTGGGCATGGACTGTCTTCGCGTGTGATCCTCGCCCGTGTGTCGCGGCGTTTCGGGCGAGTCATCCGCGATGGCGAAGTCGTGGGGCGAATGAACCGCTACGCTTTCGTGTCGAGCCTGCACGATGAATTCTTCCGACTGCTTTCGATTGGCGAATCCAGGTAAACGGAGCACACGGGTCGAGTCGGTAGCCGCCGCGTCACCTCCAAATTGGTTCGCAAGGCCCCGCAAAAGCGCTTCCGCTTCGTCCTGACTGAAACCGCTCACTGTCCAGACGACTTGATGTTTGCCGGGAGAAGTATCGACAACGAAATTCGGCGGTGGAATTGCGGGCGAATTCCGGATCGCTTCGAGCGATTCGTCGCCCTTTCTGTCGAGGTCAAGATAGACGTGGCGGATATTCTTTATATTGTCTTTGGTGCGGCTGTAGGCGCCGTCCTTGACCGGATTCATTCCGATGTAAGCGTCTGAACCTGCGGCGTTCTGCGCCGCGAGCCATTCTTGAAATTCGGGGCTCGCTATGGTTTCGGATTTGGCGATCCGCTGAACTGTCTTGCCAGAGCCGCGATGTCGCACGAGGATTGCGACGTTATCAGTGGGCTCGAACAGCTCTCGGACGTATTCTGAAGCGGAAAGGGATTTCGGCGTAAATGCGTTGTCCTGGCTCATGACGGCTCCCGTTTCGCTTGGAAGACGGCGCCGTAATCGAAAAGGTCGGCGTCGGGATCGTAGCTGTTGATGAGTAGCACTTCCGAGATGTAGCGCCGTCCGGGCCGGCGCTCGACATGAACGACAATGTTGAGCGAATCGGCGATGTTGGTCTTGATCGAGCGGTAAGGCAAGTCCACACCGCTCTGGAGGACACAACTGGTGAACCGCGCGAGACCTTGCTGCGCGGAGTTTGCATGGATGGTGGAGAGCGTGCCCGAATGCCCGGTATTGAGAAGCTGCAGGAGATCGAAGGCTTCGCCGCCGCGGACCTCTCCCAGCACAATGCGATCCGGGCGATGGCGAAGGGCGGCTTTGAGGAGATCGCGAATGGCTACCGCCGGAACGCCATTCTGTTCACGGCGGGCCTCAAACCGGACGAGGTTTTTCTGCGGCAGTTGAAGCTCAGCAGTGTCTTCGATCACAAGCACCCGCTCCTCCTGCGGAATGTATTTTCCGAGAATCGATAAAAGTGTCGATTTTCCCGAGCCGGTTGAGCCGGCGATAAGGATATTTTTGCGGGCGAGCACGTAGTCTTCCAGGTGGTTCGCGAGGGGGCGGTCGAGAGTGCCGGCGCGAATCAGGTCTTCCATCTCGAAATGGCGCGTATTGAATTTTCGGATTGTCAAAGTTACGCCGCCCAAGCTGCACGGCGGGATCACGGCGGCAACACGACTCCCGTCGGGAAGGCGCGAATCGAGAATCGGTTTTGATTCGGAGATGTCATCGCCGAGGCGCCGAGCGATATTCTTGACGGCGACCATCAACGACCGCTCGCCCAAGGACACGCCTGGAACTTGCTGCAGGAAGCCCTCCTTTTCGATGAAAACGTGGTCGGCGCCGTTGACCATGACTTCGCTGATCGAATCGTCGAGGATCTGGATTCATATATTTATCCGCCGATCGACACAAACTATGAGGAGTACGGAAATAGGAGCCGTCGGACCGTCGGTGTTCTGATCGTGAAGCCCGACGTGGACAAACTCTACGTCGTAAAGAAGAGGCTCGCGGACGAGAACGGCCGACCCCTGTTGTTACCAGGCCAATGCTGGGGAAGGAAATCGGATCGCAAAGTTGAACTGAGCGGTGATGTAATCCACGCCCGACTGAACGACATTCTTGAGTCGCACGTCGCGGAAGCCACTCACGCGCTTACGAAACGCATTAAGAAGTTGGAGCACGAAGGGGGACCCGCCTTTGAAGTAAAGCGGATTCGCTTTGAGATGGAGGCGACATCGGACTGGTCGGCTCTCGAAGGCTATCTGGACAAGCTCATGCCCTATGCGCGGGAGTTCGATCATGTCGTGAAACATGAAGTTCTAAATGCTGTGATGGATGTCACGGGTAGGACGCGACAGGGAATGCCGCTCGGTGTGGCTCAATCGGTAGACAACGTATTGATGGAAGTGATGCCTGTGAAAGGCGGGGGCCTCAAGCACCCATCAAGGGACGAGATTACCGGGGATGATCAGGAGTTGCTCAAAAGAATGGAGCACGCGACATTTGAGATGACCTGGGACGCGTGCCGCTACTTGCGCGACATAAAGATTGTCGAGGTTGTAGCCCGGCTGTACTGGGTGTTGATCCGGTTTGCGACCCTGAATCGGCTGAAACGTTTGCAAACCGAAGCTCTGCACAATGCCCGCTACTGCTGGTACATATGCACGGAGGAGCGCATGGGGAAAACTTTTCCGGAGGCACACAAACAACTAGGCGAAGCGATAGCGGATGCGCTCGACGCATTTGAATATGACTGCGCGGGTTATACCGTCAAAACGCCTTCGCCAAAAGATGTGAGCACGAAGGAATTTGCTGCGTGCGTCGGCATTCTCAAGAAAGGCGACGCAGTCGATGCGGAATCGGCCCGGGACGAGCTACCGCGCGCGACTGCCCTCGCAATTGTATGGAAGGACAAACAAATTGTCGGCATCGGAGCAATAAAAGGTGAACGGTGCGAGTATGCTGCTGGTATCGCAACCAAAAGCGGCGTCAAGTTTCCTCCGGAGACGCTGGAACTGGGATATGTTGCCGTTTTGCCCGATCACCGAGGCCATCACCTATCTCATTGCATTGTGAAAGCGCTTCTAAAGCAGTATCGCGGCCGACTCTTTGCAACTACCTACGACACGATCATGAAGAATACTTTGACGACTTATCGCTTCGAGAATAAGGGGAAAGAGTGGAAGGGCAGGAAGCATTTGCTTTCGTTTTGGGACAGGGAATAGTCAATGGCTGACGAATTATTCGCTCCGCCCAAGATGCCAGAGACCTTCGTAGGTCGTAGAACCGAGCTCGATTGGCTTGAGTTCGAGGTTGACCGCGGCGAACGACGTTTTCCTGACATGCCTATCGTAGTCAGCGGGGCACCGGGTATCGGGAAAACTGCGCTCGTGGGCCAGTTCGTCAGGCGGTTTGAGCCGAGCCGGCAGGTAATCTGGATCAGCTGCCGAGAATTCGACCGCGATGCCACGGCGTTCGACGAGGCCGTGAGGTCTCGTATATCAGAAGAGCGATCATGGGATGTTTTGGTTGTCATGGACGGCGCTGATGAGGTTCCGAAAGAGAAGTTCAGAGAAGCATTCCGAAAGGTCGTAAATTTCAAGCGGGTGCGTACTGTAATTATCACAAGCCGCACTGAGTTGGAACTGCGCGGAGAGCGAGTTTTGCGACTTGAGAGCCTGCTCAAGGCTGACGCGCAAACTTTGATCGAAAAGCAGCTCCCCAGCTCCCTCAGCCACGAAGCAATCCTGAAGGTCGTGGGCATCGTCAATGGTCATCCCCTCACGCTTTCGCTAATTGCGAAGATGGCTGGGTCCCTGGATCCGGTGCAGTTTCGACGGGTGCTTGATGGGCACCTATACGACCTGAATGACGATTCTCCTGCCGAAAGGAAGAGTTTGATAGCCGTCGCAAGGCCAGTCATTATCTCCGCCAACGAGGCAATGATTGCCGGGCTGAAAAGGCAGCCAAGAGATGTTTTTAAGCTAACGCCTCGACAATATGAAGAGCTTGTCGCTGAACTGCTCCACGACATCGGCTATGAGGTTACGCTGACTCAGGCAACGAGAGACGGGGGGAAGGACATTCTTGCTTCGATGAGAACCGAGCTAGGTGAGTTTCTTTGTCTGGTTGAGGCAAAGCACTACCGGGAGGATCGAAAGATCGGAGTATCGCTGGTCCGAACGCTTTACGGAACACTGTGCGACTACCAGGCAAGCAGCGCGATGCTCGTGACGACCTCATCGTATTCCAAGGATGCTCAGGCGCTCCAGAAAAAGCATAAATACGAGCTGTCGTTACGCGACTACACTGACGTGGCGGGATGGATTCAGCGCTACGGCACGCATAAAACGCGTTAAGGCACGTCATTCCACGATTGACTTTCTAACTCGATAGAATACATTTATCACACTTAAAGTGTGAATTATGAATCGTGTATGAGAATAGTAAGGTGCGAAAGCACCCAAAATCTTAAAACCCTCCGCGTCGGAGCCAGGCCCGTAGCTCGGCTGCGGGTGGATAGCCCAATCTTGCGAGCTCATTGCATATCTCTTCGAGAAGGTCCAAGGGTGCTCCTAACGGCGGCACACGTCGGACCACCTTCTCCACTCTATCTAGGTCATAGTCCGGAATGGGAGTATTGCGGAGGACTTTCAGCAGGAGCTTGGCCGCCGCAGACGGATACTCTTGGGGAAACTGGCTCTCATCAAGTTCGCGGAAGAGAAACGAATGTTTCAATTCAAAGTCCGGGCTCTCCCACACTGCGTCAACAACCTCGGGGAAGCTCGGTCCTAGATGCAAACTCCATTCAACCATTTCCCCGAGTTCCTCTCGATCCAACGGAAGCGGCGATCCTGGAATTCTCTGCGCCCAGTAGGGCTTGATCCAACTCGCCCAAGCCGTCTGCTTGGCTTCCGCGGTCAAGGGGCGCAGAACACGACGGACGTGCGAGGCCCAACTAATCCGGTCTTCGCGCGCAGACGCCGCGATAAATCGACTCAACCAGCCCTGCGTCATTGGATTGACGGAACTTGCAAAAGCAAGTCCTGCGAGATATTCCGCGAACCGGTCGCGTAGGCGTCCGAGGATTGCCGTATGAGCGAATGCTTTCTCGTAAAGGGGCACCAAGTAGGGAACAAGGTTCTCCGTCTGGCGGCCCCAGGTAAGGAATCCATGAAAAGCTTGCACGGCGCGCTTGGCGTCTAGGGACCAATCGAACAGGGGCAGTACTTTTTCTTTTGCCCAGGCCTCATCCACAGTCATCAATAAATTGATCTGAGATGCCAGGAGCACGCGCCCGAGTTCCCCAGCATAGGTAGGCTCCGACAAAACGGATTCAAGGACCCCACGGGTATGCTGCGGAATTCCTTGCCAAGTGTCGCCAGCCGCTTTTCGCTCCCGGCCCAGCCAGCCGAGCCAGAAAAGAGTGATGTTGCCAGCTGGATGATTGATCGCGAGCGCCAGCCACTCGACCTCATTTGGCTTCAGCTTCGGCGGTATTGCTCCGGCTTGGGCCACCATTACAACCCACAACTTCTTCGACAGATCGAAAGCGATAGGGAGACACGCGCCGGGTATCGGGTGTGACGACCTTTTCATGGCTTCCTGAAGAAGTGAAGCGAGGTCGTCGACAGAGGGTAGGTGCAGTCTTTGTGCGCCGTTTAGGAATGTCAGGAGTTCTTTCCATTGCTCATCGCTGAGTTCAGCTTTGCTCCAACCGAGGATAATCGATGACCAAAGGTCCGCCGTCCACGCTTCGCGAGCTTCGAGTTCCGCGGCAAGCTCACGGCCCCATGCGAACCTACGTGTCGTTGCTTCAGCGACGGTTTGAAGAAGCCCGTCGCGGCTCGGCCCGAACGGAGTTTCCGCAACGAACGAGAGAAGGTACTCGACCTGGTCTTTCGGCGCTTTCGCAAGCAGGTCTTCCGCGGTGACAGGGCTTTGTCTCCCGACCCATACCGGTCCTGACGTGACAACGTCGAGGTCAGGGTGGTCGCGTTTTCCAAATGCAGGGTGGGTTGCCTGTAAGGTATCCAGAGCGGCCTTGGCAAGGGCACACTTCGGATCGCTTTGGTGGAGCCAGTAGATGAGGTTATAGGTCTCATACGCAGCCGTTTCCTCGGCACCTTCTCGCACGGGCTCGGGCCCTCGCAGAGCGCGTTCGATCACGCGCTTGCGGGAATCTTGGGACGCCAGCGGAAAGGCACCTTGAAGCACCTGGAAAACTTCATGTTTCAGACCAAATTTGTAAAGAAGGTCATGAGCCAGTAGCCGCGCCAGTTTACTGTCACCTGTCCAGTGGGAAGACATGGACACCGTGAGGACGCCAAGTCGTTTGAGCAGGTAGGAATCGGCCGTGAGCCACGAATCGATCAACGCATCGGCGCGCTGCGGTCGATGTTCTGCATTCCACTTAGCGACATCAAAGGCAGCGTCGATTAGAACGCCAAGGCCCTCGTGACGCTGGCCGTGATCATGTTGTTCGATCATATCGCGTGAAAACGTTAACGCATCAAGTGGAGGATCGGTTTGATCGTCGGCCTGGCCGAGCCAGTAGGCTCGTTGCAAGTGAACGGTGATGATAGGTTCGACCCTGTCGATCAGATGCGCGAGATTCGGTAAGAGGAACCGCGTCCAGAAATGGTCTAGCCAGAATCCACCGCCATTGGTGGCGATCTTGAACTTCACATCCTCATGACGATCGAGTTCCTCGATTTCGCTCCAAAAATCATTTTCGAGATCGAACTCGGGGCGGCTTAGATGGTCAAACAGAAGAATTGCAGCCGCGGTGTCATTGGGAAACGTCAGATTCGCGGCAATCATCTCCAGTAGGTCGGTGTTGGCACCGGGCGGTGGGTCGTTCAACAGAACGGCTAACCATCGGCGGACTGTTTCAGCAGAAAGGCCATTTGAAGTCGCACGAAACAATTTGTGGGCAATCACAGTCCAGAAAACTGGACTTAAAAAATCTCCTTGTCTGCGCAGCACAGAAAGGCTTTCACCTACGTATTGACACTGGAATTGTTCGGCAAACCAAATGGCGAGTTCCCGGTCGACTTCCGTGATCGTGGCGCGAGGGTCAAAAAGCCGCCGCAGAAGTCTCTTGTCCTCGACCCACTTCAGCCAAGCGACGGTTTTCGCGTGTCTAGTGAAAAAGCGGGTCGTTGCTAATTCCGACAGCGCGGCTTCTATGTAGTCGCTTTCCTCGGGGTCGATAGGTGGAGGCAGCTCCACAATGGACTTGATTCGCTGTTCTTGTTCGAGCAACCCAAGTCGTGCTTGATTCGACCAGGCGGAAATTGCAGCTGGAAGGGCGGCATGACGATCGCCGTCAGCGGCCAGTTTATAGGTGATGGGAATGATTCCGCGGTATATCCAGCTGTCCTCCTGCCCAGGGATAGTAAGCGCAAAACGATTCTTCGCCGCGGCCGTTGCTGGGAGACCCCGCGCCAGGTAGTTCATTACCGGATCGTTGTGGCTGTACCCTACGAAGAGTACGGTGTACCTCTCGAAGAGCTTTTGGAGGAACACGCGCGCCCAGCCTTCCGTGAGGTAGGCGCGTCCGAAGTCCGCGTCCGTTAAGACTAAACGCTCAAAAGGTTTCTCGACGCCGCCGTGCAGGTACACGATACCGGTGAAGGAGTCACCGAGAGGCAGCGCGGGTGCGAAGTGAGTCTCGCATGGCTCGCCGTCCGGAAAAGTTAGTCGCGCGGCTGTCGAAAAGTGGGGATCGAAATTGGTGGTCACCAACCGGATCGCATTGCTTGATCGGAAAAGCCGGAGCAGGTCGGTATGCAGGCTGGTCGGTTTCGAATGGGGATTCGTCAAAATCTTCCCCACCATCTGATGAACCTTCGTACCGCGGTCGGACAGCCGGCCCAGAAAACGGTCAATGGGTTCGTCTGGTTGCAATACCAGGTCACCACCGGCAACTCGATTCGCCAAGTCCTTGAAGTCAGGATAGTTTGAGGGCGGCGGAATCGACACGCCCGCTCCAGCAAAAACGGCGAGGCAGCCCTGTTTCTGACTAGCGAGCAGCGATTCCGGAAAATCAATTTGGGAAATGCGCACGGACTCCTCGCAACCTGTGCGTTGAACGGTACCGAGTGGCGGCGAGATAGCAATCAGCGTGATCGCGCAAGGCCACGATATAACAAGCAGGTGGATTTTCGCACGGAGTGGAAGAAGAGCGATACAAGGATTCGTGCTGAGGCGTTAGCGGGGAACACAAGCCCGTGGAGGCGCGGAAAGCGCTGGTGTGTTAGTTTGAGATTTGTTCAATAGAAATCACCCTGATTGTTGGTTCGGCTGACTAATGAAGCCCATAGATCTCAGAATCTCTAGGACGGCAATGGCGATGCAAACGTTCCGGTGGCGACGGTTCTGGTATTCACGAGACTCTGAGCCAGCACTCGATATGGACGGATTCCTTACGGATCCAGAGCGCCGAAAGCTGCCTGGGTCCGAACCATCTTCCTTTCACAGCGTTGACGTTCTAACGAATCGCTGTGTTGCGTTTCTTGGTGAACCGAGTTCCGGAAAATCGAGAACGATTGGTGCCGAGGGAATTGACCGGCCCGGTATCGAAGAGTTTGCCCGCGGCAAGGGTGATTTCGCTCAGTGGATAGACCTTCGCGATTTCGACAACAGCGCAGGTCTGTCCGCTGCCTTAAGGAACGACACAACAATCCAGAATTGGCGGAATAGCCAGGATGCAAAACTGCACCTTTTCCTGGATAGCTTAGACGAATGTCGAATCAGCATTCCCATTATTTCGAACGTACTCCCTCGCGAACTGCGGAGCCTCGGTTTGGAACGGCTGCTCTTGAGGATTATCTGCCGAACAGCGGAATGGCCCACGTTCCTCGAGATGGAGCTGCAAAAGTTGTATCAGGAGGAGCTGTTAGTTCTACAACTTGCACCCCTTCGCGAAAACGACGTTGAGGAAGCGGCGCGCGTTTTGGGTTTGGACTCAGACAAATTCCTGGGAAAGGTACGGGAGCTGAGCGCCGTCAGCTTCGCGCGCAAGCCTCCCACATTGCTGTCTTTGCTCCAGCTTTTCTCCCGGGGCGAGTCGTGGCCCGCGACACAATGGGAACTATTTGAGAGCCAATGTCGAATTCTCTGCGAAGAATATAACCAATCTCGAATTGCGGCGCACAAGGCTTCGGACCTCAGTGCCGAACAATTGCTGCAAGTGGTTTCGAGAATCGCCGCTGCTTCTGTTTTGACGGATCGGCCAACGCTATGCATGGAACCGAATCTCGAGAGAGACGGACCGTCCGCGCTGCGCAAATCTGAACTTTCCGGAGGGGAGGAAATCGTCGGAAACAATGCCTTTGCGGTTGCAGAGCCAGAAATTACACAGGCACTCGAAACTGGCCTATTCGTGGCCGCTGGCCCCGGCTTACTTCGGTGGGAGACCAGAAACTTGGCGGAGTTCCTGGCGGCACGATATCTCCTCCGCCGCGAACCACCTGCGAAGAAGATTCTAAGTCTCATTTGCCACCCGCGCGATTCGAATCGCAAGCTGATACCACAGCTGCACAATCTTGCAGTTTGGTTGGCGGAACGCCGTGAAGACATATTCGACCACATCGCTGCACGCGAAGTCGAAGTCTTGATTGCTATGGACGCGACAGCTTTGACCGATGGTCGTAGAGAGATCATCGTCGAGGAGATGCTGAAGCAGGCTGCAGCCGCTCAGCTCCAATTGCAGTTCGGAGCACGCTGGCGCTATGGCGCACTGCGCCATTCGGGAATTGTCGAAAGGGTACGCCGAACTCTGTGGTCCGATGAGGCTTCAATTGAAGCAAAAATCGTGGCGTGTGAGCTTGCGCTCGCCTGTGGTTTGCGGGACCTCGCAGGAGATCTTCAACGGCTGGGACTGGACGATGCAACGCCGCGAGCAGTAAAAATTCTTGCAATCTTGGGAGTGGGGAGATTGGGGGATTCAAACACCAGAGGGACGTTGCGCATCTTGCTGGAGGACACGTGGTTGGCTGCGGACGAGGATGACGAGTTGCGCGGAGCCGTTCTGCGTGCGCTTTGGCCGGATCATCTTTCCTTTCAGCAGTTGCTGCCTTTCCTGACGCCTCCCAAGCGTCCGAATCTGGGCGGCTTATATAGCAGCTTTCTGCGCGACGAACTGGCGGAACATCTTCCACGGAATGAGTTACTGCAGGCTCTCGCTTGGGTAAGGGGCCGTCCCAATCTATCTGCGCCATGGACTCCTGAGAATGAATGTGTGTCGAACTTGATTTGCATGGGTCTCGAGAACATAGCCGATTTTGAGGTACGGAAAATAATGGGTGAGATTGCCTATGCTCGGGCGAGCCAGCACGAGGATCTATTGCCCGCGGGGACTTCGAAATGGGACAGGTTTCTTCTGGCTTGGGGGGAAGACAACGAATTGCGGCGCTCACTGGTCGCTGAGATGTTATCCCGCGTCAGGGACCCGGAACGCGAATGGGTCTTGTTCATAGCAAGGAACAGCAATTTGTTGCGAGCAAACGACTTCGAATGGCTCTTGAATTTAGGTTTGACAACGAGTGTGGCGAACATACGAGCGTGCTGTTCATTCCTTGTACCCCGCTTCCTGACCTTTACTTCAGAACGAATCAAGGCTTTTTATGCCGCTATTAGCGGTTGGCCTGAGCTCCGAGGTAACGCCTTTTTCCTGCTGGATCCGATTGATATTGATTCGGACCTCGCGCGGGATCTCAGGGCCTCGATGCCTTCGGAGCGGAAGCGCGCTGGGGAGAATCAGCGAAGCGCGCGACTTAGTGAGGCGCTCAGTTCCATTGAAAAGGCGCTTGAACGCGAATCAGTCGAATCTTGGGTTGAGGTGGCCTGGTGGCTCGAGAATAGCGGTGCGGACGACGACCGGAAATCTCAGTCAGCACGGCTCGCGCGCACTGGCGCGTGGGCAGCACTGGCACCCGCCAAGAGAGCGGCGACCCTTGAGGCAGCCAAACGTTACGTGCTCGGTGGGGATCCGCGCAATGACGAATGGTTTGGCACGCGAGGTTGGCCTTTCGGTGCCGTAGCTGGCTACGAAGCGTTGTTGCACTTGGACCAGTTTGAGCCGGAGTTTCTTGAGGGTCTCACAGCGGACCGTTGGAGCGTTTGGATTCCGGTGCTGATGACGTACTTCAAGGATGAGAATAAGGAATCCGCCGATAAGCTCTTGAAGATGGCCTACTCTGCAAACCGAAGTGAATTCCTAGTCAAATTAGGCGCGCGCATACGTTCGGAAGCGGCCGAGAGTTACGTTTTTGTTGTTGGCAGTGTCGAGTGTGTTTGGGACAGGGCCATGGCCGAGGTATTGGGTGGGATCCTGAAAGAACCTTTGCTGCCGATTGGTGCCTTCCAAGCGCTGCTGTCCAGTCTTCTGGGGCACGATGACAACGATGCATTCGAACATGCGATGAAGTGTCTTCGGAACTATCTGTTAGATCGGACTTCACCTGAACACGCGCGAGTCGCAGCGGAAGTGTTGATCGACAGGAAGCCAAAGCAAAGCTGGTCGCTGCTGTGGGACATCTTTATGGTCGATGAAGAGTTTGCAGGGCGGACAATCGAGCAGTCGGCGTATAGCCACTTCATGACCTCGCCGCTTCTGTTGAATCTCAGTGAGGAGGAGATCGGGAAGTTGTTCCGATGGATGCTTGAGCGCTATCCGTTAGTGGTGGAGGACACGAGGGGAGGTGCCGTCACCCCAAGATTTGCCGCTCAGCGTTTCCGTGATGGACTGGTGGAACGCCTGGCAACGTGCGGTACATACGAAGCCATCGAGGTGCTGAAGAGCCTGCAAGAAGAATTGCCTTGGTTTCCATGGCCTGCATACCTTGTAAGGGCAGAACTGCGTACTCGCGAACGATCGTGGACACCTCCCACACCTGGGGACGTTCTCGAGTTGGTTCGACGCCCCAAGGCACGCTTTGCCGCAGGAGCGGAAGATCTTCTTGAAATTGTTGTAGAAGCTCTGGAGAAGATACAGCTGCAATTGCGTGCGGAAACGCCGGCGGTCTCTGAAGTCTGGAACTACAGTCCGGGCCATGACCGCGTTTACAGCCCCAAGGACGAAAATGACATCGCAAACTGGCTGAAGCGACGATTGGAGGAAAGCATCGTGGCGTCAGGAATTGTGATTGGGCGAGAAGTGGAGATCAGGAGAATACCAGGTGCAACGGGACAAAGGACGGATCTTCATGTCTCGGCCGCACGGCCAGGTGCACGGGAAAAAACAGTTGTCGTGATTGAAGTGAAAGGATGCTGGAACCCGGAGCTAAAGGTCTCGATGGAGACGCAATTGGTGAATCGTTATTTGCGGGATAACTTCTACACTCACGGGGTCTATGTTGTCGGGTGGTTTCACTGCGCGCAGTGGGCAAAGGCGGATACTGCGAGGGATTACCGGAGCGGTGTGGTTCCGTTTGAGCAAATCAGCGAGGCACAAGATTACTTTGCAAATCAGTCCACGACGCTGTCAAAAGACAGGATTCGTGTTCGGGGCATTGTGCTAGATATGAGCCTACCGAGTGAAGCGGCGGAAAAGAACGGTCGGGATCGGGTTGTTTCTAAGAAACGGCAGAGGAAGATAAAACAGCGGAAAAGGACAGATTTGTGACAGCGGGAACGAAAAACAACCGAGCCGTGGCTACGGCGTCGGGAGCGGTGCGCGAGCAAGGTTTCCCCACAGCGTTGTCACGAGGACTTGGATTTGGACAAGCCCCAGGATTGACTCGAACTCCACTAGTGCTCGGGCAGACAGAGTCAACTGTCTCGCATTTTCGAAAAACTCGCGCATCTTCCAAACCACGGTGGCAGCGCGGTCGTGAAACCTACACTCCTGCAGATCCAGGTTCACCTCGGGCTGTCCGTGTGCAAGTGCGTTGCGGACGTTGCGGTCGATCAAGGTTGTCAACCAAGCTAGTCTAGGACTTGTTTCCGCGGCTTTGAGCAGCTCGAACAACGTGGCCTTCTCGCATTCCTCCCATTTCTTGGGAGTCCCACTAGCGAATTGATCGAGCCAGACAAACAAACGAAGCCGCTGCTCCAGAAAAGAAGCACACGTTCGGTATTCGTTCGCGAGTTGAGTCGCAAGCTTCATCGTAAGTCGCTCAGCGGGGGATCGGCGAAATTGTCGAGCAAGTGTCGGCCATTGAGCCGTGAACTGAAAGAACTTCTTAGCATCTTTCGACTTCGCCCAATCACACAGCAGCTGCTCAATCGCAAGGGGATTCCGTTGCTGGTGAAGGTAGAGGGCCATCTCGAACATGGCCTGCTTGGCCTTGGAATACGGTTTTGATTTCGTCCAGGCTTGATGGGGTGGGCGCACTGTTTGCTCCATGGCCTTCAGCAGAAATTCGAACGCATCCCGGCCGTCGGGAACGCGTTTGCCGCCTGCCCTGAATTGCTCTCTGAGGAGACCCTCCATAAGCGCATAAACACAATGCTCCTTGTCGGGTTCCCCCTTCACCGCACGAAGGCCCAAAAGATAGGGCCGAGCAGCGTGAAGAAAACGGTGCAGCCTCTGACTTTGCTTCAGTTTTATTTTCTTCGTTGTACGGGGAGTCCGTTTGCCGATAAGACCAGCCATGTACATAGTGAGTTGCGGAAGCCCTGCAGCAAAGATCGTCTCGAACTCGGTGAGATCGCCGTAACGAGTAGGAGGCCCGATAGGCAGCGGTGCGTTTGACATAAATGTACTTTACGCCAGTTCCTGCTCTACCGAATGCGGCTACGGGGGTTTTCGGATGCCGGCGTGAATGTGAAACGAAACGCTCAGTGCGAAGAATTTAGAGCTTGTGGCTTCGCGGCGATCGATTCCCTCTGTGAAAAACGAGCCAGTTCCGGAGCTTAGCTAAGGCGTGCTACGAACTCGGAATGATTTCGGCCAATATCCCGGCCGACTAGATTAGCTCGAAGCCGAGTTTCCTCAAGGGCTCGTGGGTATTAAATTGAAGTGACGATAGAGAAGACAGGAAGCCACAATAAGCAAAATGTAAATCAGGCACGAGATTCCGAATACTGCCCAAAAGTGCCACCGCCTGGACCTTATCATCGGCTCGTATTGACTGGAGAGCCCCGGCAAGTTTAGGGTGGCTGCAAACTCGCGGATTCTTTTCCGAAACTCTCGAACTGTAATGACGTATTGGACTAGGTTCTGCAAGAAAAGTGAGTAGAGCAGCGGAAAGAGAAGGAGGTAACCGCCGTACAAAAGAGAACCAATGGCTAACAGCTTGGGAGTGGCCTTTTTATCGATGACGAAGCTAATAAAAGCTCCAACGATCACCGCAACCGTTCCAAGCATGTTCGTGGTGAGGTTGGTCGCCAGACCCGAAATCTGGCCCCCGAGCTGAAACCCAGTTTCTTGGACATATTTGTCTACCTCTTTGAGCTTGTCAAAGTGCCGCGTCACCACTCCCCGAACCAGCGACGCGTAGCTCGCTCGGGCGCTGTCAGAAATGCGCCTCGCACTTTGGTCGAGAGCCTGGTGATTTGTAATTCGATCCCCAGTGAGGAACGAAGGAATCGCGGCCCGCAAAACGGCCAGTTTGTCTGCGCCTCCCGGCAAATACGCCCACTGAAATAGCTTGAAAAAGAGTGCAGAATTGTTTGGAGCAATCGAATTTGATAAAGGTGCGAACACACGGGCCAGGGGCACGGCCGAAAAAGTGGCCTCGTATCCGTCTTTTTCGTGACGCACGGAATCAGCAATATAGATGAGAGTGAGATCAAAGAGCTTTCTTGCTGCTAAAACCGTGAATTCTTCTGGACTGTCGCCGGAGGGCGTCAAAAGCAAGTGGTATGGAGTCAAGCGCGTGTCAAAATTGATCCAGCTTACGTTATCACTTCTAGTTTCCCGTGCTCTGTCTTGCCGTGTGGCGACTGTGCGATGCTGGCTTTTGAGCTGGAACTTCTCAAATGACGTAGGGCCTGTGATCGCCATGTTTGGGCCAAGTAAGGAAACGTCTTTCTGCAGCACCAGACATACGCAACGTTCCCTAGGCTCTGGAAAGAATATCTGGTCGATCTCTCGAAAGGTGCCAGAATATGTGCGTATAAAGGCGGAAGCGAATATAAAGATTGCGAAATGGACGTCTGCAGGCTCCTGAAAGATTGTCTTCGCTAATCCTGCTTTGTCAAAATACACCCTAACGTTCACCAGCTGAGTTGACGCGACACCCTGAAGGTCCGTCTTAAATTGGTGAAAGACACTCTCGTCGACCGGCGCACCGCCGCCGGCTTCAAACTCGCGAATGCCGTCTGACAAGAGCTTAAACCTGAAAGCTTCGCCCCAAGCCACCGACGCTGCACGCACGACGTCAAGGGACAGGCCAGTGAGTTTGTTGCTTTCGATCTCCTTTTCGAACAGAAAGTCTTCAGCTCTTTCGCTTTGGCAGGACGCTTCATCCGGCACACCAAGCAAGGACATTAAGTCTTTCACTGATCCAAACAGGTTTGCATTCAGCTTCATCGAACCTTCGGCGTCCATCTTGTCGTTTTGATTGTTACCGTGAGTTGGCCGTTCGCATCACGGCCGTCGCCCACGCTCACAACTTTGTCGAACTGTTCGGCGTCGCCCGAAACAGTAATACCAAAATCGGCGATGTACCTCTTTTTTGTGGTGATCTTCCGCACATATTCTTTGTCTGGGACAAACTCAGCGTCTTGCAGAGTCTTCTGACGGAGGGTTTCTTGGAAATCCTGGCGTAGCGCCTGATCGGGTATCACAGCCCCAGCGAACTGAGGAATGTTGACTACGTTGGAACGAATCGCTTGGATGGCCGTATCGACGATGACATCTGCTTGTGCTTGGTCTAATCGTCCTTCTTTCTCTCGGTCACTTGCCCATTTTGATGTCAGCGTCTGAAACAGCTTGGTTTTGTCACGATCTGTTTGCGAGAGGTTGCAATCCAGAAACGTCTTGCAAAAGAAGTTTGCAACTCCCGGCCGGTCCGAGAGATGCACGATCTGGTTATCAAGGACCACCATGTCGTATTCGGGGTCTGGGGGCCGAATGAAAACACATTTTTGCAGTTTCTGCTCAGGGCCGGGCAGCACATTTGTTAGTGGGGTGATTTGGATACTCGTTTGGCGTCCTTGCGTGACCACCTTGTGCCGGAACGCCTCCGCTAAATCCATCTTAAAGATGCCGAGGAACTTGCCCGGTAGGTTTTTGGCTGTGTAGACACAAACAACCATGTCTCCGGCCGAGATGGCGCGGTTTTGGCTCATCGGGGTAAAGAGGAGATTTGCTAGGTCCTTGGAGTTTTGAACAAAATGGGCTCCATTCTTGAAAGTATCTTTTGTCAGCTGGCTGACACGTCCATTGGACTGCCGAAAAGAGGCAACCTTAGCTCTATCATCAGAAAGCGACTTCTCAATGTGGGAAATGAAAAAATCGGTAATGTGAGCACTGAGGGCGCACTCATCGTCGGAAAGGACGGCTTTCGTTGGAGCCTTTTGGTTGTCGAGGATATGAACGATCAAGTTAGAGATGGTAATCTGCTGGGGGTTCTTCATTTGCCGCGCTCCACAGCTTGTTAATAGAGCACAAAATGGCAAAGGCTGTCCACGCTCGCGGATTGTGGTCTCGAACTTTGCCGGAATCTGCGGGATGATTGTCGCCGAACGGCAATCCACCGAGTAGAACCCGCCGCTATCATTGACAGATTATCTTCCATGAATTGATCTAGCGCCTTTTGAACTCACGGAGATCAAAAATCTAGCGGTTTCAAGAGCTCCTCTTGCCCGGACAACATTTTGGACGGCTCGACGACGCCCGCTCTTAGGCCAAGCAACTCACAGATCTTGGTTACGCTACTCTCGAACGGATCGCTTGAGTAAGGCGATACGTGGACCCGCCTCACTAACGCTTTTACATCGACCGGCAGGTTTACAGGAACGGGCTGCCAGGACTCTATCTTCCCAGATTCTAGAAGACCCTTAGGCACGCGGCCGATGAACGCTCGCACCTCGCTTTCATGTCGGTAAGAGAGCCGCTTGAGCAATGGCGTCATCAGGCGTCCCTCGACCGCGAAATCGCTTGGCTTGAGATTCCCATCTGCG
>Ga0210384_10003894_pt1 | contig 16988 bp, 17 predicted proteins | sample IncBWH2MmetaG_FD_160574 | JGI IMG/M metagenome (GOLD analysis project Ga0210384, IMG submission 160574) | Forest soil microbial communities from Barre Woods Harvard Forest LTER site, Petersham, Massachusetts, United States - Inc-BW-H-2-M | ecosystem: Environmental > Terrestrial > Soil >...
ATGCAGGCGGTGGATGGGCAAGAGTGGGATCCAAGTGTGAAGGCGCTTACCCAATTTCCGTCCGTTCTCGACAACATGGCGAAGAACCTCAGTTGGACCTCGACATTAGGCGAGGCATACCACACGCAACCGGCGGATATCATGTCGGCGATTCAATTCTTGCGCGCCAAAGCGCAAGCAGCCGGCAATCTGAAATCAGGATCACAGATCGTGGTCGTGCAGCAGTCGCCGCAAACGATCGTCATTCAATCGGCAAGTCCGCAGGTGGTATACGTGCCCGTGTACAACCCTGCGGTCGTTTACGGCGTTCCCTACGTTTACCCCAGCTATGTCTATGTCGCTCCGCCCCCCTCGACTGCTGTGCTTGCATTCGGAGTGGGCATCGCGGTTGGCGCCATGATGAGCAACAGTTGCTGCGGCTGGGGCTATAGCAGCTGGAACTGCGGCTGGCACAGCACCACGGTGGTATACCGTGGCGGGTCGTATTACGGAAATAGCGCCTGGCACGGCGGCTACTACGGTTCGAGTGGTTCTGCGTGGGGTCCCAACGGCGCGGCACACTATAGCTCGGGCTACAACCCATCGACCGGAACTTACGCGCGGGGCGGCACGGCCTCCAATGGCTACGGCAGCGTGAGTGCCGGTCAAGCATATAACCCGAGGACCGGGGCTTCTGCCTCGACTGTGCGAGGATCGAATGCCTCTGGAAGCTACGGAGCCTCGACCGTTTCGAAAAACGGCAATACCGCATACGGCCAGCACCAAACGACCTCTCAGGGAACAACAGGTCAAGTGCACACCACAAATGGGGGCTCGGCGTACGGCGCGTCGGGTAAGTATGGCAACAGCGCTGCGGTGGGTCAGACCGCAAACGGCGATAAGTATGCGACCGCGAACGGGAACACCTACAAGAACACTGGAAGTGGTTGGAGCGGAAACTCGAACAATACCCCGAAATCCGGCTCAAGTTATTCAGGAAGCAATTCTGCTGCTGCCAAAGGCTGGGGAGGACAAGAAAAGAGTAGCGGATCCTCAGCGTTCGGGGGAGCCGGCGGAGGTGGCTGGGAATCCAAGTCGGCAAGTGCTCGCGGCTCGTCAAGCACGGGTGGTGGAGGCGGTTGGGGTGGACGCAGCGGCGGCGGTGGCGGGCGCAGTCGCAGGTGAACCCACGAGCGCGCGCACCAGTGTTGCATAGAGTTGAGGGTTGTTAGCGAGTATCTGACATCGATTTTTTGGGAGATTTTCCTATGTGGCTCAAAACCTGCAGACGTGCACTCACGTCGGAATTACTGTTTCTGGCTCTGTTGTTTTCCCTAACCGCCTGCAACAAGTCCGACAAGTCTTCAGCGCAGGTATTTCCGTCCGCCGATGACGCCGGCAATGCGCTGCTCCAGGCGGCAAAATCTGGGGATCAAAACGCAATTCTGGCCGTTCTCGGTCCGGAATCGAAGGAGCTTATTTCCTCTGGCGATCCCACCCAAGACAAGTCCGTAGTCGACGCATTCGTCTCGGCCTATGGAGAGATGCACCGCTTCCGAAAGATGCCGGATGGCGCCCAAATCCTGCTGGTGGGAGCTGACAATTTTCCCTTTCCCATTCCGCTGAAGAAAGACAGTGGCGGACAATGGTTCTTCGACACGGTCGCGGGAAAGGATGAAATTCTGGCGCGCCGGATCGGCCGGAATGAACTGGCAGTCATCGAAGTCTGCGGCGCGCTGGCAGATGCCCAAGCCGAGTATTTCTCCCAGCGTCGTGATGGCGCAAGTGCGGAGCATTACGCGGTGAAGTTCATCAGCGACCCCGGCAAGCAGAATGGTTTGTACTGGGAATCGCCCGAAGGCCAACCCAAAAGTCCGCTCGGACCACTCGTGGCATTCGCAACCGACGAAGGATACAATACAAAGCCGACCTCGAACTCGACCTCGCACGCGCCTTTCCACGGTTACAACTTTCGCATGCTCACAAAGCAAGGCAGTCATGCGCCAGGCGGTGCGAAGGATTACGTCGTCAATGGAAGGATGCTCGGCGGATTCGCTTTCATCGCCTATCCGGCTGAATACGGAAACTCGGGAGTGATGACATTCATCATCAACCAGGATGGAGTTCTGCTCCAAAAAGACCTTGGGAAGACATCTACGGAAATCGCAACAGCAATGAACGAGTTCGATCCCGATAACACGTGGACCCCGGTCGGGGACTGAAGCCAGAGGCAATTCGGTGCATGGAAGCGTTTGTCAATGATCCAGTCTGGGACCAAGATTAGCCGGTACTACGAGCAGGCAACATGGAACTCTCCCCTCGCGATTGCGAGAATCCAGGAAGAACTACGTTCCGTCACGTCCAATGGGTCAATCTGGGAAGAGCAACGTTACAAACGAATCGAGTATCTCGGAAACGCCTTCTCCTTAACTGTCCACCCCAAAAGGGAAGGGTGGGCCTCAGCGTGTCAATGTCACGACCGAAGTGTCAAATTCCGAAATAGCCGCTCCCGACAACGTCTGGGCTGCGCCGGGCAAGTGAGAACTTTTGACGCTCGCTCGCCTGCGGACCATTTCAAATCTTGACCTCTAGCTCAGCAATGACGGGGACACAAAGGTGTTCCCATAAACTACCTGGCGAATAGCCATCACCAGGTCGGTTCCGAAATGCCGCTTGGCGACGTAGGCACTCGCACCTGCGGAAAATGCTGCGTCGATGTACTCGTAGTCTTCGTACGTTGTCAGAATTACGATTTTCGTCTTGCACTTCAGATCTCGCAGACGTGCGGCGGCCTGAAAACCATTCATGACAGGCATCGCAATATCCAGGACCAATACGTCAGGACTAAGCCGCAGTGCAGCATGGACCGCTTCTTCGCCGTTTTCCACCGCCCCGACAACTTCGAACTCTCTGCCTAGTTGCAGCCGTAGCTCGCCGAGCAATTGCACGTGATCATCCGCAAGCAACACTCGGACTGAGGGCACCATGAACCCTTCTTCTGGGTGGGCTTCCCTAGGTTGCCATTATTTTCCCTCTGTAGTGTTAGTGAAGGATCACATGGAGTCTACTGTTAGTTGTAACAGAGTCTTCAACTCTAACAATCGGATGGGGTACGGGAGTTCGTCGAAGCGGATGAAGCCGTTTTCTCCGGGCTATCCGGTAGGCCCAAGATCCCCGGCAGAACCTTTCCCTAGCAGGTGCAATTCGTCTTCTGCAATCGTGAGTTCCGTGAAGCCGCAATGCATGCAGACCAAAAGCTTGGGGAACACCCAAACCACGGGTTTGTCAACATTTTCCACTCCGAGAACGTGGACACTCATCTCCGCGGCAAATTTTCTCTGATTTTCGAATCCGCATGATCTACAGGAGGACATGTCACCTTCTTAAACTCAAGCCGACAAGAGTATAGGGCAGGCTGTGAGGACGCTGCAAGGCGACCACCGCGCGTTGCGGGTTACTTGCGGTCCTCCGATGAGGCCAAGAAGTGGACAGCCTTATGACCGGATGCGGATTCTGAACATTTTGGGAATGTATCGCTGGGTGGCGCCGCATTATCGCGGAGAATGCTTGCGGCTCGAAGCTCCCGTCTCGTGATTGTTGAAGCTAGAACTGCAGTTTGATCGTGAACTGTGCGGAACGGGACCACCTAATGCGTACAGAAAGCTCTGTCCGCCGCCCGCTCCGCCTCCGCCGAGGGCTTCGTTCGTCGTGGTATCTACCTTGCCAAAGCCCGAAGTCCCGAACTCGGTATTCGGCTGATTACCTCCAGGGGCGCCGAACATGGGATGGTTGAAAACATTGAAGTATTCCGCGCGCACATCGAGCTTGATCCGTTCGGTCAGGTTGAAACGGCGGCGCAGCGCGATGTCGGTCTGGTCGATCGAGTAGGGGCTGCGCAGGCTGTTGCGGGGATAGTTCCCCTGCAGTCCGTCGGCAGACGTCGAAAGGGCGGCGGGATTCAGTGCTCTGCCGGCCGGTTGCGTCGGATCGGGAATCCAGAACGGTTGACCGGGCACGACGTTAGCCAGCACTTGATGATAGCCAACCACGGCTGTTTAATTTCCAGCGGTCACAGTCAGCGGTGGCAACGAACTTACCCTCACCAAACCGTCCACAGCCCAGCCTTTCAGGATTGCATTGCCTGCGCGACCCCAGGCAGGCGCCGGTACTTCATAGGAGACGGCTCCGGCCAACGGAATGCCTCAGGTCGAAGTCGGAAGGGGTCAGTGGTGGCACGACGATTTGGCTGACGCTCGGTACCACGAAGCCCGTTCCGTCGTTAGACCAGGTATCACTGGCTTTTGAGAAATTGTAGGACACAAGCGCCTGCAGACCATGGACATGCGGCGCTGGAACTGGACCTGCACAGCCTCATAGTGAGCGTAACCGCCGTTCGACAGTACGGGGTACGAAGGGCCATTAAAGAATCCCTGTGGAGCAATCCTGTCCTCGCGGAGAAGGCGTCTTGCATCCGCTCCAATGTAGGTTTGCCGTCAAACGTTGGTTCGTTCCAAGCTCCCGCTCTATGGCTCCATTCCACTGAATCGTTATCGGGAGCTGCAAGTTCGGATCCACAGCAAAGAGGCCTCCCTGGTTCGGCGTGACAGTCGTTGAAAACGGAATAGGCTGGAAAAGTGGATTGCTGAGATCGAAAGGCACCGGAGACGGGAGGATATTGAACTCGTCGCGTAGGTATGGATAGCTGCTGGAGGCGTCACCAATGTTGCCGTAGCCCAGATCGTAGAAGAAACCAAACCCACCCCGCACCACGGTTTTAGGCCTGACCTGCCAGGCAGCGCCAATGCGGGGCGCGAAATTGCTAAACTGGGTGCGCCAAGGTGCTTCCCGGCCCAGCGCAAGGGGATTCGAATCGAAAATTCCCTGCACCGCGTACAGCGGCAAGCCTGATGACGCCGACTCGGGCGCAGGATTGATCTCCCACCTTAGCCCATAGGTCAAAGTCAGGCGATTCGTGGCCTTCCAGGTGTCCTGAGCAAACAACGAGTAACTATTGACGTTCACGGAGAGGGGAAATTTATCGAGCAGCAAGGTTCCGCTCACGTCTCCCTGCACCATATCGTTGAACCCCGATGTAAGGGCAACATAATTGGCGCTTTCCCCACCTGTCGGGTTGAGGCGGCGATAATCGATGCCAAATTTCAACTGGTGCACACCGATGACCCAGGAAAACGTGTCTACGAAATTGAGTTGCCGCTGGACATTGTCGTACAACGTGCCCTCGGTCACGCCGGCGATGGTGGCTTGACCGATACCGAAGCTATATGGGGACCCGGGCGGGAAGAAAGTAGACATGGGCGGCGGCACGCCGCCATCAAAGTTGGTAAGGACGTTAATGGTAGTGCCGGTGGTGCGGCTCCAGTTGGCGCGGAAATCGTTCAACTTGGTGGGAGTGATGGTGATGGTTGCGCCCCCGGTCAACGTGTCCGTATTTACATTGTCATACTCTACTTGCTCCCACGTTCGAAAACCGTCATACGATGGGCCATGGTTGTAGCGCGCAAACAAAGTGATTCTCTGTTCACGTTGTGGTCGATGCGGATGCTGGTGGCGTTGAGTGTGGAAGGATTGGACCGGACGGCCGAGAGATTCGCCATGCAGGGATGGTGATGTTGTCGCAGGTCGGGTCGATCGGTGGGCCGGTTGGAAGAGGCAGAGCAGCGACAATTGTCCGGTAGACAGGCGCAACCGCTACCCGGGCTGATGCCGTATAAAATGCTTTTTGCGAGGCGGTCTGTGGGAGCAGCAAGCGCAGGCCCTCGTAAGAAAAAAAGAAGAACGTTTTGTTTTTGATTATTGGACCCCCAACCACTCCGCCAAAGTCGTTCTGGTGGAGCGGCGGTTTGATCAGCGGCGGCGCATCGAAATAATTTCGGGCATCGAAAAAATCGTTCCGCAAATAGTCGAACGCCGTGCCGTGGAATTGATTCGTGCCGGATTTCGTGACGATCGAGATCTGGGCTCCGGGAGTTCGTCCGAATTCTGGAGCATACGACGAGGTCTGGATGCGGAACTCCTGCAGGGCATCCACGGATACGAGTCCGTTAGTGCCGCCTCCGGAGGTAAATCCCGGAATTGCACCCCCCCAGACTCTGACTGAGGTCAGCAAGCGGCGCTGAGCCGAAATTCGCACTAACACCATCCACCATAAAATAGTTCGCGTCACTGCGCTGTCCGTTCACGCTGAACTGACCCGGTCCCTCGGACGCGGACATAAACACCACCCCCGGCGCTAGGGCAATTAGCGACTGGAAGCTGCGCCCATTCAGCGGCATATTCTGCACGAAGTGATCGTCCACTACGGTACTGACCGCCGCCGAGTCGGTTTGTAGCAGGGGAGCGCTTACGGTGACACTTTCTGACGAGGGGCCGACAGCGAGCGTTAAATTTTCATTGACCGCATCCTGCACGTACAACTGCAAACTGAGTTGAACGCCGGTGCGAAAGTCTTCTTTCTGAACGGTCAGGCGGTAGGTAGCAGGATGGAGGTCGGGGATAATATAGATCCCGTCCTGATTGGTAGTGGTGGTGGTCGAGACGTTCGTCTCAATATTGGTGATCTTGCATTCAGCGCCGACGATTACTGCGCCGGACAGGTCCGTCACTCGCCCGGAAATTCGGGCGCTTTCTGTTTGTGCGAGGACTATCCCAGCGGTCAGAACAAGAATCAGAACGAGCCTGGGGCACTTCATTACAACTCTCCACTGGGGTGCGACCAGGCGCAACCACTTCCGTTCCTTGCTCTGGAGCAGGAAGGATATCCCTCTGGGTTAGCTCGGCGCAAGCGGACCCCTGTTACTAGTGACAGTTTTCAATCCGCCACGAGGCCTCGATGATAGGGTGCGATCGAAGTCCTCCGTACCCATAAACCACAACGACCAAGACAACGCTCGTACATCCGAATGTGTCGGCGTCAGGAGAAGGCGCTCGAGGTGAACCACCACTTCCTTCGTGGAACGAAGGTCCCACGAAGCAAAGCATCATCGATTTCGTCCGTGGTGTGACCAAGACCGGCGATCCGCGCTTCGTCAAACCCGAAGAGCGGATCGCGGTATTCGACAACGACGGGACTCTCTGGAGCGAGATGCCCGCGTATTTCCAGCTCGCGTTCGTCTTCGATCGCGTGAAAGCATTGGCTCCGCAGCACCCCGAATGGAAAGACAAGCCGCTCTATGCGGCGGTCCTTGGGGGCGACTTGAAAACTGTCGCCGCCGGAGGCCTTCGCGGCTTGCTAGAACTTGCGACGATTACCCACGCTGGCATGACCACAGACGATTTCTCAAAGATTGTGGAGGATTGGATCGCAACTGCCAGGCATCCAGAATTCAATCGTCCATACACGGAACTGATTTTCCAGCCGATGTTGGAGTTGCTGGCTTATTTGCGTGCCCATGACTTCAAAACGTACATCGTCTCCGGCGGGGGAATCGAATTCATGCGTGTCTGGGCGGACAAGGTGTATGGGATTCCGCCCGAGCAGGTGATTGGCAGCAGCATCGTAACCAAGTTCGAGATGCTTGCAGGCGTGCCGGTGCTCACACGGCTGCCGGAATTGAATTTCATGGACGATAACGCGGGCAAGCCTGTGGCTATCAACATGCACATTGGACGCAGGCCAATCGCTGCGTTCGGCAACTCCGACGGCGATTTGCAAATGCTGCAGTGGACCACCGCGGGCAACGGCTCTCGCTTTGGATTGCTTGTGCATCACACCGATTCCGAACGCGAATATGCCTATGAACGGTCGCCGCTCGGCACCCTGGACAAGGCTTTGACTGAGGCCGAGGCGAAGGGGTGGACTGTCGTGGATATGAAACAGGACTGGAAGTGTGTTTACCCGTTCGAAACCAAAGGTTAGCGCACTCTTTTCGAAAATTGTGACAGGAGGACCGCAATGTCCGACACTAGATTAGCCACCCTCGATCACGACTCGAAATCTAGCACGTTGCAAACCACAATCACGGCTGTCGACGTCGTGCTGGAACCGGACGTAACCATGATCCAGCAGGCGCAGGCCGCCAACGCAGCGCTCCTTAAGAATTTTCCGAAGGGCTACGCGCTGGGCGACGAACACGCGCCGCACATCTCGGTCATGGGGGGCTATGTCTACACAGCAAGTTTGGACAAGCTGTTCACGGCGGCGGCGACGGTGCTGGCCAGCGAGAAGGTGACGAGTTGGAAGTTGAAAGCCTTCAAGTATTACTACATACCTTTGAAAGAGATCGGGCTGGGTGGCATCCTGGTTGAGCCGACTGCTGACATGATCAGGCTGCAGATGGAACTGATCGATGCCGCCGCACCATTCATGGCACCAGCCAACTCCGGGACAGCCGCCGCTTTCGCGACCACGCCCAACGACCCCGAAATTAACCAGCCCACCATCGACGCGGTTGCAACCTATCTTTCCGGACACACAGGTGAGCATTACAGCCCGCACGTCACGATCGGAGTCGGCACAAGAGACTATCTGGACGCCCTGCTAGCTGCGCCGTTTCCCACTTTCACGTTTTCGGTTGTGGGAGTGTCCGCCTATCAGTTCGGCAACTTCGGAACTGCAGCGAAACGACTTCACTCATTCAAGCTAACGTAGTGAAGAGCAGTGAAGGAATGACAGCTGTTTGAATACAGAACCGTTGATGAGGGTTACCCGGGTGGCTTGTATGCTGCCCCATCCTTGAGGGGATGCCGTCCTACGGGTGATTGGCGTCTCCCAGATAGGCGTAGAGCATCTTTTGTCCGCTAGGCTGCTTCCCGCCGGCCGCGGGCTCGACGGTGACAAATACTGAACTGATTGCCTTCACCAAGTCCGGATTCTCCACTTTCAACACCCAGCGCCCTTGTGCCTTCGCGTCCACGTGCAGCAAGCCCAATCTGCGTGCCGAGTTCTTTCCCGCTTCCGAGACTACCCAGACCTGGAAGCTACGCTTCGCATTTGCCACCCTGTCTTCATTCAAGTCGAAGGCGTAAAAAGTGAGCGATTTCCCTTCGATCAGAAAAACGCGTCCAAAAGCCGGGTTCAGGTTACCATTTGGGTCAGTGTCGCGGACGTCAATGACATGGAGTTGGCGAGATGCCATAAGCTCCCGGACATCGTTACCAGCGGCCGCGAGCTGGCGTTCCTGTTCGAGCGTGGCACTCGCAATCCGCAGCTTATTGGTAAGCTCCGTTATTCGAGTCTGCTGCTCCACCATGGCGGCTTCGTCGTTGATGCGTAGTTGACTACTACGAGCCGCCTCATCTTGTGCTTGTGCCAGCAGCTTCTCCTGATTGCGGGATTCCTCGAGCAGTTGCGCGGTCTGGTTGGCGGACCGTTGGGAGTCTCCGCCCGACTGTGCACCATTGAGTCGCACGCTTCCGGTGGCTAATTGTGAACGCAGATTCCTAATCTCGCGTTGGCCGGCAGCGACTGACTCGTTTAACCGAGACAGGCTCGCGGTAAGTCCGGTGTTCTCCCGTTTAAGCTCAGCGATCTGCTGCGCCGCGGCGGTGTCCTTCGCCCGGGCTGTGGCCGGCGTCTCGCGGAAATGGTAAACCGCAAAACTAGCCGCAAGCACGGCCAGCGCCCCAACAGGGGCAAGCAGCGTAACGGGACGGGAGTACCACGGACGCGATCGGATGGGGCTCTCAACTTCGCGTGAGAACACAACGCCCTCGGCCCGTGCCCGACGGATGAAGCGCTGCCGCGAATAAGGCAGTGGTGTAGTCCTGATCACCGCCAGTATCTTTGGGAAGGTTCCTAGGGATTCAGGCAAATCCCGACTCACGAGACTCGAAAACTCCCGGTAGTCCGTGCGGCATTGGCTGCATTGCGTCATATGGGTCTGGACATCAACAAACTCCGCACCTTCCAGGAGTCCGCCGGCGGCCAGCGCGCAAAGCTCTTCAAAGTGCTCGTGCTCAGGTAATCCTTTCAGCTGTTGCTCAGGCACACTTTCCTCTCGCGGCACTCGGTTTCTGGCGGTCCCCTCCCATTATCAGGGAACGCAACTTCTGAAGCCCGCGATAATAATGATGGCGGACATTGGCGAATGAATCTCCCGTTCGATCGGCAATTTCCCGCATGGTAAGGCCTTGATAAGACGCCATTTCGATTACAGACCTCTGCTCCTGGGGTAGTGCGACCATGCTCTTGCGAACCAACTCCTTAATTTCCAGTGAACTCATGCCAAAGGTCGCGTGAGCTTCCACGGGCAGACTGTCCGCTTCTTCCAATTCTGTACTCTTATAAAACTCCCGGCCCTGAAGATGCTGCCGGCGGTTGATGGCGCGGTGGTAAGCGTACTGGATCAGCCACACCTTAGTATTGCCTTTGCTGGGATCGAATTGTGCCACTGCGCGATAAATATCCAGGAAAACAGTCTGCGTAACGTCCTCGGCTTCACCGGGGTCGCGGACGATTTTTAGCGCGATGCTTAAGACCAGTTTCTGGTAGCGGTCGAAGAGGATGGAGAGAGCGTCACTCTGCCCCTCTTGGAGACAGGCAATGAGTTGCTCGTCAGATAGGCGGAGTAGCTCCGCCATAGACAACGGCTCGGTAGACCGAGCTTTTGAGGTGTTAGAATCCAGAACCACACTCGCATCTAGCTCACAAACCCACGTGAGTCACGGCAAGTCTACAACCAAACCGCCACGAAATGTATTTTTCATCGAGACTGGTACAAAATCCGTACTAGGTTTGCATACACCAATACAGTCGTTTCCCGAAGTAAAAATCGAGTGGAAACTAAAACGGGGCGGGGTTCATGCATTGCACGTTGTGTCAGTCCGTCAATTTGGCGGAATTCACTGCCGAGATGATGATCCATTTCAGTGGCCGAGGGAATATTGATCATCCCGGCGTTCCAGCATTCCCAAAGGTAGTGGTCTGCTTGAATTGTGGCTCTTCACATTTCACGGTCCCAGCAACGAAGTTAACCCTAATCGCAAGTCGTACTGCTACAAATGATGGCCAAGTCCCTCTTGGCGGCTGCGTAGAGAGTTCCGTATTTCGCGCAGAATGACTAATTAAGTGGCCCTTTGTGGAAGCTTGAACAGTGAGAATCCTGTAGCAAGCGCTACCGACCAGTTCAGCCTTAAGGGATGCTTTTACAGGCCGACACCGAATGAAGCCGAAGCTTTGCCAGACCAAGCAAGCGCAGACTGAAGCGAGGGAAACTAGTTCCCGCTCGTTTGGGGGCCGGGCGACCGCCGATATAACCGTTGGCGGTTGGCTGCAACTCTCTCAAGAGCTACCGGTGCCTATGGGTTCTATATTAAACAGCAAATCGCGGAGAACCGCGAGTCTCGGTTCTCCGCTTCACACAGCTGTATTGGTGTGCCTAACCTTTTTCATTTCCTTCATCAGTGCCAAGCTCGCGGGTTCGCTTGTGGTGCGTCCCCATATGGTCTGGCCGCTCTGGCCAGGTTGTGCGCTGCTAGTGGGGCTGCTGCTGTTAGTTCCTCGGAAGATCTGGGTGGTTCTGATCCCCGCAGGCATAGGAGGATTCGTTCTCTATGACTTGCAGGCGGGCTTAACCCTTCGCTCGACGGCTCTGCTTGTGCTGTCTGATACGTTCGAAGTTCTTATCGCCGCCTTAGGAGTGACCTACTCGTTTCACGGTCTGCCGCCGCGCCTGAATAATGTAAAGTCCCTGGCCAAATATTCGTTCTTTGCGGTAATCCTTGCCCCGTTGGCGTCAGCGTTCATAGCCACGACCGCATTCAGCGCGGACTACTGGATCCGTTGGAAAATCAGCGTTTTCACCGAGGCCTTAGCTCTTCTTACTCTAACGCCTGCAATTTTGAGCTTGGTCGGCATGAGAAGGGAATGGGCAGCGAAGTCACGCGCTGTCTATTTCGAAGCAGCTACTTTGATCACCGGTTTGATTGTCCTCGGGTATCTCACTTTTCTCACTCCCAACGGCGGCACCGCACCAGTACTGCTTTATTCGCTCTTGCCGTTTCTCTTGTGGTCTGCTTTGCGCTTCGGATCGATGGGAATCAGCACCTCAATGATAGCAATTGCCTTCTTGTCAATTTGGGGTACGCTTCACGGACTCGGTCCCTTCACCAAAGCAGAACCGCTCGGTAATGTGACGTCGCTACAGTTGTTCTTGTTTTTCGCCGCAACACCTTTCTTGGTTCTAGCAGCTCTCGCGGAGGAACAGAAGCAGACCGACCAATCCCTTCGCGAAAGTGAAAAACGGTTCCGGCTGATGGCAGATACCGCGCCCGTGCTGATTTGGATTGCGGAGGCTGATAAACTTTGCACCTACTTTAACAAGCCTTGGCTGGACTTCACTGGACGATCTATCGACCTCGAGCGTGGAAACGGCTGGGCGGAGGGGGTTCATCCCGGAGATCTGCCGGGATGCATGGACACTTACACGCAAGCGTTTGATCGCCGGGAGGAGTTCAGAATGGAGTATCGGCTCCGACACCATGACGGAGAATATCGATGGATTCTTGACATTGGGGTACCCAGGTTCAATGAGGATCAGTCCTTTATCGGTTACATTGGGATTGGCATCGATGTGACCGAGCGCAAGCAGGCGGAAGAGACCATCTCAAGTATGAATCGCAGGTTGATTGCGGCTCAGGAGCAAGAGCGTGCCCGAATCGCCAGAGAGCTTCATGACGACATCGGTCAACGTCTCGCACTGTTGGCCAACGAGCTAGAGCAACTCCCGAAGCGAATTCCCGATCTGCGTGTTGAGGCGAGAGGCAGTATTGGTGAATTGCAAAAGGATACCTCGCAGATTGCAATCGATATCCAGTCCTTGTCGCATGAGTTGCACTCTTCAAAGCTGAAATATCTGGGTATCACGGCCGCTATGAAAGCCTTGTGCCATGAGTTCGGAGCACAGCAGAACGTGAAGACTGACTTCAAGAGCCACGATGTGCCAAGCGCTTTGCCACCAGACACCTCTCTTTGTCTTTTCCGAGTGCTGCAAGAAGCCCTTCGGAACTCGGTAAAGCATAGTGGGGCGCGGCACTTCACAGTGGAATTGTGGGGAACACCAAGTGAGATTCATCTCGCAGTGAGCGACCCGGGCTCAGGCTTTGACCTGAAAGTGGCGAAGGAGAGCCAAGGACTTGGACTCACCAGCATGGAAGAGCGACTGAAACTAGTGAAGGGAACATTTTCAATCGAATCACAACCTAGGCGTGGTACCAGGATTCACGCTCGCGTGCCCCTTGACTCGGAATACGATCCCTTGCGTGCGGCCGGGTAAGAGCAACGAGATCTTTAACCTCCCGACCGGAAGGCCTGCATAGTAGGAGGATAGGAAATTAAAATTCCTGATTTTGCAATGAGGATTGGTAAGCGAAAAGCCTTTCAGCGACGAACCGGGCTAGCGCTCAAAGAAACCGCTATCCGGTAGCGGCCGAAGTAGAGATCTGGTGCCGGACCAGAGCGCGGAGGTCTACCTACGCACGGTCGATGGAAGACACAAAATGCTCTGTGTGCTGCAGGATGACCTGCGGCTATTCGACGTACCCACGTCAATCTCTTGACGAGTCCCCTCTGAAATCTCGCTTGATTGATCCCGCCGCCCAACGTCGAGCGTTGGGACGTGTCCATTGCTCCAGTCGCAAGATAGCAACGACGTCGTTCAAGGGTAAGTGTCCGAGCAAACACATGGTTGACGGGTTGGATCCGCTGCCAGCGCGACTTCACCACTTGATCAGCAAATTCTCAGGTGGCCTGTCGTTCCTCCGTTCACGGCGGATTACTGATGGTTTGCTCCTCGTCCGACGACTGAGAATCCATCGCGTTCCACAAGCGACTTGTCGTTTCTAATCCGGCTAACTTCCTCGGAAGCCCGTTTCCGGATCGCGACGGTTCCTGACAACGCTGGCTGAAGCATGTTTCAACTTGCATAACCGGCCGCCTGTCACTTTTGCCAGTTGTCGCTGCTGGCGGCCTCCAAGACAATTGTTTGTAAGGCAGTTCTGCAGTTCTGCGTCCCTGTATGAGTGACCGGTGTCTGAAATCCGAACCATGCCCGAGCCTCAAAAGTATGGCCGTGGCCAGGGAACAAAGGACTCGTTGAGAACGGTAATCGTGGCAACGGGCTCTGGCAGCAGAAGGTGAGGAAAGTGCGGACTGGGCAGCCGCCCGGGTACGGGACAGTTCCTGAATCCCGAATTTAAGCAATCAAAACTTTGAGGAGGAACAAATCCAAATGTCAGACACCAAGAGAACCGACTCGCATTCGCGAGCCATCCTTCCAATTTCATCCCAGCCGCACACCGGCCTGACAACCTATGACGCCAAAGACCCGAATACAAAGTTTCCGCCGATCGAGTCTCTGCGCCCACCCAAAGGCGCACCCAACGTGCTGATCGTCCTGCTTGATGACGTGGGCTTCGCGGCGTCCAGCGCCTTCGGCGGACCGTGTGCGACACCGAACTTTGAGAAGCTCGCCTCCGGCGGACTGAAATACAACCGTTTCCACACGACCGCGCTCTGCTCTCCGACGCGGCAAGCAATGCTTACGGGTCGTAACCATCACTCGGTTGGGATGGGTGGCATTACCGAGATCGCCACCTCTGCGCCCGGCTACTGCTCCATATTACCCAAGAATAAAGCGCCGCTGGCGATGACCCTCAAGCTGAATGGATACTCAACGGCGCAGTTCGGGAAGTGTCACGAAGTGCCGGTCTGGCAGACCAGCCCGATGGGTCCATTCGACCAGTGGCCGACAGGCGGAGGAGGATTCGAGTATTTCTATGGATTTATCGCTGGGGAGACCAACCAGTGGGACCCGGCGATCTACGAGGGCACCATACCAGTGGAACCGCCGAAAACGGCCGAGGAAGGCTACCACTTCACCGAAGACATGACAGACAAGGCTATCGCCTGGGTGCGACAGCAGAAGGCGTTGATGGCCGACAAACCGTTCTTCGTCTATTTCGCGCCGGGCGCTTGCCATGCGCCGCACCACGTGCCCAAAGAATGGGCGGATAAGTACAAGGGCAAGTTCGACCAGGGGTGGGACAAATTGCGCGAGGAGAGTTTGACGCGGCAGAAGAAGGTGGGCGTCGTTCCGCAAAATGCCGAGTTGACCAAGCGGCCCAAGGAGATTCAGGCCTGGGATGAAGTCGACCCGAAAATGAAACCTGTGCTAGCGCGCGAGATGGAAGTGTACGCCGGGTTCCTGGAGCACACCGACCATCATGTGGGGCGGCTGATCGACACGCTGAAGGACCTCAAGATTCTCGACGACACCCTGATCTACGCAATCATCGGTGACAACGGCGCCTCAGCCGAAGGCACTCCGAACGGCACGTTTAATGAAATACTCACCCTCAACGGGATCGCTGGCGTCGAGACGCCGGAGTTCCTGACCGAGCGAATCGACAAGTTTGGCAGCCCGGAAGCGTACAACCACTACGCCGTGGGTTGGGCGCACGCCATGGACACACCCTACCAATGGACCAAACAGGTGGCATCGCACTGGGGCGGGACGCGCAATGGGACGATTGTCCACTGGCCCAAGGGCATCAAGGCGAAAGGCGAGATTCGTTCGCAGTTCTGCCATGTGATCGACATCGCTCCGACCGTGTTGGAAGTTGCTGGCCTGCCGGAACCGACGATTGTCAACAGCGTGCAGCAGGCGCCTATGGAAGGCGTCAGCATGGCATACTCGTTCGATGACGGCAAAGCAGCAGAGCGGCACGATCTGCAGTATTTTGAGATGGCCTGCAACCGGGGAATCTACCATAAGGGATGGAGCGCAGTAACCCGGCACTCCACGCCTTGGGTGATGATGGCAAAGCTGCCCGCCCTCGACGACGATGTGTGGGAACTGTACGATGGCAGCAAGGACTGGACCCAAGCGCGCGATCTCGCGAAAGAAATGCCGGAGAAGCTGCACGAACTGCAGCGGCTGTGGCTGATCGAGGCGACCAAGTACAACGTGCTACCGATCGACGACCGAAGAGTCGAACGCTTCAATGCTGACCTGGCTGGCCGGCCCCAGCTCATCAAAGGCAACTCGCAACTGCTATTTGGTGGGATGGGAAGATTGGGCGAGAACAGCGTGTTAGTGATGAAGAACAAGTCGTTTTCGCTCACCGCCGAGGTCGAGGTGCCATCGAAAGGAGCGGAAGGCGTCATCATTCACCAGGGCGGCGCGTTCGGTGGCATGAGTCTTTACGCCAAGGGTGGAAAAGCAAAGTTCGCCTACAACTTCTTCGGCCTCCAAACTTTTACCACGGAGGCGAGCCAGCCCATTCCAGCGGGTAAGCACCAGGTGAGAATGGAGTTTGCCTACGATGGCGGCGGCCTCGGCAAGGGCGGCAAAGTAAGTCTTTATTACGACGGCAAGAAAGTCGGCGAAGGCCGCGTCGAGCACACGGTTCCGATGATATTTTCTGGGGACGAGACCACCGATGTTGGCCGCGATACCGCTACGCCGGTCAGCTCAGACTACACCCGCAGTACCAGCGAATTTAATGGGAAGGTCAACTGGGTGCAGATCGACTTGGGCAAGGACGTCCACGACCACTTTATCACTCCGGAGGAACGGCTGAACCTGGCTCTAGCGAGGCAGTAGGACGCTGCTGACCTTTAGTTAACGATACCGTCCGTAGGCCGCGAACGCCTACGGACGGCATCAATCAGGATCTGCAGTGTGACTTGTCGTCGCATGCTGTGAGCAAACCGCGACAGCAAGACCTAATTCTCTCACGCATCCCAGCACATGCTCGGCGACATTCGGGCAGCCCGGCCAATCACACAGATATTCGGACAGTTTCTCTTCGCGGCCGTCTGGACCCGCAATTCCCGTCTTGATCGTCACCTGTGGCATATCTGGCGCCTTACGCTCCGTATGCCTAAATTCTTGCCGACGATAACCGCTTGTGCAAGTACCTCCCCGTCGACAATGAAACAAAAGTAACCCTAAGACGCCTCAGAACCGAATCAGGTTGGTTGCCTGGTCGCCAAAACCTGGGAGTTCTGCCAGTTTCGTTCCGCTGGCCCGCTTGCTACCTTTCGTCCC
>Ga0210384_10003895_pt1 | contig 16978 bp, 15 predicted proteins | sample IncBWH2MmetaG_FD_160574 | JGI IMG/M metagenome (GOLD analysis project Ga0210384, IMG submission 160574) | Forest soil microbial communities from Barre Woods Harvard Forest LTER site, Petersham, Massachusetts, United States - Inc-BW-H-2-M | ecosystem: Environmental > Terrestrial > Soil >...
AACCGACAGGGTTTCGGTTCTATGGCGCGCTTTCGCACGGCGCATTCTGGGATTCCGCATCTTCCGAGGAGAAACCGAAGCACCTCGAGACCCTGACAACTCTCTACAGAGAGCTCCAGAAACTAGCGGATCAGTGTCCGGAGAATTTTGATGACCGTGCCTCATTGGTGGGCGCGGAAATCGCACGAATAGAAGGCCGCGATTTCGAAGCCATGCGCCTGTACGAACGAGCCATGCGCTCAGCGCAAGCCAGCGGTTTTGTCCATAATCAGGCACTCGCCAACGAGATTGCCGCACGCTTCTACGCAGCACGCGGTTTCGACAAGATCGCAGATTCGTATTTGCGCGAAGCCCGGTATTGCTACCTGCGTTGGGGAGCCGATGGCAAGGTGAGCCAACTCGACCATTTGCATCCACACCTCAAAGAAGAAAGGCCCACGCCCGGGCCCGCGAGCACGATCATGGCTCCAGTCGAACTCCTGGATCTGGCCACTGTTATCAAGATCTCGCAGGCAGTCTCGGGCGAGATAGTTCTGGAAAACCTGATCGATCGGCTGATGCGCGCGGCCATAGAGCACGCGGGTGCCGAACGAGGTCTCCTGATTCTTCCACGAGGGAATGAGCTGCAGATACAAGCGGAAGCGACCGCTAGTGGAGGGGATCTAGCCGTCCACCTGCGAAGCGCCGCCGACAACGCAGCCGCGCTTCCTCACTCGATTGTCCGTCATGTCATGCGCACTCAAGAGAACGTAATCCTAGGGGATGCCTCATCCGGGAACCCATTTTCCGCCGATCCCTACATTGTTCAGCATCGCACCCGTTCCATTCTCTGTTTGCCGTTGATTAACCAGGGCAAACTCACCGGTGCTCTGTACCTTGAAAACAATCTGACCCCGCACGTCTTCACTCCCGACCGCACGGTGGTGCTGAAAGTGCTCGCGTCGCAAGCAGCGATCTCCCTGGAGAATACGCGACTCTATCGCGACCTCGAAAACCGTGAAGCGAAGATCCGGCGGCTGGTCGACGCCAACATTCTGGGAATCGTGATCTGGAATGTCGAGGGTGCGATCGTCGCGTCCAATGACTCCTTCCTCCGCATGGTGCAATACGACCATGAAGACGTCGCCTCCGGCCGAGTGCGCTGGAGGGACATGACACCAGCGGAATGGCGTGAGCGCACTGAACGCGCCTTGGCAAAAGTAATGCAGACCGGGACCGTACAACCCTTTGAGTCGGAGTTGTTCCGGAAAGATGGCAGCCGCGTGCCCATACTGGTGGCCGGCGCGCTATTCGAAGAAGGTGGTAACGAGGGCGTTGCGTTCGCTCTCGATTTGAGCGAACAAAAGCGTGCGGAAGAAGCCTTACGACGCAGTGAATCCTACTTGGCTGAGGCACAGAGGCTGACACACGCGGGCACTTGGGCCTTCAGTCCTGCGAACCCTGAAAACAGCTATTGGAGTTCGGAATACTATCGGATTTATGGGTTTGATCCGGCCAAGGACGCTCCGCGCCGCTCGGCTGTCCTCGAACGAATTCACCCTGATGACCGCGCCCGGCGTGGTCACAAATTCGAAGAAGCACTCATCACAAAGGAGGACTTCGAAGATGATTTTCGGATCATTCTACCAGATGGAACCGAGAAACACCTTCACATGGTGGCTCATCCGATAGTCGATCAATCGGGCCAGGTTGTGGAGTTCGTCGGGACATCTATGGATGTCACGGAGCAGTATCGAAGCAGAATGGCTCTGGAAAAGGCGTTCCAAGAGATCGAAGCTCTAAAAGAACAACTCTACAAAGAAAATCTCGCGCTGCGAGACGAGGTGGACCGGGCCTCGATGTTCGAGGAGATCGTCGGCGCCTCGAAGCCGCTCAAGAGCGTTCTTTCCCGGATTGCCAAAGTTGCCTCTACCGACTCCACCGTTTTCATAACGGGAGAGACTGGCACGGGCAAAGAACTCATCGCGCGCGCTGTTCACAAACGATCCCAAAGGTCTGGGCGCGCCTTCGTCAGTGTGAACTGTGCCGCTCTTGCACCAACGCTGATTTCCTCGGAGTTATTCGGTCATGAGAAAGGGGCTTTCACGGGAGCCACGCAAAGACGGCTTGGCCGTTTTGAACTTGCCGACGGCGGAACGATTTTCCTGGATGAAGTGGGCGAACTTCTACAGGACACTCAGGTCGCGCTATTGCGGGTGCTACAAGAACGGGAATTTGAGCGAGTCGGTGGCGGGCAACCGATCCACGTCGACGTTCGGGTCATCGCTGCCACCAATCGTGATCTGAAAGCAGCCATTGCTAATGGAGCCTTTCGCCAAGACCTGTTTTATCGCCTGAATGTGTTTCCCATCGACGTGCCGCCTCTGCGAGAGCGGAACGACGACATCCTGATGCTGGTCGAATATTTCGTGCGGCGCTACGCCAGCCGAATGGGCAAGAACATCCGATCAATCGACAAGAAGACGCTGGACCTGTTGCAGTCCTATGACTGGCCAGGTAACATCCGCGAGTTGCAGAACGTCATTGAAAGGTCCGTGATTCTGAGTTCCAGTGACGTGTTTTACGTTGACGAACAGTGGCTTTCTGAAAATATTTCTCGGGCCGCGCCTGGGGTTGAAGCGTCGGCGCTTCTAAAGGATGAGCGTGAGCCGCGGAGCGAGCGGGCGATTATCGAGGCGGTGCTGGCAGAAAGCAGAGGCCGGGTTTCCGGTCCATCCGGAGCGGCGGCCAAACTCGGGATTTCGCCAACTACTCTTGACCGCCGGATCAGTGCCTTAAAGATCGACAAACGCCGATTTAGGTTCGGCTGAAGTCGACTCGGGCTGTTGAATGACAGAGATGTCGCCTCCTTCGGATTTATCGGCCCCTTGTTGTTTTACGGAGGCGGTCGTCTGCTTCGAGAACAAGGACCGCGTCGAAGTAAATGTCGACTACTTTCTCTTCTTTGGAACTCCCGGTATGCGACGTTCGACTCAGTTGAATCCTCTCTTGTAATATAAGCTTGTTCGGGCCGAAACGGATGGGGGTTCTACCCAAACGCGAAATCAACCCAGGGATTGCCCTTCTGGAGCGGGGCGAGGGGCGACGCTATGAGGCGTTGCTTCGAATCAGCGAAGCACTTTCCGCATGCCAAGAACCTGAGGATCTGACGAGAATCCTTTCGGAGCAACTGCGGGAATACCTCGACTTCTTCCAGTTCTACATTATCGTCTACAAGGAGAATTCAACCGAAGTCGAATGGGCTGTGGTCGGGCCCGAGAAAGGCCTCATCAGCGCGTACGCCGATGTGCCGGTACAAGAGCGTCCATCATGGAGGGCATACGCGACACAGGAACCGTTCCACATTGCAGATTGGGATGCAGATGGAAGGGTGCCAGAGCGTCTCAAGCAAGGAATTGCAGCCCAGGGTCTTCAAATCGGACCGCTGGTTTTCGTGCCCCTTACGACACCGCATCGGCGCCTGGGTGCCCTGGGCATGTCCGGAAACCCTGGAACTGCTTATAGCAGCGAAGACATTGGCTTCCTACGCCTGATCGGACGAGTGGTTGCGTTCGCGATTGACGATAATTTCAATCTCAGGCAGGCCGAGGCCGCGCAACGAGAATTACAACGCCAGAACGAGCGGCTGCAACGGAGCGAGAAGGAGCTTCACGAAGTCATTGAAACTATTCCGGTCATGGCCTGGTCGGCAGCAGCAGACGGCACCGCTGAATTCTTCAATCGACGGTGGCTGGATTACGCGGGGCTTAGCGCGGATCAGGTGCAAGGTTGGGGCTGGATAAGTGCGGTTCATCCGGAAGATTTTAACAGGCTGACGGATTACTGGCGCGGCGTCTTGGCGTCCGGGCAATCAGGCGAGATCGAAGCGCGCCTGCGCCGCTCCGACGGAGTGTACCGCTGGTTCCTATTCCGCGCGACTCCATCCCTCGATAACGGAAGGGTCGTGAAATGGTACGGAACAAATACCGACATCGAGGAACGCAAAGCAGCAGAGCAAGCCCAGTACAGGGAGAATCAGGCACTGCGTGACGAAGTCGATCGGGCCTCGATGTTCGAGGAGATTGTGGGCAACTCGAAGGCCCTCAAGATCGTTCTCTCCCGGATTGCCAAGGTCGCCTCCACCGACTCCACCGTTTTCATCACCGGCGAAACTGGCACGGGCAAGGAACTCATAGCGCGCGCTGTACACAAACGATCCCCGAGGGCTGGGCGCGCCTTCGTTGGTGTGAACTGTGCCGCGGTTGCACCAACGCTGATTTCCTCGGAGTTGTTCGGTCACGAGAAAGGGGCCTTCACGGGAGCCACAGAAAGACGGCTTGGCCGTTTTGAACTTGCCGATGGCGGTACGATTTTCCTGGATGAAGTGGGCGAACTCTTGCCCGACACCCAGGTCGCCTTATTGCGGGTGCTCCAGGAACGGGAATTCGAGCGAGTCGGGGGCGGCGAACCAATCCACGTCGACGTCCGGGTCATCGCTGCTACCAATCGTGATTTGAAAGCAGCCATTGCCAGTGGAGCCTTTCGCCAGGACCTGTTTTATCGATTGAATGTGTTTCCGATCGAAGTGCCCCACCTGCGAGAGCGGAAGGATGACATCCCGATGCTGGTCGAATATTTCGTACAGCGGTACGCCAGCCGGGCGGGCAAGAGCATCCCTTCGATAGACAAGAAGACACTGGACTTGTTGCAGTCCTATGAGTGGCCAGGCAACATCCGCGAGTTGCAGAACGTGATCGAACGATCCCTGATTCTGAGTGCTGGCGAAGTTTTTTCCGTTGACGAATTATGGCTTTCCAAAGAAACTTCTGCACGGGCACCTCGTGTGGAAGCGCGGGTGACTGTCAAGGGTGAGGGTGAGCCGTGGAACGAACGTGTGATCATCGAGGCGGCGCTAGCCAAGAGCCGAGGCCGGGTATCCGGCCCATCCGGGGCGGCCGCTAAGCTCGGAATCCCACCCTCAACTCTTGACCACAGGATTAAAGCCTTAAAAATAAACAAGATCCGATTCAGATTGCGCTGACGGCCAATCAAAATCACGAGAATTCACCAAGATCACCAGATTCCCCAAATCCACGTGATTTCACCAACCTCACAATCAGTTTGATGGCCTAGTCTCTCTTTGTTTTCAATAGATTGCCAGTTGGTGCATGGCTTGCTTTCCGAGGTTCTACGGGGGATTTGCCAGCTGGTCAGGAAGAGAGCACAAGTGATGAAACACAGATTAGGCAGACTTAAGAGACTCGCACTGATCGCATGGACGGGGCTGGCCACTACCGAGGCGCTGCCAGAGGGCTCAATCATCCCAGTGCGCGAGTTGATTGCCGATTCGAGAGAAGACAATTCAAGACCTTCGACCTGCAAAATCCGGGTGCAAAGACAAGGTCCTCCACGCATCATAAATAACTCGGGGGTGTTGTTCGTTGAAGTCGCGCGCCAAATCTAGGGAACCGATATAGTTTCGGCGAAGTCGGGATCGCGAGAGGTGTTGCTACCTCCCAAGTCGCCTTCAGCAAAGGAAGATAAGAAAGGTTGAGGCGAACCACAATGAGCTGCAGAATCGACCGAGTCGCGAGCGGAGACAATCTTATCGTCTTGTCCGTAAGTGGGCAGATTACAGGGCAGGATGTGGACATGCTCCGAAATGTACTGCAACAGGAGGCGGGCGCATTGGCCATCGACCTCAAGAACGTGTCCCTCGTCGACCGTGAAGCTGTGCAACTTCTTGCGCTAAGCGAGGACAACGGAGCGAAGCTCAAGAATTGTCCCGCCTATATTCGTGAATGGATTGCGAGAGAGAGGGCGGAGAGGGAGTCGGACCCGCCTGAGCAAGGGATCAAAGGAACGGAAGACGTTGAGGATGTCTGATGCGAATCGTGTCGGCTTTGGCCATTAGTGGGAGAGTACCGGGGTGAGATGGTTCAAGGAGAAGAACAATGCCAGTTTCTGAACCCATTGGATCCAGCGCCAGCTTCATGGCCGTTCTTGAAAACGTGAGAACAGTGGCACCATCGAATTGCGCGGTACTTATCCAAGGTGAGACGGGTACCGGCAAGGAAGTAATCGCACGAGCAATTCACGAGGCCAGCCCGCGGCGGCAGCACCGGTTTGTGGCAATCAACTGTGCGGCCATTCCTGCCGCGCTGCTTGAGAGTGAACTATTCGGATGTGAGCGCGGCGCCTTCACTGGAGCGATGACTCAAAGAATGGGCCGTTTTCAGGCTGCCGATCGCGGCACGCTTTTTCTCGACGAAATTGGCGAATTGCCGATCGAGCTTCAGCCCAAGCTCTTGCGAGTGATTCAGGAGCAGGAATTCGAACGCCTGGGCAGTTCACATACGACTCGAGTGGATGTGCGAATCGTGGCAGCAACAAACCAGAATCTGAAGCAGATGGTAGCTGAACGGCTGTTCCGCATGGATCTTTATTACCGACTGAACGTCTTTCCCATCATGCTTCCACCGCTGCGCGAACGAGTGGACGACATCCCTTCGCTCGTAGACCATTTCGTCCGTACATGCGCCGAGCGGCAGGGCAAATTCATCGAACACGTGGCTGAGGATATCATGACGGCACTCACTAGATACGACTGGCCGGGCAACATCCGGGAGTTGCAGAACTTCATCGAGCGATCGGTAATTCTGTCGAGGGGCACAGAGTTGCGAGCTCCGGTCGAGGAGCTCTCCAAGAATGAAGTGTTTGCCGACGACGCGCGCACGCTGGCAGATGCCGATAGGGTCCACATCATAAATACTCTCCTTAAAACGGACTGGGTCGTCGGAGGAAAGTATGGTGCTGCCTGCAGACTCGGACTAAACAGGACAACTCTTGTCGCCAAGATGCGAAAGCTCGGAATTTCGCGCGAAATTGTAGAACAGGGGGCTGCGCTGTCGAACTCGCACGCCAAAGCGCCGATGAAGGGTTTGTCGGTACCAGCATGAGATCAAACGAACCACAAGATCCTTTCCTTCCGATTGTGTGGCCCGGCTCGCCGTGGATCGGCGATTCGCAGGGCGGTGACTTGGCCATGCGCTGATTTCGGGTGCGCTCCGCATCAGTTTGCGGGTGGCCGATGAAGTCGGGTGTCGCTGCATCATCACAGACGCCTATCGGAATCGGATCAGCTGGTACGCACGATAGGGGTTTGTGCCCATCGGGGGTGCTGCGGCGACCGGACCACAAAGGATGTTTCTCGACGTGCGGACGATCCGCGCAGCCCTTCCGAGCTGAAGGTATTCAAGCGACCTTTCCGAGGGTCGAATTAACCCTCCAAAAACCCTCCATTAACACGCCCGCCGAAATGGGATACTGTTTTGTTGGCGTTTTCCATACCCTGAATCAACGCCATGCGCATTTATGTTACTGAAAACAAAACATTGCCCATTTTCCCAAGCTGGACGTCGCGGGTTCGAGTCCCGTCTCCCGCTCCATATTTTCAATGACTTACGAGGATCTTGCGCACCCTCCACACCCTCCGTTTGGCCGTAAGTACCTTAGGTATTAAACACTTGCGAGCATTCTCCCTGCTTGGCACCAATTGGATGTGCGTTGAACCCTCCGATTGCAATCACCGGTCCGCTTTGGCTTTCCAAGTTACTGATTCTAAAAGCTTGAAACTATGACGTCCAGCTTGAACAGTTGCGTTTGGGACGCATGAAGACAGACTGCGCCTCCCTACCCGGCAGGCGTGTTTTTGGCAGAAGCACTGGCTTGAGGTAGGTGTTCGAGCTAGCTGGTGCCAAAAGTTGTAGTTCGCGGCGGCGCGAAATTGGCGTACGCGCAAGCCAGCATATGCATCACCTTGCCGCAGAGATGCATCTAACATGAGACGTTGACTGGCTCCTGGAGAACTCGGCAATCGCAAGAGCGCGACGGCATGGAGCAAAAGAATGAAAGTTGAACTCGTTCCCCCCGACTCCGACACACAGCCGCGTCATTGGGTACGGCATGACCAGGCTTTCGCGATGATGTTGGGGCCGGGCTCAATTGAGTGGGGCTCGAAGCGTTCCGCGCTGGAAAAGTTCGCCTACGCAGCGGGCGATTTAGCATTGTGCGACCGTCATAACGGAGAGTGGGTCGGGCTCATGAACGTACCGCATCTGCAGCTCGGTATTTCCGATGCGGCCCTGATGGCTGCCTGTGACGAACCCAATGGGGAGGTTGAATTGCGCCCTCACCGCAAGTTTGCAGACTCCCGCCTGGGTGCGCTGGCTGCGGTCGTTCATGCCGAGATGGTGGCCGGGTTTCCCAGCGGGCGGCTGTTTCTGGATTCTGTCGAACAGGCGATGGCCGTAGCCCTTGTCAGCGCTCAAGCAGTAAGGCAGCGTCCTGTGCGGATGTCCCGAGGCGGACTAGGCCCAGCGCGCCTGCGAAGGATAAAAGAGTTGGTCCACGAGAAGGTGGAAGACGAGTTGAGTCTCGACGAGATGGCGCAATCGGTGGGGTTGAGCACAGCTCATTTCGCGCGGATGTTTCGCAAATCAACGGGCGAGACGCCGCACCAGTTTGTTCTACGCCAAAGGCTTGAGCGTGCAAAGGCGATGTTGCGTGCTCAAGATGCGCGAGTATTGGACGTCGCGGTGGCCTGTGGCTTCAAGACCCAGCAGCACTTTGCGCAGGTCTTTCGTGATGTCTGTGGAATTAGCCCGTCAGGGTATCGCCAGGATTTTCTGGGCTACGAAGCGACTTCCGCGTCGGAGACCTGTTCCGAAGATACGCCACGCCCGGTGATTGTTGGTTCGCAGTCAGAACTTTCCTAACGCGCTGCCGTTCACTTCCCGGAATTTGTAACTCAACGCTCCTTCTCGGCTACGACGTAGCTCACTTGAACTCTCATCGTTGGTGCCTGAAGCCCAAACTCAGGTGGTAAGTCATTGGAGTTCCCCTTTCCCTTTCGGGGATCGTGAATTTAGCAAGATTCCGACCATCCAGCAGAAATCCGCACAAGTCCGTTTCCGGTGTGCAGTTTAATCAGGTTGTGAGGAGAGCACCGGGAAATGGCTGTACTACAACTCCACGTAAAGAAGGGATCTCCACGAGCAGGCTACCGGAAAAGCCGGACGTGCTCGTGGCCAAGAGGCATCATCTCTTGGTGCGTTGGAGTCACTGGCTGAATGTGCCAATCCTTCTTGGCCTCATTTTGAGCGGCATCTCTATCTACTGGGCGTCACCGATTTATCAACACAAGTCAGATCCGCTTACTGGAAACTTCGATGTGGCAGCGGATATTGGAATCTGGATATGCGGCCATGTGCCCGGGTTGCGTCACTACAGCAGCCCACCCGACTGGGTCTACAACCACCTGAGCCTCGGGCCCGGGATGTTGGCTCCGGCTTTGCGGCTCCATTGGCTGTGCGCGTACGCATTCATGCTGAATGGCGCGGTGTACGTCGCAGGGTTGATCTCAGGAGGGGGGTGGCGTGGTTTACTGCCCCGCCGGACCGATCTGCTTGATGCGTTCCGGATGCTCCGGTACTACCTCGGTATTCCCTTCGCGAAACTCACGCGCCGTCAATGGCCACATCCCAGTTTCAACACAAAGTACAACGCGCTACAGCGCGCAGCGTACTTCTCTGTTCCGCTCGCCGGTTGCCTCTCCGTCGCTACAGGATGGGCGATTCACAAGCCCATGCAGTTCCATTCGTTAGCTGTGATCTTTGGTGGGCTCGATTCGGCGCGCGTGTGGCATTTCTGGCTCATGTGGATCTTCGTCCTTTTCGCAGTACCCCATGTGATTCTGGTTTTCGCCGACGGATGGGATACGTTCCGCGGCATAATCACAGGCTGGTCGGCGAGAGTGACGCGATCGGAGGCTACGGGAAATGAACGATAACTATCGAGGCTTCTTCGGAGAGCGTCCTCTACCGGAATTCGTGGTGGATCCTCAGGTGCTGCGTCGCCGCACCCGGCGCGACGCTCTGTTGTTTGGTGCTGGAACGGTGGCAGCACTGGCAAGTGCTAGATTGCTCCTGCCGAACGCTATTCGTATCGACGATGAGGTGGCTGAATCGCTCTACTCTCCACGTCGCACAGTACATACTTACGCCAAAACGCAGATTACTCCGCTCAAGAACAACTACAACGGAGCTACTCCCGATCCTGGGTATATTCCTGGATGGCATCTGACTTTGGATGGGCTGGCTTCCGGCGTGAGCGTCGCCCTCGATATTCGCAGTCTCCTGACTCACTTCTCGATACACGAGCAGATTACGCGACTGGTTTGCGTCGAAGGCTGGAGTGCGATCGCCTGGTGGGCTGGTGTCAGATTCGATGATCTGCTTCGTGCCTATTCACCGATGTCGCAGGCTACATGGGTACAGGTCGAGTCGTCGGTCAATCTCGACGCCTCCGGAAATCCCGATCCTTACTATGTCTCGCTCGATCTGGCGTCGGCCAACCATCCGCAGACATTGCTCGCCACACATTTCAACGGTCAGCCCCTGACTGTGGAGCATGGAGCCCCGCTACGCCTGGTGGTGCCGGTAAAACTCGGACTGAAGAATGTGAAAGCAATCACTAAGCTGACTTATGTTGCGCAGGAGCCCCGAGACTATTGGTTCGAACGTGGTTATTCCCACTATGACGGAATCTAACCCACGCTCCGCAGTCCAGCGAATCGCTGCCTTTGCCGCAACCGCCCGGCCGGCGCACCTGACGAACGACACCCGGCGACTTTTCAAGCGCAATATCCTAGACAGCCTCGGCTGCGCCATCGCTGCGCTGCCAGGACAGCCCTTCCAGGCACTGCGCGAACAGTTCGAGGAATACCGGGCTCTGGGCCGCTGCACGTTGATCGGCGGTGGCAAGACGTCCGCAGATCAGGCGGCGCTCTTCAACTCAGGTCTTGTGCGCTACGTGGATCTTCTCGACAGTTACATGGCGCCTGGCGGACTCTGCCATCCCAGCGACAACTTCGGGACCGTTCTCGCCGCGGCGGAGCAAGCCGGGGCATCCGGCGAGGAGTTCATGCTGGGACTTGCAATAGCGTACGAAATTCAGTGCCGGTTCTCAGCCGCTGTCCCGGTGATGGCGAAGGGCTTCAACCACGCCACGCAACTCGCGATCTCGGCCGCCGCGAGCGCGGGGAAACTTCTGGGACTCACCACCGTCGAAATCGCGAATGCGATTCCGATCGCGACGGTCGACAATGTCTCGCTCACCTGTGTCCATGCCGAACCGGTGTCGCAGTGGAAGGGATTCTCACCCGGGATGACCGGGATGCGTGCTATCTACGCTGCCGGGCTGGCCAAGCGCGGCTTCGAGGGCCCAATCGGTCTGTTCGAAGGCCCCGACGGGCTGGAGCGAATGTTCGGGCAGCCGATCCGTGTGGATTGGGAGGATCCCTCCCTCGATATCGTTTCCCAGACGGTACTGAAAAAATACTGTTCGCTCATTCATGGCCAGACTGTGCTGGAAGCAGTACTGGATCTGAAGCGCCGCCACCATCTGGTCGCAGCAAATGTTGAGCAAGTGCGCTGCGACGTCTTCCAGGGGGCCTTCGACTTCGCGGGAGGTGGGCGCTATGGTTCGAAGGACCATCCCCAGTTCAAAGAGCAAGCCGACTACAATCTGAAATATCTCATCGCGGCGGCGTTGCTCGACGATCAGGTGGGACCCGCACAATTGCAACCGGCACGCATTCAGGCGCCGGATGCGCAGGCGCTCCTCGCACGGGTGGAGGTCCGTCCCGACGAGCAGTTCACCGTTCGTTATCCCAGAGAACTCAATGCCCGAATCACGATCTACACCAAAGACCAGCGGGTACTGGTGAAAGAGCAACTGGACTACGAAGGGGGGCTGGCCAATCCCATGTCGTGGCACCGGACTGTGGAGAAGTTCCATTGGCTGAGCGAACCTTTCGCGGATGAAGATCTCCGAGGCAGGCTCATCGAGGCGGTGCAACAGCTCGATGCTCGTCGGATCTCGGACCTGACGGACCTGCTCGCCCAGGTGCGACCGAGCGCCGTCTTTCCGACAAGTCATCCCGGCATTCAGTGAGTCTTCAAGGTCATCGCGATGACAGGAACCGGGGATCACAAATTTAGCAGGATTCCGACCATCCAGCAGAAATCCGCACAAGTCCGTTTCCGATGTGCAGTTTAATCAGATTGTGAGCAGAGCGGCGTAGAACAACTGGACACCGAGATCAACCGACTACTGTTTGCCGGCCGGAACGAATTCAACACAAGAGGGAACGTCAATGGAAGCAATCGGATTGTTAGTCACGCTCGAAGCACGCGCAGGTAAGGAGACTGATGCCGAGGCATTTCTTAAGTCAGCTCAGCCACTCGCGCGGGATGAACAAGGGACCTTGAAATGGTATGCGATCAAGCTCGGGCAGGGGAGGTTCGGAATCTTCGACACCTTTGCAAATGAAGCGGGCCGCAATGCCCACCTGGGTGGAGATATTGCTAAAGCATTGGGGGCGCGGGCCAGTGAGCTATTTGGGGTTCCTCCACAAGTGCAAAAAGTGGAAATCCTAGCAAGCACACCCTTCAAGGGTTGAGTACGGGGTTCGTGCGGACTGGACGCTAAAAGGGATTTGACAAATGGCAAATACTACGAAAACAGCAATTGTAACTGGTGCCTCGCGAGGGATCGGAGCGGGACTCGTTGAAGCTTTCCTCAAACGAGGATACAACGTGGTCGCAAATTCGCGACACATCACAAAAGACAATCCATTCGCAGCGGCCGCGAATGTTGCACTAGTTGATGGAGACATCGGTGACCCAGGCACGGCGGCCAGGATTGTGGATACCGCTGTATCGCGATTTGGCCGAATCGATGTACTGATAAACAATGCCGGTGTTTTTATCCCGAAGTCCTTCACCGAATACACGACCGAAGACTTCAACACTTTAGTCTCCACGACGCTTGCCGGCTTTCTCTACGTGTCACAGCTAACCGTAAAGCAAATGCTGCGGCAGAAGTCGGGCAGCATCATCAACGTGTCCACCACCCTGGTCGACCAACCGATCGCAGGGGTTGGAGCGGCCGTTCAGATTATGCTGAAGGGCGCGCTGAATGCTGTGACACGCGCCCTCGCCATTGAATACGCGAAAGAAGGCATTCGTGTAAACACCATAGCGCCGGGAGTGATCAATACTCCTATGCACAAACCCGAAACTCATGACTTCCTCAAGGGGTTGCACCCCGTCGGCAGGATCGGTGAGATCAAAGAAGTCGTTGACGCCGCCCTGTTTCTGACCGACGCCACTTTCACCTCAGGAGAAATACTGCACGTGGACGGCGGCGCGCACGCAGGCAAATGGTGATGGAAACGGCGCAGGGAGAAAAACTATTAATGAGCACTTATCAGAAGACCAACGCAGCATCTGGTTCAGCCCAGGAGGGAGTTACGGTGCGGTACACCGCCAAGACCCATACCTCAGGTGGGCGGCGTGGCGGCGTCTCCCACAGTGATGATGGCCGCTTAGATGTTAAGTTCTCGGCTCCCGGTGTCCCAGGAACTGGCACAAATCCGAGCAGTTGTTTGCCGCTGGTTGGTCCGCCTGTTTCATTAGCGCGATGGGGCTTGTGGCCAACAGGATGAAGGTCACTCTTCCGGCTGACCTAGCCATCGACGCCGAAATAGACCTGTGCCATTCTGGCGATGTTTACTTCCTCCGAGCGCGGCTTAACGTCAGCCTGCCGGGCTTGGAGCGCGAAGTCGCCCAGGTAATTGTGGACACCACGCACAGCGAGACATGTGCATATTCGAACGCTACACGGGCAACATCGAGGTATCGCTCAACGTGGTGTAAGCCGGACTTATGAATTCAATCTTGATGCAACGAAGGAGACAAGTATGACACTCTCGCAAACATACCGAACTGCTTTGATCGCCGTACTCTTACTGACGGTATTTCATACAGGAGCGGCCGCTCAGACGAACTCCCCTCAAGGTGTTAGAAACATTGTCATTGTTCACGGCGCGTGGGCCGATGGATCAAGCTGGTCCAAAGTGATTCCACTGCTTCAAGCCGAGGGATTGCATGTGGTCGCCGTGCAGAACCCATTGACCTCGCTGGCTGACGATGTTGCCGCTACCAAGCGCGCCATCGCATCGCAGGATGGCCCTTTACTGCTAGTGGGCCATTCCTATGGGGGAGTGGTTATCACGGAGGCAGGAAACGATCCAAAGGTGGTCGGGTTGGTTTATGTGGCTGCGCTCGCGCCGTCGGAAGGTGAGTCCGTTGCTTCGGTCACCAAACCGTTTCCGCCGGCTCCGCTAGGCAGTGAAGTCCGGTCGGATGCTGAAGGTTTTCTGACGGTGACCCCAAAGGGAATCGCCGAAGACTTCGCCCAGGATCTGCCAGACAAGGAGAAGCAGATCTTGACGGCGACACAGGGTCCCACAGCAGCGGCTGTTTTCGGGGGCACAGTCACGACCTCCGCGTGGAAGACCAAGCCAACCTGGTGCGTGATTGCCAGCAACGATCGCACTGTTCCCCCGGAGCTTCAAAGGGCGGAAGCAGCGGCGATGAACGCTACTTCGATCACTGTCGCCTCCAGTCACGTACCAATGCTTTCTCACCCGAAAGAAGTCGCGGACTTAATCGAGCAAGCGGCATCGAAAGCCGGGAGCCGATAGCCGGAGAACGGCCTTTTTCCCAGCTCCACATCTTGTAAGGAAGGACATCATTTTATGAAGTATCCGTTACTGCCTCTCCCATTCGTTTGCCTGCTGTCAGTGGCGTCAAGTTCGGTCGGAGTCTGGGCTCAAGTCGACGCGACTACGCCAATTCCCGGAGTAGTGGGACAGCTCAGAGCAGTTACAAACAATTTGGTTGAACTCCAAACGAAGACCGGCGTGGTCCGCGTTGAGATTAAGCAGCCGCTAACAATCTATCGAGAAGTGCCCTCGGATCTGAGTCACGTCACGTCCAGTTCTTACGTGGGCGTCACTTCGGAGAAGCAAGCGAATGGAATGGAGCTGGCGAAGCAGATCATGATATTTCCCGCAGAACTACGCGGTGCGGCTGAAGGTAGTTTCATGATGGACGCGGCTCCGGACGCGACTACTCACAACAGAATGACGAATGGTTCAGTAGCTCGCCCTCCCGCATCAACGTCGCGTATGACCAATGGAACGGCGCAGAAGGGCAGTGGCACCACTCTAGTGGTTCATTATCAAGACGGTGCGCAGACAATCTCCGTACCCCCAAATGTTCCGGTGACCGAAGCTGCACCGGCGAAGATGACCCTGACCCAGGGCGACACGATATACGTTGCGACCACTAAGCAGTCCAGCGGGCCGCTCACGACGGACAAGATTCTTTTAATCGCCGGGGCGCAGCTTCCCAGCACCGCGAAGTAGGAGCAGGATTAATCCATGTCGCATCATTATTCTGGCCCTGACTTCAGCTTTCCCAAAGGGGACGCCCGACTGGACTTCACTGATCTGTATGCCTTTCCAAAACCGAGAGACACCGGGAAATCCATCCTGATTATGAACGTACATCCGTCTGCCGGAGAAAACCCTCCTGGGGCTACTACGACCGAGCCCTTCGCACCCGAAGCACTGTACGAACTCAAGATTGACACGGATGGCGATGGGGTTGCCGATATCGCGTACCGGGTGCGCTTCTCAGCTCTCGAGGGCGGCGCACAAACCGCGATTGTTCACCGCGTTGATGGCCCGCAAGCCGCCGGGACTGGCGACGGCGGACGGGTGATCGTGGAGGGAGCGCCTGTTTCAATGGGGCGCGAGGCGAGAGTTACAGAGGCAGCGGATATCCGCTTCTTTGCCGGCTGGCGAAGCGACCCTTTCTTCTGCGACGTGGAAGGCGCGAAGAACAACTTCCAGTTTACGAGCGACGATTTCTTCGCTGACAAAGATGTATGCAGCATCGTTCTTGAAGTACCTAACTCTGCTCTGGGGGCGAAAGAGGTTCGCCTGTGGGCGCGAACGCTTGCGCTTGGCGACGGCGGTGGCTGGGTCCAGGTAGAGCGTGGAGCGCGGCCTGCTCAGGCTGTCGTGCTTGTTGAAGAAAGAGATGCCTACCTCGGAGGTGAACCAGCGGACGATGGGCGTTTCCTTGCTGGCTTCGCGCACGCTCTGGAGCACACGGGTGGATATACACCGGCTGAGGCGAAGCGCGTGGCGGGAATATTGCTCCCAGATGTTTTGCCTTTTGACCCTACGCGCCCGGCGTCATTTCCCGATAACGGCCGGAAACTCACCGACGATGCGTTCGATTGGTTCATGCGCGTTCTCACAAATGGAAGGGTCACGGGGGATAGCGTAGGGCCCCACGGCGATCTGTTACGGGAGTTTCCTTACGTGGGACCACCCCATCAAAGCCGTGTGACGAAAGCGCCTCATGGGACGACCGAAATCAAGCATGCAACCAAACGGTAGGGAGACAACAGACATGAAAGCTCAGAATTACGCAGCGATGAGCGAGCATGCCCACGTAGATGGGGTCTATCCCTTCCCGACTTTGATGCAGACGCGGACGATCGAAACCAACGGTACATCCATCCATGTGCGGGTCGGCGGTCATGGTCCAGCGGTCGTCATGCTGCACGGCTTCGGCACAACGGGCGACATGTGGGGTCATCTGGCGAGCGCACTCATCGAAGACCACATGATTGTCGCGCTCGACCTGCGTGGGTTGGGCCTCTCGTCGAAGCCTGATGGCGGCTATGACAAGAAGAATCAGGCGGCGGACATGGTGGGCGTCCTGGACGCCTTGGGTGTGCGTACGGCCGAATTGGTGACGCACGACATCGGCATCATGGTCGGCTTCGCAGTTGCCGCCACCCACCCCGAGCGCGTGAGCCGATGGGTGGCGATCGATGCGCCGCTGGCCGGCGTCGGACCCTGGGATCAGATCACACGGAATCCGGCCATGTGGCACTTTGGCTTCGGTGGTCAGGACATGGAGCGCCTGGTCGCCGGCCGCGAGCGCATCTATCTCGACCGCTTCTGGAACGAACTTTCCTGGGACCCGGAGCGGTTTGATGAAGCGAAGCG
>Ga0210384_10003896_pt1 | contig 16976 bp, 12 predicted proteins | sample IncBWH2MmetaG_FD_160574 | JGI IMG/M metagenome (GOLD analysis project Ga0210384, IMG submission 160574) | Forest soil microbial communities from Barre Woods Harvard Forest LTER site, Petersham, Massachusetts, United States - Inc-BW-H-2-M | ecosystem: Environmental > Terrestrial > Soil >...
TCGTACTTCTATTTTCGGATCTTACGGCGCGAAACATATAATCAAGGCGTAGGTTTGCTCAATTAGCTGTTGGTTCGTTGGGAAGTGAAAGGGAAGCATGAGCCGGATTCACGAAGCACTCAAGAGGGCGGAACAGGAAAGAACAGCCAGCCAGACCGCCCAGAAGACTGACGAGCAGGTCGAGCGAATTGTTGTAAGCAATGTAATTGAAGCTGTGGCTCCTCCTTCAAATATTTCGACGACCAGCATTTTGCAGCCGGCAATCGTTCCGCAATCCAAGCGGGAATTAAGTCCTGACGTTCTGCAATTCGACGAAATCTGGGCAAATTGCTCCAGGCCCCAGTTGAAACCCAATCTCAATCTTCTAGTGTTCAGCAATTCCAACCCATTTCATCCGGGAACTGAGCAATTTCGAACGTTGCGCTCGCGACTTTATAGAATGCGCGACACCCAGCCATTGCGAACAATTTTGGTCTCCAGCGCCATTCCGGCGGAAGGCAAGACGCTTATCGCCGCCAATCTGGCCCATGCAATGGTTCGCCAGCAAGGGTGTCGCGTACTTCTGATCGACGCAGACCTTCGATCCCCTCGACTTCACACACTTCTAGGAGCCCCTGCGACGCCGGGAATGGCCGACTATCTGCAAAGTAGCTGTGACGAATTTGACGTCATTCAGAGAGGGCACGAACAGGGCCTTTGTTTTATTCCCGCGGGAAATCACGTCGCGCACCCGTCGGAACTGATTTCCAGCAATCGTTTGAAGCAGTTCCTAGAACGTGTCAAACCTGTATTTGACTGGATCATTATCGATTCGCCTCCTGCCCTTCCGGTGGCCGATGCCAGCGTTCTGGGAGGGCTATGCGACGGGGTGCTCTTTGTCGTGCGCGCCAATTCGACACCCTCCGAAACATCTCAAAAAGCCTGTAAGGAACTTCGCGACGCCCACATTCTCGGGGTTGTGCTGAATACCGTGGAAGAAGCTGCGGAATATGGTTCATATTATTCAAATAGCCCTTACGGCCTTGGCTCCAGTCAGAAATCACAAAAGTAGGGCTCCAGTCGCGCGCATAAGACCACGCCCAGCGGTGATGGCAGCGCATTGGCAGCATAAGGCGGTTTTGGAAGGCTTTTGGCACATTGTGGCAACTCCTTTCATGCCTATTTCACGCTGGCGTTCAAGAATCAACGTCGAATTGCCATCCGAGCGCTTAACCACATTTCAAGTAGTTCATTATCAGATAGTTACAGATTATAGAATCGAGGTAGGGATAACCCTGCTGGACCAGCTTTGGCAGCTCGATTGCGATGTTTCAACTCGAGTACCTTTAGTTTAAGGGCGGTAGCCTAAAATGGCGTGCTTACTCCGAGTCAATGAAAAAGCACTGGGAAGTGACTTCAGCGTCCGATGAGCTTCGATCTTCACGACGAACAGTGGTTTGCGGTCCAAGTTAGAGCTCGTTGGGAACGCTCAACCGCGAGTATTCTGGGCGGCAAGGGCTACCAGACCCTTCTGCCAACCTATGCGTGTAGGCAGCGCCGGGACGGCCGCGAGACGATCGCTCCGTTATTTCCTGGCTATGTTTTCTGCCGATTTGATGGTCAAAAGCGGCTCCCAATCCTGATTACACCAGGTGTGATCGCTCTTGTGGGCAGGGGTCGTATACCAGTTCCGGTGGAACCATCCGAAATAAACGCCATCCAGGCCATGGTTTCGTCCGGATTGCCGTTGAATCCCTGGCCTTATCTTGAAGTGGGGCAGAGGGTTAAGATTGAGGACCATGCATTACAGGGCCTCGAAGGGATCCTGATCGGATTCAAAGGCGGTCATCGAATCGTTGTTTCGGTATCACTGCTCCAGAGATCGGTATCGCTGGAAATTGACCGGGCCTTGGTCAGCCCAATTGACTCGAACCGTGAGGCGGTCGCGGAAATGCTGCCGTCTTATGAATTAGCCATTGCCTGAACATGAAGAAATTGGAATTCGTGACGTGAGACTTACCGGAGAATATCGGAGTGGCAACTAACAATTCACGGGCCAGTTATCTACGGCTACCCGGGGCTTATTTCCCTCAGGCTGTTGAGGCGGATTCCGCTCACCATGGCGTTTCAGGAGAAGAGGTTTTCCGCTCCATCCTGACTCTGGAGCGCCGGCGGGCGGAGCGATCTCGCAATCCCCTAATTCTGATGTTGCTGGACGCGCGTCAGGAAAACGGAACAGCAAAAAAGATCCTGAGCCAAGCGATCGAGGCCGTGGCGTCGTCAACTCGCGAAACCGATGCGATCGGATGGTACAAAAACGGCGCGATTCTAGGCGTGATTTTTACCGAAGTGGGCAAAGAAGATAGCGACCTGGCTTGCGAGATCTTGCGCGCCAAAATCCGGACAAGCCTGCTGGAACAAATAGGGTCCGAGACCGCGGGAAAGATCGCCATTTCCATTCACGTATTCCCGGAAAAATGGGATAAGAACCAGGTCCACTGGGTGTCTGACTCCAAACTTTATCCCGACCTTGAATCGCATGCCCCTCAAAAGAAGCTTTCCCTGGGTATCAAGCGCGCCATGGACATTGTTGGCAGCGCGGCATTGCTGATTCTGTTGTCTCCAATACTCGCGGCGATTGCCCTGATTATCAAACTGACCTCGGACGGGCCCGTGCTGTTTAAGCAAGAGCGTCTTGGCCAATCCGGGCAACGGTTCAAGTGCCTGAAATTCCGCACAATGTACGTCAACAACGATCCCAAAATCCACCAGGATTATATCCAGCAATACATCGAGGGCAATAAAGCGCAATCGTCAGAAGCCGAGGCTCCAGCCGTCTATAAGATCACAAGCGATCCGCGCGTTACGCCCATCGGGCGATTCCTCCGGAAGAGCAGTTTGGACGAGGTTCCCCAATTCTGGAACGTATTGCAGGGTGCGATGTCGCTGGTGGGTCCGCGGCCTCCGGTTCCATACGAATTCGAAATTTATGATGTCTGGCACCGCAGGCGTGTATTGGAAGTGAAGCCCGGCGTCACTGGGCTATGGCAGGTCAGCGGCCGCAGCCGCCTCACCTTCGATGAAATGGTTCGGTTGGACCTGCAGTATTGCAGGACCTGGTCGTTGTGGCTGGATCTCAAAATTCTTTTGGCCACTCCCGGCGCCGTCATTTCTGGAGAAGGCGCCTACTGAAAAACGGAATCTAATCCGCGGCGCGAACTTCTCCGCAGGTGCCGCCGCACCATCTTTTAATTTGCAAAAAATATTCTGTCTCAACAAAATGCGCCCACTCCTGCCATTTGATTGGCAAAAATGCGCATTATCTGGAGACTGTGACTCGACGGCAGGCGATATAAGAGAGGACATCGAACGATGCGCTTAGCGGTGATTGGTTGCGGATATGTGGGACTCGTGACGGGATGTTGTCTGGCAGAAACGGGGCACGACGTCGTGGCCACCGATAACGATCCCAATCGGATCGCGACCCTCAAGGCCGGCCGCCTTCCCATCCACGAGCCGGGACTTGACGTGGTTATGCAACGCGCCAGTGCCGCCAGCCGCCTGCGGTTCACGGGAGATTGTGCCGATGCCGTGCGGAACGCGGACGCCATCTTTATCTGCGTGGGAACGCCCCCGCTCGAATCGGGCGAGGCCGACCTTTCGGCGATTGACAATGTTGCAAAGCAGATTGCGGCGGCATCGAGTTCGTCGAAACTTGTAATCGAAAAGAGTACCGTGCCTGCCCGAACCGGAGACCAGTTACGCCGCGCTCTCAACGTCTACGGCCGTAGCACCGGCGTAACCTTTCGAGTTGCCTCGAATCCTGAGTTTCTGCGTGAGGGCACAGGGGTTGGGGATTTTTTTCACCCAGATCGCATCGTCGTTGGGGTTGAAGATGAAGAGTCGGAACGCTTGCTTCGTGAAATTTACAAGCCTATCCTCGAGGGAGACTTTTGCTGCCCGGTGCACCAACCAGGGTGCCCTGAGGGTCGGGTGACCTCTTTCCTGGTGACAACGATTGCAAGCGCGGAACTTATCAAGCATGCATCGAATTCTTTCCTGGGCCTCAAGATTTCCTACGCCAACGTCCTTGCAGACTTGTGCGAGAAGCTTGGCGCGAACGTCGATGAGGTGACGCAGGCAGTTGGACTCGACCCACGCATCGGGCGGCAATTTCTGAGCGCCGGGTTGGGGTTTGGCGGGTTTTGTCTGCCGAAGGACATTCAGGCCTTCATCCACTTGGCTGAGCGCGAGGGAGTGGATTTCAGCATGTTGAAAGAAGTCGAGAAAATCAATAAGCGGCGCATCGACCAACTGATGGAAAAAGTCCGAGAGGCCTTGTGGGTGGTGAAGGACAAAAAGATAGGCGTACTCGGCCTGGCCTTCAAGCCCGACACGGATGACATCCGTTTCGCGCCCGCCATCGACGTGGTGCGTCGGCTGCAGAGCGAGCGGGCAGTGATACGCGCGTCCGACCCCGTGGCGATTGAACGGGCCCGAACCGTCCTTCCTGGCATGACCTTCATCCAGGATCCATATGAAGTGGCGAGAGGCGCCGACGCCCTGCTATTGCTGACGGAGTGGAAGGAATATCGGGAACTCGATTGGCGGCTCATATATAGTGAAATGGCCCGCCCATTGGTTTTCGACGCACGTAACATGCTGTCGCCAAAGGACATGCAGTCCATAGGATTCGAGTACCATAGTTTCGGGCGGCCCGACGTAAGCGCTGCGATGCCGGTCCTTGTCGGCTGAAACCGGCTGCGGGAGCGAACTCATCCGCGGCGGGTGGAAGCATGTGGGCAAATAGCAGTAATAGTTTTCCCCATTCTTCAGAAGAGGTTCAAAAGACGGGCAAGATCATCGACGCGACCCTCGTGTAACCATCTCATTTGTAAGGTCCTACACCCCGATTGGACTGCCTTCCCTGGAAGTCCTGCCTGGCAGATAGATTGCACAACTATCAGGGCTGTTGGCGAATAGGTGCCAGATTGTGTATCGAGCCTAGCCGGCAGCGCTGATCTAGCGATAGTCTTAGACCAACGTTTGGATTAGCGCGCTTGGTGACGTTAATGGCGGTAGCTTGCCTCCATCTTACTAAACGCACGTCATCGAGTTCATACAAACCAATGGAAATTCGAATCGAATCAAGATTCCTAGATGACGTTGTGGTGGTCGTCCCGGATGCCTTTCGGGACGCCCTGGGCTTTTTCATGGAGACCTTTCGGGAGGACCAATTCCAGGCACACGGCTTACCGACCCATTTTCACCTGACAGCTGAACATCTCCAAGAATGACGCTGAGAACCGCAAAGGGACGCCAATCGAGACAATCTCAAAGTCGAAATCATTAAATCGGAAAGTCGAATCACCGGCTATGGGGAGAACCGAGTCGACATCAGTTTGCATCATCGTGGAAAATCTGTCGGTGCCCCTTGATCGGCGAGTGTGGTGCGAGGCCCGCGCACTGCGTGACGCGGGATACGCCGTTTCGGTCATCTGTCCCAAAGGAAAGAAGTCTGGTACCGCGAGTCACGAGGTCCTTGACGGGATTCATATTTACCGTCATCCCATGTGGGAAGCTTCCTCTACACTTGGGTATCTACTGGAATATATCTTTGCTCTGATTGCTGAGTTCTATCTCGTCTTGAAGGTATTCACTCACACGAGATTCCGAGTACTCCAGGGCTGCAATCCCCCTGACACCATTTTTCTGATCGGATTGCTTTTGAAACCGTTCGGCGTCCGTTTTATCTTCGATCATCACGATTTGTCCCCGGAGCTTTTTGAAGCCAAGTTTGGCAAAAGCAATTGGCTGCTCAGCGCGTTTACGCGGTTCGCTGAGAAGTGCTCCTTCAAAGTTGCGGACGTTTCCATCGCCACCAACGAGGCCTTTAAGGAAGTTGCTGTCACGCGGGGTGGAAAGCATCCAGACCGAGTCTTCGTTGTGCGCAACTGTCCCGACATCGCGAACCTTCACCGCGCGCCGCTTCAGCCAGAGATCAAATGTGGGAAGCCGTTGCTGGTGGTTTATGTAGGCTTCATGGGGAAACAGGACGGTCTGGACCTGTTGCTTCAGTCGATCGAGCACCTTGTAAAGCACGAAAAGCGCGTGGACACACATTTCGTGCTCGTCGGCGGAGGAACAATGCTTCCCGAGTTGCGTGCGACGGTGGCACAGAAGGAATTAGAGTCTTTCGTCACTTTTACAGGCCAGGTCACTCACGACGAAGTGGTCGTGTATCTCTCGAATGCGGATTTGGGTGTGGCGCCCGATCCAAAGACTCCGATGAATGACAACTCCACGATGATCAAGATTTTTGAGTACATGGCATTCGAGTTGCCGCTTGTACTTTTCGATTTGAAAGAGGGCCGTAACGTAGCAGGATCTGCCGCTCTGTACGCGTCAAATAACGATCCCATCGATTTCGCCGGCCAAATGACCAGATTGCTTGACAGTAGTGAACTGCGCCAGGAGCTGGGCGCGCTCGGTCGCAAACGAATCGAAGAAAACTTCAACTGGGAAGCCGAGAAGATGACTCTGCTTCGGGCTTACAGCGCAGCTTTGCAAGACAATCAGGTCGCACGAGAACACGCCCCTGTACAACCCACGAAAACGTTTAGCGGCTAACTAAGAGGACCTGTTCGGATTTTTCGAACTCGATAGAGATGCTGTCAACTCGATTTGGCAAAATACCAATTTGCCCGATGCGCCTGATTTGGGCCGCATTTTTGCTGGCCCTGCTGCCTGCAACATATTGCTATTCGGCTGACGTCGTTTTCGTTCGTTCGGCGGGAGGATCGTCTGCGGAGCAGCAACAACTGGAAACGGCCGCTAAGTTCTACGGTTTAAACCTCAATGTTATTATTGCGAGTTCTGCCAACGATAATCTTTCGCTTGGCAGAGCTGTTGCGCGGGAACAGACCGTTGGAGTAGTTATCGCGGCAACTGCCCTCGCAGATGTTAACAGGGACGCACTGCTACGAGCCCTACATAATAGGCGTGGAAACAATCCACCAGTTCTTATCCTGGGATTGGCGCCCGGCGTGGACTCAAATCTTTTGAGGACCTGGTCGGGCGGCGCAGCCTCCGGTTGCAGTCGTCTGGAAAGTCCCCTTGGCGCTGAGTATGTATTTGGTCAAGTCGAGGGGATCACGGGACAATTAGCGAACCTCGAGATTCCGCTGCCGGCCAAAGAGGTGTTCTACCTTGAAATGGGCGAAAGCAGTGCCTCTCAACGAATAACGAGTGTCCGGCACGAGCAACAAGTTTCTCCGTTATTCATTGAGACTACGGTCCAACAGCAAAAGGTATTTGTAGCCTGCGCCACACCTCCAGAAGAAAGTCTGAAGGACGGAGACGGCGTTGAAAGCGCGTTTCTCCAAATCGCGCCTGCAATGATGTTTATCAAGTACTGCGCCGGCGAACAAGGCTGGCACGCGCCTCAACAATACGCGAACCTGACGATCGACGATCCGTGGCTGCGGCAATCTTACGGATATATCGATTACAAGGGCCTTTTGGAGGAGATGGAGAGGCACAGCTTTCACACGACAATTGCATTCATCCCCTGGAATTTCGATCGTAGCGATCCGGGGGTTGTCTCGCTTTTTCGAAACCATCCTGACAGATTCTCCATAACGGTTCACGGAGACAATCACGATCATAAAGAGTTCACGGACTATAGAAACAAACCTCTGGCGATTCAAATTGCAGATCTTAAACAATCATTGGCCAGAATGGAAAAATTCCAAACGCTTACTGGGCTTCCCTACGACAAGGTGATGGTATTTCCTCACAGCATTGCGCCCGAAGGGACCTTGGGGGCGCTTAAGACGTACAACTACCTGGCCACCGTCAACTCGACGAATGTTCCTCAGGATGCTGCCAGGCCGACGGATCTCTCATTTGCCCTGCGGCCTGTAACGCTATCGTTCGGGGGTTTTCCTAGCGTCAGCCGTTATTCGATGTCGGCGCCGGTTCCAGAATCTTTTATCGCAATAAACGAGTTCCTTGGCAATCCGTTGCTCTTTTACGGCCATTCCGAAGATTTTGCGAAAGGCATCGATGCCTTCGACAGCGTGGCGGACCGGGTAAACAAACTTCAGCCTGATACTGAGTGGCGCGGTCTGGGAGATATCGTAAAACACCTCTATGTGCTGAAGCTGAGGAACGATTCCAATTACGACGTTCTCGCGTTTTCGAGCAACGTCTGCCTGGACAATCCCTCTGAGCGGAATGCGACGTTCTACGTGCTGACCCAGGAAATCGGTGGCCAGGCAATAAACTCGGTGAACGTGGACGAACAGAACCTTCCGTATCGACTTCAAAACGACTATTTGAATTTCAGCATCCAGGTCCCTCCGGGGAAAACTCGCTGTGCAGCTATCGAATACCAAAACGACTTGGATCTGCCCTCGATCGCTACGTCGAAAGATTCCGTCGTCGTTTACCTTCTCCGCATGGCTTCAGATTTCCGGGACAATGACTTATCGAAAATGTCTGTGGGGCTCGCATTCATTCGCTTTTACAACGAGCGCCGGATAACACCGACGGAGTTACTTGCGTGTGCGTCCGCTCTCATGTTGATTTGCTTGTACGCGGGCTACCGTTGGCGGAAACCGTCAGGGCAAAACGTCACAACTGAACAAAGCGCGGACATTTCCCGTCAATGAATATCGCCAATACTGTTCCTATGATTAGGACTAAATACTGCATTATCACGCCGGTACGTGACGAAGAAGAATTTATCGGAAAGACCTTTGAGTCGGTTTTAGCTCAGACGATTCTTCCCTGTGAATGGATCATCGTAGATGACGGCTCTACCGATCGGACCCCCTCCATCATCGATGACTTCGCAAGGAAACATTCCTGGATTAGGGCGTTGCATCGCAAAGACATTGGGTTCCGCTCAACCGGCGGCGGTATCGCTGGATTTCTATTCGGTTTAGAGAACCTCCGGACACGGGACTGGAATTTTTTGGTTAATCTGGATGGTGACCTTAGTTTTGCTCCGAACTATTTCGAAAAATGTTTCCACCATTTCGACGCAAACCCAAAGCTCGGCATTGCTGGCGGTACGATTTATAACAAGATCGGGGATCAATTGCTTCTCGAAAAAGTTGCGGAATTTCACGTGCGCGGTGCCACAAAAGTCTACCGGCGGAAATGTTGGGACAATTTGGGTGGGATGTGGAACGGCCTCGGATGGGACACCGTCGACGAAGTCAAAGCCAATATTCGAGGCTGGGAAACGCGCAGTCTGCCGGATCTTCCACTTGTGCATTACCGATTTACTGGATCGGGGTTTGGAAAATGGCTGGGTTTTATCAAGAATGGAGAGGCCGACTACATTGTGGGATATCATCCCGTTTTTTTCGGCGCAAAATGCATACGTCGTTTATTTAAGCCTCCTGTGCTTCTAGGGGCCCTCGGACTGGCTTACGGCTGGATTAACGCACATTGGAAACGTCCAAAGAAAGTCGAAGATCCTGAGTTTGTCGGCTTCGTGCGCCGTCAACAGCTTCGAAGATTGATCGGCCAGAGTTCGATCTGGAGGTAAAAAGTACAATGCAAATATCTCAGTCATCGGCAGCTCAATCGAAAGTTGTCAGAGGTTAATGATATGAAACTAACCATCGTAATTATCTGTTGGAACGATTTGAAGGTGATCTCCGATTGCATACCGTCAATTGCGAACGGAACACATTCAGTTGAATACGAGATTCTCGTCTCCGACAACGGATCAACCGACGGATCCATAGAGTTCATCCGCCAGAATTATCCCATGGTCCGAGTAATTGAAAATAATGGAAACCTGGGTTTTGCCAAAGGGAACAACGCCGGCATTCGACCGAGCACGGGAGAGTACGTCCTTATTTTGAATCCGGACACCATTATCCATGATGGGGCGCTCGACAAGTGGATTGAATTCGCCGATCGTCATCCGGAGGCCGGTGCTTTTGGGTGCCGAGTCCTCAATCCCGATGGCTCGTACCAGGGTCCCGCCCGCCCGTTTCCTACCGTCTGGCGTGGTTTGATCTCAGCACTCTGTCTGCGACCCCTTGCCCATCTTTCTGACGTATTCACCTCCGACACTTATACGACATGGAAAGGCGATACGGAGCGGACAATTGACTGGCAGTCTGGATGCTGCGTATTGTTCCGCGGTGAACTCCTCAGAGGATTGGGAGGTTTCGACGAACAGTTCTTCTATAATTTCGAGGAAGTCGATTTGTGCCTTCGAGTTTGGAAGGCGGGCTTTTCCATTGTTTATACGCCTGAGGTTGCCATCACGCATTTGGGCGGCCAGTCCGTGAAGCGTTTTCCCGTCCGATTCGAAATTGAGAAATGCCGCAATCGCTACCGGTACTTTTATAAGCACTATGGAAAGCGCGGGGCGCGCAGGTCCCGCCACGTGATGCTCACCTGGCTGGGAATCCGATGGCTGGGTTACACCATAAAAGCAAAGTTCACGCCAACAGATGTGCTTGAAAGGCGTCTCGAAATGTATCGCGTATGCTTTCAGTGGAACAAACGGATCGACCCGGTTTGCTTCGTTGAAAGTGGCAAAGAACCTGATCTCATCGCCACAGGTCTCATGCAGAGTGCCTGAAAATTTAAAAAATGAACTATTAGAGAGGACATCATAAAATGCTGACTTCATTAGTTACCGGTGGTGCGGGTTTCATGGGTTCCCACGTGACTGAGCACTTGCTCGCCATGGGACACCGGGTCGTCGTTTTGGACGACCTCAGCGGAGGCTTCACGGATAACGTCCCTGCGGGGGCGATTTTCGTCAAGGGATCCGTGCTCGACCACGAATTGATCGAAAAGTTGTTTTCTCAGTATTCCTTCGACTACGTGTATCACCTGGCCGCTTATGCCGCCGAAGGCCTCAGCCATTTCATCAAACGGTTCAATTACAATAACAATCTGATCGGCTCAGTAAATCTGGTGAACGCCTCGTTGAATCACAAGGTAAAGTGTTTCGTGTTCACTTCATCGATCGCCGTCTATGGGGCGGGGCAGAGCCCAATGTCGGAAGACATGATTCCCGTTCCCGAGGATTCCTACGGCATTGCCAAACTCGCGGTCGAGCAGGAACTGCGCGTCAGTCATGAAATGTTCGGTCTCGATTACATCATCTTCCGCCCGCACAATGTGTACGGAGAGCGGCAGAATATCGGAGACCGGTACCGGAATGTTGTCGGAATTTTCATGAATCAATTGTTGCGTGGCGAGCCCCTGACGATCTTCGGAGACGGGACGCAGCAGCGTGCCTTCACCCACATTGATGATGTGGCTCCGACTATCGCCGCGTCAGTGGATTATCCCGAGGCGCGGAACCAGGTCTTCAACGTAGGCGCCGATGTGCCCTATACGGTTAACGAGCTTGCCGAGATGGTCGCGGATGCGATGCGTATGCCCTACAGCGTAGTTCACTTGGACGCCCGCAATGAAGTAAAGATCGCCTTCTCGGATCATTCAAAGGCAGAGCGTGCATTTGGAAAGCGCGAGAAGAAGTTACTGCGGGATGGCCTCTCCGCCATGGCCGAGTGGGTGCGCAATCACGGCGCGCGAGAAAGCAGCATCTTCGGAGGAATTGAAGTGGCAAGGAACATGCCGCCGAGCTGGGCGCGTATCATGTCCAGTGTGGAGTCGGCTTGAGCTTGTTGCACTTCAAGTCTGTCGCGCATCGCGACCTTCGCACAAGCGATTGCGCTTGCATAATCTTCGGTAGAGCGCATTGATGGATTCATTTCATCCCACGGGGCATTGCAACTCGACGGCCCAATAACTCGCTACGCCGTCGGATGAGCCGTTTAGGAGCACTTCGACTGACATTTGAATTGAATATGCTTATTAACCCAGCTCGGCTTGTCGATGATCGAGGTAGAGTCCAAGCTCGCTGCGGAACCGATGACGTGAGTGGTTGAAGGAAATGGGCTTATTGCCGATAATCGGATGGCTACTTAGAGTCAACCTGCCTGCCCCAAACCTGACCTCGGGACCAGTAGAAGCCGGAATGCCGCTCAATGTAACTTCACTGATGGAAATGAGCGGGATTGGGCACAGGAGATTTCAAATGACAAAGTTTCTTCGCGTCGCGATATTGATAGCTCTGATTTTCAGCGCCAAAGATGCCTTTGCGGCAGGCGCAAACTGGTACGTCCACAAGGGGGCTTCTGGCTCAAATAATGGGACTAGCTGGTCAAACGCCTGGAACGAGATGAACCAGATCAACTTCTCGACGGTTGCCTGCGGCGACACAATTTGGCTCGCAGGTGGAACCTACACAACCAGCCTTACTCTTAACAAGGTTTGCACCGCCGGGAATGTGCTAAACATCAACCGCGTTCTATCGACCGACTCAGTGCCAGTGGCAGCGGCAGGCTGGAACAGCTCCTTCGATAGCCAAGTCATCATCAGTGAAGCCGGAGTTAATTTAAATAACAACGTATCGTACGTCACGGTCAATGGACGTATCGGAACCCCAGCAAACAATAACTTGGGTATCAGCGTGCGGTGCACTGCGTCTACAGGATGCGACACCATAGCTGGACCCCAAACCGGCAACATGGATCATCTCACGTTAACCTATGTGGAGGCTTTCGGACCACCGTGCATTACAGGTGGAGGAGCTGGGCCAGGTACATGTGGAGGTAGCAATGGCGGGGCCTCGGCTGGAGTCAATATCGCACCAAGTACAAACACGGTCTCTAGTCTACTGCTCGACCATATGTGGGTTCACAGATTCTCGGAGACGATCCGCGCTTCCAACTGGTCGAACTGCACGATTCAATTTAGCGACATTGACTCGACGCGTCAGGCGAATAGCGGAGGAGATCACGAGGACGTGCTCTATAGTTACGCGAATACGAATCTTACGATGCGCTATAACACGATTTGGGGATCACCGAATGATGGCATCTTCTTCGATTTCGGCGGCACCACCGGATTCCAGTTCTACGGCAACGTTTATTACCATTCCGGCGGTGCACTGATTACGTTTAAGCCAGGATATTCGTTCGGCACAGCGTTCATCTATAACAATATCTTTGAGAATGACAACCAATTTGGCGATTATCAACCAGGGTACTTTTATGACGGTGGCTCTATGACGGGAGGCGCCATTGAGAACAACGTCTTCGAGAATGTGAACTTCGTCAATCCGGCGACTAGCGTGGGATTCACGACGGTCGACTACAATGCCTATAGCACCACGGTCGGCAAGCAGGACAACGGAACGCATTCGTTCACTTATAATGCAGGCACGCTTGGTTCAAGCGTTTTGTTTATCAATGAATCTGCCAGTAATCCGTTGGCGGCGAACTTCCGGCTTACCTCCAAAGGGGCGACAACTCTTCAGAGCGGCCTAAGCCTTCCCGCTCCCTTCAACATGGATATGGATGGCAACATTCGCGGAGCAAATGCGAATTGGTATATTGGAGCATTTACGTTCGGCTCAAGCTCGGCCCCACAACCGCCGACAGGTTTGACCATAACGGTCCAATAAATCCGGATCTCGCTCCGTTGTGAAGGGGTGGTTGCGGCGCAACCACCCCTTCAATTCCTAAGGCTGAAATAGAGCTACAGTGGATGCATCCCTTGCGAACAATTATGTGATGCCGCAGCACCCGAAGACCGCGACGCAAGCACAGCGCCGGTCGAACCAAATGAACCAAATTCCTCGAACATCGCCGTCCCATAGCTGGGACCGTGCAGAGTCAATCTAGTTTCGGACTATCCTGACCAATGGGACCTGAAAGTATTCGATTTGGAGGCGGGCCTACCGCCACGTTGCTCCATCCGCTGGTGGCGGTTGTGATGGTGGTGGCCCTCGTCTTGATTCTGAGCCTTCGTCGACAGTACATCATGATACCGATGTTGCTGTCTCTCCTCTTGATCCCCAGAGACCAGCAGCTCGTATTGGCGGGCTTACACTTGAATGTGTACCGTATTCTGATTCTGGCTGGATTGGCCCGATGGGTGATGGCAGGCCGATGGTCACAACTGGCGGGTGGGTTCAATTTCATGGACCGTATATGCATTGCCCTGTTCGTTTCCTACTTTCTCACCGTTTCATTGCTGTTCATGGACACCCAGGCCACAATCAAGAATACAGGCGATCTTATGGACGCCCTTGGCGGCTATCTTGTAATGCGATTCCTGATTCGCGATCGGGAAGACATCGTGCGGACACTTAAGGTATTTGTGGTCATTGCTTTAGTCAATGCGGTCTGCATGGTTAATGAACAGCGCACGGGTATCGATTTTTTTGCGAAACTGGCGGGGATGGACGGACTGTCGGCAGTGCGCGATGGAAAGATCCGTTCTCAAGGAGCATTCGGCCAGTTTCTTACGGCCGGCTCGTTTAGCTCGTCGTTGGTGCCTCTGCTCATCTGGCTCTGGACACGGACCAAATCCAAAATTAGCGCTATAGGAATACTTGCGGCTACGGTCATGACGGTTACTAGTGGTGCCAGTACTACGGAGATCGGTTACGCCGCTGCGATTGGCGGGCTATGTCTCTGGCCCATGCGGAAACACATGCGGCTCGTCCGCTGGGGAATTGTGGTCGCGTTGCTAGGCTTGCACCTGGTCATGAACGGGCCCGTCTGGTCCCTTCTGGAGCACATTGATCTGACTGGCTCGTCATCTAGCTATCACCGCTACCAGCTCATCGACAACTTTGTGCGACATTTTGGCGATTGGTGGTTCTTGGGATCCAAAGTTTACGCCTCCTGGGGATGGATGATGTGGGATACCAGCAACCAGTACGTTACGTACGCCTTTACCGGAGGACTTTTACCGTTCGCCCTCTTTGTGGCTGTTATCGTAAAGAGTTTTTCGAGAATAGGGATCGCGCGGAAGCGTGTCGAAGGCAACCGTAGCGAGGAATGGTTCTTCTGGTGTCTCGGCGCTTCCATGCTGTGCCACGTCATATGCTATCTGGGCTCTGCGTACTGGGACCAAGTGGAGTTTGCCTGGTTCGCATTTCTAGCCATTATCTCTGCGGCAGTTTTTGAAGTCATGGGATCAGCGGTTCCAAAAGCAGAGGAAGCGTTGACGCCAAGTTATGGCCGATTTATGCAGGTGGCAAAGCAGTGAAATTCATCTGACCGCCAGGATTTTCCATACATGCGACGCACACACCTTTGCGCCAGATTGAGGTTGTCTTGAGTTCTCTGATGGAACGAGCCCGAGGGCAGCTCGGTCGCCGCTATCGGCAATTCCGCGACCTCTGGACCGCTGAGGGGCCAAGTGGAATCACGGACCGCGTGCGAAAGGTCGCAGCCGACTGGCTAGCCCCGAAAAACGTCATCATGCCGGTTTGCCGCGCCGACGTTTTGGCCGCCGACCTTGCCCAGCCATTTCAGCCAGTAATTCCCAAGGTCACCCCTGGTGAGCAGGTGATTGTAAATTGGGTAGTGATCCCCGGCGGCCCCAGATCAGGCGGCTACACGACGATATTTCGCATTATCCGGTACCTCGAGGCGCACGGCTACCTCAACCGGGTCTATTTCTACAATGTGTACCGTGCTGACCACCTTTATTTCGAATCGGTCGTTCGTAATTTCTATGGCTTTAAGGGTTGCGTGGCACGCCTCGAAGAAGGAATGTTGGATGCTCACGCAGTGGTAGCTACGTCTTGGGCCACCGCCTACCCGGTCTTCAACTCTCGCTGTGCTGGAAAGCGCTGCTATTTTGTTCAGGATTTCGAATCCTACTTCTACCCCACCGGGGCCTTGAGCTTCCTTGCGGAGAACACTTATCGGATGGGATTCCACGCGATAACTGCCGGCAGCTGGTTGGCGCAGAAGCTCAGGGCTGAGTTCGGTATGTCCGCCGAATCCTTCGAGTTCGGGTCCGACACTTCTTGTTATCGCCGGCTCGAAAATTCCCGACGCTGTGGTGTAGTGTTCTACGCGCGCCCGGAAGCCGCGCGCCGTGGCTTCGAACTCGGGCTGATGGCGATTGAGATATTCGCCGCCAGACACCCAGAAATCGAAATCCACTTCTACGGCGCCAAGATGGGCAAGCTACCTTTCAATTACACCGACCACGGAACCATCGCACCTGAAGAACTCAACGCTATTTACAATCGCTGTTACGCCGGGTTGAGCTTGTCGCTGACGAACGCGTCGCTCGTTCCTCACGAGATGCTCGCTGCCGGATGCATCCCCATCGTCAATGACGCTGTTCATAACCGAATCGTCCTCGACAATCCGTTCGTGCGCTACGCGCCGCCATATCCCGCAGCGCTCGCATCGGAACTCGAAGAGTTGGTCCTGACTCGCGACTTCAACTCATTGTCCCGAGTCGCGGCCGCTAGCGTGCGTGGCGCGTCGTGGGATGACGCGGGCGCGACGGTTGATGGGATTTTCCGGCGAGCCTTGAAAGTAAGTCCCAAAGCCGAGCAGGACAGCGTTGGGGTATCATGAAACGCTCAGGCATTTTCTTGCTGCATTAGGGTGTGCGTCGGTGCCCTCCTAATTAAACCGTGTCCGCTCCTTGGGGGAAAACGCAACTCGAGCCAGCCCCACTTATCCTTCTGTCGCAAATTCCCATCGCCCGACAATCCACAAAAGCTTCCCCGCGCTGCATCATGCAATGGTCGCACCGTTTTTGTGCAACGAATTGCCATTCGGCACAAAGAGTGCGCGGCCCCCATCCTCTAAGCAAAGTGCAACGCCTTATCCGTCAACTACTTATCAGCTTGCCACTGTGAACCAAGTTGGTACGCGGCATGCACTCTTCCCCCGTGGATTTCCTTGCTCTGCTACCGGGAGGGACGGATGGGGGTTCGCATCACTCGATATTTGTATGGGTTGGCGGTGTTATGTATCGGTGCCATGGCCGTGCAACCGGCCCGAGCAACGCTACCCACTCCGAACCAGCCCATCCTGGTGGTGCAGGACAGCGCCTCCGCAGATCCGTATCAGAATTTCGTTCCTGAACTGCTCACTACGGAAGGCCTCAACGGTTTTCAG
>Ga0210384_10003897_pt1 | contig 16972 bp, 14 predicted proteins | sample IncBWH2MmetaG_FD_160574 | JGI IMG/M metagenome (GOLD analysis project Ga0210384, IMG submission 160574) | Forest soil microbial communities from Barre Woods Harvard Forest LTER site, Petersham, Massachusetts, United States - Inc-BW-H-2-M | ecosystem: Environmental > Terrestrial > Soil >...
CCTCGCGCACCAGCCCAAGGCGTTCCGCATCGCCGCTCTGCTGGACAAGCCCTCCAGAAGAAAGCTGGCGATTAACGCCGACTACGTGGGATTCAGCATTCCGGACGAATTTGTCGTTGGTTACGGGTTGGATTATGCGGAACGTTACCGCAATCTGCCGGATATCTGCATAGTGCCGCGGGAGGGCTGACTACAGATCAATGGCCGACCTCGGTTTGGTTATTCGCCGTTGGGGGCCGTACTTTTTCCGAACCAATTCCAGTTATTACACCTGGGTGTACTTCCGTGGCGAGAAAGCTGTGGTGCGGCTGGTATCATTAAGGAACATTGCAAATGGCTGTGACTCAATCCGATCTGCGGGAACAAGTCGAGCCGCTTCTACTCGAAGTGGCAGATGCACTCAGTACCACACTCGATCTCGATACCTCACTGCGCCGTGTGGCCGAACTGGTGCGCAAGGTCATCGATTACGAGATCTTTGCCATCCTGCTCCTGAATGAAAAGACGCAAGAATTGCACGTTCGTTTTCAGATAGGCTACCCGGTTCATGTGGCAGAGCGGCTGCGGATTAAAGTGGGGGATGGCGTAACCGGGTTGGCAGCCCAGCGGCGAGAGGCGATTCTAGTCGGCGACGTCACCAAGGACCCACAGTACATCGCGGCGGTTCCCAATGTACGCTCCGAGTTGGCTGTTCCGTTGATTGTGAAGAATCGACTAATCGGCGTGATTGATATCGAAGCGCAACAAGCCGATTACTTTCACGAAGAGCACAAACGACTTCTAACGTTAATCGCTTCGCGGATGGCCGTCGGTATCGAGAACGCTCGCCTGCACACCCGCACCTCGCGGCAGGCCCGCACCTTGATGCTGCTGAATGAGATTGCTCGCGAGCTGACCTCTATTTTGAACTTGGATGAACTGTTCAAGCGCATCGCTGAACTGCTGAGCCGATTGATTGATTATCAGATGTTCAGCATTCTGCTACTGGACGCCGCTGGTGAAAAGCTCCAGCACCGCTTTTCGCTGCGTTTTCAGGAGAACATTCAACTCAAGCACGATGTCCCAATCGGCGCCGGCGTTGTGGGGTATGCGGTCCAGCACAAGCAGGCAGTGCTGGTGCCAGATGTGACCAAGGACTCGCGTTATATCCGGCTGAACCCGGAGACTCGCTCTGAGCTGGCCGCGCCACTGATATACAAAGACAAGGTCATCGGAGTGCTCGATCTGGAGCATACCCGTCGCGGCTTCTTTACCGAGGATCACAAACGGACGGTGAGCACGCTGGCGGCCCAGGTGGCGATTGCGATCGAGAATGCACAGCTCTATGAGCAGATTGAGCGTCAGGAAAAGCGGTTGGAACGCGATTTGGCGCTGGCCCGGGAGCTGCAATTCCGGCTGTTGCCGCAGTCGCTTCCCACCTGCACGAACCTCGATGTGGCCGCGAAGTTCGCTCCTGCCCGAGCGATCGGGGGCGACCTGTATGATTTCATGACCTATTCGCTGTCGCGTCTTGCCATCGTGGTAGGCGATGTCAGCGGCAAAGGTGCTCCTGCAGCGATCTATGCGGCCTTGGTCAGCGGAATTCTACGCTCGCACGCACCCATCGAGCCCGGTCCTGCGGAGATGCTTTCAGCTGTGAACTTCTCGCTGGGAGAACGCAGAATTGATGGCCAGTTTGTTTCTCTGATCTACGCCGTTTGGGACGATGTCCACCGCACTCTGCAGGTGGCCAGTTCTGGACTGCCGCGTCCGCTTTACTGCCACGATGGAAAGATTGAAGTCATCGAAGCCACCGGTTTGCCACTAGGCCTGTTCGATGACGCCGACTACGACGAGTTCAGCTTCAAAGCCAAGCCGGGCGAGATGTTTGTGTTCTTCAGCGATGGGATTCTTGACGCACGTAACAAGGCTGGAGACATGTTCGGGCGGCATCGGGTGGAAGAGATTGTGGCTCACTGCGCTGAAGTCTCGGCGGATTGCGTGGTTCAGTCGCTGTTCAAAGCGGTCACCGAGCACGCTGCGGGGGTGGAGACCTTCGACGACCAAACCGTAGTCGCAATCAAAGTCAAGGGCGAATCTGGAAAGAGCAAGTGAGTCGGATCGCCAACCGGCGCCAGGGGCGCCCTCCTGGCTTTTCCTATCGGGAGACGTGGAAAGGATTGCTGCGTCGCCAATCCACGGGATCAGTCCTCTGCTGTGACCAGATTTCGCTAGAGCTCCTGGCGAAGCGTTTCGGCACTCCGTTATATGTCTATTCTGCTTCTACAATCCGCCGGCGCATGCGCGCTTTTGATCGCGCCTTCCACAAGGTTCCGCACACCGTCTGCTACTCGGCAAAGGCAAACTCCAACCTGAGCATTCTGCGGTTGTTTGCGGGCATGGGCTGCGGATTTGATGTCGTGTCCGGCGGAGAATTGGAGCGGGTTCTGCGCGTGGATCGGCGAGCCGCAAAGAAGATCGTCTTTTCGGGAGTGGGTAAAACAGCCGACGAGATTCAAGCGGCACTGAAGGCCGGCGTCCTTTTGTTTAACGTGGAGAGCGAATCAGAGTTGTCCACGCTGGCGGAGTGCGCCGAGCACTCGAAGCAGAAGGCGCGGATCGCTCTGCGGGTGAATCCGGACGTTCCCGCCAATACTCATCCCTACATTTCCACGGGCCTGCAGCAGCACAAATTCGGCATTCCCATTGGCGAAGCGAGGGCATTATACGCTCGCGTTTCTGGGCCGAGGTATTTGAAAGTCGCGGGTGTGAGTGTGCACATCGGCTCGCAGATCACCGACGTGAAACCCTTCGCCGTGACAATGGAGCGAGTGGCCGAGTTGGTGCAAGAGCTGCGGGAGGACGGGCATCAAATTGACTACGTCGACGCCGGCGGCGGCCTCGGCATTGCTTACGAGGAATCTGACTTGCCCGAGTTCTCCGAATACCTCGCAGCGTACGCGGAAGCCGTGTTGCAACCGTTGCGCGGGCTAAAGGTACACCTCCTGCTCGAACCCGGCCGCTTCATCGTCGGCCCGGCCGGCGCGCTCCTGACGCGAGTTCTCTACCGGAAAACCAATGGTACGAAGAAATTCGTAGTCACAGATGCGGCTATGAACGACCTGTTACGGCCGTCGCTTTATCAGGCCCATCACGAGATTGCCCCTGTCCGGTGGGATGCCACCCCGGCCAAAGAAATCGTTGATATCGTGGGACCGGTTTGCGAAACCGGCGATTTCTTTGCCCGCGACCGCGAGTTGCCGCTCATCAACGAGGGTGACTTGGTGGCGCTCCTGGATGCGGGCGCCTACGGCATGGCGCTCGCGTCCAATTACAACACGCGCCCGCGGCCTGCTGAAGTGTTGGTAGATGGCAAGTCGGTTAAGCTCATCCGCCGGCGCGAGACGCTCGAGGACCTGCTTCGCGCAGAAACTCGCATTTAATCCCAGTGTTTTGAGCGTGCGAAAGGTGAAATCGTGGAGAGCCCAAGGGCTCTCCACAATCTGGTGATGTAATGGACCTTTGCGCTACAGCGAGCGCAGGAAGTCCAAGATACTCTGCTGCTGCGTTGAATTGAGCTGATTGAAGTTGCGGATCACACCGTTGGCTTCCGAACTACAGCCGTGGTGAAAGTCCCGGTCGCGGAAGCGTTCGAATTCGCCGCCGCCGTCTCTGCAATCCGAGTGGGCTTGGATAGCCTGCAATAGGTCGGAGGTGCGGCCGTCATGCAGGAAGAACAGGCGCTGGCCGACGCCCCATAGCGGAGAGGTGCGGAATTGGTCCGGACCGGCTGCTCCTTGGTTAACACCGTCCGCCAGACCCGAGCCCATGTGGTGCAGAGCAAAGTCGGAGAACGGGTGGTAGGTTAAATTGCCCATGCCCGTAAAAATCGAGTCGGCCGTGGTTAGCGAGGGCGAATGGCACAAGGCACAACCGATTTGGCTGAACAGGCTCGAACCGGCCTGCGCAGAAGGGCTTTGGGGACCTGGCGTCGGTGGCGCGGACAGACGCATGAATACGGCGAAGTTAACGACGTCGGAAGACATTTCTGACGCAGTTCCTAGCGTCGTACCCGAATTTGCGCTGCTCTGATTGCCGTTCAGAATGTTGCTCGAGTCCTCCGGTGTCGAATTGAATACGCAACCCGGTACTGCACTGCGTTCGTTCGGAAACAGTTCCGTCGACACGCCTTGCTCGACGTTATAAGCCTCGCCGGCAAAGACCAGCAGCGACTTGTTCTGCGCCTTCCAGCCGAAACGCGTAATCGTCCCATCGTTGCCGCTGGTGTTGAAAGTGCCGCCGATACCGAGCTGGGACCGGGCGGCTTGAGTAGTGGCCAAGTTCGTCCGCAGAGTGGCATCGGGCGTGTTCTCGACCAGGCCCAAACCGAACAGCGGGGTTGGAATGCGGAAAATCACATTGTTGAAAGCAAGCTGTTGGGCGAAGTTTGGCTGCGCAAGCGTGCAGCCCGGAGCATCGGTACGGCCTGCAATCGTGTACAAACCATGAACGCCACCGTCGAGCGAGCCATCAGAATTCCGGATGAAGCGGGCCTCGCGCACTGGACCGTTGGAGGTAATGAACGAAGGCACGACGTTGGTAGCTCCATCCAGAGTAGCAAGCGCTACCTGCGGGTTCGGAACCGGGTTCTGCGGGCTCGACGGGCCAGGACTGCTCCCGCCAATTGCGGGTTGGGCATGGCACATCGCACAGCTATTGCCATTGAATGTGGGCCCCAAGCCGTTTCCGGGCTCAATCTTTCCCGACACTGAGTTCACTTCCTGGAAGCGCAAGAGCGCCTGATTGAAAAAATTCTGTTCGTTCGCATTTAAAGTGGGGTAAAAGCTGTTGGGGCCACCGGCTCCAGGCGGACCAACACGCGGCCCAGGATCTTTTTGAGCCTGAACCGTTCCCGTATTCAAGACCGCGGAAAGAGCAAGACACACAACTGCCGTAAGCAATTTCGATCGCTTCATTTGCATCCTCCGTGCACGGAGCAGGACACACTCCGGCGTCAACGTGAAGTTGGTTTACTGGGAGGAGCGGCGCGAGGTTCATCCCAAGGTTCGGACCACCGACTGGGCGTGAACTAGTGTCACCCGACGCGAGCGGCACCGTCCTGAGGCGTGGCGAACGCCCAAGTCGGACTGACTAACTTTGTCTTTCTACGGGCACCGCGAAACTGTCGAGACTGTAGTTCCGAATTGGAAAAGCGTCAAGATGACCGGAAGTACATCTCAGTCTGTGCAAAAAGCCCGCCGGTCAAGGCATTTGGGGCGAGGGGATTTCAGGAGATTGGCCAGTGGGCGCACTCACTGAGAATTCAGGGTGCAGATGCGGCGGTCGCATCCCAGACTATTTTTCCACCGACGATGGTTTTCAGAACTTTGACATCGCGAATTTTGGCCGGATCGATAGAGAAAATGTCATCACTTAGCAGAACCATGTCCGCGAGTTTGCCGGGAGAGATTGAGCCCTTTTCTTTTTCCTGAAATTCGGCGAACGCGGAGCCCATGGTGTATGCCTCGACAGCTTCCGGCACCGTGAGTTTCTGTTCAGGAAACCAGCCGGCGGGATTCTTTCCGTCAAGAGTCGCGCGAGTAACGGCAGCGTAGAGGGTGAGCATGGGATTGAGCGGTGCGACATCCCAATCAGTGCCGAAGGCGAGGCGCACTCCGTGGTCGAGAAAGGTGCGAAAGGCGTAGGTACGACTGGCGCGGTCGTGGCCAATGCGACCTTCAGCCCAGCGTCCATCATCGATTGCGTGGTAGGGTTGCACCGACGCGATGACATGCAACTGCGCGAAGCGCGCGAAATCTTTGCCTGCCATGTGTTGGGCATGCTCGATGCGGAAGCGGCGGTCGGCGTCGCCATGAGCCTGGACCACATCCGAGTAGAGGTCGAGAATCATCGAGATGCCCTGATCGCCGATGGCGTGGGTGCAGATTTGCAATCCTGCGGCGTCGGCCCTCATCATGCGGTCGCGCATAAGCGAAACCGGATGCATTTCGTCCGACAGTAGGCCGTGATTGGTTGGCTGGTCGATGAAAGGCTCGAAGAAATACGCCGTGGCCGAACCGAGTGAGCCGTCAGCATAGGCCTTCAGAGCGCCGATGCGGAGGTAAGGTCCACCGAACGAATGCCGGAAGCCGATCTTGGCCTGGTCATCCACATTCATGATGTATGGTGCGGCATAAATACGCGTGGTCAGCTCGCCACGCTGCAGCAGCTCCGAGTACACGGCGATGTCTTCGTAGTCCGGATTCATGTTCTGTACGCTGGTGACCCCGAGCGAAGCTGCGTGGGCCAGCGCGCGTTTCACCGCTTTCAGCCGCTGTTCGTGGGAGAGCGGCGGAATCACTTTGTCGAGGTAATCCATGGCCGCATCTTTGAGAGCGCCGGTTGGATTGCCTTGCGCGTCGCGCACGATCACGCCCCCTGGAGGGTCCGGAGTCTGTGCCGTAATCCCCGCCAGTCGCAGGGCAACTGAGTTCGCCAGGCCCATATGGCCGTCGTAGCGGGACACGAACACGGGTAAATCTCCAGCGACTGGATCAATCAATTCTTTTGTCGGCAACTTAGGCGGACTCCACTTGGTTTCGTCCCAATCGCCGCCCCGGATCCACTCCCCTTTCGGCGTCTTCTTGGCTCGCTCGCCGATCCGTCTCGCAAATTCCTCTGCACTGGCGGCGTCGTTCAACTGCACCGCGTCAAGTTGTGAGCCTCCGTTGACGAAGTGCACATGCGCATCGTTGAAGCCGGGAAGGACAAGTTTTCCGGCGGCATCAATTACACGGGTGCTAGGGCCGCGCCAGGTCTCGAGATCGGCGTTTGAACCAACCGACACAATGCGCTCACCGAGGACAGCTACGGCCTGGGCCGTCGGATGGGCTGTATCCACGGTCCAGACTTTGGCGTTGATGATGACAAGATCAGCAGCGGGTTTGGATTGTGCGGAGGCGCCAATCCCCAGGAGCAAACAGGTCAGGCGGAAAATGGTCTTCATTTTCTTTTTGTCGTCCTTCTCTCGACCTTCTTTAGTAGTATTCCTTGCGCGCTGGGTTATCGCTGTCCCCACTTCAGCTTGGTGCGCAGAACGTCGAAAAACGTCCCTTGGACATGCAGCAGTTTGACCTGGTACTGGGACTTGCGACAACGTACGCGGTCGCCATCAAACATGGGCATACCCACTTGGCCGTCGACACTTAGATAAGCCTCGTCCTCGCCCGTCTTGACGACAATCTCGATCTCGGCGGTGTCACGGACCACCAGCGGACGATGGGTCAAAGAATGGGCGGAAACAGGCGTTATAACGAATGCCTCCACGGAAGGCATAAGGATGGGTCCACCGGCGGCCAGCGAATAAGCGGTCGAACCCGTGGGAGTGGACACGATCAAACTGTCTGCCTGGTACCGGGAGACGAAGAGACGGTCGACGTAAACATCGCAATGGTTCAAGCGCGCGATGGTGCCTTTACCGACCACAACGTCATTGAGCGCATCGTACTGAGCTATGCTCGTGTCTTGGCGCATGACATCGCAGCGCACCATTGAACGCGTGTCGACGTTACAACAACTGTCTTCAATACTCTGCAGCGTGGTGTACAGATTCTCCAGCGGCACTTCGGTGAGAAAGCCGAGCGAACCCAGGTTCACACCCAACACCGGAATGTCGGACTTGGCTACAGCGCGAGCGGCGGAAAGCAGAGTGCCATCGCCACCCAGCACGATCACGAAGTTCAGAGGACGAGAAGCCATATCGTCGCGCGCAACAACTTCAAAACCCGTGGCGTAAGCTGCGGTCTCTGGATCCATCACAACCTGATAATCATGCTTGCGCAACCAGCCGAGCAGGTCGGGGACAACACGCGCCAGTTCGGGTTTGTCCGGTTTGGAGATGACTCCGGCAGATTTGCCGATCGAAGGAATTTTCGTGGCAGCCATAGTGAAAATCGAATTGTACAGAAAATCGAGAGAGAAGCTTTAACAGCAGAAAATCTACGGATTCGGAGATGTATTAATCCCGAAGAATCAGCCACCGGACAGATGGAGGACTGTGTTCGCGACTTTGGGCCAGGCGGTCGAGCGGGGATCGATCAGGTCGTAGTGGCCTGCGGTCGAGATCTCTAAGTAGTGGACATCTTCACCGCGCGGCTTTTTGTCCTCAGCGTAGTTGCGGCTGAAGGGTGGAGGGACGACGTTGTCGGCGGCACCGTGAATCAGCCATTGCGTAGTCTGAGAGATCTTGAGCTCCATGGGGTCGGCTTCGCGGTAGTGCTCCGGAACATCTTTCGGCGTTCCGCCGAGAAACTCAACCACGGCGTTATCGCTCAAGTGGAGTTGCCAGGCTTGCCGCAGATCGACAACTCCAGCCAGCGAAACGGCGCGCTTGAGTGAAGGCTCGTGGCCAGCGAGACAAAGCGTGAGCTGGCCTCCAGCGGAATGACCCATTACGACGGTCCGTGCGGTATCCAGACCGTATTTCTGTGCGAGTTGAGAGAGATAGCGGTAAGCGTTGCGAATATCTTCGAAGGTACCCGGCCATCCTCCACCTTTATTCCCCACGCGGCGGTATTCCACATTCCAGGTGGCGAGGCCTTTGGCGGTCAGCGCAGCGCAGAGGTATCCTGTGTGAGCCAGGTCATACTTGGCACGCCAGAACCCACCGTGAATGTTCATAACTACCGGAAACGGACCCTTAGTTTTTGGAAGACGTAATTCTCCGAATTGGTTGGGATCAGTTCCGTAAGCGAGGCGGGCATCCGCCGGCGCCGGGGGAAGGGTCAGGATGTCGTCGGAAGGCATGGTTGTTCAGTTCAGGTCTGAGGTCTAAGGTCTCAGGTCTCAGGTACGGTTCCCAGCTTTCAGTTTTCGAAACCTTAAGTCTTACCGGTCAATTCCACCACGAGGCCCTCACCCCAGCCATACTTCTTGCGCGAAAGCTCCTGGACTGCGCGTTGCAATTCAATATCAAGTTCGGGCAACAGGACACGGGCGTGAGCTTTGAAGCTGCTACCGGCGACTCGCACCTGCACCTCGGGGTCGGCACGCAGGTTCTGGAGCCAGTGCGAGGTTGGATATTCTGCGATCACGTAGAAACGACCGTCGCGGTGCGTGAACCAAATCTCGATCTCGCGCGGCTGAGCAGTCTTGCGGCCGCGGGTGGTGAGATACAAGTATTGCTCACGATCGAGATTACTGTCCCTTGAGCTTGAGCTTGGATTTGTTTTCTTCAAGAAATTCGCGAAGTTTTTCGGACGCATCGAGCAGCCGGGTCCATTGTTCGTAATACAGGGTGACGGGGAAACGGCCCAGACCGTAGACGCTCACCCCGCCTTTTTCGCTGACGCGGAATTCCAGGCTTCCGGTACGCCGCGGGCCCTGCTTTTCCAGTTCCGCCAATTTGGCTTTGAGTTCCTCATAAGTCGGTTCAGGCATAGGGATTACCTCGAGGATGACTGATGCGTCCATCATAAGTCTTCCCTGCGCCTTCTCCAAATCGCGCGTTGCCAGCGATTTCTTGTCGGTGGTATGCTCCTGATGACTGGTTGAGCGGGAGTAGTTCAGCGGTAGAACGCCAGCTTCCCAAATCTCTCTCATTCAATACAATCAACAACTTGATTAGGCTATCGGGGACTGCCAAATACCTGATAGTACGTGGTAGCAAAAACCAGAACGGGTGCCGTAACGGGTGCTGCCCGGCGACAAAGCACAGAGCGCTCCGGCTCCCGGTGGAAATATGCGTCGTGGGCTGGGTAGGTGTGCTATTCCGGAGATGCCGTCGCAGGAAGTCGGCGCCGAGGCAATTGAGAGCGAACAGAATAGGAAGTGCTGGCCGACACAAAAGTGAAAGTGTTCAATTGACCGCAACGCCGAATCTGTTAACTCGTGGAGGGTTCGTGTACGGCACTACTGTCAGAGCACGGATCTGCACGTCATACCGCTGAACATTATTGCCAGCTTTGCTTGTTGGAGCATAGTTCACCACTATGCCATCTGCCTGCAACCTCCGATCTCTATCGAACACTACAGCCTTCATTCCAGAGGAGACCCGTCCGATTAAGTTCGCATATATTCCGTAGTCGGGACCGATGCCCCTGGCAAGAATGGTGTAAAAGTCCTTGCGGTGAGTACGCACCTGATTTTTTCCCTTGGGAGCGCTCAGAAACAAAGTTGCCATTACGTCCTCCTCGAAGTTGAGTCCTTATTCTTGCGGAACCCCGAATCAGTGTAGCTCTAGCCTAATGCAACTGCAGAAGCCGTTGTAGCCGACGTCACACTCGCCTCGCCAGCTCGAGATCTTCTCGAAGAATTCGGAATTCGCTTTAATAGCACGAAAATAGGCGTAACTAGAGCAAAGCCACCGAACCGGAAGAATGGCGTTCGGGCACCTGACAGGGTTGGAGGGGGTACAAAGCTCCCGATGCCGGTCTAAAACCCGGCCACGGCAAAGCCAGAGGGTGCCAAAGCAATTTTATGGAGGGGTCCGGAACCCGAGTTTCGCGGATTCAGGGCTCGGAGACCGCACGATACAAGTGTATGTTGAAGTTGAAGGAGGTCTCATGGGCAACGAAACCAGAAGATCTCCGGACTCCCTGCCAGAGGAGCCAATGTTGAACACGGTCGGAAATAGGGGTTTCAAGTGGTATTCAAACTGGCAGCACGAGCTGCTCTGCTGCTCAAAATGCGGATGGGTCGGCACAGTGAGCCTCGATGATCTGGAAGATCCCACTGCTTGCGGCGCCAGTATCGAGTGCCCGCAATGTCATCGAAGAATCGGTGAGGTGTTATTTCCGAATCTTCGGGACACGGAGGAAGCGGCAGCGCAGGGCAACGAAGCAGCGATTCGAGAGCTACCGAAATTTCGGGAGCAAATAGCGCACGCGCAGGCCCGGATCGATAGGTTTAAGCAGGAGAAAATCGAAAGCATCGAACGGCTGCCGGAACTCGACGGCGAGATGCTTGAGTTCACATGGGATGTTGCGGACGCCGCGGGGGAGCAGTACCAAATCATCAAGCTGGGAGATACTGAGATTTGGCGAGAACTCGCCTTTTACGACAATATTCGACGATTCAATGAAGTCAAAGGGCTACTCAGGAAGAAGTACGGAAGCAGATTCAAAATGCTGAAGCCCACGGAGGCTAGCCAAGAATGGTTATGCGGTGACAATGCAGGCAAATTGTTCCGATTGGACTACGCGTAGCCGCCGCACAGCAGTCATTCCTGTTTACCTTCAGAGGGCAATTGCGCCGCAATCAGAACGAGCAAATCGGAATTTGCGCGTTAGAGGGCGCGCTGGAGGGGTGGCAAGTCAATCCTTGGAGGACTAATCCTGAATTTCCTCTAACACCGTCGTAAACCCCATATCCCCAAGACGTACCTGCACGTGCAGCGCGGCATTATGCGGGAAGCGATAGGCGGCACATGCATCGATGGTAAGCCAAAACTGGGTTGATGGGATGCAGCGCTTGCCCACCGCACTTACCAACAACCCAACAGCGTCGTGGCCGTCTTTGATTCGAACCCGATAGAATGTGGGGTTTTGGACCTCGTTTAAATCTGACAAGACTCCCTCTACCCGTTTAGCTTCACTTTCCTGTGGCGCAGCGTCGAACACCGCAATTCATCGCCATTCCCGACGTTACCAGTGATGGACTGCGTGCACAAAGAGTACGATCGTACAGGCTCTTTTTCTCCGAGGAGCGGAGAAGCACAGAGTACTACCTGCATTCGTGAGTTCGGATACTCTAGCCAGGGCCACCCTGTTGAACCCCCGCTATCGCGCTGAGGAGTGGTTTACATAGACAGTTCTTCTAGTTCAGCCGTGGTCAAGACTCTCAGAATCGGAGTTTCATTCCAAACTGGACCTGACGCGCTCCGGAGGTTTGATCGGCACGCCTCACTTCGCAGCTTGACTGTCCGAAGGTGCCGGTGTCCGAGGTCAAATTGTCAGGCTGACAGAACTGGGCATGATTGAACAGGTTGTACGCCTCGGTGCGGAATTCCAGTCCCAGTCGCTCCGAGATGCTCACCGTCTTTTGCAGGCTCATGTCCCAGTTGTTAATGCCAGGACCGTGGAAGCGGTTACGGGCGAGATCCCCTGCACGTCCAAAGGGCGGGTCGGAGAAAAAGCCCAAATTCGGTCCGGTCTGGGTGCGAGGATTGCTGATCGGGACGGGAGGACCGGCCGGATTGAAGACCGGCCGCTGGTTTTCGCCGGTATGCGCGGTATCTAAGGCAGTAAAAATATCGAACGGAAGACCGCCGGAAAAAGTTGTAATGCCTGCGACTTGCCAGCCCCCAAAGACTCTCGCCAGCGCACCCTCGCTCAGATGTTGATGTCCCGAGCCGAGCGGAATGTCCCAGGTGTAGTTGAGCGCAAGGCGCTGTCTCACGTCGAAGTCAGAGTTGCCACGCTCGGCCCCGAGATTAAAGGAGTCGCGAGGGAACTCCTGGTTGCCAGCTGCCGGCACCAACGGATCGGACGAATTATCGATGGCGTGCGCCCACGTGTACGCCCCCTGGATAGCTAAGCCGTTCGATATCCGCTTCGTGATATTTGCCTGCAGAGCGTGATACACCGAAGAGGCTGCATTGGTGAAAAACTCGGCGTGGAGGAAGGCGTTGTTGTTGACGGCGTTGAAGGGCAGAAGGCCAGTCTGGGCACCGATCCAAAGGTTATTAAACTGCAAAGTGGAGGGCGTGCAATTGAACGGGTTTCCGGGCACGCAGAAAGCTTCCAATTGAGCGACCAGAGCCGGTTGCGGAGGATTGCCGTCGACGACACGGAGCAGACGGTTGCCCTTTGATCCCACGTAATTCACCTCCATGACCACGTTGCGGGGTAGCTGGTGTTGAACTCCGAAGTTCCAGCTCTGGCTGTAAGGCATGCGCAGATGCGGGTCTATGAGGAAGGGCAGGATGCCGCCCTCCAGGACGCCCGTGGAATTGAACCCGAAGTTGTTCACGACCGGTGAGGCGGTGAGAGTCGGCGGAAGTGGCAGGATTGAAACTGGCGGGCCGATGCTGGTGGCGGTGAAGAACGGCTGAAAAAAGATCTCCTGGAAGGGCGGGTTGCCGCGGGTGAGTCCGAGCAACTGACCGAAAAGCCGGTCGTGGAAAATACCATATCCGGCACGGATTGAGGTCTTTCCCTGCTTAAAGGGATCCCAGGCCAACCCGATGCGTGGCTCAAAGTCGTGCCAGTCGTTGTTGTAGAGCGGGGGAAGGCCGTGATCCTTCTCGCCGGCAATAGTGAACGTGAATGGGGCTTGACCGCTCGGATTAGTGAAGAGCGTGGAAAGCAGGTTGTCCACCTCGTAGGGGACGCCATTGAACTGGTAGCGCAAGCCGTAGCTCAGGGTCAGGTTGGGAAGGATCTTGTAAGCATCCTGTGCGAACGCGTCAAACTCCCGCTGACGGAAACCTCGGAGATCATCGGGGGTGCGGTTGCCAGGCTTGCTAAAAAATTGTGCTTCGGTCACAGAGCCGACCGTGCCGAATAGCGACCAAACCATATTTTGCAACGTCGGGTTTGAGTCAATGAGCGGGTTGCCGGTCAGAAATGCGGGGGCGCCAAAGTTGGAGAAGTTGTTGAAGTCAACTGTAGGCCGTGAGAGGAAGTCGTTGGTGCTATTGGAATAGACAGCACGGATTTCGACGCCTGCCTTGAAAGTGTGTTGACCTCGGGACCACGTAATGTCGTCCCCGCCCGTATAGGTTCCGCTGAATCGCTTGGACCCGTTTCGATCGACGAGAGTCAGGCAGCCGAAGCCGGAGATGCCGGGCAGAGGAAAATCCAAAGCGCGGCCGTAGGAATCGGTCACGCTGAAACTGTTGAGGACGTTCAACCCTTGGCAGCTCAGGGGGAAATTGATGCGATTTGCTCCGAGGCGAAGATTATTGACCAGCCGCGGATCGATCACCGAGGTCAGTTGCAGCGATGCATTCTGTCTCCGCTGCAAGGTTCCTGTTCCTCCCAGGCCAGGAAGGAAATCCGTGTGATCGAAGTTGGGATCCTCAAAGCGGTTGAAGGTGTACCGGATGGTGACAGCTTCATTGGAAGTGAAGTTGTGATCTACCCGGGCAGTAACGTTATCGGCGGTGGTGGTTGATCTGCTGGGGAAATAGAGTCTGGCACGAGCATCATCAACGCTGGGGCCGTTGGGAGCGGGATACAGCGCCAGTATGCTCTGAATGGTGGGATCGAGGGGTAGGCCGAAAATATTGTTCGGCGAACTGGGAGTGCTGACATCGATGGGCTGGCCGTCGAAGGTAAAGTTGCCCGTCTTGAAGGCTGGAGTGGGCACCGTGCTGGTGTTGGTGAGGGTGGTGACAAAACGTTGTCCCTCGTAGTTTGCGAACCAAAAAGTCTTGTCCCGCTGTATGGGTCCGCCAGCGGAGCCGCCGAAGGTATTGCGGACATATGAGTCCTTGGGAGCCACCTGTCCCGAGGAATTGGTCTGATGATTAAAAAAGTCGCGGGCGCCGAGCGCGTCATAGCGCCCAAACCAGTACAGATCGGAGTGAAATTGGTTGGTGCCACGCTTGCTCACGATGTCAACGACCGCGCCTGTGTTACGGCCAAACTCGGGAAGGAAATTGCTAGTGATGACACGAAACTCCTGAACGGAATCAGGATTGAGCGACGTCAGCCCGGGCTGCGGCAAAGACAAACCAGGAATCTCCGCATCATTGTTGTCGGCGCCGTCGAGCAGGAAGTTGTTGTTTCGTTCGCGGGAACCATTCACGGAAAAGCCGCCCAGCAAAGAATTGCTCTGGATCGCGCCCGGTGAAAGCAGAGTCAATTGGTAGGGGTCTCGCAAAATCAGCGGCAGATCTTCCACTTGCTGGCTGGTAACGATGTTTCCGATCTGCGCGTCGTTCAAGTCGATAGGAGCTACCGCTTCGCCGTGGACGGTTACCTTCTCGGCGACACCACTAGGAACGAGCGTGGCATCGATGTTTTGGACCTGGTCGACGGTGAGCTCGACCGACGAATATTCCACCGCCTTGAAGCCAGGCTTCTCGATCAGAACGCTGTAGGTTCCCGGAACCAGGCTGGTGATACGGTAACTCCCGGAGCCCACCGTCAAAGTGCTGCGCGAAGCGTTGGTCGCCTTGTTATGAGTGGTGATCGTGGCCTGAGAAACAACAGCGCCGGTGCTGTCCTTGACTGTGCCTGTGATTGAGGCCGTCTGAGCCGAAGCTGATTGCAGCAGGCAGAATAGGAAGAGAAGTGGAATCGAAAGGGCGAAGCCTTTAAACATGGGACTACTCCCCGACCGGAATTCTCTTACACTTGACGAACCCTCCCATTCAGAAATGGTTGCTCAGAAATTTCTCGAACGAATAAATAATGTCGCGCCTCGGCGGGCGTGTCAATATCGGGGCCGCTGGGCGGACTTAACCTGGATCGACGGGGTGTTGCCGTAAACCCCTGCTTTTGATGGTCATAGGCATAGTACTTCTCCATCATCGTTGTGCAGAAACCGCGAGGGTAGGGGTGGTTCATCCTTTCGCACTCACGCTATCTGGGGCGGGGTAGTTTTAAGGGGGATATTAATGCTCACCCCGCTTTCTGCACTGCCACACAGGGCTCGAGCCACTAGACTGAAATTGTCCGACGTGGAAGGTCACTCTCTGTGTCTTCAGTGCGCGAAACCCGGACAGAAAATCACCGAAAAATGAGCACAACTACAACTAAGCCAAGGGACGAGAAGGGTGTGTCTAGACCGATGTTGAGTTCGGCTGGAAATAGAGCTGGTTGATGCTATTGGGTTTCTCCGTGTGGCTTGATTTTTGGCCTTGATCCGTGTGCAATGCGCTGCTGCAGCAGGAGAAGGGTCATGAAAAAGAAACGGGCAGCGATTTATGTACGGGTCTCAACGGTCGAGCAAGACACCGGCCTTCAGGAAACGGAGCTGCGGGAATACGTCGAGAGCCGAGGCTGGAGTTGCGTCGTTTACCGGGATCAGGGGCAGAGTGGTGCGAAGAATGACCGGCCAGCGCTTACTGCATTGCTGAACGACTTGCGCAGGCTGAAAGCCGATGTTGTGGTGGTGTGGGCACTGGATCGGCTGGCACGTTCACTCAAACATTTGCTCACCATTGCCGAGGAGTGCAGATTGCTGGGAGTGGACCTGGTATCCCTGCGGCAAAACATCGACACGACGTTGCCAGCAGGCAGGTTGACATTTGCCGTGCTGGGAGCGGTGGCAGAGTTCGAGCGTGAGATGCTGCGTGAAAGAGTGAAAGCAGGAATGGCACAAGCACGTCGTGCTGGAAAACGTGTCGGTCGACCAGCGCTACGTCAGTTCGCGTCATCCGAGATCCAAACGATGCGGCAGTTGCGGTTGCAGGGGACCAGCGTTCGCAAGCTGGCAACGGACTTCAAGACCACGCAGTGGATGGCGGAAAGGCTCACGAGTAAAGATGCAGCAAACGGAGTGAGCATCAACCAGTAGGTTAGGCTCCGATATGCTTGCGATTAGTCGTGGTGCTCATGCCCATGGGCGCCGTGATCACCATGCCCCCGCCCACGATCGTGGTCGCGCCAATGGCCGTTGTCCTGGTCCTCGTGGTCCCAATGCCCTTCGTGCCATTCCCAGCCTTCGCGATAGTGGTCGTAATGCGGATGCGTCCAGTATGCCCCTTCAAACGGAGGGCGCTCCCAATGTCCCCGGACCCACTTGTAACGGTGGCCAGCCGGCGCCCAATATCCGTCTATCCAAACGAAGCCCGCGCTTGGCGGCGGCCCGGGCTCTTCATAAACGATGACCGGTGGCGGGGTCCCGATGTACACCGAAATCTGCCCTGAACTCGGCGAGGCGATAGCGGCTGCGAGCAATGCGCCATACATCCAATTCGATCTCATCTTGTGTCTCCTTCTTAGAAATTCAAATCTCAATGATGACCGCGAGTGGCCCGCCGCGCCTCAATGAGCATCTGACCGGCATTTGCAGTTTATCGATGGGACAAAGCAGGATAAAG
>Ga0210384_10003899_pt1 | contig 16968 bp, 16 predicted proteins | sample IncBWH2MmetaG_FD_160574 | JGI IMG/M metagenome (GOLD analysis project Ga0210384, IMG submission 160574) | Forest soil microbial communities from Barre Woods Harvard Forest LTER site, Petersham, Massachusetts, United States - Inc-BW-H-2-M | ecosystem: Environmental > Terrestrial > Soil >...
TTGCGCCATGCGATCGATGGTCATATAGGCGGCGGCCGTGCCGCCGCTGCCGAAGGTCTTGCCGGCGCCGCGTTGATCCCACTGGACGAGCGTGAAAGCCGGGGTCCAAGCGGTGGCGAATGGGAAATCGAGCAGGTTGGTCGGTGTTCCTGGGCCGCCGTGCAGAAACAGCACCACCGGGTTGTCGCGATTCTGTCCACGGATGGTGATCCATTGATTGATGCCACCGATGGGCACATACATCGCTTCGTCGATGCCGTTCGGTGCGTGGATGGTCAGGGCCGCTGCGTTTTCGTGCTGGCGGATCGCGCGGTAAGAGAGACCGAAGACAATCAGGATGGCGATCAGTCCGAGAACGCTTAGTAGCGAGATTTTGGCTATCCGCCAAAGCTTGCGTGCCATTGTGACTTCCTTGTTCGGATCTTGGGCGGTTTGCAGACGCCTTACGGCGCCCCGCTTGACTGGTTTCGTCGCTCGGAGTTAATTGACCGGCGCCTCCGTACCGATCACTGTTTTTTTCCAACGCTCTGCACTGCTGGCACTTCGGCAGTCTTTCCGGCCGCCTTCGCTTTCTGCGCGGCGGACTCGTCGGCACGCATGCCGGCGAGAATTCCCTCTAGCGCGTAATTGCCTTCGTGGCAGGCGTACTCGAAGATCCGCCCCTTAGACGGGCTGAATTCGTATTCGCCGCTCCACGGCCGATCCCAAACGCTCGGATCCTCGACCCTGAACTTATAAAGGATGCGGTGAGGTGCGACGCGGGTGAATCGCTCCGTGACCTTCAATTCCTTCCATGCTCCGTGCAGCGCGGTAGCTTGCGGGAAGTTGGTTGTCTCAACGACGAGTGTCGCGCCCTCGTACCAACCGATGGAATCACCCAGCCAAGGTCGCCCGCCGTCGTTGCGGTGCTTCCCGCCGATACGGATGATCCGTACGTCGTGAACCATTTCAACGACGATGGCTACCGTGTCCTTGCTCTGCGCTATTTCGTAGTTATTGTTGTAAAGAAGCGGCAGCATCACCGGACCTGCGCTGTAGCCGAACGAACTCAGGCATCGCTCCGCCAGCGTTTGATTCTCGGGGTTTTCGCCGTAGTGCAAGTAGGGATTTTCGACCACTACGCCCGGTTTGGCCGGCGGCAGACGTCCATCGACAGGATCGGTAATGAACGAGGTCCGCGGTTCGCCGTTGACCCGCATGACATTGTTGCCTGGATCGATCCATGCAAAGTTATAGCCACAGCCCGCGCCGCTGAATCCCTTGCCGCACTCATGCGGTAAATCGGTGGTCTTGAATTTGGGGTCCCTGGGCGCGGCATCCGCGGCATACATCTTTGCATCATCGCCTTCGACTTTCTTGACCTCCTCGGGGGTCATGACCAGGCGCGCGCCGTATTCCTTCGGGCGCTCGAGCACGGTCAAGGTCGCATTGGTCCAGGTCCCTTCCAGATCCGGCTGGCCATAGGTGTTCAGCGGCGCCTTGTAGACGCCGGCCGCGGGATTCGCCGCGGTAAACACCGGTGACATGATCAGCGCGGACATTGCCGCGCCCATACCTAAGGCTATTAACTGCTTCGTGCTCATTTCCAAAGGCTCCTTGCGAATGTCGACAGTTCTTCAGCGGACGAACTCGACGGTCACGCGTCACTGGCGCGCCAGGTGAAGGTCGTGGTGGCACAGGCGCCAAGACAGAGCAGGGTCGCGCCTAGAGCCAGTGCGGGGTAACTTCGTAGCATTGATACAACCCTCTGAGTGACCTACTTATACGCCGGTTACTCGATGGCAACCAGCAGCGGTGGGCCTACGCGCGTTCTGGCAGCGCCTGCGCGCATAGCCAGGAGTGATACCCCAAGGCCCTGGAAAAGCTCGTCCGACTTCCGTGGCGCTTTTTTTAATTGTCTGCAGTGATGTTTCCATTAGAGTAAGAGGCCGTTTGGGGGTGGGGACAGCCCATGTTGTGGCATGACCTGCGAATCGCCTTGCGAAGCATCCGGCAGAATCCGTTCATCGCAGCTCTCACTATTGCATTGATTGCGGTCGGAATCGGCACGTCGGTCGTGGCAATCACTCTGTACCACGCAAAAGCTGGTAACCCTATTTGGTGGAAGAACGACGTCCTATTTCGAGTGTTAATCGACGGCCGTCCGGCGATGGACGAGACGGACAAAGACCGGCCACACCCGGAATATCCGCCATTCACTTTGATTTATCGAGACGCCTTGGCGATCTACCAGTCGAAGATTCCGGAACGCAGCGTGATGATGTCGTATTCCAGTGGGCTGGTTGAATCAATGCGGCCCGGAAGCCCGCCAATCCACCGTCGCGTTCGCGTGACCACCCGGGAATTTTTCCCGATGTTCGATGTCCCTTTTCTCTACGGCCGTGGATGGACGCAGGCCGAGGACGAGGGTCCCGCCCAGGTTGTCGTCATCAGCAGCTATCTCAACGATCGATTGTTCGGGGGTGGAAATAACGTCGGCCGCAGCCTCACCCTGAGCGGCCAGCATTTCACGGTCATCGGCATTCTGGCCAGGTGGCTGCCATTGCCGCGCTTCTATGACGAGGCGAAAGACTTCGGCCCCCCCGATGATCTGTTTATTCCCTTTCGTTGGGTTGAATCCGTGCCCGGACTTTTTTACGAGGGGTTCTGCTACCAGACCAAGACCATACTCGACACATTTAAGGCACTGGCGCCGTCTGAATGCAATTCGACCGGCGTGTGGGCCGAGTTGACGACGAGGCGCCGATACCGCGAATACTCGCAGTTTCTGGAAAATTACCACCGCGCTCAGCAGCGGGCTGGTCGATTTTCGAGGCCGCCGAACAATCGTCTGGCGAGTGTCTCGACCTGGCTCGAGATGAATGACGTGGTTGGAAATCAAAACAAGATTCAAGTGGTGCTTGCCCTGATGTTTCTCGGCATCTGCGTCTTGAATACTTTGGGTCTGCTGTTGGCGAAATTTATGAGTGCGGCCCCTTTGTCCGGGATTCGAAGAGCTTTGGGTGCCACGCGCGGTGATGTCATGCGCCAGCATCTCATGGAAGTTGCGCTGCTGGGTGTCTTTGCCGGTATCGTTGGCATCGGTCTCGCAGCCCTTGGCCTGCGTTTGATCCGGATGTTTGTTCTCATGCGATCCGCCCAATTCCACGACAACCCCGACTTCACCATGATTGCGCAGTCGCTCTCGCACATGGACGGACAAATGATCCTCACCGCCGTGGCTTTATCGCTTCTTGCGGGCGTGCTCGCCGGGTTATACCCGGCATGGCGCATTGGACGGCTGGCTCCGGCGAGCTTCCTCAAGATTCAATAGCGGAATCAGCATGATGATCAGAACGATAGTAAGAGCGCTATGGCAAAGCCCGGCGGGTCCGTTGCTGCTCTCGGCTCAAGTGGCGTTGAGCTTGATGATATTTGCAAATGTCGCATACGTCATCGACGTACGGCTGGAGACCACGGAAAGCTCTACCGGGATGAACTTGGCCGATGTATTTTGGGTTAGGAGCCATGGCGAGGGAAAGGACTACGATCAGCAAAGTACAGTCAAGTTCGACCTCGAGTATTTGAGATTGCTCCCCGGGGTAATCACGGCCGATGTAAGCAATGCGATTCCGCAGACCCGTGCCGGACTTCGTTCTTTGGTCTCTCCAAATCTGGATTTTAAAGAAAATAAGCGGGAAGTGTTTGTGTACCAATCGACCGATGCGATTGTCGATGTGCTGGGCCTGCATCTCGTTCGGGGCAGGATGTTCAACGCCGACAGCGTCTTGCCGGCGCCGCCGCGCGCCGACGTTGCGCATGAGGCTTTCGGCAGCGAGGTGGTCATCACAGAAGATCTGGCCACCAGACTGTACGGCAATGGCGATCTAGCGTTGGGAAAGCCGATGTACTTCAGTCTTCTCAATGGCGGTTCAGCGACCGTGGTGGGTGTGGTGAAGCTGATGCAGGCAGCGCCGCCTCTTGCTCCCACGGACATCGTCTATGATGTGGTGCTGACCCCAGCGGTTCCGCAGGGACCCAACGCAATTTACCTCGTGCGCACAAAATCCGGGCTTCTTGACGCTGTCATGGGCCGGGTATGGAAAGAGCTCGAATCAACACAGCGTGGCCGATCGGTCGACAGCATGGATACGCTTGCCGCCACTGCGGCGCACTCCCGCATCGCCGACCGCACGGACGCCGTCATTCTGGCCATCCTTTCCTCCTTGGTGCTAATCGTCACCATGTTCGGTCTGTTCGGGTTCGCTTCATTCGCGGTCGCCAGCCGCACCAAGGAGATTGGCACGCGACGGGCGATCGGTGCCCGACGCGCGGACATCGTGAAAATGTTTCTGCTCGAAAACTGGCTCATCACCACGGCGGGAATCGTCATCGGCTCGCTCACTTCGCTGGCTTTTGCCGTGCAGCTGCACACTCTGTTGGAATTGCCTCGCATGCCGATCGTCTTCCTCGTCGGCAGCATGGCCCTCATCTGGGTCGCGGGATTGCTTGCCGCATTGATGCCCGCGCTACACGGATCCACTGTACCGCCAGCTGTGGCGACTCGCGTCGTTTGATAAGGCGGTATCTCCGCCGCTTACACATGGAAATCCGCCCCTTAGGCTGGGTGCGCATCGTCGGTTGCAATTGTTCCGTCCACCATCCGCACTTTACGCTGTGCACGTCGTGCGAGTTCGTTGTTGTGCGTGACCATGAGAATCGTCGTACCCGAAGCATTGATCGAGTCGAGCAAATCCACAATCTGAGATGACATGGTCGAGTCAAGATTCCCGGTGGGCTCGTCGGCGAGAATCACCCGCGGCTCACCGCCGATGGCCCGCGCGATGGCGGCACGCTGCTGCTGGCCGCCGGAAAGCTGTGCAGGGAAGTGCTTCAGGCGCGAGATAAGTCCCACCTTTTCAAGTGACTCCATGACTCGCTTGCGGCGCTCGGCTGCAGGCATGCGCCGGTAGTGCAAAGGTGCGTCCACGTTGTCATAGACATTCAGGTTGGGAATGAGGTTGAATCCTTGAAAGACAAAGCCGATCTTGCGATTGCGAATGTGGGAGCGTTGATCGTCTGAGAGCGCTTTCACGTCTTCGCCGTCGAGTCGATAGCTGCCGGTCTCGAATTCCTCCAGCAAGCCAGCGACGTTCAATAGAGTGGTCTTGCCCGAGCCGGAATGTCCGGTGATGGCGACGAACTCGCCGGCGGCGATATTCAAGTCAAAGTCGCGCAGCGCGTAGGTTTCCACGATATCAGTGCGAAATATCTTACTCACCGATTTCAGTTCGATCATGCGCGCTCCATCGCCCCAGGGCCTATGGTACTTTCAGGTAGGTGGAGTAAATGGTCGTTTGGCGCTGCGCCGCGGGCAGATTCTTGAGCGCCATCGCATCGATATTACTCATGTTCTCAGTGCCGTCACGCTACTCTCACGCGAGCAAACACTCCAAAATGGTCGGACGGCCATACGTCACCGACTTCTTCATTGCACACGACAGAACAGTGTTCGATCGTACCGGCGCCATCGAGGCGTGGCTGCGCGACAAATATGTAGTCGATGCGCCGGCTTGGCCAGGGCGCCCATGCGGCAGAGTCATTGGTCCGAGACCACGTTGCTCCTTTCCCGCCATCGCCCGCGTGATCCCAGGCATCACACCAATAGGCGCTGCCTCCCTCCAATGATTGCAGTCCTTTGAGGAAGCGAATTTCCGCTGATTCCGGATCGGTATTGAAATCACCGACCAGAATCGCCGGAAAGTCGTTCTTTGCCCGACCACGCGCAAATTCGTTCAGTGCGGGCATCTGTCGCTCGCGCTTGAATCCGTGGTGTGTCAAGTAAAACGCCGTGGTTGCACAAGTAAACGGAACCATCCCGTAGGGCGAATTGACCGTCCCGCGCAATGCCGGTCCGCCATTTGACTTGCCGTCGCCCGGTAGCCAGAGCTCTTGTCGATCTTGAATCGGCCAACGGGCGGCGATGGCAATACCGGAACTCGTGCCCATCCATTCGCTGTGGAAGCCGCACCCGCCTAACAGCTCTTGCGTGTGACCGGCGTCCACGACTTCTTGGAGTCCGATCAAGTCGGGCTGTAACCGGTGAATCCAGGACTTGATCAGCGCCACCCGGTTCGGCCACGGGCCTTCGCGATTCCAGACGTTGAGCGTCAGTACAGCTAGCGATGAGGGTTTGCCGATCATGGCACGTAGGGGTGTGGTGGGTTTAAAGACCTGCTTCGTTCTCATTGAGCAAACGCCGGGCTTCACCAATAATGGAGTTGGAAAAACCGATTCTCTCCAGCAGCGCGATGGCATTTCTCGCGTGGCTAATGCCTGCGTGAAGCTTGTAATCGAACACTTCAGCCAAATCGGGATTTTCCGTGAAGTGATAGATGGAAAATTGCCGCTCCAGGTACGCTTGAAGCTCTACATCGTGGGTTGTGGCAAGCACCTGGGCGTGCCGCGCCATCTGCTCCAACACCGCCTTGGCCGCTGCGATGCGCTCCGGCGTGTTAGTGCCGCGAAAAAGCTCGTCAATCAAAAATACGCCACGCCCGGTTTCCTCAGCGGTCCTGAGAAACAGCAGAATGCGCTCGATCTCCGAGAAGAAATGACTCTTCCCCGATTCAATCGAGTGCTCCAGCCGGATCGAAGTCATGACGGGCGACCGCGGAATCACCGCTGATGACGCGAAGCAGATGCCGAGGGTGCGTCCGAGAACAATATTTGTCCCGATCATCTTGATGAACGTCGTCTTTCCGGCCATGTTTGACCCGACGATGAGCGCCGATTGCCCTGCCAAGCAGATTGAGTTCGTTACCGCACCCGATAGAATCGGATGATATCCGTCCTCAATTTCGATTCGCTGCTCACTTGAGATCTTTGGACGGCAATGCGCCGGAACTCGGCTCATCCACGCTGCGACGGATACGGTCGCGTCCAATGACCCCACGGCCTCGAAGATTGCCTGCAATGGCCCGCGTAATCGCTGCATCCGTGCGATAGCAATTGCTCCTGCCGCGAGGTCCACCAAAAATAGCAGTTGTAGATAGAAAGTCAGGGATCCCAGCAAAGACTCGTGGCGGTTCAACAAAAACCAGCGAAAGGCGCGTCTTATTTGGAGGTTGTCGCTCAGCAAATCCTTCAGCGCGTTGATTTGCGAGAAAGGCACGGAAGATTGGATTCGCGACAATCGAACTGCTACTCCAACCATATTGCCAATTCTGGCTGCGGTTGAATAAACTTCGTGAAATCGATAATTGCCGAAGAACAAAAGAACAACGTTGCAGAAAACCAATGCCGCGAACGCCCACGCCACGGGATGCACAAAAATAGCGGCGATGCATGACAGAATCGACAGGCCTGAGAATAGAAATATCAACGGCGCCCATCGAGGCTGGCGAGGTTCCTCGCCAAATAGCGCGTCGCAGATCAATGCGTTTGAATCGTTTTGCAGGAGCGAAGTCGCGAGTTGGATCTCTTCTCGGAGAGGCGCCTCGTTCACCAGTTTCAGATAAATTTCGTATTCGCCCTTGAGCGCCGATTCGTCACCAACGTAAGTGCGCAGCCGTCGATACAAGCATTGGCTGCCCAGCGGGCTTCTGGTGCTATCGGCCAATGCAAATAGTCGGTCGAATTCCAAGTCAGACCAGGTGCGATCATCCATGGTCAGATCATTGGCCGTCTCGCGGGTAAGTTCGAACAGTCGGCCAGCCAGCCAAGGCGTTTTAGGAATAGGAGAGGCCCAGTCGGCTCGAATTCTCTCCAACGGGGAATTCCCCCAGGAAAATGCACGCTTTAACGAGACAATCCATTGCGTGACCCATAGCGGCATGTCCAAGTATGGCAGATCGGCCAATGCTTTTTGCCTGCACTATCTCGATGCCTTGTTTCCGTTACGGCCGATACGTCTGATCCCTCATTCGCTGCAGAGGCAGGATAATCGCGTATTGAAGGTGGCCGTCGGCGGCCAGTAAAAGCGCGGCGACGATCGTGGTGTGGCAAAGCAGCAAGGTGATCTACAATGCGCACGCATCCATGCGTACGACTTTTCTGCATCGTCGACACCCTGACGAGCGCATCATTGCTGCCGGGCATCGAGGTCATTATTGAATAGTTGCCGAAAGGCGTCGTCTGTAGCGATCACGACTGCATAAGTAATATGTCAAGGCGCCAAATGTGCAATATTCCGCTATGAGCCAATCGGCCTAGCCATAAGGGGGGAAAAAACATGGTAAGGACTTCTATCTTTGCCTTCTTGGTGATGGCTGCGGGGTGTACCGACCTCAAACCCTTGGAAGCGCGAATTGACGAGCTGCAGAGCCAAGTCAATAAATTGCAGGCCGACATCGCGAAATCGGCGAGCAATGCGGCGGCGGCTAACAAGGCGACTGCGGCATCAGCGTCAGCGGCCTCGAGCGACGCGAAACAGGCTTTGTCAATCGGCGACGCAAATACAGCGGCCATCGACAAACTCAACCAAAAGATCGATCAAATGTTCAAGAAGCGCCCGACGCAATAGGAAATGTACTTGGCCCTGCCGAGCTATTCGGGCCGCTTCGCGACCCCTCCTGTGCCTCCAGCGGTCCGGAAATCGATTGTTCTAGCTGGCTTCCTGGGCGTTGGATTCGCGCTTCTGTATCCGGCACGATATGAACCCTCGCCTTGGCCGCCGCAGCTTGAGATGCGCGTGCCTTTCGAGCCAACGGCATTTCCGAGCGCCGGACGCACCTATCTGGCGTACGAGCTGCATGTTACGAACTTCACCAACGATCCGCTTACGTTGCGGCGTGTTGAAGTGTTCGACGCGGACGCTCCGGTCCTCAAGCCGATTGCGGTGTTTGAGGGACAGCAACTCGATGCTGTATTGCGGGCGGTGGGTGTTCAACCGCCGGTGGAAGAAGGCTCTAACGCTCACCCACTCGTGGCCGGTGGCGGCATGGTAGCGTTTATGTGGGTGGCCTTCGAAACTGGAGCGCACGTGCCGAATAAACTACGCCATCGGGTGCTGACGGGCGACGCTGTGGCAGAAGGAGCCGTCATCGGCACTCATCACACCGAACTCAAGGTGCTTCGCAGCCCTGTGTTGGGCGCAGATTGGCTGGCGTCCGATGCCCCGAGCAATGACGCAGACAACCACCATCGGCGTGGGATATTCGTCTACGACGGACATGCATCGGTCTCGAGGCGGTACGCGATCGATTGGGTGCAGTTGGAGAATGGCGCGTCATTCTCCGGTGATGCGCGCGACAAGCGCGCCTACTACTCCTATGGCAAGCCGGTGGTGGCTGTGGCGGATGCCACCGTGGTGACGGCAAGGGATGGCCTTCCAGATAATGTGCCTGGGCACAATACGCCTGGGCACGAAGGATTCAGCCCTGCGGTGCCGATAACGCTGGACACGGTCGCGGGGAATACAATCACGCTGGATCTCGGAAGCGGTCAATTCGCGTATTACTGTCACCTGCAGCCGGGTAGCGTGCGCGTGAAGGTTGGCGAGCGGGTGAAGCGTGGGCAGGTAATAGGGCTTATCGGAGATTCCGGAGATGCACGCGAGCCGCATCTGCACTTCGAGATCGCCAATTCGCCGAAGCTGATGGCGGGCGAAGGGCTGCCTTATCTCATCGATCATTTTAGCGTTAAGTCTGCGAGTGGTTGGGAGAGTCGTACGCACGAGCTGCCTTTAAAGGACATGGTGATCGATTTCGGAAGGTAGGTGTCCGGATCTTGCGCTCCATTCAGCAAAAATCTGCCGATTCACCCTGAGAGCGCCCTGATGGCATCCGCGATGTAGGTGGCTTCATTGGTTCTCGCGCGGCTTTCTTCGCGCCCCAGCGGCGAGGATGCCGACGCCGTGTTGCTCCACAAGGCGGCTCGCCTTTTGCAGATGGCGACGCATCGTTCGCGTTCGCGGTAAAGCATTTCATTCACGGACTCTTCGAGGCGCGCTGTGATGCTTGCGGACAGGCCCACGGGAACGGGTGCGTTGATCTCATTCAGGATCTGTTGCGCCAGCATTTGAATTGCGGCCGCCGTGTCTGTAGAGGATGGATCGCGCATCGTTTCGTACCTCGCAAAAATCGACCCACAAATGGCTCACAACTACCATGAGTTATCGCTATATTAACTGTTCGCCCCACCGATGACGAAGAGCGCTTGCTCACCAAGCGATCGATTCCCCTTCATCATCATCGATCAATCAAACGGAGAAGATCATGTCGAAGCCTGCGAAGGAATTCCTGAGCCCGAAAACGCTGATTCCGCCTGGAGGCGCAGGCTATTCGCATATTGCGAAGGTCAACAAAGGGACGACCGTATACGTGTCCGGCCAAGTGTCCAGCGATGCCACGGGCAGGTTGATCGGCGAGGGCAATTTCGAAGCGCAGGTCGAGCAGGTCTTTCACAATCTCAAAATTGCAGTCGAAGCCGCCGGCGGCACCATGGCCGATATCGTCAAGCTCAATTATTACGTCGTCGCCGAGGTGGATCAGGCCACCGTGCCAAAACTGCGCGCGATTCGCGACCGCTACATCAATGTTGAGAATCCCCCGGCCAGCACGTTCCTCATCGTGACGCGGCTGATGCGGCCGGGCTGGCTGATCGAGATCGAGGCGGTAGCTGCCATCGATGGATGATGCGTATCTGGCGGTTGCGTTCGATTCGTGCTCCCCGAGGAGCCCGGGGCATCACGCCCCGAATCCACTTCCTTGCCGCCTCCGTTATACTTCTTCATAACCCCATCATGAAGCGCCACGTCCTCATCTTCGGTCTTGTTGGCGGCCTCCTCGTCGTCGCCCTTCAATACACCGAATACCGCTTCGTCGTCATCGAGCACTCCGTCGAGATCTACGGCGCGATGGTCGCCATCCTCTTCGCGGCCTTCGGGATCTGGCTCGGCCTGCGTATCACGCGCAGGCGGGAGACGATGGCGAGAGAAGTCCTTAGCCCTGCTTCAAGCCTTGGCGCCAAGGCAGCTTCCCCCTTCGCTCCAAATACAGCCCAGCAGCAGAGCCTCGGCATCACCGACCGCGAGCTCGAAATCCTCACCCTCATCGCCCACGGCCTGAGCAATCGCGAGATCGCAACTCAGCTTTTCGTCTCGGAGAACACCGTAAAGACGCACTGCTCCCGCGCCTTCGACAAGCTCGGCGCCGCGCGCCGCACCCAGGCCGTGCAGCGCTGCAAGGAATTGGGCCTCCTGCCGTAGCCCTTTTTCATCCGAAAGCATGAATTTCGCTTATCCTCGCCAAAATCATCCGAAAGGATGACGACATCCGGCCCCGTTCCACCGCAACGTGACTGCATTCTCACCTGCACCAGGAGCCTCTCATGAAGAAAACCGTCCTCACCTTCGGCCTCATCGCCGGCCTCATCATCTCTGTGCTGATGGGTGGCTCGCTTCTGCTCGCCGACAAGATCGGTTCCGGGCACAGCATGTTGCTCGGCTACACCATCATGGTGGCGTCGTTCCTGCTGATTTACTTCGGCATCCGCAGCTACCGAGACAACGAACTCGCCGGCCAAATCTCCTTCGGCCGGGCATTCACCTGCGGCATCCTGATCACCCTCATCACCACAATCTGCTATGTCGCCATGTGGGAAGTCCTCTATTTGAACTTCATGCCCCACTTCATGGACGGCTATTTCGCCGCGCAGATTCACAAGGTCCAGTCCTCCGGTCTTGACCCGGCCACCATTGCGGCGCAAGTCGCCGCGATACAGCGCTCTGCCCTGCTCTACCAAAACCCGTTCGTCAACATGGCCTATACCTTCATCGAGCCGTTCCCCGTCGGCCTCATCATTACTCTCGTCTCCGCTGCCATCCTGCGCCGCAAGGCGCCCCTCAACCCCGCCAGCGCTCCGGCAGTCGTAACCACATAAAAGGGGCCGGAGTGTTACCACCGAAGCAATGGTCCGAAGGGGCTATAGTTGCGATCCGGCGGTCGACACAGGAGGAGATGGCATGGCTAAGATCACTTATGAAATCGTTCGACACGATGGAGGTTGGGCGTACAAAGTCGATGAGACATTCTCGGAAGCCTTCAGGACCCATGACGAGGCGCGCAAAGCCGCAGAGCTGGCGGCTAGAGAACAGGCGGAGCCGGGCGAGGCGACGGTGATCTCTTATGAAGACAAAGCGGGTCACTGGCACAAGGAAAAATCCGCGGGTGATGATCGCCCGGAGGCGGATGTCGAAGGTTGAGGGCGCCCGGTTGCGTGGCGGTTACTTCAGTCCGAGCGCCTGACGCAGCTGCGGCGCGGTCATGAGACGCGTGTACACCGGCGTACCAACGTCGAACTCGTGCGCGCGCGACAGGGGACCCACCACCACGGGCTCAAAGCCGGCGTCCCTCACCAGCTGCTGCGCCGCGGCCAGCGCCTCCGGGTCGTCCCCGGCCAGCGGGATCGCGACTGACTCTCCGGGGCGGTGCGCCTTGCTCGCCAGATCGTCGGAATTGATCGCGTTGAACGCGCGCACCAGCCGCACGCCGGGCAGGTAACGTGGCGAGGCCACGCCGGTCCCGACACGGCGCGCCTCGACCGCCATGTCGCCGTCGCGCTGCGGATAGGGGTTGCCGGTATCGAGCACTATTTTGCCGGCGAGCTCCGCCTTGAGGTCCCGGCCGATCTGCGGCAACGCACCGTAAGGCACCGACACCAACACCACATCGCCAAACAGCGCCGCTTCGCGCGGCGTGCCGACCCTGGCCTTCGGCCCCAGCGATTGGGCCAGCGGGCGCAACTCCTCGGGATGGCGCGAGGAGACCAGCACCTCGTGTCCCGCTGCGACCCACAATTTTGCGAGGGTACCGCCGATGTGACCTGCACCGATGATGCCGATCTTCACCGGCGCGCCACCCGCCGGCGCCGCATCGGCCGTCCCCGCATGGGCCGCCAGCGCCACCGCCGCCACCGCCACCGCCGCCACCGTGGCGAAACCCTTCAGCAAGAATTCTCGTATCATTTCGGTGAACCTCCACCGCCAGTGCGGCGTCCCCGAGTTTGTCGTATCGATGACCAGTCCGTGCGAGCGTTTCACCCAAGGATAAACCCAGCATTCTGGGATAGCCATATCGCTTCGACGAGACACCCCGGCGTTTGGTAGCCTTGTAGCAGCGTAATCGTGCATTCCCATGGGAGAATCCACCGATGCTTAATAATCGATTTGGACGAGAAGCGTATCGGTGGTTGAGTCCATTTTGCCTGGGGGCTGCGAAGGGTGGCTTTCAGCGATCGATTCCGGCTGCCGTTGCGTTCGTTGGTGTGCTTCTTTGCGCGCCAAGCGGCGCGGATCCCAGCGGCTATGCCTCGTTGGTGAGACGGGTTTCCCCGAGCGTGGTCACTATTCTGGTGGAAGAAGCACCCGTCGGTGCGGGTCAACGGGCCGCTTCAAGGGCAAGAGCGCGTGACTATGAATCGATGCAGTCCGCGATTCAGCGGCTGCTGTCCGGCGTCAACGGTGACCAATCGCGCGATGACGGGGCCACTGCCTCATTGGGATCGGGATTCATTGTGCGCGCGGATGGATTGATCGTCACCAATCGGCACGTGATTGTCGGGGCTCGCAAGGTTCATGTGCATCTGCCGGATGGCCGAGACGTCACGGCGGACATCGTCGGCGCTGACGCGTTGACCGATATCGCACTGCTGCGAGTCCATGCTGGGAGCCTGCCGGCGCTGCGATTGGGGTCTTCCGAGGATGTCTCCGTCGGCGATGCCGTGATCGCGATTGGCAATCCCTTCGGACTCGGTCAATCGGTCAGCGCGGGCATCGTATCGGCTCGCGCGCGCGCATTGGAAGACGATCCTTACATCAATTTTCTGCAGACGGATGCCGCAATTAATCGCGGCAACTCCGGCGGTCCGCTCCTATCGACTACAGGCGTTGTGGTTGGGGTGACCTCTGTCATTTTCTCGCCCAGCGGTGGCTCGGTTGGCTTGGGTTTCGCGATACCGGCGGAAACCGTATCGGCGGTGATCCGGCAACTCGAGGCGCACGGTCGGGTCGAGCGTGGCTATCTGGGAATCTCCGCACAAGAATTGACGCCCGAGGTGGCTACGGCATTGCATGTCAAGGCTTCCGGCCACGCCTTGATCACGGGGCTTGATCCGCAGGGCCCGTCGACGCAATCACTGGCCATCGGGGATGTGCTGCTGAGCATCAACTTGGCCCCTGCCTCATTCAAGACGTTGAGTACCATTACGGCGCGATTGGTGCCCGATTCTCTGGCGACGATCAGGATCGCACGAGATGGCAAAGAGCAGTCACTGGCCATCAAAGTGGCTCGTCTACCTGATCCGCCGGATGATTCGGCCGCCTCCGGAGGCCAGGATAGTTGGGTGCCCGCGTTAGGATTGGGCGTTGCAGATACGACAAACGACATACGCAATGCCGTCAAGGCCAACAATGAGCCGAGTGGAATGATCGTGACGCAGCTTAGGCCCGCCGGCCCGGGTGCATTGGCGGGATTAAGGGTAGGAGACTTGATTACACATGTCGGGACCAAGCAATTGATCGCCGTGTCGGACTTGGCGACGGTTCACGTTCCAACCCGCCAGGCGCCGCTGCTTCTACGTATCGTGCGCGAGGGATCCCCGGCGTTTGTCGCAATCACGGGGCAGACCGAGATCTCTCTGCCGAATGTTCCGCACTAAGCCTCATTCGAAGCATCTCGGCGGTAGCTATCGCGGCAACGCATACGCGACCAGGTAATCGCCGCGGGTGCTCATGTCTTTGTAACCGCCGGCTGCGATGACCAGGTATTGCCGCCCGTCGATGGCATAGGTCATCGGCGTGGCCTGGCCGCCCGCCGGCAAGCTCGCCGTCCACAGCAATTTGCCATCATCGGTATTGAAGGCGCGCAGCCGGTCATCAAGGCTGGCGGCGATGAAAATGACGCCGCCCGCCGTGACAATGGGTCCGCCGAGACCGGGCATGCCGAGGTTCAAATGAATCTTCGGGGTATCGCCCAAGGGAATCTGCCATTTGATGACGCCGCGCTGCATGTCGATCGCGGCCAGCGTGCCCCACGGCGGCTTGACGCAGGGAATGCCGAAATTGGACATGAATGATCTGCGTCGCATGCCGTAGGGCGTGCCCAGCTGTCGTGCAAATTCGAAGTCCTTGTACTCTTCCGCGTCGCGTTGTGCCGCCAGCTCGGCGCGCGGGATCAAGGCTACGATGAACGGCAAATTCATGGTGTTGGCGACGGCGAGCTGACGCTGTGGATCGAAAGCGATGCCGCCCCAATTCGAGCCGCCGGCATTGCCCGGCTGCATGAGTGAGTCCTGCAGCGCGGGCGGCTGGAAAATGCCCTCGGAGCGATATTGCTCGATGCGCTTGCGGCAGGCCCGGGTGTCAAACCAGGCGACGCCCCACGCGTCATCGGGTGTGATCTTCGTCTGGCGCACCAAGGCAGGCGGCGCGGTGGGAAACGGCTGTGTCGGCGAAGGGTGTTCGCCCGGGACTGCATCCTGCGGCACTGCTCTTTCTTCAATGGGGAAAAGCGGCGTACCGCTGTCGCGATCGAATGCGAACAGAAAGCCGGTCTTCGTGGCCTGAATCACGGCCGCCACGGCTTTGCCGTCGTGCATGATGTTCGCGAGCGTCGGCTGCGATCCCACATCGTAGTCCCACAGATCGTGATGCACGAGCTGCTGACCCCATTTGAGTTTGCCGGTGTCCCCCTCGAGCGCCACGATGGAATTCGCCCAGCGATTACTCCCTGGCCGCGTGCCGCCGAAAAAATCCGGACTGGCGGAGCCGGTCGGCACGAACACCAGGTGGCGGGCGGTATCCACCGACAGCGGCGCCCAGGCATTGGCCGCGCTCGCGTTCCCGACCGTCTGTGAATCCCATTCCTTATAGACAGCGTTGCTGGGGTCCCGCGGGATGGGATCCCAGCTCCACACCAGCCGGCCGCTGCGCGCATCGAAGGCGCGCACCGTGCCGAGCTCTTCGAGCACCGCGCGATTGTCGCCGATCGAGGAACCCACGATCACTTTGCCGTCCAGGATCGCGGGCGGCGAGGTCACCAGATAATTGCGCCACTCGTCGCCCTCCTGAAATTGCGAACGAATTTCCTTGAGCAAATTGACCGCACCCTGTTCCCCGAAATCGGCACAAGGCTTGCCCGTCGCGGCGTCGAGCGCCAGCAGCCGCCCGTCCAGCGTGGGCGCGAAGATGCGCGCGCGGCATGGCGCATCCGTCGCGCTCTGCTCATCGACCCAGAGCGACACGCCCCGCGATACTCCGTCGGAATAGTGCAGGTCCTTGCGGCTTTGGGAGTCATGCCGCCAGCGCAGCTCGCCGCTGGCGGCATTCACCGCGATCACATCGGTGCTGCTGGTGGTCAAATACAGCGTGCCGTCGTAGAGAATGGGTGTCGCTTCGAAAGCGGAGCGGCGCCAGTCCTTGACGCCTTGTCCGAGTTCGCCGGTGCGAAACGTCCAGGCGACCTTAAGCTCGCCCACATTTTTCGCCGTGATCTCTCTAAGTGAGGAATAGCGCGCACCGCCGGGATCGCCCCCATAAGCCGACCAGCCCTGCGACTGGTCAGGTGCGGATTGCTCGGGCGCCGCGTGCACGAAAGCGGGCACGGCTGCCAAAATCCAAAATGCTAGTCGGCGCATAGGAAATCCCGCTACGAATGAATAGCCGGATCCTATCGGCTCCGCTCGCGGCTTACCACGCGATTGTTACGGGCGGCGCGGCGCTGTGCCGAGCGGGACCTTGGGCAGGACGAGCGGCGTTTCGCGTGAGTGTATCCAGGCATGCAACGCGACTGAACCGAGCACCACGGGCAAACCGACGAGAACGTTTTCGGAAAAGGTCTCCCCGCCCAGCAACGAGCCCACCACCAGCGCCACGGGCGGATTCACGTAAGCATAGGTTGCCGCAAGCGACGGCGACACGCGCTCAACCACGAATCGATACGCCGAAAACGCGATGAGCGAACCAAACACCACGAGATACCCCCACGCCCA
>Ga0210384_10003900_pt1 | contig 16967 bp, 12 predicted proteins | sample IncBWH2MmetaG_FD_160574 | JGI IMG/M metagenome (GOLD analysis project Ga0210384, IMG submission 160574) | Forest soil microbial communities from Barre Woods Harvard Forest LTER site, Petersham, Massachusetts, United States - Inc-BW-H-2-M | ecosystem: Environmental > Terrestrial > Soil >...
ACCTACCCTTCGCCACCTTCAAAAGCATCTCCGCGTACCGGGAGGTCCGTCCCAATTTCTCTCTCGACCAGGATACCTCGCCGTTGCCCATCGTCAACGCGCACATCTATGACCCAGATAGTTCCGTGACTCAGGAAGTGCAGCTGATTTCGCCGCAAGCAGGCAAGATCCAGTGGATCGGTGGGCTCTTCTATTTTCACGACGTGGCCGGCTACGCACCCCTCTATATCGGCGGCGAGGCAGCGAATCCGTTGACCCTGATCGCAATCGCTGCGCGACAACATACCGATTCCTACGCAGGTTATGGTCAGGCGACGCTCGAAGTGGCGCCCGAAACACATTTCACCGCTGGGATTCGTTACACCGATGATCGTCGCAGCATCAGCGGCACGACCGCGGCAGCTAATGTTGGCGTAATCGCCAGCGGTGCGCAGTCAGCAGATTTCAACAAGGTTACATGGCGTCTCGCACTCGATCATCAGTTTTCTCCCGATGTCCTCGGGTACGTTTCGTACGACCGAGGCTTCAAGTCGGGTTTGTTCAACACGATTACGTACACTCAGGCCGCGGCGAAACCGGAGGTGCTGGACGCCTACGAGATCGGACTGAAGAGCGAGTCATTCGAGCACAAGTTTAGAGCGAATTTTGCCGGATACTACTACAGGTACCACGACCTGCAGGTGAGCGAAACTGTCACCGGTGCAACGATCGTTCTCAATGCGGCGAATGCGGAAATTTACGGCCTGGATACGGACCTTACCATTCTGCCGATCCACAATCTCACTCTAAATGCGTCGTTGGCGCTGATTCACGGTAGATATACGAACTTCCCCAATTCGCCCTATTTTCCAGCCGTCACTGCCTCCAGTTGCTCGCCAGGCGTCGGAACGCTAGGAGCATGCAGCATCGACGCAACCGGGATGGAGACGGTGCATACGCCTTCTTTCACAATGCACCTGAGCGCGGACTATGTGAAACCTACGGGAGTCGGCCCCTTCGACATCGCCGCGGATTTTTATCACAACGACGGCTTTTTTTGGGATCCGGCAAATCAGGTACGACAACCCGCGTACTCGCTCTACAACGCGTCGATTGGGTGGATGAATCTGTTGGAGCGCTATGGAATACGACTGTGGGGAAAGAACCTTGGAGGCTCAACGTACTATAGTTTTGCGATTGCCTCGACCCTCGGTCACCAATTCTCGCCTGCGGCGCCCCGCACTTACGGATGCACGATTTCCGCGCATTTCTAACGTGTGGAGTTCCCCATGTCGGTTTTCGGTCACGTTGGGCGCTCGTTTCGCGAGCCGACAGATCGGCCGCCAGAACATAACTTCGTTCGCTAAAGCCCCGTGGGTCTGGTCTAACTAACTGTCGATCGGCGCAGGCTTGCCCGAGTTTCGAGAGCTCAACTCCAGGATCGAAGTTCATCCAACAGTTTGGCGGCCGCAACCAGGTCCGGGGTCTGAAATCCCTCAGAGAATTGGCCGTGGACCGGCGCAAGCAATGCTAAGGCTGCGCCGACCCGGCCGTTGCCAGCCCACAGCCGCGCAAGACTCATCGCGGTACGCAGCTCCAACGACAGCGCCGACTGCTCTCGGGCGAGCTTCAGGGAGTTCATGAGACATGCCTCGGCCGCGGTGCTGTTGCCCGGCGACATCGCGGTCAGGATCTCTCCCTTGACGCGCAGGAGCTCCGGCAGATCGGCCGACCTGCAGTGGTTTTCCGCCCACGTTACCGTCTCGCAGATCGTAGTATGGGCAAGTTCCGTGCGTCCCACCTTTGCAAGGGTTTCCGCCAGCGCCGCACTGAACACGCTCCGGTGATTTTCATAGCCATCCGCGCGCAGGGCAGCGAGGGCGGTCTGCAGCAGTTCAATGCCAGCGGATGGGTCGCCGCGCATGACGGCCAACATACCCTGCCAACCAACGGCAGCTCCGTAATAGTTTGAGAGGCTGTATTTGTTGGCATGGCCCATCAGGCGGGTTATCAACTGTTCGGCTGTCGGCCAGTTGCCCGTTTGCAGGTAAGTGAGCACATTCCAGGCCAGTGCATAGACAAGGGGTGCCGGGTTACCTAGATCAGCGGCTTCGTCCAGGCCCTGCCCCGCAGCTTCAACGGCTTGCTCAGGATATCCCAGCATCCACAAGCTGCGCGACAAAACAAAGCGAGCGCCGATACGGTGGACATATGCGTGCGTCGCTGTATTGAGTTTTGACGCGTGTGCAGGATGGCTCAAAGCGATCCTGGCGTGGATGAGCACTTCTTTGTAGTGCCCAATGTAATAATCCGTCACAGCGAATAGTGCATGCGCGATGGCCTCTGCCATGGGGTCATCAACCTGCTCAGCCACGACCGCGAAACGGGTCGAAAGCTCCGGAATGCGGCGGGCATCTCCACTTCGAGTCTCTAAAGTGTAGAGTCCGTAGATTAGAAGCAGCTGACTTGGCGCATCGTTCAGGCGTTCCGCGAGTTCCAATGCACGAACCATGGCGGAGTGTGTCGCGGGCACGTTACCCTTGGTCCACATGAAGGCCATCCCGAAGCACGTCTGCAGTTCCAACTCGACTCGCGTTCCTGAGGTAGTGGTGTCGAGAGTCCGCAGCGCCCGTTCGGTCCATCCGATGCACTCGGTCAGCAGAGATTTGTGAAGGAAAAGCGGCGCGCACGCAGTTGTCAGTCTTACTCCGATGGCCGTGTCCCCGTATTCCGAGAAGGACCACTCCAGCGCGGCGCGCAGGTTGCCAAGATGCGCTGCGAAGAAATTGATGGCCTCGGGGCTGGAGGCCAGCGCCGCACTCACCTTGAACCGCTCAAGGCGGTAACGAAGGTATTCGGCATGGCGTCGTGCGATTGTCGCTTGTTCGCCACCTTCTGCGAGCTTCTGCCACGCATACGTTCGTGTGGTGTCGAGGAGTCGATAGCGCATCGTAGCCGCCTCGTCCAGAGTCACGAGCGATTTTTCGACGAGTGTAGCGAGTGTCTCTGTCACTTCGGCGGAATCGAGGTTTTCCCCGACAACCGCGAGCGCCGCTTCCAGAGAGAAAGCACCGACGAATACGGCAAGACGCCGTAACGTCAGCCGCTCGGTCTCCGACAGCAGATTATAACTCCAATCAAGAGTGGCCCTGAGTGTCTGATGCCGCGGCAGCGCGGTGCGGCGTCCCCGCCATAGCAACCTGAACTTGTTTTCGAGCAATGATGCGGTGCCCTGAACGCCGTGCACACCGACACGGCTGGCAGCGAGTTCCAGGGCGAGTGCAATGCCATCCAGTCTGCAGCAGATTTCCGCGATGGCCGGCGCGTCCTGATCGTTCAGTTCGAACGCGTATCCGCTGGCGGCGATCTGTTCGACAAAAAGTTGCACCGCCGAGAAGCCCAGCGCTTGCGTTGCGGTTAGCGACCCCGATTCGCGTGGCGGAAATTTGAGTGGCGACAAATGATGAACCCGTTCGCCCTGCGCCCGCAGCGACTCCCGGCTTGTGGCCAGAATATGAACCTGCGGTGCGTCGCGGAATATGTTCTCTGCCAGAGCAGCCACCACCTCGATGACATGTTCGCAATTATCGAACACCAGCAGCACACGTCGGTCGCGCAGAGATGCGAGAATGGCTCGGAGGGGATTCTCTGAAACTACGGAGAGTCCTAGCTGTGATGCAAGAGCACCGCCGACCAGTTGCGGATTCTCGATTGCCGCAAGATCAAGAAACTGAACCGCTCCGTCGAATTCGGAAAGCACCTCGTGAGCGACCGCTATGGCGACGGTCGTCTTGCCAATCCCCCCTGCGCCGACGATCGATACGAAGCGCTGCTCTCTGAGTCGCTTCGCGAGGTCGAGGACGGCATCGTCCCGTCCCACCATCCGCAGCGGACGCCTGGGCAAGCGGGGGACGGACAGAGATGCGGCTAGGCTTTCACTCGTGGTCGGCGCAGCAGCCGTCCATATCACTGGCGCTGCAAAGCAGTAGCCCCGACCAACAACGTTCGTGACGTATCGGGCACGGGATTCATCATCCCCGAGCGTCTTCCGCAGCGCGGCAATATGCCAGCGTAGGCTGCTCTCGTCGATAACCAGCTTGCCCCAGACGCGCGAGATGAGTTCCCGTTTGATGACGACGTCCGGCGCGCGCTCCACGAGCGCGACGAGAATGTCGAGAGCCCGACTACCGATCTTAAGCGAGATGCCATCCTTCTCGAGGACTCTCTCGGTCGCACGTAGGCGAAAAGGACCGAACGCTGCGACTCGTGGCAACGCTGTATCACGGATGGGCGAGTCCGTTCGGGCGGGTTCCTCCGGCGTCTCGCCGCGTTGCACCATTGAGTTCGACCTCGCGGCCGATGGGTGGGCTGTCACATCACCCGCGCTCGCTCAGTAGATTTTAATTTGACACCGCGTGAATTTAACATGCTGTGACGCTGATCGGTTACCCTCTCGATGCCGGCATTGCGGTGGCTGGCTTGCGGGTTTTCCACAGGACCGGCCAACCGGGTGCAATCACCGATTGCGTTCTACTCGAACGCGGCGTCGAAGATTTCAATGTCCACCAAAGGCGGTTCGGCGGTCAATAGACCGTCGACCCCGATTTTCGATATTCGACAAAGTGTCGGGACGAGGATTCCTGAGAAACGCTGATGCTCCCAAAACACCTGGGCGATCTGCGTCTGGTCGTCGTCTATCGCCGGATAGTCTACGCGTCGCAATAGCGCTTCGCGGTCGAAATAAAAGGTCTGTTCCGCTGAGTGAGTCACCAGCCGCGGCGGAAACTCGACCTTGAGGCAACGCCAACTCTCGCCATGCGCCTGATTGAACCCGATCTGCTCGGTTGTAACGTCCGAATCGCCGAAAATGAGGGGCACAGCGACATAGTTCCAGATCAAATAACCGTAGTAGTAGGCCAGTTGCAGTTCGTCCCAGCGCGTCGATTTCATGCGGTCGCGGAACCTCACCGGCGAGGCATACTGCTCTTGCAACAGCTGGCCGTCTCGCCCTTCGATTGCCACCCAATCTGGCCGATACAGCGCTCGCCGGTCACCGGCGTTGAAACCGGTAATCTCGACCGCCTGTTGCTGTGTGCCTCCCTCCGCAACAAGGTCCGTCAATCGTGCGGCGCGACACTTGCGAGCACAAAGCACACCGCCAATCGATAGGTGTAGCGTGAATCGCCGCATCTGTCGCCACAGATCCGGACCCCCACTCGCCTGCAGCACATCGCTGAGCAACGCCACTTATTGAGTCCCACAACTTGCTTCTCTGGCGCCCCGCTTCCTTGCCAAAACACTCTCCAAGCTCTTTTCTGCTGGATTGGGTCAAATCTGTTGATGGTTTTGACCCATCAAGGGTCTGCCCTCATAAGACTACGGTAGCAAAAAGATCATTGATGATCTCTATCCGCCAACAACGTCTCACAACGTTTCACGGCTCGGGCGAACCGACCGCAACGCTTTGGCACCCCTATTCCAGGAGAGAACGCGCGGCCAGCCGGCGTTCTTGAGCAATCGACACACACAACTACCAACAGCGACTTTCAAGGCCCAACGAGCATTTCTCCGAGACCTTTGCGTAAATATCGAAGCGGTGAGTGGATTGCGGCTGAATGGCTCGCCCGCGATGCATCGATGTTGGCTGCAGCTTGGAGGAGGAGACCCTCTGTGAATCTCAGCGATATCTGCCCTATGAGCGCCACGGTGCACGCGTCCCATATCCACGGGAAGAAGCTTCCCCCCCCTGAGGTGGTAGACGGCACCCCGAGCGCCCTACCGATCGTGTTTGTTGTGGATGACGATGTCTTGGTCCGCGAACGGCTTGAATTGTTGATCCAAAGCGCAGGCTGCCGGGCGGAAACATTCGCTTCCGCAGAGGAATTCCTGGCGCGTCCCCCAGTCCTCTCCCCGAGTTGCCTGGTGCTTGACGTTAAGCTTCCGCACTTCAATGGCCTCGATCTGCAGGAGCGCATCGCCGCCGATCGAGTTGACATGCCCATCATCTTCATCACGGCGGACGCCGATATACCCACGATAGTCCGAGCCATGAAGGCGGGGGCGGCCGAATTCCTGACGAAGCCATTCGACGCTGACGTGCTATTAAACGCGATCCGCGAAGCGGTCGATCGAAGCGAGTGCGTATTGCGTCAAGAAGCGAAGATGCGGTCGCTCCGCAACCGTTACGCCTCACTCACCGCTCGCGAGCGAGAGGTCATGGATTTGGTGGTCACCGGCGAGTTGAATAAACAGGTCGGTGGCGAGCTCGGCATCAGCGAGATCACGGTGAAGGCACACCGCGGCAAGATGATGCGAAAGATGCAGGCCGGCTCTCTGATCGACCTGGTAAATATGGCCGCGATACTGCACCCGGCGTCTGTGCCAAATGCGTGACACCCTGCTGACCGGCTGTTCTCGAAAGAACACCACGGAGGAGGCATGACGAGTCAACCGTTCCATTGGCCAGTTTTTAATCCGGGGAACACTTATGAATACAGGAAGTGCATCCAGTCATGAATCGAAGGCGTCGGCCAACTCGCACGCCGCACCCATCGTGTTCGTCGTCGACGGCGACGACTCGGGGCGCCAATCACTGGAACTGCTGATCCAAAGTGCAGGCTGGCAAGCTGAAGTCTTCGCGTGCGCACAGGAATTCCTGTCCCGCCCACGAGTGCTGGCTCCAAGCTGCCTGGTACTGGACGTTACTCTCCCAGACCTCAATGGTCTCGATCTACAGAAGCTCGTCGCCGATCGGATTGAAATGCCGGTCATCTTCATCACGGCCCACGCGGATGTGCGGACAACGGTCCGAGTTCTGAAGGCGGGAGCAGTCGATTTCTTGACGAAACCGATCCACAATGAGCTGCTGCTGGGTGCGATGCGACACGCCATCGAACGCAGCAATGCTGCACTTCGTCATGAGGCGCAGATACGGCCGCTTCGGGAGCGCTACGCCTCGCTCAGCCGTCGCGAACGGGAGGTCATGGGGCTGGTCGTCTCCGGCCGGTTGAACAAGGAGGTGGGTGGTGAGCTCGGCATTTCCGAGATCACGGTGCAAGCGCACCGAGGGAGAGTGATGCAAAAGATGAGGGCCGACTCGCTGGCCGGCCTGGTGAATATGGCCGCGAGACTGTCCCTCACGCGTTCGCTGCAAGGCTGACACCCCAGCCGGCCGACCGCTCTGCGGGCCAACCGGATCCACTGTTGACTCATCCATCTATGGAGACGCGATTCGCACTGTGGCGGTGATTCCCGCGACGAGACGCACGTCCGGCGGCACATTGTCGATGCGCACGTGCACCGGAATGCGCTGCGCCAGCCTCACCCAGGTGAAAATGGGATTAACGGCCGCAAGCCCTTGCTGATTCGGCTGTGCGTTCGCGACGTTGATTCCTCGAGAGATGCTGCCGACATGCCCGCGAACGACCTGGCGATAGCCCATTAGGAGGATGGTTGCCGCATCGCCTTCGCGAATCGAGCCGAGCTGGGTTTCCTCAAAATAGGCGTCCACCCAAAACGAATCCGAATCGACAAGAGAGATTTCGCTCTGCCCAATATTTGCGAAGTCGTCACGTTGAGCCAGGAGATTCGTCACCCAGCCATTAACGGGCGATCGAATCTGTGTGCGCTCGAGATTGACGCGCGCTTGACGCAGGTTGGCTGTTGCCTGTCGAACCTGAGCTTGGGCGACCAAGGCATTGCTTTCATAGGTCTGCGCCTGCTCGAGTGCGACGGCGTCGACTTCAGCGAGCCGCGCCCTGCGTTGTGCTTCCCGCGTGATGTTCTCCGCGTTGCTTCGGGCCTGTTGAAGCGCCGCCTCGCTCCTCGTGACCGCAATCTTGTAGTCAGTCGGGTCGATCACCATCAGCAAGTCACCTTTGCGAACAAACTGATTGTCGGTGACTCGCAGTTCCACGATGCGTCCAGAGATCTCGGGCGCCATCGTCACGACATAAGCGCGCACGGTTCCATCACGGGTCCACGGCGACTCGACATAGGCACGCCACATGGCTTGACCGAGCACGACTGAAAGAGCGACGCTGGCCAAGGTGATCAGCAACGAAACAGTTCGTCGGCGTAGGGTAGCCGTAGTCGGGCCCCGTGAAACGTCGGCGGTCTCGGTAGCCGGCTTCGGCGAGGAAGGATTGGAAGGTGGCGTATGACCGCCTGTCGATGCCTCGCCCTTCGCTGTGATTTCGGCATCCGACATGGCGAGCACTACTCTGTGATCAGGAGGACGATTGACGAGAGCAGGATCATGTAAACGGCAAATACGAACAGGGCCGGGTGCCAGACGTAGCGTAACAGACCGAGGCGGACGAGGACTCGGCGCAGTGTGATGGTCGCGAGCCAAGCGACGACCATCATCACCGAGATGGGTGCAACGTACACACCGAACAGATTGACCTCAGAGAGCCTCACTTTGAAATCCCGGCGTCGAAGTAGAGGGCATGTTGGGCAATCACTTCCGACAATGCGAGCAGATTGCCGCGGGCGAGAAGCGCAAGGCGCAACGCCCGCTCTGCCTGGGGCTTCGTCGCCAGGTCCTGGTCGAGTCGCGAAAGATCTTCACTTGCGAGGCTGCTGTGGCCCTGCGCCAAGGCTTTGAGGGCGGGCTTAAGACCAGCTGCCAGCCCTAGCCGGCCAACGATGCGGTGCAGGCGAATTATTACGGTGCCGGCCGAGAGAGCGGCCAGGAGGTGTGCGCGTTCAAGCGGCGCAGCGGCGTCGGGCAATGAGGTGAGGCGAGCGTAGACACGGCGCTCCCAATCGTCGCACCTCCGCGGGACGGGACCTCCCGCAAGGCGGCGCAGATCCCGTAGCGTCAGCGTCAGGAGTCGGCGCGTCCTGAACGCGGGGGATAACGGTGGCACCAAAAGGAAGGAAAGCACCGCGATGCCCTCGCCCGCATAAAGGGCCAGCGCGGAGTTGTAGAACTGAATAGTGTCGTAGCGCGGCGCGTTGATCGGCGCAACGAGCGGCACGATATTTGGCGCCATCGCAACAAACAACGCCGTCTGCCAGCGCTGGGCGCTCAGGGCGCCGGCCGGTACCAAAAAAATGGCTAGCGCAGCACTAAAGCCAACGAAAGTTTGCATTTGCGGCAGCACTGCAAACGAGATGATCGCGGCGCATACCGTGGCAAGCGTACAGCCGGCGAGGAAGCTCAATGCCCATCTGTATCCTTGATCGCCTTTGGTTCCAAACAGAACCACTGGGACGGCCGCCCAAGTGATGGCCGCGGCGCCGCTCGGCCATCCGGTCAGTACCCAGAAAAGCTCCACCGCGCCGAGCGTGACGAACGTGCGGCCCGCGCTCACGAGAGCAGGAGCCCAGTCGGCCACATAGAGCCGAAAACGACCCTGGCGAGGACGAGGCCGCGCCGGATCGGCTACGAGCAGCGCGAGGCCGTTGAGCGCCTCCGCGATACCAAGGAGAACCTGAGCGGTCTGGCCGATCAACAGCCGTAGCGAGGGCGTACGCACGGGAACTGAAAGCAGCACGCGCACCGTCTGCCGACAGATTCGGCGCGTACCGACCGGATTCGCCAACCAGCGTCGGTCGCCATAGTTAGGGCCCGCTTGCAACTTGAGCGGGATTCTTCGCAGCACTTCACCGACCTCCTCTTGCTGCGTCTGTCGACCGCGCGACGGTCGATCGAGGTGATTCGCGACGGCCCTCCAACCCGCCAGAGCACCGAACAAGCCGTCGACCGCCCGCTGTAGTAGCGGTGAGTGGTAACGAAGCTGAGACGATTCGCCGATCGCTTGGTCTATGGCAGGATCGAGAGCAATTACCTGCCGGATGAACTCGCGTCGAAGCGGTTGCGTATCCGGCCGCTCCGGACCACTTGCCGCCAGCTCGCCCGCAAATCGACCTATGATTTCCGCCGACAAGGATGACAGTTGCAAAGCCAGTCGGCGTCGCGCGCCACCAAAATCAGTCAGAGCCAGAACAACTCCAGCACAGACAATCCCAATGCAGATATCGCTCGCACGGTCAACGGCCAACATGAAAGCCTGCGCACCTGGGCCACCCGTGGCCCCAAGCTCGTCACTCGCGATGATGGCGGCTGTGTAGCCTGCGAGCGCGGCCGCGTAGGATGAGAAATTACGCAGCAGCGTCGCGACCAGAGTGCACCCGGCGCCCCACAGCGCCAGGGCAACGAGGAACGCAGCGCGGCTCTGAATGAAGGAGGCTGTCAGTACCACGATGACGGTCGCACCCACCACGGTGCCAATCATCCGGAACCATCCCTTGCGCAGCGATGCGCCCAGGCTCGGCTGACAGACAATCCCCGCGGATGTTCCCGCCCAATACGCGCCGTCGAGTTGGAGCCAGAAAGCGATGTAGAGCGCAAGACACACGGACGCGGACAGTCTCAAACCAAAGATCAAAGCTGGAATCGAAGCACTTGCTGTTCTTCTTAATGCCTCCACATCAAACATCGTGCGCAAGCGATCCGTCGGATTTCCTATCCAAGTAGCAAGAGTACGCACGGCGAACTCAGCCCCTCGTAAGGAAAAGCGCAATACGAAGAGCCGCACCGTTCACGAGGAGTTCCCGCTAACGCCATAGATTCGTTCGGGCGAGGTCGATGACCTCATCACCCTTGCCGCTCAGGATGGCTTTCATCATGTACAGCGTGAAGCCTTTCGCCATCTCGACGGTAATCGAGGGCGGCATCGCCAGCTCTGTGCGGTTGACGACGGCATCGACTAAGACCGGTCCGTCGTGCGCGAACGCAGCGGCGATTCCGTCCTCGACTTCGCCTGCATCCTCGAGTCGAATCCCACGGATGCCGACCGCTTCGGCCATGGCGGCGAAATTCGGATTGACGAGCTCCGTGCCGGTATCGATGAATCCGGACGACTTTTGCTCGATCTCGATGAAGCCCAAGGCACTATTGTTGAATACGACGACTTTCACGGGCAACGAGCGCTGCGCCAGAGTGAGAAAGTCGCCCATCAGCATGGCGAAACCTCCATCACCGGATATCGAAACGACCTGCCGGCCCGGGAATGCCGCCTGTGCGCCTATCGACTGCGCCATCGCATTGGCCATGGAGCCGTGCCAGAAGGACCCCATGAGCCTTCGCTTGCCGTTCATCGCCAAATAGCGGGCGGCCCAGACCGTCGGCAAACCCACATCGCATGTGAAAATCGCATCCTCTGCAGCGAGGTCACTGATCGCCTTGGCGATCTGCTGTGGATGGATGAGTCGTTTGCCCGGTGTGCCGCCGGCCAGTTGGTCGAGCCCCCTGCGCGCCTTACCGTAGTGGTCCAGCGCCTGCCCCAAGTGAGTGCCGTCCTCTTTTAGCGTGAGCAGCGGCAGCAAGGCTGTCAGCGTCGCGCGCACATCTCCGACGATGCCCAAATCGACCGCTGCGCGGCGACCAATGTTCTCCGCCCGGATATCGACTTGCGCGACCCGCACGCCTCGGCCTTGGGGGTAGAACTGCCGATACGGAAAGTCTGTACCGAGCATGAGCAACACATCGCAGTCTAGCATCGCGTAGTAGCCGGACGAGAAGCCGATCAACCCAGTCATCCCAACGTCATTCGGGTTATCCCACTCAACGTGCTCCTTGCCACGCATCGTGTGTACCATGGGTGCCTTGAGACGCCAGCTCAGTGATAGCAGTTCGTCGTGCGCCCCTAGGCACCCGGAACCGCACAGGACGGTCACCCTGCTCGCGCCATTCAGCAGCTCTGCAAGCCGATCGAGGTCTTCGGCTGCAGGGACAACAATCGGTCGTGGGGGCAGCAAACTTGCGATGTTGGGTGCCGGCGCTTTAGCCGCTGGCCGCAGAGCGATGTCGCCGGGTAGCACGACGACAGAGACCCCGCGCTTGCCAATCGCCTCGCGAATTGCGATCTCGAGAGTGCGCGGCATTGCGTTCGCGCCGGAGACGAGCTCGCAGTAGTGGCTGCATTCCTTGAAGAGCCTCTCCGGATGCGTTTCCTGGAAATAGCCCGAGCCGATCTCGGTCGAAGGAATTTGCGCGGCAATTGCGAGTACAGGCACTCGCGATCGGTGGCAATCAAAGAGGCCATTGATGAGGTGCAGATTGCCCGGTCCGCAGCTGCCGGCGCAGACCGCGAGATCACCCGTAAGATGCGCCTCCGCACCCGCCGCAAACGCCGCGACTTCTTCATGCCTGACATGAATCCATTCGATCTTTCCCTGGCGTCGAAGCGAGTCTGTCAGACCATTGAGGCTATCCCCGACGATGCCATAGATGCGCTTGACGCCGGCTGCTGCGAGCACTTCCGCAAATTGATCTGCGACTGTTCTTACCATGATATTTTCCTCCGACCGAAATCGAGTGGTTCGCAACGCGCGCGCAGTCTACGCAAGCAATTGAGGAGAGCGATCCTGGACGCGATACGCAAGACATTGCGATCGAACCAGATGCGAGGCGAGGAATCGATTGTAGGATGGTATTGATCGATAGATTGGTATTAGCCGGCGCTCGAGCGCCCGCCCGCACTTCAGTTTCCCACAGCAAGCCTCGCCAACCTATGGATTCCCAGTAGGAGCTGGCCTGGCCATTGCTTCGGGTCCAGTAGCTATGCACTCCTCCCCTCCACTGATAGGAATGTATCGATCGATACCATCCTGCAATCGACTCGACTCCATAAGGCTGCTGGGATCTCTCACAGTCTCACCATTGTGGCGTATGGCCTGTGGAGGTTTTTAGCGATGAGCACCATTGAGTTTGCCGAAGAATTGAACGAGCCGCGTCACCGCTTTTCGAACCCGAGAGCTATGACCGCGAAGGCCGCCGAGCTGGCTTTCGTGCGCCGAGCCGTCGCATCGACTGTCCTCGGCCGGGCACGTGCATTGGTTTTGTCAGGCCTTCTTGCCTGCGCAGTAGCGGCTCAGGCGGATACTGCTGAGACATCCGTCGATGCTAATGCCAGCGATAATTCCGAGAGCAGCGATTCCAATGCGGCAAACAATCCTGTGGAGCCGAGGCTTACCCTGCAATACTGGAATTATTATGCACCGTCTTTGAACTACTTGAAGGGCGACGCCGAGAACGGGCAGGCTAAGGTATTGATTCCGTTCCAAATCGCTGGCGTCGAGCAGATCATGCACATCATTCCGCCTGTCGTCACAAACCCGACGACGACAAGCGGGCCCCGTACCGGCCTCGGCGATACACAGATCTATAACTTCACTCTCGGGAAGTTTGACCTCGGTCTGCCACAGAAAGTCACCTTCGGTCTCGGACCTCTCGTCGCGATCCCGACGCGCACCAGCAGCAATTTCGGCACAAACAAGCTGCAGGCGGGCGCCGCAGGTATCATTCTTGCGCCTCAGAGTTGGGGTCTCCTGGGCGTGCTGGGGACTTATCAGCAAACGCTCTCGGGAGTCAGCTCTCACGTGACCGTCGCGCAGCCGCTGATCTTCTTCAATTTGCCTCACGGATATTACCTGCGCTCGTCGGCCGCCATGACCTTTAACACTGGTAATCACACGTCCGCCATCCCAGTCGGGCTCGGCCTCGGCAGGGTAATTCAGCTCGATGCTGGCTATACGCTTAATGCCTATGCCGAAGTCCAGCCGTCGCTTTACCGCTCCGGCGTGGGCGCACCGAATTACCAGGTCTTCACCGGCATCGCACTACAGTTACCGTCGCACTTCACAAGCGGCTGGCATCTTTTCTGAGCGGAGCCGCGACCGCCGGCAGATGCTTCATCCGCACGCACAGTGCTCCCACTTCCGTTTCCATCAATGCCGCGGTCTGCGCACGAATCTCGGCCCGCACTGCGTTGTGCGGCTCCGTAGGCCTTTACAACGATCGACCGCAGATGCGGTAGGAAGGCATGCTCCGGGCGACTTCGTTACGGACCGAGTAAGCGTCCATCCGTCCTGCCGACTGATAGGAACGTATCGATCGATACCTTCCTACAATCGATTCACCTCCGCGCGTCTGATGTGATCGCACCTACATCTTGAATATCGCGCACGCGCCGGAATTACCCATGATTCATGCATGGCAATCCAATGCGACTCAGCAACTGCGAAGAGGCAGCGGGATGCACCGGCGCCCCACTGCTGTTCTGAGCGTGCGGGAGGCCAGTTGACGCGCGCGATGTGGACAGCACAGATCGGCGCGGCCTTGCTGCTCATGGCGTCGCATGCGAATGCCGACTCATTCGTCCCTCGCTCTGCGTGCCGACTGCGGCTTCAGGTTTGGCTGGACCCAGATGTTCCCGATCCGCGCAATGAAGGGTTCCTGAGCTCGTTAGCCAACCGCCCCGGCTACGCTCTCACTTGGCTCGGGGCCTCCCAGGATGACATGTCGGTCACTCTCGAACTCTCCGGTCCCGGGCCGAGCTATCAGTGCAGACGCGAGATTGACTTCATTCGCCGCGACGCGCGCGTTCTCACCGTCAAAGTGCTATCGCGACGTGATTCCTAGCAGACGGTCTCAGAGTGTCACACGCGCGTTCGTCGCCGGCGACTCGGCCCGAAGCGTAAGGGGTGTTTTTGGGGGTATCCCAACCATACCGGAATCAGAAATCCCTTAAATTGCCAATGTTTGCTACGTGATTTCGGCTCCGTCCCGGGGAGCCTTACAATCAAGGGTCCGTTCCGGTCACATAGTTAACTGACTATTCCGGCGTTGGCAGGCGAGTCGCGCGAGTTTCCGTCCCACCGGGAGGCGTCTTCGCGGCGACGAAAGAAGAACGGCTCTTAAATATTTCCGCACGGATTTCCGTACAGGCGGCTTTTGCGGATATCGTTCCACGTAAGCTATTGATTTTAGTGGTGGGACGGCTGGGACTCGAACCCAGGACCAAAGCCTTAAAAGCTCCAGGAAATATGGCGCCGGTCTTGTCAGTTCGAGATCGGAGGACGCGTGGCGTTTCGACGTGTCGCGGCGAGGGGGTCGGTACAGTAAAAGTGACGACAAACAGATGAGGAGATACATGAAAACTTCAGCGATAGTTGAGATGAAGTTTCGTGGAGATCACGCGGGCTGGCGCTGCGGGCGTCTCGCCTACTTTGCCACAGTGGCCGAGGCAGCGAGCACGGAATGAATTTGCGCAACGACTGCCGCGCCCTCGCCGACGGCGGAGGCCACTCGCTTCGTTGAGCCCGACCGGATATCGCCAGTCGCAAATACCCCTGGCAGGCTTGCTTGCAGCGACCGGTGCACCTGTGCAGCCGTGCCGGTCTCGCTTCCCGGGCCGGTCAAGATGTAGCCCTTCTCATCCAGCGCAAGACAACCATTAAGCCATGCCGTGTTCGGCTCCGCGCCGATGAACATGAATACGTACCGGATCGGGAGGTTGAATGTACCAAGCGTTTTTCGATTGCGTACTGTGGCGCTGTGAAGCTGCAGCAGCGGCTCGCCATGCAGCGCCGCCAATTCGGAGTGAACCAGCACGTCGACGTTGTCCAGCATTCGGATCCGGTCGATCAGGTAGCGAGACATTGATGCGTCGAGTCCCTCGCCTCTGACAACCATTGTGAGGTGCCTCACATGCGGCGCCAAGAATACCGCCGCTTGACCGGCCGAATTGCCGCCGCCTACCAACGCAATCCGCTCGCCGCTGCAGAGCTTTGCCTCCACCGCCGACGCCCAATAATGCACGCTATCGCCTTCGAAGGGCTTCGAGTTGACGATGTCCGCCCGTCGATAGCGCGCGCCCGAAGCGATGACGACGGTTCGCGCCCTAACCGGTCCCTGTTTCGACAGCGTTAACTCTACCGGTCCGCGACTGCCGCTGCGTTCGTCGCAACGGATATGTGTTGCCACGAGCGGAATCGCTGCCTGTACGCCAAATTTCAACGCTTGACTGAATGCTCGACCCATTAATGCTTGACCTGAAATGCCGGTCGGGAAGCCGAGGTAATTTTCGATCCGAGCGGATGCCCCTGCTTGGCCGCCCGGCACTTCCGCATCGAGCACAAGCACAGAGAGACCTTCGGAAGCGGCATACACCGCCGTCGCGAGACCTGCGGGCCCCGCACCGACTACAGCGACGTCGTATAAGTTGTTCCCTTTGAGTGTCGGGGTAATACCTAACCAAACACCGGCCTCCTCGTTCGAAGGCCGCTTCAGCACTCGGCCGGAGGAGCAGACGACAACCGGCAGGTCGCTGGGAGGAAGCGCCAGATCGTTGATAAGCTGTCGGCCCCGCTCGCTCGCACAGTCTAGAACAAAATGAGGATACGCGTTGCGGGTCAGAAAGGCCTGCAGCCGGAGCAGATCAGCAGAGCCCGCACGACCGAGCAGGACCGGACCGACATCCTGCTCCACGAGCCCCACGCGCCGCAGAATAAAGGCGCGCATGAGTATCTCGCCGACCTCTGCGGATCCGACGATAAGTGCGCGCAATCGCTCGGCGTTGAGCGGCAGCGCAACGCACCCGTCCGTGCCCGCAAGCGCACCAGCGAACGTCGGGCGACCCGTCAGCTGATGCAGTTCTCCTGTGAATTGACCAGTCTCGAGGTGTCGCAGGGAAATCTCTTGATCGAGCCCATCGCGTCCGAATACATTAGCGCAGCCCTCGAGCAGAAACCACGCGGGAACCTCCCGATCGCCCACCTGGAAAATGCTCTCGCCGGGCGCGAAACTCCTAGGTTCAATGTTGGCGAATCGCCTGACGACCTCGAGTTGATCTTGGCGCAGCCGCGGAAAACGTTGAGCGCTGCGATTGGAGGCCGGCGCCATGATATCTAGCTGTTTTAGTGTTCCCATTAGTAACGCTAACCCCCGAATGCTAGAAGCGCGAATATAAATATTGTGTGGATATTCGACTCAGCCAGGACAAGATCGCTGATATGCGGGAGAATGGCACCGCGCCGCCCCGAATTTGATGGGCGGCGCGGTCCGTCGTTTCAGAACTTCACAAGTACGTCGGCGGCGAGCTGAAGCTGTGAACGCTTCGTGCCATTGTCGTAGGCCGCCGCACCATATGAATGGTCGTACCGAATTTCCGGGCGAACTTCGACCCAGTTTGCGA
>Ga0210384_10003901_pt1 | contig 16966 bp, 11 predicted proteins | sample IncBWH2MmetaG_FD_160574 | JGI IMG/M metagenome (GOLD analysis project Ga0210384, IMG submission 160574) | Forest soil microbial communities from Barre Woods Harvard Forest LTER site, Petersham, Massachusetts, United States - Inc-BW-H-2-M | ecosystem: Environmental > Terrestrial > Soil >...
GCACCAGAACGTTGCGTTCCCCTTGCTCATTCCCAAAAGCTTTATCGAAAAAGAAAAGCATCACGTCGAAGGCTTCTCGCCTGAACTCGCCGTGGTCACCATCGGTGGCGGCGAAAAACTCGCCGAACCGCTCATCGTGCGTCCTACTTCCGAAACTATCATCGGCCACATGTGGGCCAAATGGATCCAGTCCTACCGCGACCTCCCGGTTCTGATGAATCAGTGGAACAGTGTCGTCCGCTGGGAACTCCGTACCAAGCTTTTCCTGCGCACCCTGGAATTTTATTGGCAGGAAGGCCACACCGCCCACGCCACGCGCGAAGAAGCCATGGAAGAAACTCGGCAGATGCTCGACGTCTACACCGACTTTGCTGTCAACGACGCCGCCATCCCGGTTATCCCCGGCGCGAAATCCGACGCCGAAAAATTCGCTGGCGCCGACATCACTTATTCCATCGAAGCCATGATGGGCGACACCAAAGCCCTACAGGCCGGCACGTCCCATTTCCTCGGCCAGAATTTCGCGCAAGCTTTCGAAGTCAAATATCTCGATCAGAACGGCCAGCTGCAACACTGCTGGACGACTTCGTGGGGTCTGTCCACCCGTATCATCGGCGCCATCATCATGGTTCATGGCGATGACCAAGGCTTGGTCATGCCTCCAAAGCTCGCGCCCACGCAAGTGGTCATCGTGCCCATCTACAAGAGCGAGGAGGAGAAAGCCTCCGTATCGAAAGTCGCCAAGGACCTGAAAGTCCAACTGGTGAAAGCCAATCTCCGCGTCACACTCGACGAACGCGAAGGGTTCAGCCCTGGCTGGAAATTCAACGACTGGGAAATGCGTGGCGTTCCTGTTCGTGTCGAACTCGGCCCGAAAGACGTTGCAAAACAAGCCGCCATGCTCGCACGCCGTGATCGTCCGGGAAGGGAAGGCAAAGTGAGCGCGTCGTTGGCCGATTTGCCCGCTACCATCGAAACTCTTCTCGTTGATATCCACCAGTCCATGCACGACAAAGCCCTCGCCTTCCGCCGCGCCAACACTCACCAAGCCAAGACCTACGACGACTTTAAGAAGGCCGTCGAATCCGGTTTTGCCTTTTCCTACTGGTGCGGCAGCGGCGATTGCGAAGCCGCCATCAAGGAAGAGACACGCGCCACCATGCGCTGCATCCCGCTCGATCCTGCAGGCGTGCTCGGCAACGGCAGTTCCGATGGGCCTGGCACCTGTGTCTACTGCGGTAAGCCGGCCACGCCACGCGCCATCTTCGCGCGCGCCTATTAGCCATCTGATTTTTCTTGTAGGGGTGCGGCACTGCTGCACCCCATCTCCGCACGGTTAGCTCGCGAACCCGTTTCTTCCCTCCTTCCCATCCCTAGGCCCGCCCGTAACCCCTCCACCACACCTGCACCGAACCTTTCTCGACAGCCTCCCCACTCGATGCTAAGTTGCCTATATAGACGTTGGTTTGGCCGATCGAGTCTGCCGCGATTGGCTCAGGGAGTGTTTCTGCGTGAACGGGCATCTCAATCTCTCGCGCTGCAATTGTGAACGCGGCGAAGGCAAGCTCAAGGCCATCGTCTACACCGCCATTTTAGTTGTCGCGGTATTCGCTGCTGTTAAGACTGTCCCGAGCTACGTTGCCGAATACCAGCTCAAGGACAAAATGTCCGAACAAGCGCGCTTCGCCATTGTCAACCGTTATACCGAAGACCAGATCAAGGACAACATCTACCGTGTCATACAGGATCTGGACATCCCCGCGAAACGCGACGACGTCAAGGTCATCAACACCAACCATGGCATCGAAATCAGCGTCAGCTATAGCGTTCCGGTCGATTTCCTCGTGTACCAGACGGACCTTAACTTCTCGCCCAGCAGTGAAGGCAAGGACCTCATGAAGTAGCTCGCGCTGCTTCCAACCCCGGCGAAATATCTTTCGTGCCCTATCCACCCATGCCCAGTCCAAGTGCTGCTTTGTTCCGCTCGAGTCTTGCGAGACAATGGTAGTTGCCCATGCTTGGGGAGTTGCTGATTGCGCTTTCGTCTTCAAAAAGGCTTCTGGACCTCTAGAATTGGCCTCGGCATTCTCGCTGCTGTCGCCCTTGTTTTTCTCACCGCGGCGGGAATTTTCACGTTCTACTATGTGAAATATGCCCGCATGATTGACGCCCGTCTCTCCGGGCACATCCTGCAAAATACCACTCAGATTTTCTCCGCGCCCGAACGCATTTCCGATGGCCAGGCCTGGACTCAAAACGATCTGATCACTTTTCTCCAGAAATCCGGCTATCGGCCCACATCAGACGAGAACTCCCTTGGTGAATACACCATCAGCGGCAGCACGGTGGACGTTCGCCCGTCAAAGCTTTCCTACTTCAATGGCACCAACGCGCTGGCCATCGATTTCGGCGGCAAAGGCATTCGCACCATTCGCCCGCTGGAGGGTGGCGCGGACATGGGCTCTGCGGAAATCGAGCCCGAGCTCATCACCAACCTTTTCGACAGTCTGCGCGAAAAGCGGCGTCCCGTCCGTTACGAAGATCTGCCGCCGGTCCTGGTTCACGCCATCCTGTCCGCCGAAGACAAGCGCTTCTTCGAACATCCTGGCTTCGATTTCATCCGCATCTTCGGCGCGGCCTGGGCAGATCTGCGCCACAGCCAGAAATTTCAGGGTGCCAGCACCATCACCATGCAGGTGGCGCGCACCTATTTTCTTTCCACCGACCGCACCGTGCGCCGCAAGCTCGCCGAAGCTATGCTCTCGTTCGAACTCGAACAGCGCTACTCCAAGCAGCGCATCTTCGAGATGTACGCCAACGAAGTCTACCTCGGCAATCGCGGTAGCTTCGGTATCCGCGGTTTCGCGGAAGCCAGCGTTGCGTATTTCGGTAAAGACCTTCGTCAACTTACCCTTCCTGAATGCGCGTTTCTCGCTGGCCTGATCCGCGCGCCAAATTACTACTCCGTTTCGGACCGCCATCCCGAACGCGCCGTGCAATCGCGCGATCGCGTGCTTACCCAAATGCTCGACAACGGTTTTATCAACGAAGCCGACGTCCAGGACGCCAAGCGTGTCCCGCTGAAATTCATGCGCACCGAAATTGCCGGCAACGAAGCGCCTTACTTCGTCGATATGGTCAAGGACCATCTCCTCGAGGACTATTCCGAAGCCGATCTCCTCAGCCAGAACTATCGCGTCTACACCACGCTGGACCCGCAGCTTCAGCGCGCCGCCGCGCTCGCGGTCGAGGCGGGCATGAAGAATGTCGATGCTTTGCTCGAAAAGAAGCGCGAAAAATCCGCCAAGCTGAAAGGTAAGAAAGCCGTCCTCGTTCCTCCGGGTCCGCAAGTGCAAGTCGCTCTCGTGGCTCTCGATCCGCGCACCGGCGAAATCAAAGCCCTCATCGGGGGACGCGACTACGGTCAAAGCCAGCTCAACCACGCGCTAGCGCATCGCCAGCCCGGTTCCGTGTTCAAGCCCTTCGTCTACGCCGCTGCGTTTAACAACGCCGTCGACGGCGCCCAGCCCCTGATCACACCCGCAACCACTGTCGACGACGAACCAACCGTGTTCGAATTCGATGGACAGGAATACACTCCGAACAATTACGGTGAGCGCTTCATGGGCAAAGTCACCGTCCGCCAGGCGCTCACCAACTCCTTGAACGTCGCCACCGTAAAAGTCGCGGAAATGGTGGGCTATGGCCGGGTTGTTCAGGTCGCGCGCAAAATGGGTCTCGGTTCCGCAATTCGTCCAACGCCGGCTGTCGCTCTGGGCGCTTACGAACTCACCCCCATTGAAGTGGCCGGCGCTTACACCGCTTTCGCCACCATGGGCACTCGCGCCGACCCCTTTTACATAAAGAACGTCACCAGCGCTGGTGGCAACACCCTGGAAAGAGTGACGCCGACCAACAAGCTGGTCCTCGACCCGCGTGTCACCTATCTGGTCGACAGCATCCTCAAAGACGTGCTTAATAAGGGAACTGGCGCCGCCGTCCGCCAAAAGGGGTTTGCGCTCCCGGCCGCCGGAAAAACCGGAACCTCGCGCGATGGCTGGTTTGCCGGCTTCACCACCAACCTGGTCACCGTTATCTGGATTGGCTTTGACGATAACCATGACCTCGGCCTAGCCGGCGGTGCTACTGCGGCCCCAATTTGGGCCGACTTCATGATCAAGGCCACCGCCCTACCGGCCTACAAAGACGCTAAGGAGTTCGAAGCTCCCGACGGCATCCAGACCGCCACTATCGACTCCGAGTCGCTGGAACTTGCCACCCCCAACTGCCCCGAAACGCGTGACGAGGTCTACGTGGCAGGCTCCGCGCCCACGCAAATCTGCGAAATCCACGGCGGCCATGGTCCACTCAACGCGGCGGGCTCCTTCCTTTCTCACATCTTTGGCGGTGGCTCACCTAAGCCGCCCGAAAATGCCAACGTCCCGGCCGGACAGACTCCAGGAGCCGCCGCCGACACTCCCGACTCTGGTGCCGGGTTGAATAAGCCCCCCGAGAAGAAAAAAGGCCCACTGCAGAAGATTTTTGGTATCTTTGGGGGCAAGAAGAAAGATCCCGAGAAAGACAAACCGCCTCGGGACAAAGGAGCCTCGCCATGATCCGCCTTTCCTTGGCGATTCCGGTACTTGCTATTCTGTTGTTTGCTTTCAGCGTTTCCTTCCATGCGCAGGAATATCCCACCCCCGCTGTTTCCACCGCTTCGGCCACCACTCCTTCACCTAGACCTAGCAATCTGTCCGATGAAGAGCTGGCACGCCTTTATCTGGTCAGAAAGCAGTTCCGCGAAGCGCAGGACATCTTCCACAAGCTGACCGTCGAATACCCGAAGAATGCCATTTACTGGAATGAACTGGGAATTGCCTTCCACAATCAGATTGAACTTGCCGCTGCGCTGAAGTGTTATGAGAAAGCCGCAAAACTGGATTCCCACTATGCTGATGCAGTCAATAACATGGGCACCATTTGGTATGAGCGCAAGAAATATCCCAAAGCTATCCGCGCCTATAAACGGGCCATCGGCCTTCGCAATGATTTTTCGCCGTTCTACATGAATCTCGGCTACGCCTATTTCGGCAAGAAGGAATATGACGATTCTATTGCTTCCTTCCGCAAAGCGCTGGAGCTTGATCCCGATGCGTTTGACATCGGCAAGTCTCGCTCCGGCACTATTATTCAGGATCGTTCCATCCGCACAGACCGCGGATTGTTCTACTTCCTGTTGGCCAAATCGTTTGCCTCGGCGGGGAACATCGAACGTTGCGTAATTTATCTGCGCAAAGCGCGCGACGACGGCTACACGGACATCAACTCCGCGAAATCCGATCCCTCATTTGCAAAAGTAATTTCCGACCCCGCGGTGCAGGAAGCGCTAGCGCCCAAACCCATAGAACCAAGCGAACCCTAAGTTCGGGTCTATGCCTTTGTAGCGGCCGCCTTCCGAGGCGGGCGCCTTTCTCTCAAGGTTCAGTATATAACGGTCCTCGTAGCGCTGGCCTCTGGCCGGCGTGACGCCGGCGCGACTCTACGCAGGGTTGCTCACCTTCTTCAAAATGTCCTGGAATCTTTGCTCGTTCTTCACGAACTTGAACGACATATTCTGCTCCATCGGAAGATTCGGCATGTATACGTCCCGCTGCTCATACGCTTCCTGTAGCCAAGTCAGCGTCTGTTCCTTGTCTCCCAGCGTTGCGTAAATGCGCGCGAACGTATACGGCGAAACGTAGCGCTTCTCCCGCGCCTTCACTAGATGCGCCAGATGCTCCTTCAACGCGGCCTTGCTTGCCGCCTTGTAGCCTGATTTCTCGTAGATTTTCCGTAGCTTCTGCGCCGTTTCCCGCTCTCCGTGCAGTTCAAACAAGGTCGTCCATTCGTTCATCGCCTGATCTTGGTGGCCCTGGTGTTCGTACACATCCAACAGGATTCCGTGTGCCATGTCCGACGCCGGATCTAGTTGAATCGCCGATCTTGCTTTCTTCTCCGCTTCTTCGTGCCTGCCAGAGCACTCGTATAATTCCGCCAGGAACGTGATCCGGTCGGCGTTTACCGGATCCAATTCCACCGCCCGGCTCATCTCGTTGATTCCTTGCGGGAACTTGCCCTGTATGGCCAGAAACGTCCCGTTCCATTCGTGCGCCATCGGGTCGTTTCCGTTCAGCGCCAGCGCTTTTTCAATTTCCACCTGCGCGCCCTTCCAGTCGTAGTCAATGGTCAACAACGCATCCGCCAGGTACGCATGTGATTCCGGCAAGCTGGGATCGATCTGAATGGCGTGTTGCGCCGCTTCGCGTGCTTTGGCGTAAGCGTCCTTCGGCGGCAGAAATCCGAGATTGGCTCCACGCTCATAAATGTGCGCGAGCCCCGCGTAGGATTCCGCGCTGTCCGGGTTATCCTTGGCCGCGTCTTGAAACGTCTCGATGATGCGATTTAATCCCTCTGGTGTATGAATGCTGGAATCCGCAAGCCCGCGTAGGTATGCGTCATGAGAATTCGTTCTGGCCAAATGGCTGGGGGCAGCCGGATCGCCCAGAATGGAGTCCACCTGTGCGGTGATTTCCGACGCCACTTCGGATTCGATGGTCAGCGCTTCCCCGGATCCGTAGTCGAATTCCCTTGACCATCTCGGCGATTGATCTTCCGTGCGCACTAGTTGCGTGGCCACGCGCACTCGGGTGCCCTCTCGCCGGATGCTTCCTTCCAGTACGTAGTCGGCATGCAATTCGCGTCCAATCTCTTGCACGCTCTTTTGCGCACTCTTGTACTTCATTGCAGATGTCCGCGCGATCACCGCGAATCTCTTGGAATTCACCCGTCCTAGTTGCGAAATAGTCTCTTCGGTCATTCCGTCGCTGAAGGATTCCTGCGTCACATCGCTGGTCATGTTCTGGAAGGGCAGCACCGCCAGAATCACGTGCTCGGGCGGCGCGACAACGCTTGCCCGCGTCCGGTGCGCGTTCATGTAGTAGAACCCGCCCGCCAGCGCCGCCACCGCCAGGCTGACCATCAGCCAGCGCAATTGGAAAGGCTCTTCCTGAAGTTGGTCTCCCTCTTGGGTGGACTGGGTGGACGTCTTACCCGCTGCAGCAGCGGGAGTCTCCACGGCCGCAGCAAGCTGGCTGGGCTCTTCGGTAACTGGCGCGATAAACCGGTACCCACGCCGGGGGACCGTCTCAATATAGCGCGGGAAATCCGCGTCGTCGTTCAACGCCGCACGAATTTTCTTCACTGCCGTGTTCAGCGCATGATCAAAGTCCACAAAGGTGTCCTCTGGCCACACGCGCTTGCGCAACTCTTCCCGGGTAATCAGTTCGCCGGGGCGCTCCAATAGCGCGGCCAGCACCTGTAATGGCTGCTCCTGGCACCGGATGCGCATCCCGTTCTTCCGCAGGACCCCCGCCTGGAGGTCCAATTCATATACACCAAATCGCACTATGGTTTGATATGGGTTGGGCGTAGCCATGGTGACCTCTTGTGTATTGGACGAGTCCTTATCCAATAAAGTTTAGAAAATACCTCAAGATTCTTTCTGACCCCCGTGTGTAAATTGCCTTCCGAGTGTCATTTACGCAGTCACGAACAATCTATCCGGAAACCACTGTTAAAACCCCACCAGACGATTGACACCCTTCCCCGGGCGGCTATTCCTGACCGCAACGCGGCAGGAGCGCGCGGCCAAGGTGAGGTACTACAACCGTCTGTTACTCGGGGTGCTGTTCGGGCTGGGCTTGCTGATTCTGTCTGCCCCAGCCCGCTCGCGCTCTTCCTCCGATTCGCCCGATCATCCCGCGCCTCAAGTACAACGAAAAACCGTCGCTGTCCGCATTTTTCGCGGGTTTCTAGTGGTTGTCGAGGGCCGTTTTGGCACTATTTTGGAGCATCAGAACTTTCTCCTGGATACCGGTACTTCGCCCAGCATCATCAACAAAGACCTTGCCGGACCCTTGGACCTGACCAAATCTTCGGCTATTCTCGCCTCCGTGGGGAAGGATACGAAGGTGCAGTCCGCCATCCTCCCGGAAATCGAGATCGGCCCGATCCGCGCAAACTCCCTGCCAGTCCTTCTCAGCAACCTTTCTCAATTGGAGGGCGACTTGGGCATTCCGGTTGCCGGAATCATTGGTCTCGATGTGCTTTCCAGAACCAGCTTCAGCCTCGATTACACCAGGAAATCGATCGAATTCGGCAGGTTCACACCTGGGGGCGTCACGGTTCCGCTTGCAGTCGGGTCCTCGATTGCGCTCGCGGAAGTGAACTGGGGTGGAACCCCCAAGCATATGGTGGTGGATACGGGGTCTGAGCAGTTGGTGCTGCTGGGCAAAGAACCACCGCTCGCGGGGACGGTGCGCGCCAATGATGGGCCCGGCGGGACCGCGGCAGCGGCAAGCGTCGCGAATCGCCTGACGGTCCAGCAACTGCCTCCCGCGAATATCGTGCTCGCCGGAAAAAAGTTCTCCGCGCCAAAGGCCTACTGGGTACCCGGAAGCGATGCCTCCGATTCCGATGGTTTGCTCGGGGTCCGCTCCCTCGGCTTCCGTCGTCTCTCCTTCGACAGCCAAAGCCGCACCCTCCACCTCTCACAGTAGCCCGTCTTTGTTGGGGCACCGCACCCTGCTTTTTTCAGGGTGGGGTTTTTCTCCCGGAGCAATCGCCCCAACAAAACGCTTGAGGGCGCCCTCCCTTTGCGCCGTTGCTTCTCGCAAAGTGTGGGCTCTGATAATGCGACTCCAACAACTCTCTTCCTGTTCTTCTATCTGCTAGAATATGAGGCACATGAAACAGCAGCACCAAAGGTTGTGTGCCACACTTTGGATTTTCTGCGCTCTGCTGTTTCTATCCGCCGCAAGCGCGCTGCACGCACAAAACACTTTGCCTTCACCCAGTGCTCCTCGCTCCAATCTGGCCTCCGGTGGAATTTATCTGGTCTTTCCATTTGAACGAGTCAGCAGCACCCCTCGCCTCGAATGGATCAGCGAAGGCCTCGAAGAACTAACCATCCAGCGCCTTTCGGCCGCGCACCAGCAGGTCTACTCGCACTCCGGCCGTCTAAACGAAATGGATCTCTACGGCATGCCAGGGCTCGCCACCCTCAGCCGCGCCACCATGCTGCGCTTCGCACAGGAAATGGACGCGGACTTCGTGGTTTTCGGCAGTTTCACTTCCGACGGAAAAAACCTCACCATAGAGGCGCGAATTCTACGTGTGAATACCGTTGAACTGCTGTCTACCGTGCGGGTTAACGGTCCACTGGAATCTCTTTTGGACCTGCACGCGCGCCTCATCTGGCTGCTTCTGGGCACCACAGATCACAACTATCCGCTGAGCCTTGCGGAATTTTCCAAACTGCTCCGCCCGTTGAATCCGACTGCGTTCGAACAATATATACGCGGTTTGATTGCCGGCGACGATGAAACGCGCATTCGCGATCTGAAAGAAGCGGCGCGACTGCAGCCCGATTGGCCGGAACCCGCTTACGCACTCGGTGAAGTCTATTTTGTGCGCAGCGATTGCAACAGTGCTTTGCCCTGGTTTTCTCGTGTTCCCATCACGCACGACCGCAGCGCCGAAGCGCTTTTTTCCATTGGAGTTTGCCGCCTGCGCCTCGCTCAGCCCGATAAAGCCGAAGAACTTTTCTCCGCGCTCCAGGATGGCCTTCGTCGCAACATGGTCAGCGGCGCAGATGTGCCCGAGATTCTGAACAATCTTGCCTTGGCCCGTGCGCGCCAGGGCAATCTCGCAGCGGCGCAAACCGCATTGGCTCGCGCCAGCGACATCGATCCGAGCGAAGACGATTACCCGTTCAATCTCGGTCTCCTGTTTCTGGCTCAGAAGGAAAATCCTTCCGCGGTGACACAATTTCGCGAAGCCATGCATCGGGAGCCCGACAATCCCGAAGATGTCGCGTTCTTGATCTACGCCTTGGAAAAACAAGGAAGCAAAGATGCCGCGGAGCAGGAGCGTGAAGCAGCCACCGCCGTGTTTGGACCGAACGGATTGCCACCGGTGAAAATCGATTCGCAAGCCGACGCGCTCGCCAAACATCAACGCATCAAAAGAGAACTGGATACCACCACGCTGCGCCTGGAACTGCAAGGTTCCAGTCTGCAGACTGCTTCCAGCACCGATGCCGCATCGCCAAAAGACAATGCTGTTTCGCACGTTCGCCGTGGACGCCAGGAACTCACTGCCGGACGCATTGACGGCGCGGAACGCGAATTTCAGGCTGCGATTGTTGCAGATCCTAAAAACGCCACCGCTCACCGCGAGCTCGCGGATATCTATCGCCGCCGCGGGAGACTAGACGATGCCGTAAAGGAATTGCAACTGTCACTGGCAGTGAGCGATTCCGCTGCAGCGCGCACCACGCTTGCGCGTGTGTACTTGGATCAGAAAAAGCCGGACTTGGCCCTTGCCGAAGTTCAAAAAGCGGTCAAGCTGGCGCCAAACTTTACCGAAGCCAAAGATCTCCTGGAGCACTTGGAGAAAACGAAGCAACCAGGAGGCGCCCAGTGAACAATCGAGGAAATAAGCGCCGTTTCTTCCTTTCCGTCGTTCCTCTTTTCTTTGTTCTTCTCGCGCAATTCGCCTTCGCCACGCAAACCGGCGGCCCGGCTTCCGATCGTGTGCAACCTCTCGTTCTCGAATTAAAACTCGACGGCGAAGTCGAGCCCATTCTGGCCACCTACATCGACGAAGGCCTGGCCGACGCCGCCCGACGTCACGCTTCCCTGGTTCTCATCACCATGGACACGCCCGGCGGTCTCAGCGATTCCATGACCGACATCATCCACCACATCCTCGATTCGCCCGTACCCGTTGCTGTCTACGTGGCTCCGGCCGGTGCCCGCGGCGCTTCCGCCGGCTTCCTAATTCTTCTTTCCGCGGACGTAGCTGCCATGGCTTCCGGAACACGCACGGGCGCCGCCACCCCGATTTTTCTGCCCAGCTTTTTCACCATGCCAATCGATGAAGTACTGCGCAAGAAAATCAACAATGACGCCACCGCCTTCCTGCGCAGCTTCTCCGAAAAGCGCAACCGCGATCCCAAGCTAGCCGAAACCGCCATCACCGAAGCCCGTGCCTTCACCGAAAAAGAAGCGCTGGACGGCCATCTCATCGATCTCGTCAGCGATGACCAGGACGACCTGCTTCACAAACTGGATGGCCGCGAAATTACTCGCTTCAACGGCAAAACGGAAAAGCTATCTCTTTCGAACTACACCCGCCAGGAATTTGAGCTTTCCGCCCGCCAAAAATTTCTCGCACGCATCGTCGAACCAGACGTCTTTTTCGTCCTTATGCTGGTCGGCGTTCTCGGCTTGTACACCGAATTCACGCATCCCGGCGTAGTCGCCCCAGGCGTGATCGGCGGCATCTGTGCGGTCCTGGCGCTATACGCCATGCATCTGCTGCCCGTCAATTTCGCTGGAGTTCTGTTGATCCTTCTGGCCCTGACGCTTTTTATTCTGGAAGCAAAATACACCAGCCACGGCGTGCTCCTCATCGGCGGCATCATCTCCATGTTGCTGGGCGCAATGTTTTTGATTCGCTCGCCGTTGACGCCCGGCGGCGTCAGTACCGGTTTGGCCTTCGCCGTCACTCTGCCGTTTGCGTTCTTCACCGTTTTTCTGATGCGGCTCGTTCTGAAATCCCGTCGCTGGAAAAGTGTCACCGGCAAGGAAGAACTGCTCGGCGAGGAAGGCATCGTCACCACTCCGATTCCAGCGGGCGGCGAGGGAATGATTCGCGTGCACGGCGAGCTCTGGAGCGCCATCGCGGCCCAGCCAATCGCGCAAGGCTTACCGGTAAAGGTTTTGCGTGTCGATGGCCTCAAGCTTTTCGTCGAACCGCTGCAATCAGGAGTTTCTGCGAACTAAGCAAGTCACCGGAGGTGCGGGATGTTTCAGTTTTTTGGACTGGGTGGGCTGGTAGTTATCTTTTTTTTCCTGATCTGGATTTGGAATTCGCTGTACATCATCAAGGAATGGGAGCGCGGCGTAGTGCTGCGCCTCGGCCGCCTGGTTCCCGAAGCTAAAACCGCAGGCGTTAACATTGTCATCTGGCCGATCGAAACGCTGTACCGCATCTCGCTGCGTCTCGAAACGCTGGACGTTCCCCCGCAGGACATCATCACCCGCGACAACGTCTCCGTAAAAGTGAATGCGGTCTGCTATTTCCGTGTCGTGGACGCGAATCTCGCTCTCTCGCAGGTGCAGAACTATCAGTACGCCACGTCGCAGCTTGCGCAAACCACGCTACGCAGCGTGGTCGGCCAGTTTGAACTCGACGAAATCCTCTCCCAGCGCGACAAGGTGAACGCCAAACTCCAAATCATTCTTGATCAGGACACCGAGCCCTGGGGCATCAAAGTCTCCAAAGTCGAAGTAAAGCAAGTGGACATCCCCGAACAGATGCAGCGCGCCATCGCCAAGCAAGCCGAAGCTGAACGCGAGCGCCGCGCCAAGATCATTCACGCCGAAGGAGAGTTCGAAGCCTCGCAAAAGCTTGCCGATGCCGCCAAAGTTCTGGAAACTCAGCCATCCTCCATCCAGTTGCGCTATCTTCAGACCCTTACCGAAATAGGTGTCGAGAAGAACACAACGATTGTGTTTCCGCTGCCGATCGATATCATTAATACTTGGATGAAGTCGATCGGGGGGTCGACTCGGTAAGCATGGCCTCTTCTTCAAGACGAAGTGCCGGTGATCGTGTGCTCGAAAGCAAGCATGTCATAGGCTTGTTTTTGTTGATGCTGGTTTTCTCCGGCATTTTTTTCACGCTGGGTTACGTCATGGGACGCAATCAATATGACGGCCAGGTGCGCGCAGCCGGCTCCTTTTCCGCGGCGGAACCTATCCTGACGAAAAAAACGGAAGCGGCCGGGCAGAATTCTTCGCGAAAGATCCCCCCGGTGGTCGCGCCTTCTAACGAAACCGATCCGGCTCTAAAGAGCGATCCTTCCTGGGAATTTTCGGAGAACAATCAGCCCGCTCGATCCGAGCCGCGCTTGGAAGCGCCTCCAAAAAATATTCCGCCGCAACCTGCCGGCAAAACCGTCAGCCCCAAAACCACTTCGCCGCAAACGGTTCCCGCTCCCACCTCTTCCGCGAAGCCCGGGAAAAATAATTTGAACGCGCCGTTGATCCCGTCCGGCGCCATCGTTTTGCAAGTCGCCGCGCTGGTCAAGCAGGATGACGCGCTGGCCATTGCTGGCAACCTGCAGAAAAAGCATTTTTCCGCCTACGTACAGATGCCGCAGAAAGACAAGTTCTACCGTGTTCAAGTTGGGCCATTTAAGGACAAGAAGGCCGCGGACGCCGCAAAAAAAGGCCTCGAAAACGAAGGCTTCAAGGCGTTTTACGCGGTCCACTGATGTTCCCCAGTTTTCCGGAAACTCTCCGTCCATCGTTTCTGATTCCTGAAAAGTCTCCGCTGCTGCGATTTTTTCTTGCCGCTGCCAGCGGCGCCCTTTTGACGCTGTCTTTTCGCGGCAGCCATCCGAGCATTTTTTCTCTCCTTTGCATCGCGCTTCTGCTCATCAGCGTTTTGCGGGCTTCAGGGTGGCCAGCCTTCTTCTGCGGATTCCTTCACGGCCTCGTCTTTGTTCTCACCTGCGTTTCCTGGATTGCCGAAGTCCTCTCCATTCATGGCGGAATGTCCATGGCAGCGGGCTGGGGAGTGTTGCTGCTTATTGCGACGGTCTGGGGCGCGTCGATCGGCATCTTTGCCTGGCTCGTTCAACGGTTGTCTCTTGGCAGTATGGAACTGGCGCTTCTCGGCGCGCCTTTCCTGTGGATCTCCACCGAAGTCCTGCGCGCTTACCTGCCGGAAATCAGTTTTCCCTGGGGCCTGCTCGGTTATCCCGCCGCAGGTAATCCCGCGCTGGTTCAACTCACCACCAGCACCGGCATTTACGGCCTTTCCTTTCTCGTTGTGTCTTTCAATGCCCTGGTTGTTTGGGTTCTCATCCATCCAGTCAGAAAACGAATTGCAATTCTCGCTAGCGTCAGCATTCTCATCCTATTCGCCATGCTGGTTGGCCCGAAATTCGTGCCTCACGCAGAGGCGCATCATGCCGCGCGCGTCGTTCAGCCTAATTTCCCCGAAATCAATCAATATGTCGGCGATTGGTACGCCAATCATCAATCCGATCTGGCCGAACTCGCACAGCTAAGCCTTCGCCACTTGCCGAATTCTCCATCTCCGGATTTACTCATTTGGCCGGAAGTTCCGGCGCCATTCTCATTCCAGGATCCACATTTCGGTCCGTACATATCCAATCTCGCGCGTGAATTTCACGATCCTATGATCGTAGGCATCATCGATTGGAAGCCGATCCACGAGGGCGAACGCCGTACCACGCGCACCGGACTGGTGCCATACAACAGTGCCGCCAAGCTCAACCGCGACGGCCAGCGCGTATTTCTCTACGACAAAATTCATCTGGTCCCCTTCGGCGAGTACGAACCCTTCCCACTGATCCATCAGGTGGTCACCAGCGTCTCCGAGGAAGTGGGCGGTTTCCGCAAAGGGAAAGAGCGCAGCGTCGGGCGTTTTCCCAACGGTAGCTCCTTCTCGACCTTCATCTGCTACGAATCGATCTATCCGGGCGAAATTCGCGAGTTTGCCAGAAACGGCGCTCAGCTATTCATCAACATTTCCAACGATGGCTGGTTCGGAGCGTCTGAAGCCGCCGAGCAGCATCTCCGCATGGCCCGTGTCCGAGCGGTGGAGAATCGCCGCTGGCTCCTGCGGGACACCAACAGCGGAATCACTGCATCCATCGATCCCTACGGAAACGTTACCCGCGCAATGCAGCGGGACACCCGCGATTCTGCGGATCTGCCCTACGATTTTCGCACCGACCGCACCATGTACACGCGTTTCGGCGACCTCTTCGCCTGGATGTGCGTCGGCGTTTCCGCTATTCTTACGATAGTGACTTTCCGAAAGGCGAAGGCAGCTGGGCGTTCCCAGGATCGTTCTCAGGCTTCCCCAAAACGGGCATGATTCTTGAAGATTTGCAGCATCAGTACGAAGGATTAAAACAGCGCATTGACACCGTGCGGAGTTATCTTTGACGTTCCGCAGAATCGCGCTCGCCTGGCCACTCTCGAAACCCGCATAGCCGATCCCACCTTTTGGAATGATCAGGAAGAAGCTCAGGGAGTTTTAAAAGAGCGCAAACGCGCGGACGATCAGCTTTCCGCGGATGAAAAGCTTGCGGCGCTTGCCAGCGACATTGAAACCTACATCGAGCTGGCAAAATCCGAGAGCAACTCCGCACAGAAAGAAGATCTCCTCAAAGATCTCAGCCGCGAGCTCACCAGTGGCGACACGCTGGTAAGTGAACTGGAAACCCGCACGCTGCTTTCCGGCGAAAACGATCACCTCAATGCCATCATGACCATCAAGCCCGGTGCCGGCGGCACCGAATCGCAGGACTGGGCCTCCATTCTTTTTCGTATGTATTTGCGCTGGGCCGAGCGCAAAGGCATGCACACGGAAATTCTGGACGAAACACCCGGCGAAGAAGCCGGCATCAAGAATGCCACGATTCAATTCAGCGGTGAAAATGCGTATGGCCTTCTCAGCAGCGAAACCGGCGTTCATCGGCTGGTGCGCATTTCGCCCTTCGATCAGGCCGCACGCCGCCACACCTCCTTCGCTTCCGTGTTCGTCATTCCGGAAGTGGACGACCGCATCGAGATCGATATCAAACCCGACGACCTGAAGCTGGATACATTTCGTTCCGGTGGCAAGGGCGGGCAAAACGTCAACAAGGTGGAAACCGCCGTCCGCATTACGCATCTTCCCAGCGGCATTATCGTGGCCTGCCAGGCCGGTCGCAGCCAACACAAGAATCGCGAAATGGCCATGAAGATGTTGCGCTCCAAGCTGTACGACATGGAGATGCAGAAGCGCCGCGACGAAACCGACCGCCTTGACGAAAGCAAGCTGGACATTTCCTTTGGCAGCCAGATTCGTTCCTACGTGATGCAGCCGTACCGCCTGATCAAGGACCATCGCACAAAATTCAGCGTCGGCGATGTAGACCGGGTCCTGGACGGCGACCTTGATGGATTTATCCGCGCCTACCTCCTCGCCAAAAAGACCAAGGGCAAGCTGGTAGTCCAAGCCGACGAAGACGACGTAGAAGTCGCCTAGCATCCCAGAAGAAAGCCGTGCGCCTCAACAATCCGCCCATTTAATGCGCGATTTAGCCGTTCGCTGCTGCCTCTAACCCGCGCAAAATCAGTGCGTTGATTCCCGCCTTGCGCGGTGATAGCCTTTGAGAGTCCTAGTCTGCCCCACCAGAGCAGGCCTTCAGGGTGTGTGTGCCGAGCCACCCCGAACAATTTGCCAGTGCATAGGAGAGATGTTTTGAACGAATCGAAGAGGAACTTCCTGTTTACATCCGAGTCCGTGACCGAAGGCCATCCGGACAAAATTGCCGACCAGATTTCCGACGCAGTGCTCGATGAAGTGATGCGTCAAGACCCTAAGGGCCGCGTGGCCTGCGAAACCCTCGTCACCACTGGTTTGGTGGTGGTGTCAGGCGAAATTACCACCAGCGCCCAGGTAGATTACGACGAATTGGTGCGCAAGACTGTGGAGCAAGTCGGCTACAACGATGCACTGTTTGGCTTTGACTCCACCACCTGCGCGGTGATGTGTACTGTCAAGCGCCAGTCTCCGGATATCGCCATGGGTGTGGATACCGGTGGCGCTGGCGACCAGGGCTTGATGTTCGGCTTCGCCTGCGACGAAACCGAAGACCTGATGCCTATGCCCATCCAACTCGCTCACCGCCTTACGCAGCGCCTCTCCGAAGTCCGCAAGAGCAAGAAAGTCGATTTCCTCCGTCCCGATGGAAAATCCCAGGTAACCATTGAATACCGCGATGGCAAGCCGGCGCGCGTGGATTGCGTGGTCATTTCCACGCAACACAGCG
>Ga0210384_10003904_pt1 | contig 16954 bp, 16 predicted proteins | sample IncBWH2MmetaG_FD_160574 | JGI IMG/M metagenome (GOLD analysis project Ga0210384, IMG submission 160574) | Forest soil microbial communities from Barre Woods Harvard Forest LTER site, Petersham, Massachusetts, United States - Inc-BW-H-2-M | ecosystem: Environmental > Terrestrial > Soil >...
CGTCCCTGCACCCAGCATGGACCTGCCCGGCTACCTCGTGCCGACCGTCGATCCTTCCATCGGCACCACCTTCGTACGCGTGACAATGCCCGGAAGTCGATTGGGAAACGGAGTGGTCTGCAAGCTCTCCTACTGCACCCATCGATATTCCAGCGCGCAAGCCTGGAATGCCGACCAGACCCTGCTCTTGATTGTCAACGGTTGCAGCGGCCTGTGCTTTCTCGATGGGCAGACATACGTTCCGCTTTTCCAGCGACGGCGCGGGGGCGGTGAATGCGAATGGCATCCCCGGGATCCCGAACTCATGATTTGCGTTGGTGGGCAGCGCATTTCCCATTGGACGCCGCGAAGCAACCGCGAAGAAGCGATCTTGAATCTGGAGGGATATGGCGCCCTGCAATTCGGCCCTTACAAGGGCAATCCCTCATGGGATGGCAACCGCATCGTGGTGCGCGCCAGGAACCAGGCGGGCGCGCTTGTCGCGTTCGCGGTTGACCTTTCGACCCGTCAGAAATTTCCAGATATCGATTTGGCGCAGCTTCCCGGGAAAAACAGCTATTGCGGCATCTCCCCGCTCGGCCGGTACATATTCTGCCAACAGTCTCGCATTGATCTCACGGATCAAGCATTTGTTTTTGGCATCGATGGCAACCTCATCCAGAGCTGGACCGAACATCATCGGCCCGGCCATGGTGACATGACAGTCGATGGCGACGGTAGCGAAGTCTACGTCGGCATCAGCAAGTCAGTTCCGGACAAGTACCAAGTCATCAAACGGAGACTCCACGACGGACTGGTCACGGCACTTGCTCCGAATGGTGGGGCCCAGCATGCCTCGATGCGAGCGATACGCCGTCCTGGCTGGGTCATCCTGAGCTATGCCGGCGACCCGCTGGTTCAGCAACTGCATGCGGCTCCGATCGCCCAGGAGGTAATCGCACTGAAGATTGACGGTAGCGGGGAGTTTCGACGCGTCGCACATACGTTCAACGCACCGTACGACTACCGGAGCGAAACACACGGCTCAGCGTCTCCGGACGGATCGCAGATCATTTGGTCGAGCAACTGGGGCTGGCGGGGCGGACCCGTTTTCGATTTCGTCTCCCGCGTGGATTGGGTTGACCGCGAAATTCGGCAAGGGGCAGGACTGGGAGATCGTCAATGAAAAGCAAAAAGCGTGGCAAGATCTTCGGCTGTATCTCGACTATCTTCTTGGCGGTAATTGTTGTCTTCGCCAGCAACCGGGGCTGCCTTGGAGCTCAATATAAACTCGCACCAGGTGATACTGTCGAGGTGTCGATCGACGGTCTGCCCGATCAGCGCAGTCGAGGGCAGATTCAGATCGACGGCACCATCGCTGTTACCGGAGTGGGCACGGTAGAGGTTGCGGGGCTGACCCCCTCAGAAATGCAGGGCCGCATCGAAACACTGCTGCAGTCAAGGATCCTGCGTCACCGCTTGCCTGATGGTCGTGACCAGACGTTCGTCGTCAAGCCCGGCGACGTTGTTGCAAACGTTGTCGAATACCGACCGATCTACGTTTCCGGCGACGTGCTCACGCCCGGACAGCAGGTGTATCGGGCTTCGCTGACGGTGCGCCAGGCCGTCGCGGTTGCCGGAGGCTTCAGCCTGTTGCGCGCTCGCGGTACCGGCGTCACCGATCCAGCGGATCTCTTGCGCGACTATCAGTCTTTGGCCACGGAGTACGTCAAGCAATACTTCCACGTCATCCGCATCAGCGCGGAACTTGATGGCCGGGATCTCTTCGATCAATCTGTGCCGAACGATATTTCCCTGCCCGCATCGGTGGTCGATTCTGTTGCCCGGGCGGAGGCGGAATCCCTGAAAACCACGCAAAGCGACTTCCGTGCGGAAAGGCGCTTTCTGGAGGATGCGGCAAAAAAGGCGGACGCGGAGTTCACCACGCTCAAGGAACAGCATGAAGATGAAGTGAAAGGCGTACAGGCTGATGAGGAAGAACTCCAACGGGTCACGAAGCTGTTCGGTTCGGGACTATTGGTAAGTCCCCGCGTTACCGAAAGCCGGCGCGCCCTTCTGCTGTCGTCGACGCGCAGCCTGCAGACCAGCGTCGAGCTTATGCGGCTTCAACGCCAGCGCGACGATTTCGTGCGACAGAAAGAACGGAATGCAAGCCAACGAGCCATCAATCTGCTCAAGGAGCTCAACGACTCCAACGTTCACCTGGCGGATTTGCAGCTGAAAATGCGGGCGCTGAGCCAAAAATTGCAACCTGTAGGTGGAACGGGAGCAGTGCCCGTCGGGACGAGCGATCTGCACCCGGAAGTGACCGTCGTGCGGCGGCGCGGCCAGCAATGGGATAGGATCGCTGCATCCGTCGATTTCGACGTAGAGCCCGGCGATGTGATCGAAGTCGCGTTGCGCCCGTCAGCGACCGCCAAGCTGTTAAATTGACGGCAAATAGGGGGTACCCACTTGGGATACTGCCCTTGCGGCTGCTGGCGAGGCGGCCTTGATCAAAGCTGCGCGCTAGGGCGTGCAACACCTTCCCATCGCGATCACTTCTCTCAGACTTCAAATCGCCACGGGCCTGCGCGCTCAGGTGCTTCGATCGCGTGGGCCAACAGGGTTACCTCCCATTGAACATTTACAGGACCCCGTGAAATTGAAATGGTTCTTGTGCGCAACCAATTCTTCGGCCCGCGCACTGGGGAACGAAAATGTTGAATGTCAGTCAAAGTGCCACATTCCCGAGAACAATCGCTTTGCATCATCGGTCCATCGAATCGATCTTCAATATCTCCAATCGCGCTCCCCCCATCGCTTCCGACGCCGATGACAAGCGTCACTACCTGCGTGCGGTCCTAGCGCGCATTGGCTGCGGCCACGTCTTGCTCAGGCGCGGCCGTATCATTGAAGTCAGCGCAACCGGCCGCGCAATATTGGAGCGCGAATGCCTGCACGCCGCCAGCCGCGAAACGCTTTATGGCGCCGTAAAGCAGCTGGTGAATCGCGCGAGCGCACAAATTCCCATCGGCTCTACATCATGGCTGGCGACTTCCTCCAAAGATGGTGTCACCACTCTTGTAAACCAGATCGCCAATGCGTGGTCCGATGAGACGAGTGCAATCATCCTGCTCGATCTCGATGCTCACCCGGAGCCCTCTCCTCGGGCGCTGCAGTGCCTGTTTGGCCTCACAGCCGCGGAAATTCACCTCGCAGTCGAGTTGGTAAGAGGCCACAATTTGCTCGATATTGCTCGTTCCCGACGACTGAGCCGAACGACAATACGCTCACAGTTGGCCGCCTTGTTCGTCAAGACACAGACGCGGCGGCAGGCTGACCTCGTCGCGCTGCTGGGACGCGTCGCTATCTTGCCGTAGCGCCGGCGGGTCATCCACCCCTTGGTTTGGCGCCCTTCTCGGCGCCGACCGATCTTCGGAACGCCCACGGCAACGGCGGCTGGTTCCGAGATCGCTGAAGCAATTTCATTCGAATAAATGACGAGGACACTTTTGCCACTGGGATCATTCGAATGAATGAAGACAGTTCTTGATCTCCTCCTAAGCTCTTCCGGTCCGCACATCTTTCAAGAATGTGGACGCCGTTCGTACTATCTCCGGTTTCGCCAGAGTTGCGTCCGAAACCGAAAGGAAACAGCATGACGCACTTGCTTTGCGTGGGAGGCGAGGATCACGCGCTGCGGATCCCCTTCCTGACAGCTCTGCGAAACCGCGGCTTGCGAGTGAGCGCTGCCGGCACGGGCGCCGCGACCCCGTTCGCAAATAACGGCATTCAGTATCATCGCTACCAATTCGATCGATTCAGTGCGCGCTTTGCCGACCTAATCGCCGTGGGTCAGCTCTCGCAGCTGGTGAACTGCGTGCGGCCGGACGTCGTTCAGACTTTCGATACCAAACCAAACCTGCTAGCCGCTCTTGCGATCCGCGGCGCGGTTCCCGTGGTGCGAACCATCAACGGAATGGGATGGGTATTTTCCTCGACAGACTTGAAAGCTCTCGCATTCCGGCCGGCCTACTTGGCGTTGCAGCGATTGACCGCCTACTGGACCGCGGCGACCGTATTCCAAAACAAAGCCGATAGCGAGTTCTTCCACCGCTACCGTCTGCTTGGAAACGGCTCTTCTGTCGTCATCGGAAGCTCGGGAATCGATGTCGAGGCCTTCCAGACGGCACGGACGGAGATGACTAGCACCACCAGGCTTCGTGCTCAGCTCGGCGTGGGTGACGCCAAAGTCGTGCTCACCGTGAGCCGGCTGACCGTACAGAAGGGCATACCGACCCTTCTGGATGCGGCGCAGATTGTCCACGAAGCGCGCCCTGAGGTTCGCTTTCTGCTGGTTGGGCCCCGGGAGAGCGAGGGACCGTTCGCCGTGGGCCAGTCGTTGATCGAGCGACATGCACCCTATGTGATCGCGCCCGGTGCGAGATCCGATGTTCCGGCCATCCTCGGGATCGCAGATGTCTTTGCCTTTCCCACCGAGTATCGCGAAGGGATCCCGCGCGTTCTGCTGGAAGCCGGTTTGGCTGGTGTGCCAATCGTGGCCACGCGCATGCCAGGCTGCGGTGATGTCGTGGCGGAGAATTGGAATGGCCACATTGTCCCGCCGCGTGACCCGCGCGCACTTGCTGCCGCCATCCTTGACCTTCTTCAGGATCCTGCCCGCGCAAGAACCATGGGTCAGCGTTCCATCGAGCTTGTGCGGCGCGAATTCGATCTGGATGTCGTGGTCGACCGTTATGCCGAGCTTTACCGACAGCTGCTTTCCGCTGGCAGTCCAGGCGATGAGCGAGCGACGCGCCAGAACGGCAGTGAAGTACAATGATTGGCAGTGCGCTTCTCGCCCTTGGCCTCGTACTCACGACAGCTTCACAGCTGCGGCTTCCCGGAGTCCCGCTGGGGTTTGGCGAGGTCTGCCTCGTCCTATGGCTCGGCCTCGCACTCCTGCACGTCCTAACTCGCGACAGCATTTCAAACCCCGGAGCCTTGCTTCGGCTCGGCACATTTTGGATCTGTTTTGCGCTCAGCCTTGGCGTCGGGATATGCCAGGCCTTACTGCGCGAGGAGCTGGACCCCGGCTCGATGCTGCATGACGCCTTCGCTTATCTACTGGTTGCAGCCGTCAGTTGCTTCATCGTCGCGACAATGAAGGCCGACGGCACCCTTCGCCAATCGCAATGGTTCCTGATCGCATTCTGGATTATCGCCCTGGTCGTGCAAATTGCGATGGGCTGGCGATTCATCCGCCTGCCATCGGTTGATCCATGGTTCTGGGCTCGATTCCGCGGCTGGTCAGAGAACCCCAATCAGCTTGCGCTCTACTGCGCCCTTTTGGCGGCGCTGTCGCTTCACCTGGCTCTTTCAGCCAAGGGATTTGGGCGCCTCGCCGCATCATTCAGCTGCCTGCTATCCTTGGTCGTCGGCCGGCTCACCAAGAGTGATACATTCCTGGGTGCGATGGTGCTTTGCACCGCGGTGTTTCTCGTGCTGCGCTTGCGGAGCTGGTTGACCCTACCGGAGCACAGATTCAGCCTACGATTTGCAGTAGCGATGTTTATCGTCATCGCTATCGTTCCTCTGTCGCTTTCGCTGACGCCGTATGCCGTAGCGACAGCCGATGATGTGGAAAGCCTCGCCGCCAGCTTGACGAAGGATCGTGGCGGTGAGGCAACGATGCGTACCGCGTCCCTTCGGCTGTACCTTTGGCAAAACGCGCTGAAGAACGGGTTGGAATCTGGATCGCTCGGGCTCGGACCGGGACCGCATCTCTGGAGAGCGAAGGTGCAGGCTGCGATGGCCGCCGATAATCGGTCGACTACACTTCCTTTCGAAGCTCACAACACCGCGCTCGACGTATTTACGCAAGGCGGCCTGCTCGGCGTGATGGCCGTCTACGGCCTCCTCGCCGGCATTTTCCTGCTCGTACTACGCGCAAAGCTCGACGCGCTGGCCATATTTATGGTTGCGCTCGCAATTTTCAGCATGACTCATTTTGTTCCGCGCCAACCAATCGTGTGGTTCGCGCTCGCTCTCAGCCTGATCCTCGGTTTGGAGCGCCCTCGTCGCCGAGCGCGCGCATTGGGACCTGAACCATGTGTGGAATACCCGTGATACTTCAGACTCCGCATGCCTCTCGCTCCGCCGATTTGGCCGCGATCGGGTCAATGACGGCTCGCCTGCACCATTGCGGGCCGGATATTGCGCGGGTTCGGAACCGCTGGCGCGAGCACCTAAGCGGCCGCCGCGATCACTCGCGAATGATCCGAGCGGCCCTGATGCTGCAGTCCTGGCTGGAAACGACGGTTGGACATGGGACGACCTGAATGGCGGATATCCCGGAGCCTGTGCAGCAGAGGAGCGCACAATGGATGCGTTGACAGGCAACCGGATTCGACCGCTGACTATTCTTGCTCAAGAATGGCCGGAAACCGAACCGAATTTGGCACCACGCTCTTCAACCTCAGACGACGCCGTCCAGACATTCAAGCAGGTGCTGGATAGCATCCGGAAGTACAAGCCTTTTATCGTCAGGATGATTGCCGTGGGCGTCCTGCTCGCCGGGGCTGCCGGCGTTCTTATGTCGCCCTCCTACACGGCAACGACGCAGCTCGTTGTGAACACTCGAAACTCCGACGCAGGCGACGCTGCCGGCTCCAGCGGGGCGGCCGCGGCACCGAGTGCCAACACCGCCGATGCCATCATCGATACACACGTCACTGTCTTGTCGTCCGATAATTATCTACTGCGACTTCTGCCAACGTTGAGGGCTCTCGATCGTGCACGGGACGCCAGGGAGGTCCAGACCTGGACAAAGCGCGCGCGGGCGTTCTTCCGCAAAACATGGTCAAAGGCCAAAGCGCTGCTCTCTATCAGCGAACACCCCGATGGCGACGCATTGGCTGAGTTAAGGAGGCGTCTGATAGTCGCACAGGAGCGTCGCTCCAAAATCATCAGCGTTTCGTTCACGGACGCCAATCCGGAACGGGCGGCGGAATACGCCAACTTGATAGCACGATCCTATGTCGATGAAGTCTCCCGTCAAAAACAGACCATTGAGACCCAGGCTCTAAATGCGGTTGCCGTTCGATCATCCGCGGTTCAGCGCGAACTGTCCAAGGCAAAGGCTGAACTTGATGCCAGCCGTCTTGGCCAGCCTTCGTCGCCGCAGAGTGACGCCTTTGAGTGGCAGATGACGACGTTGGCACAACAGCTTGAAATGCTGCTGCGACAACGGCAGGAAGCGATTGCGAAGGGCCTTTTCATAGAACCAGAGGTGAGCATGATCGCAGACGCCTCGCCGCCAGAGCTTCCCAGCTCGTTGAATCCGTTGTTTCTTATTCCTCCCGTCACGATTGTCTTTGCCGTTTTTGCGTGCCTGCTCGCAGTCGTCTTTAATCGCTTTGACCGAGCTCTGCACACCGAGACCGAAGCCGCCGAGGCGCTGCGCATTCCGTGCGCCGGACTGATACCCTCGATCGCGCTCGAGTTGCGCAGAAAACCCCTGCAAATGTTGCAGCAAGCCGCGATCGAGTACGCAAGAGCAATTCGCTCCACTGTCGTATCTCTATTGGCTTGTGGATCGGCGGCCCCGCAGTCGCAGCGAATTGTCCTCACGACGTCCAGTACCCGCGGAGAAGGGAAGACTGCGGTTTCGTGGGGTCTTGGCTTCCACGCTGCACAGCTTGGACGACGCGTTCTACTCCTGGACTTGGGCCATTTGTTCCGTCGGCCCGGTGGCGACACCCCAGATCTGTTCAGAGTGTTGACGCACGACCGTCCACCTGCCGATGCCATCCAACACATCCCGGAACTGGGCATGGACTATTTGCCAGCAGGCTTCTCTGACGGCAATCGTCTCTGGATGCTGGCAAGTCCGAAGATCTCCTTGCTGTTCGAACAGTTGAGAGACGCCTACGATTTCGTGGTCATCGACGCTCCCTCGTTGCAGGACGCGCCGGAAGCAAGACTTCTTGTGCGTTGGGCGGACCATGTCTTGCTTGTTGTCCGCGCCGGAAGCACCAATCGAGACATGGCGCGGACCATGCTGCAACTGCTCGCTCGAACGGAGCATCTCAACGTCGAGATCAAATTCTGGTCAGTCCTGACTCGCAGACACCCGTCAGAGCACGACCGGCTCGATGTGGCACAGGAGCCTAGGCACCAGCGGCTGAAGGCGGCCGTGCGACGATGGATGAGGCTCGAACCGGCAATCGACGTTGCCAATTCTGCATAGCCCAATCTCAGGCCCCAAGGTTGATTAGCCAGCGACCGAGGAACGCATGATCATCGAGACTTTTGGACCGCCGGGGGCAGGCAAAACGACGTTTAGCCGAGCCTTGGCTCAACGCCTGCGCCAGCGCGGGTATACGGTCGATCTCGTCCTTTTGCCTCGTCTAAAGAGTGAATTCCTGAGCCGCGGCGGATTTCTCCCGGCGCTGCTGCGCGGCACCTATGCCATTTTCGTCACCATCGCGATCTTATGCCGGCCTATCTCAAATGCTCCAGGATTGCGTCTCGCCCGTGATCTGCTTCGGCTGATGCCGCCCAAAAGCCCGGCCTGGTGGATCAGAACCAGTCAATACATCGTCCGGTTTTCCTGTGAGTGGAACGACCCGCACAAACCGGATCACATCGTCTTATTCGATCAAGGGTTTGTTCAAGCTGTTTGCAGCTTGGCGCTGCTTAGCCGGGCAGACCAGAAGACGATCGCTCAGGCAATGAGCATGAGGAGACGGCCGGACCTGCTGATTCGGCTCGACGCCCCGAAGGAGCTGCTGGAATGGCGGCTGCGTCAGCGATCAGGCCAAAAGACGTTCGTGGAGAAATGGCTAGACCGCGATGTGCGAACGTTTCTCAAGATGAAGCCTATTACCGATTGCGTTGGTTCGCTGCTGGCAACCGAAGATCGGCGGATGATTTGCGTCAACTCACTCGATCCGGAACTCATGCGCAGCGCCCTCGACCGGGTTGAAGAGGAGATCTCGGCCAGATTCGGGAAGGCTTCAACGACCGACCTGCAATCCAGCCCGGAGAGTGAGCAGCTCGACTATCCCAGCGAAGAACGCGCGCCAGCTTCCAAGGACATTGGGATTTCGACTGCCGCCCAATCCGAAACAGACCTTACCGATCGTCTAGCGAGGGCGAGCCTGTGGTCGTTCCTGATCTACGTCGGCGGCGCCGGGGTGACTTGCCTCGCTCAACTTGCAATAGCCCGAACGGTTGGAGCGGCGAGCTACGGCATCTACTCGTACGTCTTGGCATGGATGACCCTTCTCTCTTACTTCGCAACGCTCGGACTTAACATGGTGCTGCTGCGATTTGTGCCGGCCTATAGCGCGAAAGAGCGGTGGTCATTGACGCGCGGCGTTATCCGATTTGCATTCCAACGCTCGTTCTTGGTCGCCATGGCGATCGCAATCTGCGGTATTGCCATCGTATTTTCGTCTGCGAAGAACATCCGGCACGAGATGACCATCAGTCTCGTAATAGGCTTGGCAACCGTGCCCCTGGTCGCGCTCTATGTGCTTGGTTCAGCTACCGTGCGCGCGCTCGGGGGGGTGATTTCGGCGATTGCTCCTGAGCGTCTGGGCCGCGACGGCCTCACGCTCGTAATCGTCCTGCTCGCCGCAGCGCTTAGCGTCATACCGCCCGATGCCACAATGGTCCTAAGCGCATTATTGATAAGCTCCGCGGTCACGGCGGGCCTCCTCGGATGGAGTATTCTCAAACTGTGGCCGCCGCAACTGAGATCCGCGGAGCTTGCCTATGCTCCGGGTGACTGGTGGCACTTCGCGTTTCCCGTCATGATAATGATGGGAGTCGATGTGCTTATGAGCCGCGCCGGCGTGATCCTTTTAGGTTGGGCCGGCGAGACTCACGCGGCAGGCATCTTCGCGCTAGGGTTGAATTTGGCACTCTTCCTGGTTCTCCCTCGCGTGGCGGTGGGGACTTTCTTTTCGCCAAATGTCTCGAAGCTCCACGCTCACCGGAATGCGAAGGCGCTTCAAAGTCTGTTTGCCCGGGCAACCGTCTTGTCGCTGACCGGAACGATGACGCTGGCGCTGCCATTGCTGTTGCTGACAGAGCCGCTGCTGCGGTTTTTCGGAGACGATTTCGTCGCAACGGCTCCTATTGCCCGAATTCTTATCGCAGGACAGATCTTTGCCGCGGCAACGGGCCCACAGCAGAATCTACTGATAATGACGGGGCACGAACGGGCCGCCGCCACGCTCATAGTGATCGGAGCCATCATGAACGTTTTCGGTTGCGCAATCGGCATTGCCTTATATGGAGCAATGGGCGCAGCAGTTGCGACAGCCGCGACCAACGTCATTTGGAACGCGGCAATGGCGATCTACATCTCCAAACGCCTCAATATGACCGCCGGGCTGCTCTTTGAGTATTCATCGACCCGCCGCCAGTTGGCCCCGTGAATTTGATCAGGAGCCACAAGACTAAAGTGAAGCCCGCTATCCCTCGTTCGAAGCTGCCGGCGATGAACGAAATACCGGAAGCCGAGGAAATCGTGTACAGGTGTGAGTTCTGCGATTTGCTGCTCCTTCTGCATCAGGACGGGGAAGTTTGCAGGAGATGGTTTGTCTCTGGTCGGTAGCGTAAGGGACCAGAGCCAGTGATGCGCATCGGAACGAGCGTACCGGGTGCAACTACACCGCGCTCCGCCAGCGCATCGACCAAGCGGCGGGAAGGCATTCCCAGCATCAGCATCGTGCCGGTCTTGCAGACATTGGGGCAAGTGTGCACAAGCTCTGGCCATACCTACTCCCCGTACTGCCGATTGCCCACGGTGGCCGAGACGGAAATCATACTGGCAAGCTCGGATGAGAAGGTCCCGTTGAAGGATCGGTCCTTAGACATGGCATACTCGTGGGGAAAGCAGCCGACAGTGGCGTGTCCAATGCTGCAGATGGCGGACGGCGGCGCGGATCCGGACCTGCGGTCGTTCTAACAAGGACTATTTCGCGCGTACGAGGGGGCTGCTCGCGAACACTACGCCCGAGCCGGCCGAATACCTCGATGTTCCGTGTCGTCGCCCAGGTTGCGCAAAGCCGCCGAGGTGTGGCGCAAGTCCGCCTGATAGGCGCCGGTTAGTCGCGGAGCCGGACTGCGCCCTTGCGGATGAGGCGGTCGAGGTGAGCAATCCTAACGTGATTTGCTTCGCCATCGGTTGCGCCCGGTTGTATTGATTCGTCGGTCTGCTTGATTTTAGAGATCGTGTCCATCTGAGCAGAAGCCGGCTTGCTCTGACCGGGGGCCAGTAGTGGGGAATGGGTGCTCTTTGGTGGTGCCAGCGATCCATTATTCATCCCCCAAATCGCCGCCTGTGTCCTGTTATGGACCCGGATCTTGCGCAGAATCGCCTTGACATGAACCTTCACGGTCGCTTCGGCGATATCGATCTTTCGCGCGATGGATTTGTTGGAATCGCCTTTGGTCAGGCAGTGGAGAATAGATTGCTCGCGCGGCGAAAGCTGCGGAGCGGTTCCATCATCTGCCGTGACGAGGGGCGCCTGGTTGTCGTCTCGGAGGGCTGCATCCTCCAGATGGCTCGCTTCGGGTTCGAGGGCGAATGACAGAAGTGCCGGTGGGAAAACCGTTTCACCCATCATAACCAATTCTATGGACTTGACGAAAGCATCGCTGCTCATGTTGTCAACGAAGTAGCCGGTGGCACCCGCCCGGAATGCTAAGACCAGCTCGTTTGGCCTATAATGATCGGCCACGACCGCAAGGCGTCCGTCTGGGTGGCGCGCTCTTAAAATCTCAATTTGCTCGACCGTCGCGTAAAAATCGTCGCCGGTATGGACAACGAGAAATAGCACTCGGTATGGGTGGCTTTTGCTGGTTGGCAAGTCATCCGCGCATGGAACTGAAACCAGGATACGAAAATTTGCTGAGTGCAGGATCCTGGCGAGGCCTTCCCTGAGTAAACTACTTCTTCCAATAAGCACGGTTCCAAAAGAATATCGCCGCCTCATGGTCGTTCTCCCAGCCCGAACAAACGATCAGCTCGAAGGGCTGTTGACCCCCGCCTCACTCGTTCATGATTTGTCATCATTGGTGGTCGAGTCGAAAAGTCGACATTCGTAAAACTATTGATGTTTGGTCTGTTTCAGTTGGTAGAAAAACCCTTCTCTCTTCGAGATGTTTGATAGAAGGTTGGAAGGTATTTTGTGAAGGTTTTATGAAGGTTAAATGAGAAATCCCAATTTCCCTATATACCTTTGGGTATATGCACCAACGTGCACCGTGGGATCCAACGCGCGCTGTTGCGACCTGACCGACACATGCGTTGCAGGACATCGTTTGGCGGTCCAAGCACGCAAGCAAGCGAACAAGATCAGACTCTGCGTTTCGGCATGCTGCGACAACAAGGCCTAAAGAAATATCCTCGTGATTGGAGTACCATTTAATTGGATGTATGGGCGCACTAGGGTTCCAAGGGGTAGCAAGGAAACCCACTATGCATTGCCTTCGCGCGGTGATCGCAGATCATCATCCCGTGATGCTTCAGGGTTTGAGCAATTTGCTTGGCACGGAGCGTGACTTCAGGGTTGTGGCACGTTGCGTTGATGGCACGGCTTGCATCGAAGCGATCCGGAGTCTCGCGCCAGATATCGCCATTTTGGATATCGCCATGCCCGACATTTCCAGAGAAGAAATCCTGGGCATCGCAAACTCCAAGAGTCTCGCGACGAGGCTGGTCTTTTTCACTACATTCGTCGAAGACCGCGATCTGATGATGCTGGCTGAAGCGGGCGCCTGCGACGTCATCTCTAAGGACGCGGAGCCTGGGGATCTGGTGCAGACCTTGCGGCAAATTGCCGAGGGATCGAGAAATCAGGCACCGCCTTCATCTAACGAGGCCGTCTGCCGAGCGCAGAGCGCAATTGCGGACAAGACGCTAATGACGCTGACAGAGCGTGAGCGCCAGATCATGCGTTTGGTGTCCGAGGGATTGTCGAATAAGGAAATTGGTCGGCGGCTGAATATTAGTGACGGCACCATCAAGGTCCATCTTCATCACGTGTTCCAGAAGCTTGAGATCAGCAACCGGACGGTGCTCGCGGCGCTCGCCTTATCGGCCTCCCTCTAGAAGTTTTCGCCGGAAGCAGTTAGCATCCGGCGTGACGAAGGACGGACTGACAAAGCGAACACGGTTACAGAAGAGCAGGGCGACGTGCTCGCGACCAAAGATCCGGAGATCGGCACCGGCCATCTTCCGGGCGTGATGATGATTACGCCCATCTTCAAGAAGGGCAAGGTCGTCGCCTAAGCCGGCTCGGACAGCTGGCGCAAACCGGACATTCGGCAGGACTCAGACCTGGGGCTGATGCAGTTCCATACGATATTCTGCCCAAGTCTACCAAGGGTCTGGACCGACGACGTCAGGAAGATCGCAGCCATCACGGCAGCGACCGCGAGATCGGGCCAGACCGTGGCCATACCCCAAACGCCAAGGGTTGCAACATCACGATGACGTTTCCGATCGCGTCGTTGCGCGAGCAAAGCCGAACGGAACGTATGTTAACGTCGCCGTCCTTGTAGGGATGCAGAAATAGTACCGATGCCCGATTGGCGGCGAGTGCAAGCACACCAATCACCCCCATGACCTCGGCTTTCGGTAGGCCGAGCACAAGCGTCTGGTAAACAGTCGAGCCGAAAACCCAGAGCGCCATGGCACTCAATGAAAAGCCTTTGGGCAAGGCCGCAGATACGCTTGCGTAAAGTCGCACCGATCACCACGAGATTAAGGCCGTAGGTGACCGTGTCGGCAAGGAAGTCCAGCGCGTCGGCCTTGAGGGCCTGCGAGCCGACCCGCGATCATCTCGGTCAGAAACATCGCCCCGTTGATGCCGATCACTGCCCAGAGCACACGCCTATAACGCGGGTCCACACCGTCGAAAACCGGCACACCGTCGGAGCAGCAACTTGCGACCACAATTCGCGAGTGCCGCTCGGCAACATCAGACTGCGGCGGCAATACAAGCGGTGGCGGCTCACAGCAAGCGAAGGATTGATGCTCGCGACAATGATCGCTCATAGGTGTTCGCTCCGCCAGCAAAGAGCTATCGCTGAAAATTGGTGGCGGCGAGAATCGGGAAGGCGGCATATCGTGGGGGTACTTGACGCCTCCACTTCTCCAAACGTCGACGATCAACTCACCGGAATCTTGCGTAATGGGGCGCGTGCTCTGCCGGCCCAGGCGGTCGAGGCCGAGGTCGCGGACTTTCTCGGCAAGCATGCCGATTTGAAGACCGAGGACGGCCACCAGCGCGTCGTCCGCCACGATCACCTGCCGGAGCGCGAGGTGATGACGGGTATCGGTCCGGTCGCCGTCCGCCAACCGCGTGTGCGCGATCGCGAGGCGACCACCGCCGATCCCGACCGCATCCGGTTCTCTCCGTCGATCCTGCAGTCTTACATGCGCCGGTCAAAGTCGATCGAGACGCTGTCGCCGATCTTATCTGAAGGGGATCTCGACCGGCGACTTCTCCGAGGCACTGGCGGCGCTGCTCGCGCGCTTTGACCCCTAGACCTGCAATCGTGCGTGCTGGCGTCTGCATGATCGCCTGCTCGATCGGCTAGAGATGAGCCAAGATACGTTCGACCTCACCGGTGCCAGGTTCACGGCCTGTCTCGACACACGCTTGCGAACCCTCTTGTCGGAGTGAGCCTTGATATTGACAGGCGGTTGATCCGCCGACCGCCTTCTGGAGGGCCAATAACTCCGCGGCAAGGCCGTCAAACTGCATCTCGAGAGCGAGGAGGTCGGCATCACCGTCGGCGGGCGACAACACCGGTGCACTCGCCTCCGAAATCGATGAGCCGACCGGAGCAATTACGGCATTAGAAGATTGGCGGTCAGGCACATCGACCTCCTAGCAGCGGTGTTCGGCGACTCACAGAGCCCTTAACGCCCAAAACAACTCTGCATTGCTTGGTACTTTTTCGGCTTTAAAGCCGTGGGTCAATAGGCCGCAGCAAGATTGTTGGAGGCATGGACCTCCGCCATCGATTCGCTACCAACTTGCGCCGCATCCGCCACGACAGGGGAATTTCCCAGGAAGACCTGGCGTACGAAGCTGGGGTGGATCGTGCCTACGTCAGCAGGATCGAGAGGGCCGTTACCTACGTAGGCCTAGAGATCATTGGGAAGTTCGCTGAGGTGCTAGGAGTCGATCCAACCGAGTTTTTCAGAACCCCAGCCCGGACGCCGCGGAAAAGCTGAGGTCGACCGCGAGCTGTCGCAGACATTTTGGGGAAAGGGCCGCGGGTAGATGTTTCGGAAACTTCCCCAGATTAAATCCCAGACTAAACGGAAATTTTAGTCTGGGGCTAATTCGAGCCGATCTCGAAACCGATTGCGTTTCAATATTGCCCTTCCTGAGAGAGGGGTGGCATTTCATTCCGGAGACATGGGTTACACAATGGGGCCTTTTGCGGGGAGCGCAAGATGCCCTGGAAGGTGTGTAATCCCATGGATGAACGGCTAAAATTCATTGCCCGGCTGCTCGACGGTGACCAGATGGCGCTGCTGTGCCGAGAGTTCGGGATCTCCCGCAAGACCGGTTACAAGATTCTCACGCGCTATAACGAAATTGGTTTGGATGGGCTCACCGACCGCTCGCGGCGGCCCTACCGCCATGCCAATCAGCTGCCCACCCAGATCGAGACGCTGATCGTGCGGTGCAAGCAGGACAAGCCGCATTGGGGCGCTCCGAAGATCAGGGAGAGACTGGTCCGGCTCTATCCGGATGTGCACACGCCCGCCATCAGCACGGTGCATGCGGTGCTCGATCGTCATGGTCTGGTCAAGCGCCGAACCAGACGACGCAACAAGGCCGAGGGCACCACACTCTCTCGTCCGCTCCAACCCAATGAGCTGTGGTGTGCCGACTACAAGGGCGAGTTCATGCTCGCGGATCGTCGCTATTGCTATCCCTTGACGATCACCGACTTCGCCAGCCGTTATCTGATTGCTTGCGAAGCCTTGCACACCACCAAGGAGACCTATGCCTTTGCCGTATTTGAAGCCGTCTTCAAGGAGTTCGGCCTGCCAGACGCCATCCGCACCGACAACGGCGTTCCCTTTGCAAGTCCCAATTCCCTCTTCAATCTGTCAAAGCTCTCCGTCTGGTGGCTCAGGCTCGGCATCCAGATCGAACGCATCAAGCCCGGCCACCCGCAGCAGAACGGGCGCCATGAGCGGATGCATCTGACCTTGAAGCTGGAGGCGACCAAGCCGGCCGCCAACAACTTCTTGCAACAACAGGCCAAGTTCGATGACTTCATCGACTGCTACAACAACGAGCGACCTCACCAAGCGCTCGACATGCAGTGTCCGGTGCAACGCTATCAGCCCTCGTCACGGCCATATCGTGGCTTGCCAGACCTCGACTATCCGTTCCATGACAGGGCCGTCACGGTCACGACTTGCGGTCGCATCTGCTTCAATCGCCAGAAAATCAATCTGAGCCAGGTGTTCGCGGGCCAGACTGTCGGTATCAAACAGACTGACGACCGTATTTGGCTCGTCAGCTTTATGAATTATGATCTCGGATACTTCGACGATGAAACTTGCAGGCTCGAACCCTTGACTAACCCCTTCGGGCCGAAAGTGTTACCTATGTCTTCGGTATAAATCGTAACCCATGTGTCCGGAACGGACCGGCGTAAAGTGGCGCACCCGACACGATTCGAACGTGTGACCTTTGCCTTCGGAGCAAGATAACGTGCCCATCCGAAAAATGCGATAGGGCACGCTATTCCACGCTATCCGGCTGAAAGAACTGGATATTCTCAACGCCCCAAGCGACGTTCCTATCCGAAAACCCACACCGATTTTCTCCCGCCTGCTTACGTCCTGCTTACGTGAGGGATCGTGCCCGGAATGAAGGAATGTCGTGGTCGAGATAACGAAGAGGGTCGTCAG
>Ga0210384_10003905_pt1 | contig 16954 bp, 13 predicted proteins | sample IncBWH2MmetaG_FD_160574 | JGI IMG/M metagenome (GOLD analysis project Ga0210384, IMG submission 160574) | Forest soil microbial communities from Barre Woods Harvard Forest LTER site, Petersham, Massachusetts, United States - Inc-BW-H-2-M | ecosystem: Environmental > Terrestrial > Soil >...
ATACGACGACATGATCGAGCTGCAGTATCGCCTGGTGACGCAGGGGCTGGGTATCCATCATCTGCGCTTGGTGCTGGGGGCTTCCATGGGTTGCATGCACACCTGGTTGTGGGGCGAGCAGCATCCTGATTTCATGGACGCGCTTATGCCGCTGGCCTGCCAGCCGGTTGAAATTGCCGGACGCAATCGCATCATGCGCAAGATGGTCATGGATAGCATCCGCACCTCGCCCGACTGGAACAATGGAGAGTACAAGAACCAGCCCCACGGGCTTGTCGGCGCGCTCGACGTCCTGCTCATCATGGGCAGCAGCGCAGTACAGATGCAGGCAGCCGCTCCCACACGAGAAGAAGCCGACGGCTATCTTCAGCAGGAACTTTCCAAGCGCCTGAAGATCACAGACGCCAATAACATGCTGTACTACTTCGACGCCTCGCGGAACTATAACCCTGAGCCGCAACTGGAAAAAATCACGGCGCCGCTCACCGCCATAAATTCGGCTGATGATGTGATTAATCCGCCGGAGCTCAAGATTGTGGACAAAGATATACTGCGGGTCAAGAATGGAAAATTTTTTCTGCTGCCCATCACCGAGCACACCCGCGGGCACGGCACGCATACCTGGCCGATAAACTGGGAAAACTATCTGGCCGAGCTTCTGGTGAGATCACAGCGTTAACTGGGCGCCGGCCGCAATAAAGAAATTGCGGTAGAGACGTAGCCTGCTACGTCTCTACGACTGAAGCCTAAACTTCGGCCCGCAGGATCTTCCAGAACCTTGAATCGCAAAGCTAAAGGCCAAGAGCTAAGAGCTGAAATTCATCACGAGAACGTCTCCGGCTCTGTGTTCTTGGCAGATGAGATCATCGCACTCCGCAAGAAATAGACCACGAACCCTGCCGCAATGAGCAGACATCCAAACGCCAGCGCATTCATGCCCGCGATGTGCTCGCTCTCACTGCGCACTACAGAAAAGCCAAGCAGCAGCATGGGAAACACGCCCACGGCAAATGCTCCGAACATTCCGCCGGGTACGCGAAACGGACGCGGCAGATCAGGCTCACGCAGGCGCAACGCCGCCAGCGCAGCAAACTCCAGCAACAGGCTCAGGCCATAAATCAAGATATCAATCGTAATCAGCCGCTCGAAGTTAAGCCCAAGGCACGCCGCCCAGGCGACAGCCAGCGTAAGAATCGCCACCCACGGAGCTTTAGTTTTCGGATGCAGTTTGCCAAACACGCGCGGCAACATGCCATCCTGCGCCATGGCCAGGGGCAGGCGCGAGTAGCTCATGACCAAGGAGTTAAACATACCGAAGGCACTCAACATGCCGCCCACCACTAGCACGACGCGCAGCCACGGCCCGACAACCTGCGCCGCCAGCTCAGCCCACGACCCGGTCTCGGCGAAGGCACTGGGCGAGATTCCCGTCAGCGAAACCGCCGCCGTCGGCAAAACATAGCTCAACGCCACGATGCCTACGGTGATCATCATGGCGCGCGAGTAGGTCTTCTGCGGATTATCAACTTCGGCGGCGATGGTTGAGGCGTTATCCCATCCCATGTAATTCCACATGGCTGCCAGAATGCCGGTGATCATGTCCACGTGCGCGGTGGTCTGCACCGTCTGGCCGGTGAACATGCCGTGCTTCCACAGCGCAAAAACTATCAGTACGGCAAACGGCAAGGAGAGCAGTACGAACAGCCAGAGCGAAGTCAGCGCCACCAGGCGGACTCCGGCGATGTTCAGCAACGCGCATACTGTGACGATGGCCAATCCTACCAGCGCGCCATGATGTCCAATGCCAAAATAGGGAAACAGGTGCTTGAGATACAGAACAAAGAGCGTGGGATAAATCGCCATATCGAAGATGCTGGCCACCAGCGAGAGCCATGCCTCCTGGAATCCCCAGCACGGCCCCAGGGCACGGCGCACCCAGACGTAGAATCCGCCCTCTTCCGGCAGCGCGCCGGCGAGTTCGCCGATCATGTAGGCGGTAGGCAGGCTCCAGAGCACCGGCGTGATCAGAAAGATCAGGATGGCGCCCATGTATCCTGCGCCGTGGACGGTGTCTTCAGTTCCGTAGGTGCCACCGGAGACCATGAAGAAGGTCGCGGCCACGAGCGGCCACAAAGTCAGATTTTTATTTTTGGAAGGGGAGGAAAAATTAACGGTTGGGATAAGTTGCTGCTGTACGGCTGTTTTCAATTTCGATGGCTACCTCCTCAGGCGGTCCTTGTTCTCTGGATCAACGAGCGCACGGAACAAGCCCGCAATTGCAATATACAGGCAATCGACAGCAGCGCAAGAAAAAAATTCAGATTTTTCAGATTACCGCTTATTTATCGCCTCGAGGATTCTCTTCCTTGGGCCGAAATTCGAATAAGATTCCTGTTTCCACTTCTACCGCGTTTCCGTCCAGTGTGTAAGGTTTGAAGACCCATTGCATCAGGGCGTCTTCAATGCTTTTCGCCTGTTCGGGAAAGGCGTGGATCATATGCATCTGCTTGACCCTGCCGCTCGTGCCGATGATGACGCGCACCGGTACTGTGGTGAATTTAGGACCGGTCATGGCTGGATCAACTTTATGAAGAACATTTTCGCCCGAGGCATAATTTTTCACGCATATCGGGGCGGTTATTTCCGTGAACTTAATATTGTTCAAATCCTGCACCAGTTTTTTTAACAGTTGCTTATCACCGGTGCTAATTACAAAGCTCACGACATGACAGCGAATATCGGTGGCGAAGTGGGCATGGTAAAGTCCAGCACCTCTGAAATCAAAACGTGCAAAGGGATGGTTGGCAATCCTGACTTCCGTGGGCCCGCTCTCAGCCTTCATGCCGCGATTCAAGTTCTGCTTGATCTCCTGAAGCAGCCCTATGGAGTTGTTGACGGCGTGGGGATAGAAAAAAAGGTCAACCGCAGAAATCAGAATCGTGGCATTGACTACGCCCCGAGGTCCCAATGAACTCAGCACATAATAGCCGGTGTTAGAAGGCGGCGGCTCCTCAAAGCCCTCGCTCCAGTTTTGCGGCAATGGAAAAGTAAAACCAAAATACTTGTTGACGTAAAAACTATCGGTCACGGCCCCGTCTTCGGGCACAGGGGCCTGCTCACCCGCAACGAAACTGTGCGCAACCCGTTCGGCAGTCTTCCTGGAGTCCTGTGCTGAGCCTAACGCGTTGCCGAATGCGACAACAATAAAAATGATGAAGAGAAACTTTGCAGAACCCTTCGAAAAACACCAGGGGGGCGAATCGCAGAAGCCCAGTTTTAACTGAGAATCGAGGACTGAGGATTGACCGCGGTGCTTCATAGGTTCCGCTCCTGCGAACGGAACGCTATCTTATCCCAATCCACGACTCCTGGCTCGGCTGAAAACCCTTACTGGTTGGGCACGGTAACCTGGGCCAGCAATTGCTGATCAAGCTGCTGCAACTCCGGAGGCAGCTTGGCATAGTGTAATGACGTGGCCGTCTCCTGGCCTGAAGTCGTGATGTATTGCACAAACTTTTGCAGCGCCTGCGCCTTGGCCCGGTCTTTCGGTTCTTTGGGAATCAAAAGAAACGTCAGACCACTGATGGGATAAGCATCAGCCGCAGTCGCCGGCGGATCGACGATCAAAGTACGCACATCCTGGGCCAACTCTTTGCTGAAAGCCGCGATTGCCGCCGACGTGGATTCAGCACTTGGGGCAATCCAGTTTCCAGCCTTGTTGCGAATTTGGGCGACGGGGAGGCCGTTCTGTGAAGCGTAGGTCAGCTCCACGTATCCGATGCCGCCTTCGGACTGCTTCACAACTCCGGTGACGCCCTCACTGCCTTTTCCGCCGAAGCCGGTAGGCCAGTTTACTGCCATGCCCTTGCCAACTTTGGAATGCCACTCGGGACTGACCGCATCCAGATAGGAGGTGAAAAGGTTGCTGGTGCCGCTGCCCTCGGAACGATGCGCAACCAGGATGCTGGTACCTGGCAGTTTGACGCCGGCGTTGTCTTTGGCAATTGCAGCGTCGTTCCACTTCTTGATGGTGCCCAGATAAATTCCGGCAAGGGTCGGTCCGCTCAGCTTCAGCGGATCTTTTAAAGAGGGCAGATTGTACGTGATGCACACCGGGCCGGCGCTTTCCGGCAGTTGGATGAGCGGCGGCATGTCCTTGAGCTTTTCATCAGAAAGCGAAGCATCGGTCGCGCCAAAATCCACTAATCCCTTTTTGAGCTGCTCAATGCCAGCTCCGCTTCCAACCGACTGGTAGTTGATGTGGACGTTTTGATTGGTCTGTTGGAAGTCGGCAATCCAGCGGGTCATGATTGGATTTACGAATGAACTGCCCGCTCCAATGATGGTTGCAACCTCGTTCGACGATTGCCCCGAGTTGCAACTGGTGAAAAGGACCAGACTGGAAACCAGGCCAGCCAATAGCAACCTGCGAAATATGCTGATCATAAGATAGCTCCTTGGTTATGCCATGATCACAAAACGAGGTTAAAAGAATGTTAATGCCATAAGCCCTGCAGAAACGGAAATTGCATCACGTGAGCGTCGTGTGCACAAGATAACCCTTCTTGGCGGCGTCTTCACACAAGGCAATCATGGAGACGTGAAAAGCATAGTCTTTGTATTTTTCAGGGTTCGCGTCAATTCGCTGTTTGAGAAGACGCAAGATTTTCAGCATTTCTTCCGGTTTCCGGCAATCCTTGGCCGTGGGCGTCTGGCTGATCTCAGCATAGAGAGCACGATCGAACCAGTCGAACGTAAATACAGCTTCGCCATCGAGGTCGCTTTCTTCCTCGGCAAGATCGATCAACTCCTGCAATAGTTGGGTGTCTACAAACACCCAACGAGCGTCGGCTACAAGCTCGTAGTTTTTGCCGGCTTTCCTTGCGGCATGCATGCCAAAACTCATTTGTATGTCCTCTGGTTCTCAGTTAGACCTGTTTCCACATCTCGGCGCGCGGGTCTTCGGGATTCATCTTCTGCAGTTGCTGCCAGAGCTCGCGGGCTTTGAGGTCGCGGGCCTCAGGAACAACGATTTTGATCTCCACAATCTGGTCGCCGCGCACACCCTCTTTCGTAGCTGAAGGCACACCTTTCTCGCGCAGGCGCAGTTTCTGGCCGCTCTGCGTGCCGGGCGGCACCTTGAGTTGCGCTCGGCCATCAATGGTTGGAACTTCAATCTTCGCTCCCAAGGCGGCTTCAGGGGCAGTCACGGGTACGGCAATGTGAATATCGTCGCTCTCGCGGTGAAATACAGGATGGTCCCCGGCGCGCACAATAATGTAGAGATCTCCCGGCTGGCCGCCGTGCAATCCCGCGTTGCCTTTGCCCGCCAGGCGGATACGCTGGCCATCGCGCGTGCCCGGCTTGATGCGAATTGTGATGGGCTCATTGCGGGTCACGACTCCTTCGCCCTTGCAAACGTTGCACTCCGTGCGGTCATGACCGGAGCCTCCACAGCGCGGACAGGTCACGTTGAACTTCATGCGTCCGCTGGTTTGTGTGATCTGTCCTTTGCCGCCGCACTCCGGGCAGGTGGCGGTGCTTTCCAGGTATCCCCGGCCGCTGCAGTTGCTGCATACATCACGGCGGCTGACGTTCAGACGCAGCTCAGCGCCGCGGATCGCCTGCCAGAAGCCAACGTTAACCTTGTACTCCAGATCAGTGCCGGGCTGCGGGCCGGTGTTAAACGCCACCTCATCGCCTCCGCCGCGCCCGCCAAAAATGTTGCTAAAAATATCGCGGAAGCCTCCGCTACTGCGTCCGCCGCTGCTCCCAGCTCCGCTGGCAAAATCTGAGAAATCAAAGCCGCCAAAATCAAATGGGACCCCTTGCGCCCCACCTCCTGGTGCATCAGAAGCCCGGCCCGAGCCGCCCCCTGATGCACGCCCTCCGCGGGCGTAAGCTTCAGCAGCGGCAGGATCAATGTTGTCGGAATAAAAGCCGAGCTGATCGTAGATTTTGCGCTTTTTGGGATCGCTCAGAACATCGTTGGCTTCGGAAAGTTCTTTGAACTTTTCCTCCGCCTTCTTGTCATTGGGATTGACGTCCGGATGGTACTTACGCGCCAGCTTGCGGAAGGCCTTGCGAATTTCTTCAGCCGAGGCGCTCTTCTTGACGCCAAGCGTACCGTAATAATCTTTGGTTTGAGTGGCCATGAGTACTTACAAAATAATTCTAATTGCTGGTTCTAATTACAGCATACCCTCAGAACACAAAGTACAAGGGGCGCATTGCTGCGCCCCTTAATACAAGCTAACAGCCAAGAGCTAAAAGCTAATAGCTTATTTTTTCTCATCTACATCCACATACTCGGCGTCTATGACTTCGCCTTCTTTCTTTTGACCATCAGGCTTGGCTGCGCCGTCGTCGCCAGGAGCCGGTCCGCCAGCTTGCGCTCCCGCTCCCGAAGGCTGGGCCGATTTGTACATCTGCTCGGCAAGCTTGTGGGAAGCGGCAGTCAGCTTCTCGCGTGCCGAGTTCATGGCTGCGGCATCGCTGCCTTCCAGGGCCTTCTTGGCATCGGCCAGCGCTGACTCGACGTTGGCTTTCTCGTCGCCTGAGATCTTGTCGCCGTGCTCGCGCAGCATCTTTTCGATGTTGTACACCATGCCGTCGAGCTGGTTGCGCGCTTCGATCTCTTCGCGCTTGGCTTTGTCTTCCGCCGCATGCGAGTCGGCTTCCTTGGCCATGCGGTCAACCTCGTCTTTGCTCAGACCGGAAGAAGACGTAATCGTGATCTTCTGGTCCTTGCCGGTTCCGAGGTCCTTGGCCGTAACGTTGAGGATGCCGTTAGCGTCAATATCAAACGTCACCTCAATCTGGGGCATGCCCCGCGGAGCCGGTGGAAGTCCGGTCAGGTGGAACTTGCCCAGCGTGCGATCGTCTCTCGCCAGAGGACGCTCGCCCTGCAACACATGCACCTCGACCGACGGTTGATTATCGGCCGCTGTGGAGAAGGTCTCCGTCTTCTTGGTCGGGATGGTGGTGTTGCGCGGAATCATCTGCGTCGCCACGCCGCCCAGGGTCTCAATCGAGAGCGTCAATGGAGTCACGTCGAGCAGCAGCAGGTCTTTCACATCCCCTGCCAGCACGCCGGCTTGCACCGCCGCACCTACTGCGACTACTTCATCAGGGTTAACGCCTTTGTGCGGCTCTTTGCCGAACAGGTCTTTCACAAGCTGCTGGATGCGAGGCATGCGGGTCTGTCCGCCGACGAGCACGACTTCATCTATGTCTTTCGGCTCGACGCCGGCATCTTTCATCGCCTGCTTGGACGGCCCGACCGAGCGCTGGATGATGTCTTCTACCATCTGCTCGAGCTTGGAGCGGGTGAGCGTCTTGACCAGGTGCTTGGGACCCGAAGCGTCGGCGGTAATAAATGGCAGGTTGATCTCCGTCTGCTGCGTGGTGGAAAGCTCAATCTTGGCCTTTTCCGCCGCGTCGCGCAGACGCTGCAATGCCATCTCGTTGCCCTTGGAGCGCAGGTCGAGTCCTTCATCTTTCTTGAACTCATCGGCCAGCCACTCCACGATGCGGTTATCAATGTTGTCGCCGCCCAGGTGCGTATCGCCGTTGGTGGACTTCACCTCAATCACACCTTCGCCGACCTCGAGAATGGAAATATCAAACGTACCGCCGCCGAAGTCGTAGACCGCGATGGTCTCGTCCTTCTTTTTGTCGAGACCATAAGCCAATGCCGCAGCCGTGGGCTCGTTGACGATGCGCTTTACGTCGAGTCCGGCAATTTTGCCGGCATCTTTGGTCGCCTGACGCTGAGCGTCATTAAAATATGCCGGAACGGTGATCACCGCTTCGGTCACCCCGCCGCCGAGGTAGTCCTCCGCCGCCTTCTTCAGCTTCTGCAGGATCATGGCGGAAATCTCCTGCGGCGTGTGCTGCTTACCCTGCGCCATAACCGCGATGTGATCGCCAGCTTTGACGACCTTGTAGGGCACCATCTTCATCTCTTCCGTTACTTCCTCATAACGACGTCCCATGAAGCGCTTGATGGAATAAATTGTGTTCTCTGGATTGGTAATCGCCTGGCGCTTGGCTACCTGCCCCACCAGACGCTCGCCGGTTTTTGTGAAGGCCACCACGGAAGGCGTAGTCCGGCCTCCTTCTTCGTTTGCAATTACTTTAGGTTCGCCACCCTCCATCACCGCTACCACGGAGTTGGTGGTTCCCAAATCAATACCGATTATCTTGCCCATAGCAAACCTCCTTACTTTTCTAAGTGCTTTTATCTAAGTAACTTGAGCAACTTATCTCAATTTAGTCGAATTGCATGATAATACTTGAGTGACTTACTGTCAATGTTTAGATGTAGGGCTAGACCTGCGGGTTGCAAAAACTGGCGCCCCAAAATACTGGAAGGGTGTTCGCCCCTACGCTGTTTTCAGTCGTATCTTTCGTAAACGATAGATTTTTTGTCCCAGCCAAACTCTTCCTTGAGCAATTTGCGGTTGGCTGAAACCATATTGTTCAAGCCACAGATGTAGGCGTCCATATTGGTGCGGGCTTCGAGAGGGCGTGAGTTCAAGATTGCACGAACCTGGTCCTGGACGTAGCCGCGCGCTCCCTGCCAGCTTTCATCGGCCCGGCTCAGGGTCACTATGTAGTGAAAATTAGGATGCTGCTTTGCCGTCTGCTCGAACAACTCGCGATAATAAACGTGCTTTTCGTAGCGTGTGCCATAGATCAGCCATATCTCGCGGTCGGCGTGGCGCGACTCATCGGCAAAAAGCCACTGCACAAAACCACGCATGGGTGCTATGCCGGTTCCCGTGGCGATCAGTAAAGAATCGCGCAAGGGGTTGCGCAGCACGAATGTCCCATGCGGACCGTGGAACTTCAGCTCTTGCCCTTCGTTCAGATCGCAAAGCATGTTGGAGAAGAAACCGCTCTCTACGCGGTTCAGGCAGAGATCGAACTGATTGTGGCGTGGCGAAGAGGCGATGGAATAGGCGCGCGTCATGTGCTTCCCCTGGTTGTCAGCCAGCATGGAGACAAATTGGCCGGGAGTGAAGTCGAATCGCTCCGCCTCCTTCACCTCGAATTCCAGGTGCTTGGTTTGATCGGAAAGCGAGACCACGCGATTTAAGTGCGCGGTATAAGTTGGGCGTTCGTGCACAGTTATTTCCCTAAATCCTGTCTTAGCTATTTAGATTCTACAGTCGATGGGAAGTATTCAGTTTGTAGCGCGTGCCTGATGCCTGGGCAGATTATCAGCGCATGACACAGCTGGTGAGGGTTGTGCCACCACGCCCTAAATCCTTTTCCTTTCGACGATTTCTGGGTCTGTCCCAACCACCTTCATACTGTCATGTTGAGCGGAGCGCCAAGAGAAAATCTGTAGCCCTCGAGGCGGATGGGCGCGGAGTCGAAACACCCCGAGCATGCTTCCGTCGGAAATGTTGATTCAGGGAATTCTCCCATGAGCGTCCCGGAACCTGCCTCTCATCTCATCTCCATGATGCGGAACAAACCTACAATCGTTGCTCAGCCAACGTGTTTTGGCAAACGCTGCATGGGAGAGAATTCCCTGAAGCAGTGTGGATTGGGGAGAATTCTTCGGGATGTTTCGACTTCGCGCTTAAGATTCTGCGAGATGCCAGGGGATCGTGGCGCTCCGCTCAACATGACAGAGGGGAGGAACATGGCTCGTGGACGCTCTACAGAAACGCTGTTCCCTTGAGGCTTGCCGCGTTAGGCCACACAAGAATGCGGATATTTATTCGACGGTCACCGACTTTGCCAGATTGCGTGGTTGATCTACGTCGCATCCGCGGCGCACGGCAATGTGATAGGCCAAAAGCTGCAGGGGCACAACATCGAGGATGGGCAGAAGCAGCTCCGGCGCCTGGGGCACATAAATGACATGATCGGCCGATTCGCGGATCTCTTCGTCGCCATCGTTGGCCACGGTGATCACCCGGCCGGAGCGCGCTTTAACTTCCTTCATATTGGAAATGGTTTTTTCATAGCGCACCATCGAGCCCGGATCTTTCAAGTCTCGCGTGGCAATAATCACGACCGGCAGGTTTTCATCAATCAAGGCGTTGGGGCCGTGCTTCATCTCTCCGGCAGGAAAGCCCTCAGCGTGAATGTAAGAGATTTCCTTGAGCTTGAGTGCGCCTTCCAGAGCAATAGGATAGTGCACGCCCCGGCCAAGGAAGAGAAAATCCTGTGCGCGGTAGTATTGCTTGGCCAGGTCTTCTAAGTCCTCGTCACGGGTCAATAACGATTCCAGTTTGCCCGGGATGAGGGTCAGTTCCTTGATGTAGTCCTTCGCCTCGGTTGGAGAAAGCGCGCCACGAACCTCAGCGAGATAGAGCGCGAACAGCAACAGCGCGGTGAGTTGTGCCGTGAAGGCCTTGGTAGAGGCCACGCCGATCTCCGGCCCGGCGTGCGTATAGATCGTACCCGAGGCCTCGCGGGCAATCATGGAGCCCACCACATTGCAGATGGCCAGCGTCTTTGAGCCTTTGGCCTTGGCCTCGCGCTGGGCGGCGATGGTGTCTGCTGTTTCGCCGGACTGCGTAATCAGCAGCGTCACCGCTTTCTGCGAGGTGATGGGGTCGCGGTAACGGTATTCGCTGGCGTAATCCACCTCAACCGGCATGCGCGCCAGGCGTTCGATCATGAATTTGCCGATCAATCCGGCGTGCATGCTGGTGCCGCAGGCGGCAATATTGATTTTGTCGGCGGCGCGTAACTCGGCCTCGGTAATTTCCATCTCTTCCAAAAAGATCTTGCCGCTTTCGAGCGAGACCCTTCCCATGGCAGTTTCGCGCACGGCGCGCGGCTGCTCATAGATTTCTTTGAGCATGAAGTGCCGGAAGCCGCCCTTTTCCGCCATGATCGGGTCCCAGGTGATGTGCTGCACCTGGCGTTCGATGGGCCGTCCGTCAAAATCAGAGAGCTTCACGCCTGAAGGAGTAATCACCGCCAGGTCGCCATCGGCGAGAAAGAACAGATCGCGGGTGTGATAGAGGATGGCGGGAACATCAGAGGCGACAAAATATTCGTTTTTCCCCAGTCCGATGACCGCCGGCGGGCCATTGCGCGCGGCCACAATTTTATTGGGCTCCTCTGTGGCGATTACAGCGATTGCGAAAACCCCGCTGAGTTCCTTGACGGTTTTGCGCACGGCTTCTTCCAGGGAGTTATGCGTGCCATTGTTCTTGCTAAAAAAATACTTTTCGATCAGGTGGGCGATAACTTCGGTGTCAGTTTCGGTGACGAACTTGTGCCCCTCTTCGACCAGCTTCTTTTTGAGCGAGAGATAGTTCTCGACGATGCCGTTGTGCACCACGACAACGTGGCCACTACAGTCGCGATGAGGATGGGCGTTCTCTTCGGTCGGGCGTCCGTGCGTTGCCCAGCGGGTATGGCCGATGCCATAGGTGCCATCCAGCGGCTTCAACCGAATGGCCTCTTCCAGGTTGCGCAGCTTGCCTTCGGCGCGGCGGATCTGCAGGCCATCGCCGTTGCCGGCCACAGCGATGCCGGCGGAGTCGTAGCCGCGATATTCCAGCCGCCTCAGCCCGTCAATAATGACGGGGACAACCCGCTTGTTACCTACATATCCGACGATGCCACACATTTTTGACTTTAACCCTTATCTACCCCGGTCAACTGGAACTTAAAGAACCCTTAAATCCTATTAAATGCGAAAATAAGACCGCCTCAGTAATTTACTGTAATCTGTAATCCTGATTTTATCCGCATTCGTTAGCAGAAACTAATCTTCGATGGAATAACGGTATTCTTCGATCACGGGATTGGTCAGCACTTCGCGCGCCATGCGCTCCACTTCAGCCTGGGCCTGCTGCTTGTTCAGGCCGCCATCCAGGGTAATTTCAAAATATTTGCCTTGCCGCAAATCGGCGACCCCCCGGTAGCCGAGCTTGTTCAGCGCGCCGTGAATGGTTTTTCCCTGCGGATCAAGGACGGTCTTTTTCAGCGAGACGTAGACATAAGCTTTCATCGCGATAATGAAATTATACCCTCAGAGCGCAAACAGGCTGGGATTCTTGAGCACAAGGTCCCTAAAAGGATTTAATTTGGGCCCTACGAAGATAGATCTTTGCCGTTTTTTGACAGAGCAGTTCTTCTCTAAAGAAAAAACTGGACAGGAGCACCCTGTCCAGTTCTATTTTCGGAAAGCCTCTTATTCGTTCTCGCGGATATATTTCAAAGTTGCCCGTACTACTTGTTCGAGTGCGGTATAGACCCCCGGCATTGGTTTAGTGCTTTCGCGCGATTCTTCCGTAGAGTCCAGAAGCGGCGGGTTATTGTTAGCTTTGTTCAGCTTGTAGGCCAACATGACGTCATAGGTGCTGGGTTTCCCCGAGCCTACACCAAAGAAGCCTCCAATTTTTGCGCCGGCAGAGGTGCCTTTGATGCTGGCAATATCCACATAAAGAATGTAATCGCAATCTTTAGATTTGGCATCGGCGATCAGCTCGGCTGGCGTATTGCCATCTACTGGAACGGGATCGAGTTGGGCGTTTTTGAGCTGCAGGATGAGGTAATCGCGCATTTGACCCAGTTTTTGCGAGCTGTCATTTTTGATAAGCGGTACTCCGACGCGAGTTATGCCCGGCTTCTTACGTGAAATCTTCGTGGGCACTGTTGGGGCGCTCTTCCCTTCTCCTGACTGCATCTGGCCCAACATCTGCCCCGCGGAGATTCCCATGAGGTCGCTGTAATTCCTGGCTTCGGTATAACCTTCGGGGATTTCAAAGAGATCGGGGTCAAGGGTTGCCTTGGAAAGTTCTGTTACTTCAACCGAGGTGGTAAAGCTATTTTTGCCGGTATTGTAGGTTGTGATCAGTTTGAGGGGATACCCTGCATTGGCAAATCCGCTGTTGTGAAAGCGGTATGTATCCTGGCATCCGGCGCGTTCGCCGCCTCCGCCCATGGTCATGTTGTGCACGTGTGTGCGGCACACCAGTGTGGGTGAGAGATCGGCATACCATCCGTCGTTTTCGAGTTTGAAATCTCCTTTGGCACAGGCGTCAGGGCTGGCATCCATGCTCATGCTGCTGGTGACATGGCGGGCGGTATAGCCAAACATCTTCTTGCGCTCCCCGGTATCGCTCGAGGAGAGATTCATGGTTACGACTCCGCCATGACGCGATTCGCCCTGATCTTTGTTCTTGCCTTTGGTTTTGCCTTTAGCCGGTTGGCTCTCGCTGGTTTGTGCCGGAGGAGTGCTTGCCGCCTCGGAGCCCGCTTCGGTTTCTAAAGGACTAATGATGTAGGTCTTGTTCGCGGGGTTGAGCTGGATGTAGCGGTTCTTATCGCACTGCAGGATGCTGATGATGTTGACATTCATGCCCATCATCGCGCCCATCTCCGTGCGTTCGCGCGGGCCTTTAATATAAACCGTGTCTTCGCTGGCATGGCCCATGGTTTCACGCTTGGTCTTGATCTTGACATCGGCGGAAAGAGGCATCGCCATCCATGCCGCCAGCGCACATACGATCAGTCGTTGAAAAATGCTCTTTGCCATACGTCTCCTCGTCAATGCTTGCAGGATGATCTTGCTCATGCCACAACGGTTTTTGCCGGAAAACGATTTCTCAGGGCGGTTACGAAGATAGTGTCCGCCTTGCGGGAAAACGTTTCAAGCGGAGAGAAGCCGCGCTTCCACGCCAGGTAAAACGTCACCGCCAAAGCTGCGATCGTGATCACGAAATTGGGCCACGCATTCAATGCCCACTGACCGTGCCAGCTCCACTGCCAGGCCTGCGAAAAAGGCGCAAGATACGGGATGGGCCACTGCTCACCATCCGGTCCCCGGGCTCCCACCAGGTCGCAAAGCAAGTGCAGATGAAAACTCAGGAAGACCAGCAGAGCGGCCTTCAGTTTTACGCCCTGGCTTGCAATCAGGTATCCGGCTGCAGTCACCACCAGCGCAAAGCCGAGATTGTGTCCCAGCGTGTGATGGTATTCGCTAAACCAATGCAAGGGATGGGCCGAGTTGCGGGTCAACCATTCCGGCACAATTCCGAGCCCATCCAGATCGGGAGCCACACCGGCCAGCGTCACCAGCGCGCGTTCTTTGCGTTCGAGCTTCGCCGAATTGGCTACCATCCAGCTAACCAGAAAATGCGTAACTGGACTCAAATCCGTCTCCCAGTCCTAATCAATCTACGTATTCCGCGGTCGCTCAGATTTCCACCAATACGTCATCGCCATCTACCTTAATGGGATACACCGCAACCTTGGCAGCGGGATTGTGCGATGCCGCGCCGGTCTTGAGATCGTATTCCCAGCCATGCCAGGGACAGATGACCTTTCCGCCGTCTATCATGCCCTGTCCTAACGGGCCGCCCCGATGGAGGCAGACGTTATCCATCGCCGACAAAGTCCCATCAACATTGGCGACGCAAATCATCTTGTCGCCGCAAGGGAATTCGCGGGCCTCCCCGGCAGGCGGCAAATCACTCTTGGCAGCTATTTTGACAAAATTGCCCATAAGTCCTCATAAACATAGGGGTTGAGATAAACTTCGTGGGGAGATTGTATCCTGCAAAGCGGCTTTTGGCGTCTTCTATAATGTAGGGAGCCTGAGTCATGCCAGAAGTCAACCAGCCCAACGCGAAGCCTCGTCCCGGCGTGCTGATCGCGCTGATCATTGGCGTAGCCGTGCTCTTCACCATGGTTTTATGGCAGGTGTCGTTCAGGGTAGGCTTCGATCCCCGCACCACGAATCAGACTCTGATTCTTGTTGCTCTTTCGGCTCTTATCTTTCTGTTATTCGTTGCTCTGACTTTTGTTTTGTTGCGTAACCTGCTGAAGCTGTATGCCGAGCGGCGCGTCGGCGTGCTGGGATCCAAGTTCCGCAGCCGCATGGTGGTAGGCGCGCTGATTCTTTCTGTCATCCCTGTTTTTGTTTTGTTCCTCTTCGCCTACGGACTGATGAACCGTTCGATTGAGCGCTGGTTCTCGCGGCCGGTCGAGGATTTGCTGGAAGATTCAAGCCAGGTTACGGGACTGCTCTCGCATTACGCCATCGAAAATGCCAATGTGGAAGCGGAAGCCATTGCTGACATACCGGAGACCCAGCGCTCCTTTAATTCTTCAACGCTGGTGGATGAGTTCCGCGCACGTCAAAAAACCCTGCAAGGTGGCTTTGCCCTGGCCCTCTCCAACGATTCTCTGGTCGCGGGTTACAACCTTCCGGAGGGCTGGGGGGATTTGCGTAAGAAAATTCCCCTTGCCAGCCCGACCGGACCGCAGAACGCTGCGCCTTTCAACTTGAATGGACGCGACTACATCATGGGCGTAGCACATGTGAGAAACAATTCAAACAATCTGATCCTGGTGGCCATCCCTCTGCCGCCCGGATTCCGGCAGACCATAAACCATATTGAAGTGGCTGATAACACCTACCGTGAACTGAGCAAGCAGTCGAAAATACTCCGCAGCACCTACACCGGGCTGCTGCTGCTGATCACCATGATCGTGCTCTTTTCTGCCACCTGGCTGGCGCTGTTTTTATCGAAGCTGGTGACGCGCCCGGTGGCAGCGCTGGCCACAGCTACACAAGAGATTTCCCGCGGGCATCTCGACTACCGGGTTGAAATTCCCGCCATGGATGAACTCGGAGAACTGGTGGCATCGTTCAACGGCATGGCCGCCGAACTGGAAACTTCGCGGCACGCCATTGAAGCTTCCAGCAGCCAGCTCACCAGCGCCAACGTTGAGTTGGAGCAGCGCCGCCGCGATATTGAGACCATTCTGGAAACTATCCCTACAGGCGTGTTGACGCTTGACGCCTCCGGCTGCATCACACGCGCCAATCACGCTCTCACCCGAATGCTGACTGCAGTCATCACAGCCGGCGGCATGCCCAGCTTCCCTCTGGGAGCTGGGCTCGGCAGCCTCTTCCATGAAGATGTCGTTGCCGACCTCGAAACCATGATGCGAAAAGCCGACCGCATGGGATCTGTAACCAGCCAGATGGAAATCCAAGTCCAAGCCTCGCGCACCAGCCTGGATGTAGCCGTCACGGTTGCCGCCTTGCAACATGGCCCACAAAAACTGGGCTACGTGATTGTGTTTGAAGACCTCTCCGATCTGCTGAAGGCGCAGAAGCAGGCTGCCTGGCGCGAGGTGGCGCGCCGCGTGGCCCACGAGATCAAGAATCCTTTGACCCCGATTGCGCTTTCCGCTGAGCGTATCCGCCGGCACCTGGAGCGCGGTAGCCCACCTGATGAAGCCTCGCTGCAGGTCATTGGCACCTGCTCCGCCACGATTGCGGAAGCGGTGGAAACCGTGCGCACGCTGGTGGACGAGTTTTCCGCCATGGCGCGCTTCCCTACCTCGCAGCCGCAGCCTTCCGACATCAACACGATCATTCAAAGTGCGCTCTCCATGTTTAACGGCAGGCTGGAAGGAATCCAGGTGAACACAGACCTGGCACCCGACCTGCCGCCGGTGATGGCCGATCCCAACGCGATGAAGCGCGTGATTGCCAATATCGTGGACAACGCCGCCGACGCCGTGCAGGATTCCCTCGTGCGCGAGGTACATATCTCGACCTCGCTCGTCCAAACCGGAGAGATGGTTGAAATTGTGATTGCCGATACCGGCCACGGCGTAAGCCGGGAGGTGAAGGAAAAATTGTTCCTGCCATATTTCTCCACCAAGAGACGCGGCACTGGACTTGGACTGGCGATCGTAGGACGCATCATGGAAGACCATCACGGCTCGGTGCGGGTGGAAGAAAATTCTCCGCTGGGAGCGCGCTTCATCGTGGAGCTGCCGGTGGCGAATGGCGCACCCAGTGCCGCAGGGAGGATTGAGCTAACCGATCATGCATAGCATTCTGATCGTTGACGACGAAAAAGATATCCGCTCATCGCTGAAAGGCGCGCTCGAGGATGAGGGCTACAAGGCCTTAGTCGCGGAGAGCGGCGAGGCCTGCCTGGAGATG
>Ga0210384_10003906_pt1 | contig 16947 bp, 11 predicted proteins | sample IncBWH2MmetaG_FD_160574 | JGI IMG/M metagenome (GOLD analysis project Ga0210384, IMG submission 160574) | Forest soil microbial communities from Barre Woods Harvard Forest LTER site, Petersham, Massachusetts, United States - Inc-BW-H-2-M | ecosystem: Environmental > Terrestrial > Soil >...
TCGGGAAATCGGCGTGGAGAAGGCCCTGGGCGCGAACAAGAGCCACATTCTTTTCCAGTTTCTGGCTGAAGCGCTGACCATCACGTTTACCGGAGGGCTAGCTGGAGTCGCGATCGCGTATCTCATTTCCTGGAGCGTAGGGTCGCTTACGATGATGAGCGCCCTCGGCGACAGCACTAATGCCGGCGACATTCACCTTCACATTAACGTAAGCAGCCTTATGGTGGCGACACTCATTCTGAGCCTGGTAGGAATTGTTAGTGGCATGTTGCCCGCGATCCGGGCCGCCCGTCTGGATCCAATCGAGAGCCTCCGCTACGAATAGACGCGCGATCAGGGAGTGCTATCCCCCATTTCGAAGAGTTCGACTTCGCGGTGCCAGTCCGATTCGGCATGTTGATGAATCAGACGAACGCAGCGATTCCAGCGCAGGATAGCTTCGTCATTCCCCGTCGGACGAATTCTTTCCGCCTCATCGTAGCAGCGCATGGCCTCCTCCAGGAGAACAAGCAGCGTGTGTGGCGGACGCCCGGCGCGAAGCTGTGCTTTAGCGCGCCGTTCATGCAGTAGTCCCAAATAATAGAGGCGCTCATACCGATCGGTAAGTTGCTGAAAGATTCCCTCGGCTTCCGAATGGCGATCGGAGGGATTGCCAGTGAACTGGTCGGTGATCGCGAGGCCCAATTGCCGCAGTGCCAATTGATGTGTCGGCTCTACTGCTAGTACATCCTGACAGATGGATTCAGCCTCTTCCGGCTCGTTCAGGAAACGATACAGCTCCACTTTGGACAGGGCTGAGTCCACGCCTTCTGGTGAAATCGACTTCAGTTTGAGTTCCATAGGCCCTCCCTCATTCATTTGGCTGGCGCTTGCTTGGGCTCACTGCATTTCTGATCTTCCGCACCAAACCCAGCAGGGGATCGTAAAAATCATCAACGACCCGTTCCTTGAGCGGAATGATGGCATTGTCGGTAATGTGGATGTCCTCTGGGCAGACTTCGGTGCAGCACTTGGTGATGTTACAGAAGCCGATGCCAAGTTCGTTCTTTAGCAGACCCGTACGGTTGAGCGCGTCGAGCGGGTGCATCTCTAGTCCCGCCACGCGTACAAAGAAACGGGGTCCTCCGAATTGTTCCTGCTTATCGTGCTCGCGAAGGACATGGCACACGTTCTGGCACAAGAAGCACTCAATGCACTTCCGAAATTCCTGAACCCGATCCACATCCTCCTGATACATCTTCCATTCCACGCCGGCGCGAGGCTGAAACGGCGGGATTTTTTTGTTCACCTTGTAATTCCAGGAAACGTCCGTCACCAAATCTTTGATGACCGGAAACGACTTCATGGGCAGGATAGCGATCGGCTTGTCCTGGGGCAGTGTATCCATGCGAGTTTTGCAGGTAAGGCGGGGTCGGCCGTTAACCTCGGCTGAGCACGAACCGCACTTGCCAGCTTTGCAGTTCCAACGCACCGCTAGATCAGGCGCCTGATGCTGCTGGACGTAATGCAACGCGTCGAGCACCACCATCCCGGGAGCCACGGGTACGTGGTATTCCGCGGGCGTGCCGCCCTCTCGAGTGCCTCGGAAGATTTTCAGAGTCGCTTCTGCCATGATTAAGCCGCGCTTCCTTTTTTTTCTTCGATAACCAGCGATTGCAAATCTTCGGGCATATCCGGGACAGGAACCTGTCGAAGTTCCATGCTTTCACCTCGTCGCGAGATAACATTATTTTGTTTTCCCCACGAGGGATCGGGCTTGGGATAATCAATTCGACTGTGGGCTCCTCGACTCTCGCGGCGCGCCAGCGCACTGCGGGTTACTGCTTCCACTACCGTGAGCATGGATTCTAAATCGCGACTCAGGTGCCATCCCGGGTTAAACATGCGGGAGCCGCTCACGGTCATGCGGGTACTGCGTTGTTTGAGTTCTTCGATCTTGGTCAGGGCCAGCCGCAGGTCTTCTTCAGTACGAAAAATACCGACAAGCTTCTGCATGTTCTCCTGCAGGTCGGCATGCAAAGTGTATGGACTCTCTCCATCCTTGCGTTCAAAAGGCGCAAGCATCGTGCGCTCGGCCTCCTCGATCTGTCCTAGGTCGAGTGAGGGCGTGCTGGTTCTCTTCGCGTGTTCCGCGGCCGCCAGCCCAGCGCGGCGGCCGAAAACCAGAAGATCAGAGAGGGAGTTTCCACCCAACCGGTTGGCCCCGTGCAACCCGGCTGCGGCTTCTCCGGCGGCGAACAGTCCAGGGACTGACGATGCTGCGGTGTCAGCTTCGACCTTAACGCCGCCCATCATGTAATGACACGTTGGCCCGACCTCCATTGGTCCTTTGGTTATGTCAACGTCTGCGAGTTCCAGAAACTGGTGATACATGCTGGGTAACTTTCGCTTCACGTATTCAGCGGGCTTTTGCGAAATGTCGAGATATGCGCCTCCGTGTTCGGTCCCTCGTCCCTCGCGCACCTCGGTATATATCGCGCGAGCCACCACGTCGCGGGTAGAGAGTTCCATGCGCTTGGGATCGTAGCGCTCCATGAAGCGCTCGCCCGACTTATTGCGGAGAATGCCACCTTCACCCCGCACCGCCTCTGTGACCAGAATTCCCTGAACTCCGGGGGGCCACACCATGCCCGTAGGATGAAACTGCACGAACTCCATATCCATCAGGTCAGCGCCCGCATCGTAGGCGAGCGCCATTCCGTCGCCGGTGTATTCCCACGAATTCGAGGTGATCGGCCAGGCTTTCCCGATGCCGCCCGTGGCCAGCACGACAGACTTTGCCTTGAATACGACGAACCGGCCGTTCTCTCTCCAGTAGCCGAAAGCTCCGGCGATCCGGTCACCGTCCTTCAGCAGCCGCGTAACCGCGCACTCCATGTATACGTCGAAACCCATCTGCACTCCGCGATCCTGCAGGGTGCGAATCATTTCCAGACCGGTGCGGTCGCCGACGTGACAGAGGCGCTTGAAAGTGTGCCCTCCGAAGGCGCGTTGCAGAATACGGCCATCCTTAGTGCGATCGAACAGCGCGCCCCACTGCTCCAGTTCCCGCACGCGCTCGCTCGCCTCTTGGGCGTGAATCTGTGCCATGCGCCAATTGTTGAGCATTTTTCCGCCCCGCATGGTATCGCCGAAGTGCACTCGCCAGTCGTCAGCTTCGTCGACATTCGCCATGGCAGCGGCGATTCCGCCTTCTGCCATTACGGTGTGTGCTTTGCCCAGGAGGGACTTGCAAACCACGCCTACGCTTGCTCCTTGGGCCAGAGCTTCAATCGCGGCCCGAAGGCCGGCTCCGCCGGCTCCGATGATTAGGACATCATGTTCGTGCGTCTCGTATTTTGCGTTCACAGTAGTCTGAGGTCCCTTATTGCGCCCGAGGAAACGAGTCGCACGTAGAAATCGGCGAGGCCAACTCCGAACAGGCTGATCCAAGCAAACAGCATGTGGTGTTCGTTCAGCGCGGAAAGAGAGCGCCAAGTTTTGTAGCGGGGGCGACCAAAAGTCGTGCAAGAGAAGCAATCGAGCTTGCCTCCCACGAGGTGGCGCAGGGAGTGGCAGGAGACGAGATACAGGCTCAGCAGGGAGACGTTTACCAGCAGGACGATAGAACCAACACCAACTCCGATTCCATCTTCAAAGAAAAAGCTGCGAACCGCGTCATGCCAGAGGAACGCCATGAAAATCACGGCTAGATATAGGAAATAGCGATGTGCGTTCTGAAGAATGAAGGGAAACCGAGTTTCGCCGCGGTAGCGGCGTCCAGGTTTCTCAGGCGCGGCACAGGCCGGGGGATCGAGAAAGAAGGCGCGGTAATAGGCCTTTCGGTAGTAGTAGCACGTAACCCGAAAGCCAAGTGGACCGCCCAGGATCAATAGCGCCGGAGAAAAGGGCCAGTACTTGTGGTGCACATCGATCAGCGGAGAGTAGAAAGGAGAAAGATAAGGGCCCCACTGGAAGTAAGCTCCCTCGAACGCCCGCAGGGTGGCGTACACAGCGAACGCGCCCAGTCCCAAAATCACAGGAATAACTTGCGGCCACCACGCCTGCTGCTGTGCTGCGCTCCCCAACCGAGCGTCCCCAACCGAGGCCATAGTCTCTCCGGTAGATAGATTCGCGTAATTTCTCGTTGATGAAAGAACTGGAAATTATAGTCCGGTGGCGATGAAAGCGCTGCTCATTGTACTGATCACTTCACAAACGTCAGTCCATGAGGAACGGCGTGGGGAAAGGCATACGCGTATAGCATGACGATGATTCCGACGATGGCTCCCAAAGCAACCGAGTGCCACACCACGAAGCGGAAAATAGTGCCTTCATTCCCCACCTGTTCGGTTGCTGCAGTCGCAATCGTGATTGATTGCGCATCCACCATTTTTCCCATCACACCGCCGGCGCTGTTGGCCGCGCACATCAGAACCGGATCAATGCCGAGCTGCTGTGACGTAATTCGCTGCAGGCTCCCGAACAGAGCATTTGATGAAGTGTCACTCCCGGTGAGCGCCACTCCGAGCCAGCCGAGGAACGTTCCAAAGAACGGATAAGCCCAGCCGGTACGGGTGAAGGCTAGTCCCAGCACGGCGTCCAGTCCTGAGTAGCGAGTAACGTATCCTAGTCCCAGCATGAATGAGATGGCGATCATTGCCAGTCGCATCCGAACTAGCGTGCGCCAGAACGTCTTCATAAGCCGGAATGGCGTTAGACCAAGCAGTAATCCCGAGACAATTGCTGCTAAGAAGCATCCTGTGCCAGTCGCCGACAGCCAATTGAAGTCGTACCTTGCGGCTTCGGGCGTCGGCTTGGTTGCCACGGGCGCAGCCCGATAAACCGCGTTGTGCAAATAGGGAACGTCCCACCCTGGCGGGCCGGGCCGCGGTTTGCCGTCTGGCAGGACAACCCTGAAAGCCGGAGTAGTGGCCTTGTTTATTGCTAACTTGACGGAAGGGAGACCCCAGATCAGCACAAAGACGGACAGGATGGCAAAGGGAGTCCAAGCTTTCAGAACTTTTCCCGGCGGGTAGGACTTGGGTTTCACATTTCCATCGAAATTCGAGGCGGACCATCGTCCTCCGACATCATCAGTAATTTCTTCCGTGGGTGACAGATCAGGCTTTCTCTGATCGTCGTAGTCGAAGCGCCAAATTTTCTTCGGTTTCCAAAAGCGCAGGAAAGCGACCGTCGCAATGATCGAAACCACTCCTCCCATGATATCGACGAGGTTGCTGTCCACATGGTTTGACCAGAAGAACTGGGTTAGAGCGAAGGAGAACCCCACAACCAAAATTGCTGGGAAGACTTCAAATGTTTCGCTCCAACTCACCATGGTCCGCACTAACCAGAACGGAACGATGATTGCGGTAAAAGGGAGAATGCGGCCGATAGTCGCATTCAGATCAGATTCTGGCAGCCCCGAGACAGCGGCGAGTGTGTGGACCGGCGTGCCGATGGCACCCCACGCCACTGGCGCCGTGTTTGCAATCAGATTCAGCGCAGCGGCGTGAAAGGGCCTGAAGCCAAGCCCGATCATGAAAGCTCCCGCAATCGCGACGGGTGCGCCAAATCCGGCTGCGCCTTCAATGAATGCGCCAAAGCAGAATGCCACAAGTAAAACTTGCAGGCGACGGTCGGGAGTAATTCCAGCGACCGATTCCTTCATGATTTCAAACTGACCGGTTTCAACCGAAATGTCGTAGAGATAAACGGCTGCCAGCACGATCCAGGCTATTTTCAACAGCCCAAAAGCGACCCCGTACCCAAAACTCATCGCCGCCAACATCAACGGCATCTTGAAGAACAAGATTGCGACCAACACGGCGGTTGTCGCACCCGCGATCGCGCACCAGTGTGGCTTCACCCTTAATCCCGCCAGCAGCCCGAATAAAACCAGGATGGGAAGCATGGCAACCAACGTGGACAGCCACCAGTGACCGAAAGGGTCATATACCTGCATCCAGTGCATGACCTTCTCCTTGCTTAGCAGTAATAGGAGCTACGCACGTCTACAGTTCGTTAGCTCATCCCCATGTCGCCGGTACATCAATGTATGAGCGATCCAGCATGGCAATAGACGGGCACCCGAGCAGCTTTAGCGTACGCTCGACGTCAGTTCGCAGAATCTGAATCGCACGGGCGACCCCCGCTTGACCCGCGGCCGCGAGGCCGTAGGCGTAAGCGCGTCCACACAAGACAGCGCGCGCTCCCAGGCAGATGGCTTTGATAATGTCGGCGCCGCGACGAATGCCTCCGTCCATCAATATCTCTACGCGGCCGTTTACTGCTGCCACAATCTCTGGCAGCGCTCGCAATGAAGCCGGGACCCCGTCGAGCTGGCGTCCGCCATGGTTGGAGACAACGATAGCGGCTGCTCCCTCATCGATCGCGCGCCGAGCATCGTCAGCAGTGAGAACACCCTTAATGACGATCAGGCCAGGCCAGAGATTGCGGATCCATCGCAGGTCGTTCCAGGTCACGGCTGCGGCGGCGAGAGCCGCACTCACATCGATAAGCTCCATGGGCCCTTTACCGGGAATAACAACATTAGAGAGCTTCGACAAACCACCGTCGAGCAGGAAACCGGCGAGCCAAGCGGGACGCGACAGCACCTGGGGAAGGAATGGAATCTTGGCCAGCACGCTGTCACCCATGAGTTCTTTCATGCCGTTACGGAAGTCGCGCTCGCGCATTCCCGCAACCGCGGTGTCGATAGTAACCACCAAAGCCGCGCATCCCGCGACCCGAGCCCGCTCGATCACCGCTTCAGACGCCTCGCGACCACCCATCAAATAGAGCTGATAACAGACCGGACCGGAGGAAGCCGCTTTGACATCTTCCAACCGGTGCCCGGAAAGAGTGGAAAGGATGTAAGCGGTGCCGGCTGCCCCAGCCGCCCGCGCGGCACCCGCTTCACCATCGGGATGCATCAGGCGGCTATACCCCACTGGAGCGAGCAAAGCGGGGAAAGAAACGTCGAAGCCCAGAACGCGCGTTCGTAAATCGCACTCAGGCACGGCTACCGCGTGACGTGGCCGAAAGGTCACGTCATCAAAGACACGGCAGTTCTCTCGCAGTGTGACTTCACCATCGGCGCCGCCGTCGAGATAATCGAAAACTGCTTTCGGCAGTCTGCGGCGGGCCAAGGGCCGCAGGTCCATGACACTGACGACCCGGGGGGACGCCACCGCGCGCGACTTTCGACTCATCGGCAAATTTTTCTAACCTGCCCGATTTTGGGCTGGCATCTTATCACGGCCGCCGCAACTGATTTAGCTGGCTGAATGGGAGTTCGAGGGCAGTTACTATCAAAATTCCAAGGCACCGTCTCCACTCAAGACAGTGATGTACACTTTGTTGTTGGCTCCCCATCATCGCTTCACCATTGTAGCTGTGGTTCCACAACCCAAATCCCTGGCTGCCTAAAATTCAACTGTCGAAGGAGTACCTCTTGAACCTAGTGACCGTTCTTGCCTTGCTGGTTGAATGCTTTGTGTTCGCAACCGCCAGTGCGGCGCAGACGATTCGGGTGGATACGACACCAGCTCACGCCACCAACCACTTCGTGCCCAATGAAACGCTGGGTGCAGGTATCGACCGTATTCCGGTGGAAGCTATCGACAAAGACCTGGTCGAGCCCAATCTGGGGCGCGCGCTTGAATCCGGTTGGCAGCCTGTGAGTTACCGCCAGAACACTGAACTGGCGGTCGAGGCCTGGCATTGGAATCCGAAGGGGACTTGGAGTGATCCGAGTGGCAAGGGCTATTTCACAGGGTCAGCGAACCCAAGTGAGATGATTCGCTACTCCTACGGCTATTCGCTGCCACATCGCGGATTCACGCGCAATGATGGGACCGATAACGCCGGCTTTTCCCGGCTCACCGATGGCGATCCCGCCAGCTATTGGAAGAGTAATCCATATCTTACGCAGCACTTCACCGGTGAAAGTGATTCGCTGCATCCGCAATGGATCGTCATTGACCTTGCTCAAATTCAGCTTGTGAACAGCATCCGCATCGCTTGGGTGGATCCTTATGCCACTCGCTTTGTGGTTCAGCACTGGACAGGAGAGGATCCCATCAAGAAGCAGACCAGTGGAGTATGGCAAACCTTTCCGCATGGTGCGGTTACAAACGGGAAAAAAGGATCAGAAACGATTCGTCTCAGTGACGATCCTCTGCCAGTTCGCTTTCTGCGCATTCTGATGACCGAATCGTCGAATACCTGCGACTCGCACGGATCAGCCGATCCCAGAAACTGCGTGGGCTACGCCATCAGCGAGCTCTATGTGGGTACGACTACGGCTGACCGCGCATTTCACGATATTGTCAGGCATACTCGCGACCAGGAGCAGACCACCACGTACTGTTCTTCAGTTGATCCGTGGCATGAGCCTTCTGACTTGGGCACAACTAAAGATGCTCAAGTGGGATTCGATCTCTTCTTCACCAGTGGAGTTACGCGCGGACTGCCAGCGATGGTGCCGGTCGCTCTGCTTTATGACACGCCGGACAATGCCGCCGCCGAGATCGCATATTTGAAGAAGCGTAAGTATCCGATCTCCTACGTCGAAATGGGCGAAGAAGCCGATGGGCAATTCATGGTGCCGGAAGATTACGCGGCACTCTACATTCAATGGGCGGCGGCGCTCCACCGCGTCGATCCCTCGCTGAAGCTGGGAGGGCCGTCATTCCAGGGCGTAAATAAAGATATTGAAGTGTGGCCAGACGCCAACGGCAAAGTCTCCTGGCTGGGACGTTTTGTCGACTATCTGAAGCAACACGACAAGATGAGTGAACTGGCTTTCTTTTCGTTCGAGCACTATCCGTATGATCCTTGCAAAATTCCCTGGGGCAGCCTCTATGACGAGCCCGACCTGGTCAGCCACATCATGCAAGTCTGGCGGGAAGATGGTATGCCCGCCAATATTCCGATATTTATCACGGAATCGAATCTTTCTTCGGCGGCTAGTGAGACCTCGTCGGACCTGTTCGCGGGACTCTGGTTGGGTGACTATATCGGTTCATTCCTGAACGCGGGCGGAAGCGGGGTTTACTTCTTCCACTATTTGCCCCTGGAAATGGAACACGGCTGTAACGACTCCCCGGGAACTTTTGGGATGTTTACGCTCGACGCCGACTACCAGATTCAGCAGCCACTCTCGCAGTTCTTCGCCTCACAGCTCATAAATATCGAGTGGGTGCAGCCGGGTGCCGGAACGCATCAGATGTTTCCAGCAAAGAGTGATATCGACGATGGTGCAGGCCACGCGCTGGTGACGGCCTACGCGCTGAAACGTCCGGATGGGCAGTGGTCTCTCATGCTGGTGAATCGAGATCAGCAGAACGCACATCGAGTACGGATCGTGTTTCAGGGTGAAAGAGGTACAGATCAAACGCACGGCGACGGGAATTCTTTCCTCGGCTCGGTCGATCTCTCTATTTTCGGAAGGGCCCAATATCAATGGCATCCGGCGGCCACGCGCTTTATACCGCACGCCGAACATTCGGGTGAGAGCGCCGTTGTTGCTAACACCCAAGGCACGGCCGATCCCGACGGTCCCATTGTGCGCGTCAAGCAAAGTGCAGGACAGGACGCTTCGTACGATCTGCCGGCAGCGTCCATTGTCGTAATTCGGGGCAGGATCGGAGCTCAATAACCAGGTGCGGCGGATCGTCCGAACCTGTAGCTGAGAGTAACGCCGGCGTATGAAGGCATACGGACCCCCACAATCGCCGATATGTTGGAAGGGAAGAAAGTTTCCGTGGTCTGGCCGGTATAGCCCCTGGCGACGAGGAAATTCACGCCAGCATCCATGCGGCCATTCAGAAAAGGCCTAACCATCGCGCCTCGAAACTCCTTCACCGGAACGCCGACCCAGGCATTGATTGGCGCACATCCAGTGCCAAGCGGTTTTGCGCCCCCGTATTCAAATTCACCCCGCGCTTGCAGATGGAACGGAAGCTTCTGAATTGATCCCAAGAAGTCGAAAAGCGTCCGGGGAGCTTCTGGAGTCGGTTCTCGCGAGTAGAGATCACGACCATCGGCTTTAGAAAACGTTGCCAGTATCGAGCCGAACTGAAAGTTGTGACGCACTGCGATGGTGATGAATCGAAGGCGGCTTGGCCCTTCATCAAATTGCAGGCCAGTATCTGGGTCGACCTTCACGAGGGTCTGGCTCTGGGTAACGTGTCCAAGAGTCATCCTTAGCTCTGTTTTGTGGATGGTCTTGCTGGCGACGAGTTGATAGGAATGCGCCGTGCTTATGGGGGTGCCGACCGTTGTTCCGGTACCGATCCGAGGGTCGTTGGTAAAGAAGGATTGACCAAAACTGAGAGAAATGAGAGGAGCGAACCAGGAGTCTTTGGGAAGAAAAGAAACAGTGGCCTTGGGCGAGTTCACACCCACCCATCTTTGAAAAGAATTCTGGGAATTGAGAAGATCATCGTTGTTGAAATTGATTTCATCGCGACGCCAGCCCAGGTAATAGTGGACGTAATGGCCTAGAGCTCCTTCCGCAGCAACATAGGGACTGACCGGCGTTATGGTTAAGTTGTTCGAAGCAACCGAAGTGAAAGATCCGTAGTAGTTAGGCTTACTGGGATCAAAGAATCCGTAGTGATCAAGATCATCGCGGCGGGGCGCATCCCTCTGATACTCAAATCCGCCCAACAGCGAAAAGTACTCAGCGAGATTATTCGCGTAGTTCACGCTGCCACCAGTCACCGTGCGGAATTCACTCTGGCGGATGAGGCCCTGTCCGAAATCGGAAAGCAAAGCGAGATTGTAGGTACGAAAGAAACCAGAGAGGTGCAGTTGTTGGCTTCCGCTCAACTTCCAGACGTCGTTTGCGGCTACGAGCGCGGTATGTGTCTGATCTTTTTGCCGGGGATCGATGGTGTCGCCGACATTTGGAAACCTGACATTCACAGCGCTGGACGAGAGTGGAACCAGCCCAGGTATGTAGGAAGAGCCATAATACCCGATGCCAAACAGAGTGAGTCGATGCTGATCCAAATGGAAGACTCGCTGGCCGTTGAACTTGTATTGCTGCCGATGTTCCAGGCGGTCGAGGAATCCGTTTCCATATGACGCCGAGAACGCCGTCCACGAGTCAGGCGTCGGACTCAGCCCGGCGGCGACGTCGACGTCCCTGTAGTCTCCGGTGAGAGTGACGAACGGATCCATACGGGAGCGAAGGCCATAGGTCGCGGCCAGATTGACTGAATGATTTCCCTTACGAGCGTTATAGGCTCCGCCGTCAAGCTGAGCGCTCTCAATAATTTCAGGAATCAAGATATTCGGATCAGCGTAGCCGTTACCGTGAGCGTTGGCGGAGAGATTATTCGGCACGAGATAAGTGCCAACCGCGATGTACTGAGCGATGGGCTCGCCGTGATCTCCAGCTACGCCCGGAGCAAAATATTGTGGCGCTTTGATCCCGCCGGACGCCGTTTCGGTCGGGTATCCGGGAATCGAAACCGGCGCGCCGGGTCGGCCGGGGTTGGCATCAAGCAGGTCCTGACGGACAAAGACTTTTTCTCCAGGATCGGGCGAGAACACGTCTGACTCATTCACGCCGGCGGTCACGGTAACGCTGTCAACCCGGGATGCGAGTTGAGACACGGCAATCTCGATGTCCGGATTGTCGCCGGGATGAACGGTAATCGAACGCTCGACCGCACGAAATCCAGTGGCTTCCACCTTGAGATCAAACTGCCCGGCTGAAACCACTTTCAGTTCGAATATTCCGTCCGGGCCGGAAGAGGTTTGACCAACGACCTGGCCGTGACTGACAAGCTGTACCGACGCATTTAGCAAAACGTTGTGCTGAGGGTCGGTGACACGACCTCTCACTATGGCCTGCTGGGAAAGCACCGGGATTGGCAGCAGAAGAAACAGCAGTAGGCAGAGTCGTGGAATTCTCACTGGACTAACATTACGTTTCATCGGCTGGTGCTTTCCCGTTCATCTGCCGTTTTGGATCACTTGCGTGAGACTCGCCAAGATAACCCGCGCCCGGTCCGACCCGGGAGCATTGAGCGAGGCGGACTCCTGCAGGTGTCGCTGAGCGGCCTCCCGATCACCGAGTTGCAGTGCTATCTCACCCGCATGGCGGAGCATCTTCGCATCTCGGATGCCTACGCTTAGGGCGGCCTCGATCTGTTTGCGCGCTTCGGCATTCTGTCCGTTTACGTGCAACGCCCAGGCGTAGGCGTCCAGGGTGTACACATCATGGCGGCGGGCAAATTCCTGCCTGGCGATGTCCAGCGCTTTAGCTGGTTGATGAGCGTGATCAGCGTAGTAGAAGATCAGTTCTCGGTTGGAGTTGTCCGCCCGAACGGACTCCCACGGAGACTTGGTTTCGAACTCCGCAAAAGCCTTGTTCGCTTCATCCCTACGCCCGGCTAATTCGAGTGCTTCCGCCAAGTCATACAGGTTCTCTGCATGCGGAGTCGCTTGATAGCGCTGCTGCAACAGAGTGACAGCCTCGTCATAGCGACTCTGGGAGATCCGGGCCTTGGCTAGATTTCCCAAGGCATAGTGATAACCCGGAAACTTTGCCAGCGCTTCCTGCAACATGGACTCGGCCGCCGCAGTTTTGCCGGAGGCTAATTGAAGGTGGCCCATCTGAGTAAGGATCCACGCGCGATCTTCAACCTCGGTGGGCGGAGTTGACTGGTAGGCCATGCCCATCAATTCGAGTGCTCCGTCGACATCGCCAAATAGCTCGCGCAGATAGGCGGCCCGAGTGATGCCGGGCAGGTTGCCGGGACGAAGATCAAGCATCCACTGCGCTGCCTTCTCCGCCTCGTCGTAGTTGCCGAGTTCGGCATTGGCGTCGGTCAGGAAGCCATAAACCAGCACGTCGTCGGGCACTCTCTTGTTGAGAGCTGTGGCAGCCTCGCGAGCGGCCGCAAATTCATGGCGGCCAAGCAGCAGCCAGACGCGTATCTTTTCGCCATCGAGATTCTGCGGCGCCAGTTCGAAAGATTTCTTGAGTGCGTCTTCGGCCTGAGCATAGAAGTTGACGTCAGATGTTTCCCGCGCCCGCCGCGACAGCGCCATCGCCAGCAAATTGTAGCCAGCGTATTGGGTTGGCTTTTTTTCAATTGCCCTTCGGGCTTCGGCGATGCTGCGTTCGGCTGGAGTGAGCACGGCGTTTGCGCTCGTATTGTCGTCCTGAGCCACAACCAAGGTGGCAAGCGTCATCAAGATGAGAGTCAATAGTTTTTTGGCGATCGCGCTGTTCATGGCATTCCTCGGGTTCATTGAGAGAGAAAATCGCGGCCGCTACCAGAAGATAGCGGCCACGAGAGTTGAAGTTACTTAACCGGACAGATGCCGGAGGGTTGTCCGGTACATCCGGCCTGACCGGGCCCAATGTGATGGCTGTTGCGTCCGCTGTTGGCTGGCATCACGTAGGGGAAGGAGTTGTTCAGGCCTTCAGGATTCGTGTTGACTCCATCCCCGATGCGAGTGCCAAACTTCACCGGATCCACCAGGATGCCGGCCACAGCGCGTGAGGAAATATCCACGACGTCATCGATTGGCCTGCGTCCATTGGGGTATCCGGCAACGTCACCAGCCAGGAAGCCGAGCCGTTTTTGCTTTCCTACCGGCGTCGGTGGAATGCCGGTATTCAATCGCATCAGGTCGGCTACCGGGCCAGCATCTCCGGGGCCGCATCCCGGACAGAGTGGCGGCATGTATTGTCCGAGAATCAGCAAATCCGTGCGTGGCGGTGAAGCCACTGGAATGCCGATTGAACTGAAAACAGCCGCCAACACTGGATTCAGGAAGAAGTTAGCGAACTGCGCGTCGTTCTTAGGATCGTCCATGCTGAAACGGTCTTTGAAGCCGGTGCCGATGATCAATTCGTTGATCAGCGAATTGCCTTCGCGCTGAACCTGCCGGAACGGGCCTGAGTTTTGGTCTCGGAAGGGAGAGCGACGGATCGTAACCCTGGGACGCGAGGTGGTGCCGTAGGTCCCAATGACCGCCTCTTTTTCTCCTGGACCGTGGATCTTGCCGTCAACCGTGAGCATGGTGATGGGGACTTCCAGCACTATGGAGTTGACGTTAAAGCCGGCTACGGCATCGGGCGCATAGTTGTGAGTATCGTCGGCATCCTCCGCGGCAGGCAGAACTCCGCCAACTCCCATGCGGAAGTTCAGGGAATCGAAGGCCGCACCCAAGTCAATGAAGAAGGGATCGTCCACCGTACCCGCGAAAACTCGTACGTCATTACCCAGGTGATAGATTCCCTGGTCGAACAAGGCTCGGTAGTTGGGCATGGTTCGTGGACCAACGTTCGAGGGAACCGCAAACAGCGTCTTTCCTTCGGTCAAGTCCGTGGAAACCCCACCCTTGAGCATGGTCACGGTATAGGTTTGGCGCTCGCTCAGGCCAACGGAACCAGGACCATCGAGGGAAGTGATGGGTGGGATGCCAGCGATACCTCCTACGAAGCCCGTGAACAAGTTGCGCTGACGGATTTCGCTGGTAAAGCGGAACTGAAAGGTAACGTCTTCCACGCCGTCCTGGTTGTTGTCGATTTTCATCTCGTACAGCACGTTAGGATCGAAAGGGAAATAGTTGGGACCGTTCGAAGGCTCGAGGAACGGGTCGACGTTGAGGATCATCGTGACCCGGTCGGGATGGTCGAAGCTGACAAAGGCGTACCAATCGGTGATGTCGGCCGTACGGTCAAGTGCTGTGATTGGCGCTTCGCGATGGCTAGACGCAAACAGGCTGGCGGGGACCAGCAAGCACAGCGCCAGAACAAAGGCCGCTGCTATCTTGATCTTGTTCATGGATGTTGCCTCTGGGAGTAGAAGATGGACGTCGCTCCAGGCGAGTAATGATGCCAGGTTGGCGCCACTCCCCGGCAGTTACCTCTGATGACGTCTACTTTCCCTAGTACGCAGGGCGCAGCGGATTGGATTGGCTTGGGCAGCAGGCTTCTTCAGCACCCATGCCAGATGGACGCCATAGACCTATCGGCGACCAAAAGCTCGAGAGTGGAATTCCAAGGTCTCGCCGAGATGGGTCAGAAAATAATTGATGCTGTGGTTGCCGGGGTAGAGATGATATTCGTGTGGAATACCTTCGGTCTGAAGTCGCTGATGCAACGCCACAGCGCCTTTCTCGAAGCCGAAGTCATCTTCCTGGCCGCAGTTGAAGGAGACAGCTAGTTTCCGGAGGCCGGCTTGGTTTTTCCTGGCCAGGTCAAAAGGACTATTCTCTTTCCAGTGTGGTGCGTCAATCGGCTGGCCGAAGACAGGACCCAGCAGGCTACCTAGGGATGTCCCCGCACGCTCAGCAACACTGAGGTTTTCGGGTGACTCCGTTATCAGCGCCGCGCTTTGCGCACTCACCGAAGAAAACAACTCAGGATGCGAGAAGGCGAAACGAAGCGCGCCGTAGCCTCCCATGGAAATCCCAGTAATGGCTCGGGTTGCGCGCTCAGAGCGGGTTTTGTATTTCTTCTCGATGTAGGGCATGAATTCGCCGATGAAGAAATCGCTGTAGCGTACGGAGCCATCGGCCGAGTTAATAAAGAAGCTGCGTCTTCCATCCGGTACGACGATAAGAAAGTCGGCAATCTTGCTCTGCTGGCGCAGATCTTCGATCAGGTTCCAGCCGCCGCTATTGAATAAGGTCTGCTCATTCTCTCCGAGGCCATGCAAGAAATAGAGTACCGGGTAACTCCGCAGCGAGTGTTTCGAGTCATTCGCGTCGTAACCCGGCGGCAGTTCCACGCAGTAGCGCACGGCTTGTTTCAGGATCCTGCTGTTTAGCGCGTTGCAATCGATCCGGCCGCGCACTTGCGCCGATAGAGGGACTGTCCAAGTAAGAAAAACCAGGAAAAGAGAAAGGGACCGAGGAAACCGGCGCATGAATTCAGTCTACTCGTAGCGCAAGGCCTGCACCGGATCGAGGCGGGCAGCACGAGCTGCCGGATATAGACCGGAGAGGAGGCTGACGATGAAGGCAAAGGCAACGGCCGCAGCCACCAGCCACCATGGTACGGACCAGAAGTTTTCTGGCGGAAGAGCCTGACGTTTGAGATAGACGTTGGTTCCAAGGTTGATCGCATGCCCGATTGCCCAGCCCAACGCCACCCCTACAATACCGCCGAGCACGCCCATGGCTCCAGCTTCGGCAAAGAAAAGCTTTTTGACGTCTCCATCACTGGCGCCGATCGCTTTCATGATCCCGATTTCGCGGCGGCGTTCCAGAATAGCCATGACCAGCGTGTTCACAATGCCGATCGAAGCCACTGCCAGCGCTAGACTGCCGAAGATCCCCAGAAAAAGATCCAGCACCGCAAAAAATTGCCGCAGGCTGCGGGTGGCGTCCAGAATCGAGAAGGTATTGAATCCCATCTTCTTGACCGCATCTTCAACCGATAGTACTTGTTTGGGATTCTTCACTCGCACGCTTAACGACGAATAGATGGGCTGATTACCGAAGGAGCGCATGCTGTCGCGCAAATCCGTGGGCTGCATAACATGCAAGTTCTGCGCCAGCTTAAGAGGCAGAAAAACCCGCGCCCGGGCCGCCCCATGCATGCTATCGGGATCAAGGTCGCAGATGCCGACGATTTTGAGTTTCTGCTCCCGGGAGACTACTGAATACGCGTTGTCTTCCGGGTTTGCGATTTCCTCCAGATCTGACGGACTTTCAATGTCGGAAATCGTGGGAAGTGACCCGATGGACGCAACTCGTTCGGCGTAACGCATGATCAGGTCTTTGCCAAGCAATGGTTTGGCCAGCTCGGAGACGTGGACCTCCTCAGCACCCGGTTTGGCTGTTTTGCCCAACAACTCCGCTGCGAAAGATTTCTGCAGAATCGCTTCAGCCGCTGTTTCCGAGGAGAAGAAGCTACCCTGCATATTTTCGAAGGCGTCGTTGATCTTGGCGGAGGCAGGCAGTCCGGCCACAGTCGCCATT